>Ga0209491_10000804_pt1 | contig 63097 bp, 56 predicted proteins | sample BON02_FD_187213 | JGI IMG/M metagenome (GOLD analysis project Ga0209491, IMG submission 187213) | Freshwater microbial communities from Lake Bonney liftoff mats and glacier meltwater in Antarctica - BON-02 (SPAdes) (version 2) | ecosystem: Environmental > Aquatic > Freshwater > Ice > Glacier... | reverse complement strand
TTTCGGACTTTGATGCGGATAATGGAGAATTTCTCGGGGTGCCGGGTTCTTTCCTACTGCCTGATGTGCAATCACATCCATATTTTGTTGGAGGTTCCGCCGCAGCCGGAGGGCGGGATTTCTGATATGGATTTTCTCAAAAGGCTCTCTGCGCTCTACAGCGAGGCGTTTGTGGCGGATGTGGCCGGGCAGCTCGATGCGGCGCGGACTGAGGGTGGTGTGGCGGGTGGAAATCTGGAACGGGTTACCGAAATTAAGGAGCATTTCACCTATAGAATGCACGATCTGGGTGAGTTCATGAAGGGGTTGATGCAGCGTTTCACCCAATGGTTCAATACGCGGCATAAACGGACGGGAACTTTGTGGGAGCAACGTTTTAAGAGCGTGATCGTGGAGAGCGGGACGGCGGCGCGGACGATGGCGGCTTATATCGATCTAAATCCCGTAAGGGCGGGGATGGTCGAGGATCCGGCGGATTATCGCTGGAGTAGCTATGGGGAAGCGGTTGGTGGAGGCCGGAAAGGCAATGGTAAGAAGGCCCGGGAAGGGTTGGTTCGTGCGATTGCCTCGGATACGGAGGTGGGCTTTGATGCGAGTAGTTGGAAAGACGCCTCGCGCCGGTATCGCAGGCTGATGGGGCTTGCCCTGGAACGGAAACCGCTCAACGCAAAGGTTGGAGTTTCTGGGAAAATGAAAATTTCAAAGAACGATGCGGAGGCTTTGGAAAGTGGAGATAATCAAATGATCCTACCGGAGTTGGGGATGGCAAAGATGCTGCGCTGCCGTGTGCGGTATTTTACGGACGGGGCGGTGATTGGGAGCAGGGGATTTGTGGACGAGGCGTTTAGGGGGGCGAGGGATCGATTTTCCGAGAAACGGAAGGATGGTGCGCGGGCGATGCGGGGAAGCGCGAAGGCGGCTTCTGGAACGCTGTGGAGTATGCGGGCTCTGCGGGTGGGTATAGATTAGAAGTCGCCAAAGGGTGCGCACGCAAGGGAGCGACCTTGAATAGTAGCAGGAAGATCATGCTAACAAGTACGGTCTGTCGGCATATCAGTTCATTCCACTCTCATCGAGGTGGGCACGGTGGGTGGACGGAGCCGACTTCTGCGGAACGCGATTGGGGAAGTGGCTCGCTTTCTGGAGAACGCGGTCCCGAAGATTACGACTTGCGAGACTAGTTGGCGAGGTAAAGCGACAGTCGGAAATCGAGGGTTGGTATAAAAACGCTTTTGATCCAGCGGAACGCTGGTGGAAAGTAAGCACCGCTGGTATTAGCAGGAAGGCTCCATTTGAATATCCCAAAAGGTCCGCAGGGAAGAGCGGTGATCCCGACAAGGCGGGTGAGGCGCTTTTCATGGGTAAGAATTCCTAGATCGAAAGGCGGGTTAGCTGGTCGACGCTAGGAGCGGCGGAAAACTTCCGCCGCTCCTAGCGTTTGATGATCTGGGTGCGGTTGCCTTTTTCCGGGTTGGAGATAAGGACGGCTAGACGCCTAATGGTGGAGGGGTCGGTAGCGGTGTGGGAGAGGTAGTCGAATTTTCCGCGTAGGTCGGTATAGCCGTCTTTATGGAATTCGATGGAGCCTTCTTGGGACTCTGCATAGACCTTGATGTAGGTTTTCGGGAGGGGTTTCTGAGTTTCCGGATCAATGACCTGGATGGTGCGCTCGGTGGGGGTGACGCGGGTTTCGATTAGATTGGAGTCGAGGATTTTGAGCTGTTCGGTGCCTTCGGATTCGGCGGCGATGAGGACGTTGCCTTTGCTGAAGTTCTGCGGCATCGAGTAGATGGTCGATTCGGTTCCTTTCTCAAAAGGGACGTAGACGCTGAGGTTAGGGGCGATGGGTGGGAGGGAGGATTCGACGCCATCTTTGAGGAAAGGGTCTTTGGATAAGAGGACTTCGAGGTCGATATTGTAGAGTCGGATCTCGGCTCCGGGGAGGTTCGCGTGCCTGAGCAGGATCTTGCCGCTATCTGTTTCCGTTTTGGCGATCTCAAGGGAAGGGCTGGTATCCGCTTTTTCGGTGGGCGCTGTGGGGATAGCTTTGGAAATTTCATCCGCCTGGGTGATGACGGAATTGAAGCGGTCACGCCAGAGGCCGGGCGGTAGTTTTGCGAGGTAGCTTTCGGCGATGCTTTTGGCCTCTGACGGTTTCTCCTGATAAAAGAGGGCGACGGAGTGGAGGTAGTCGTATTGCAAGGAATCAGGGAGATCGGCGGGTTTAATGTTTGCGAAGCGGGCCAGCGCTTCGCCGATACGGTCCTGCAGGAAGAGGAAGTAGGTGAAAGTCAACTCATCGGCGGAACTGAGAGCAGGTTTCCAGATTAAGGTATCGAGGAAGGCCTCGTAATGCTGACGGGCCTCTGCGTGGCTGAGGCGCGGGTTTTCACCAAAGGCATGGGCGCGTGGGTTGACCAGTGGATCGAACTCCATCGCCTCCCAGCCATGGTGCTCGGCGGGGGTGATGGTGGTGAGTTTAGAAGAAAACCATTGCCCGAGGTTCTTGCCGAGGCCGGTGTTTTCGATGTAATCGGGGAGGGTGGCGGGGTCGTTGTGGAGTATGGCGTAGGAGAAAACCTGTGGGGAGTTCTGCAGGCGGTTGCGGAGGATTTCGGTGGCTTTTAGGAAGAAATCGCGATCGTTGAGGCGCCAGAGGATGGCAGAGAGATTGATGTTGGAGAGATTGTCCGTGGAGAGGCGGTTGAGCACGGTCTCGGCATTGCCATCGCGGGCAAGGACCAGCCATGAGGCTGAGTCCTCGGGAGCGGGAGCGGCGCTGACGCGGAGGGTGCGCGACTGGGCGTGGGCGAGGATCTGATCGCCTTCCGAGACGTGCAGCGGGTAGGCGGAGTAGTCGCCGGGTGCTGGGAAGTAGAAGGCAAGCTGGAGCTGGACGACACCGTAGGGAGCGAGCTGATGGGAGGTCGAGAGCGTTTCTGGGGCATGCACGCCTTGGCTCATCGCCATGGAGCTGGCGAGGGGGATGGAGCCGGCGGGGATCTGTGCCAGGGTCTCGATACGGCGCTCGGTGCCGGTGGGGTTGGTGACGACTAGGGAAAGTCCGTAGGGGACGCCGGTGCGGAAAGCGCCGGTGACGGTGTTTTCGATCTTGCGGCCTTGCTCATCGGTGCGGAAAGGCTCGGCGAGCGGATGGTAGGATTGGCGGACCAGCAAGGGTGATTCGGGCGCGATCTTATCGGTAAGGCGCGTATCCTTGTAGAAAAGTAACATTGGCGCGCGGGCTTTGACTTTGAGCGTGCTCTGCGCGGCCGTGACTTCGGGTTTCTCTGCGGTGAAGGGTAGATCGAGCATGGCGAGGCACATCAGAGCCTCGGCGGCGGAGCTGGTGCAGGCATTGAAATGCGGGGAGGTGAAGGGTGTTTTCCCGTCCCATGCGGAAAGCTCCAGCCAGAAACGATTCAGGGGGATGAGGGATTCGCCGGTGGAGCCACGATGTTTGTAGTAGTTCGATTCCAGCCAGAGTTTCGTGCGGGAGGGGAAGAGGGGGCGAGTGGGGGAGGGGGTGAGTGGGGGAAGTTCTGCTGCGAAGGCATCTACGCCGAGGTCCGGCCCAGATCCGAACGTTGCAGTCAGTTGTTCGATTTTATCGAGTTCGGAAGGTGGGCCGGTTATGAGCAGGTTTCCGTTCGCTCCGAGTGTAGCGGAAGATCCTTCGGGGAAAACGATACCGGCGCTTTTGAGGAGTTCTAAGATGGGAGGGCGGGGGCTGATAAGACCTTCGCCGCTGCTGAGACCTTCTGCGAACGGATCATCTTCAGATCCTCCGCCTGAGCCGCCACTCAGTAATGACGCGAAGTCCGGGGGGACGCGGAAGGTACGGGTGAAGAGGTCTTCGCCAGTTTCAGTTTGGGGGACGAGGGTGACGGCGTAGTCGTCGACCCTATAGCGCATCTTCGTCATATCCCCGATATATTTGAGCGCGACGGAAATAGGCACATTCCGGAGGCGGAGTTCGGGAATTCTGATGCGTCCGGGATCTCCGCCACCAAGAAAACTGTCATCGATCCCAGGATTTCGAGGACGGCGGATGATGAAATTCATGCCCCTTCTGCTAGGGTCGAGTTCGATGGTATCGAGTTCGGCAGCTCGGAGACGGAGGAAGTCGATCGCTTCCTCTAGGGTGGTGTCCTCGAAATCGATGCGGGGGATGATAATGCGACGAAGTTTCTCAGTCATGTAGGAGGCCCCGTCTGCCTCTGAATCATTCAGGTAACTGTTATCGGTGATCATGCCGCGAATACTCGGTATGTCGTTGCGGTTCCTTGCCAGGCCAAGGGAGTCGGTGGGTGAGAGGTCGGCGCCTTTGAGGGTTTGGGAGAAGAGGATGGTTTCGGCCGCGGGGGAAGGGGCTTCGGTTTTCCAGCGGAGGTCTAGCTCGCGGGAGATGTCCTTTTTCGAGGCGGGGAGAGCTTGGGCGAGCAGGGCTTTCTCAGCGGCGTTGAGGCGGGAGAAGGCGTATGGGCGGAGATATGGAGTCAGGTCGCGGGCGAGGAGATAGTCGTCGAGGAACTGCGGCTCCGGCTTGGCGGTGAGGAAGGGTTTCACGTGTTTCTCGAAGAAGCCCGGATCTTTGCGGGAGAGGAACAAGTGGAGCTCGTGGCAGTGGTGGCCGGCGAGGAGGGCGAGTTTTTCCTTTTCCTCAAGGTCCGGCCAGGTGGTGAGGAAGGTGAACTCGCGGAGGCGGTCGTCGCCGCTGGTGGCGAGCAGGAATTGGTGGGCCTCGGCAAGGGTGGTGAAGGCGCGCCAGTCGGCATCAAGGAGGTTGTTGATCGTGGCCTCGGCTCCGGGAGCGAGGGCGGCGGCAAAGCGGGTGGCGATGTGGTGGGATTCCGGATCGAGGGCGCGGGTGAGCCGGCCGTCGGTGAGTGCGGTTTCCGAAGGCGGGAGAGGGAGGTAGGTGGTGTCCGAGGCTTGGGTGTCTGCGGTGATGATTTCGATGAACTGGGCGCCTTCGAACTCAGCTAGAGGGACGGTGAAATCCAATTGGAGGGACTCGCCGACTGAAGTCGGCGCTCCTTTGAGGTTGAACTTCACGACGGCGGGTAACTGGAGGAAGTCGATGGTGGTGGGGTGGGAGCCTGTTGATGAGCGGCCTCTTTGTTTCCGCATGGCAGATGGGATTGATCCTCCGCCTTCGTCTAAGCCACCGAAGGCTCCGCCGCCGGAACCGCCGCGTCCGTTTTGATCCTCCTGATCGAGGTCGTCGGGGGTCCAGCGGTAGAGGAGGTGGCCGGGGCGGGGGAGCATGTTGCCGGGGAAGGTTTCGGCGTTGCGGCGGTCGAGGATGTAGCGCATTTCGTCGCTGATCTTGCGCTCGGTGAGATAGTTGGAAGGGCGAATCGGGCGGGTGAGAGCTTTGAGTGAGTCAGGGAACAATCCGTTGGAAAACGATTTTGTCGGGTTCGAGAATAGCTTCCGCAGGACCGATCCCATCGGAAAGTGGAGCTCGTGGGATTGCGAGAGTCAGCCCGGCAGGAACGATGTATTGGGTGGGGATGGTAATTTTTTTTTGCGGGGTGCTGGTAGGTGGTTGCAGCGATATCCGGTGAGGTGGCGATCAGGCGGGTGATGCCGAAGAGCGGGCCGAGCTCGATACTGCCCGAGGCGTCAGTGCGGAGGGAAACGTCTACGGGTTTCTTGTAGCGTTTGTGGAAGAGCTTGAGGTTGACTGGACGGTCTGCGAGTGGCTCGCCATTGCGACCGCGCAGGAACATGCGGTTCCCGGCAGCGGTGGGTGAAAATAGCGCGGTGGCGATGCGTGAGGATTCGAGGGCACCGTTGAGTTGGTAGGTGGTCGATTGGGTGAGGGTTTGCTCTTCTCCGCTGGTGGCGGGAGTGACGGTGCCAGAGAGGGTGAGGGTGAGTGAAAGGAGATCGGCGGGGACGAGGAAAGGGATTTCGTTGGTGGCGGCGAGCGGTAGTGGATCGGCAATGGTGCGTTCGGTGGTGACACCGCCTTGCAGTTTTGCTTTGAGGATTAGCACGGGGTTTTTCAAAAGCTCTAGTTTGGCGGGCTGGCCGTGGTTGGTGAGTTGGGTGCGGAGGCGGAGCGTGGCCTGCTGGTTGGCGAGGAGTTGCTCGCGGTCGAGGAAGAAATCGGTTTCCAATGAGTAGGAATCATCGCGGGATGCGAGGGATATTTCCGTGGAGAGTTTTCCGGCGGTGAGTGTGCCGGATATTACTGGCTGGTTGGGCGCGTTCGGGACGGTGATGAGGCCGTCTGTCGTGGTGAAAGTCTCGGAGCCGAGGGTGAGTTCGAAGTCTTTGAGAGGCTGGGCTTTTTCATCGAAGAGACGGAGCGACTGGCCCTCTGCCGTGCGGGCGACGTGTGGGGTGATGTTGCCCTTGCGAACCATGGCCCGTGCGGAAATACGGTCGGAGACGAACTCGACGATCCAAGTTCCTGCCCCGGCGAGTTCGGGAAGGTCGATGTTTTCACGATGGAGGACGAGGGGGACCTGCGCGAAGGTGAGCGTGCGGCTGTGGTGAGGCACGAGGCCGTCGAGGTCGAAGGATGCAGATTCGGTGCTGGACCTGCTTTCGATCTGGTAGATGCGGATGAGGAGGGAGGGGGTGTTTTTGAGATCGAGAGGGAGGGAGATTTTTTGTGTGGAGGTAAAGAGGTCGGGGATCGAAGGTGCGAAGCCGATCCGGGTTTCCTCGCGGAGTGATTTGTATTTCCCGGCAGTCAATATCGTGGCCCAGCGCGCTGGCTCGGCACCTGTGAGCAGGCGGGCTTCGGCGTGGAGCTTGGCGAGTTTGGCTTTGGGGATGAAGGGGACGAATGGCTTCTGCGCTGTGTCGGACTCGCCGAGGTGGTGGAGAATCTGTCTTTTGAGAAGATCAGATTCCCTTTGGATGGGAGGGCAGAGGGTGATTCCCGAGAAGTCCCTGCGGGTATTGATCGGGAACTCGGCATCGAGGTCGGGGTTAATGATGAATTGATCGCGGCGCGGCAGGGCGATGTAGGTGATGAGATCTTCGAGAGGATACTTGCCAAGGGTTTCTTGGAGGCGGAGGTGGTGGAAAAGGATGTGCGCTTTGAGGGTGATCTGGGAGGGAGGGAGTTTGAGGGCGTAGTCTTTGCAGGCGACGAGGAAAGCGGCGTGGGTTTCCGGGTGGCGCTTCAGCTCGGTGGGATACGCGGGGGTGAGCTTTTTTAGGTAAGCTAAATTTAAATCCTGCTCCGAGAAGAGGGAGGGAGTTTATTTTACCAGTTCATCAAGCTGCGCCAGGGTGAGGCGGGGGAAATCGATGGCGCTTGCCGGGATGGGGGATTCGTGGGCGAGTGCGGCAGTGAGAAGATCGGTGTATCTGTGGTGGTCGGTGCGTTTGAATTCACTCGCAAACCAGCGGATACGGGCTTCGGAAAAGGTTTCGAGGGCGTTTAGCTCGGTGTAGAGAAGCGGTTCCTCGTAGGAGGAAACGATGCGTCGGTTTTCGAGGACGCTGAGGCCCGTTGTGGAGACGGAGTTTTTCTTGAGACGAGAAGCTGCCTCCCATGCCTCGATGGCATTCGCGTATTCTTTGGCGCGCTTGTTGAGTTGGTGATCGAGGGCTGTGTAGAAAAAGTGGTCGCGGGAACCCGGAGTGAGTGTGGCGATGGCCTCGGTGCGGGACTGCGGATTGGCGAAGAGTTAGCGGAAGGAGAGTTTTTGGCTTGGAGGCCGATGACGGTTAGAAGGAGTAGAATGATGGGTTTCATAGGAATTGAAAGGACAGGAATGTCCTTTCTCCTTAGGTGCTTGGCTCGTCAGGCTCGATTGGCGCTAGCAGGCCTTGCTCGACGAGGAAGTGGTCGGCGGCGTTGATGGTCATTTCGAAGTTCCGGTGGCTGACGTTAAAATTGAAGAAGCTGTGCTCGGCGCCGGTGAAGTCGAGGAGCTTGCAGCGGTTGCCACGCCATTTCATGCGGCGGCGGAAGGAGGCGACGTCATCGAAGGGGAGGACGCGGTCGGACTTGCCGTGCATGAGAAGCATGGGTGGGAGTTTTCTGCGGATGTGGCGGCTGGGGCTGAACTTGGAGGCGGTGCGGTTGTCGGGAAAGCGCTCGGAGAGTTGGCCTTTGGGAGTCGTGTTCACCAAGGGACTGAAGAGCAGTAGTGCTTTTGGGGTGAGCTGGAGCGAGGTGTCCTTATCCTTTCGCATTGCGAGCAGGAGGGCGAGCCATGCTCCGCCTGCTGCGCCGCCGAGAGCAATCTGTTTGCTGTCGATGCCGAGGAGTTCAGCGTTTTCCTGGAGCCATTGGATTGCCGCGACAGAGTCCTCGACTGCTTCGATGGGGCTGGTCTGGTGTTTCGAGCTGATCCGATACTCGAATGTCACGGCGACGGCGCCGCGCGAGGCGAAGTGATGGCAGTGCGGGACGAACTGGGTGACCATTGACGCATCCCAGAACCCACCATGGAAAAAAGCGACTACAGGTCTGCCGCTGGTTGTGGGGCCTTCGGGCGAGAACACATGGGCCAGCAAATCGAACCCGGCGCTGTTATCGTAAACGTAGGTGGATGCGGACTTCAGAAGTTCCTTGTCCCTCATTTCTCCGATTGGTGCGACCTTTTGCAAAATTTGACTCATAGCGAAAAACGTGTGGCGGAGGGAGATTCCGAGAAACGCATGGAATTGTTTGTTGTGATTTGGAGGCTTTTGTCCAATCGTTTCGGTAATGAAAGCGTATATTTTGGCATTCGCCATAGTTTTTCCGACAATTTCCGATGCTGAAGAGGCTTTACGGCAGAATTTGGAGAAAGTTTACTCGGTGTGGCGTGATTCGGTAATTGGTAAGGATGCAAGAACTTGGCAGCAGGTGACTGCGGAACACAGGCAGGTCGAAGTCCGCAATCGGATTATTTCTGAGAAGCTGCCATTCCCCGCGGCGGTGTTTGATCTGCCAACTCCTCCTCCTCCTCTGGAGGGGTTGAAGTTTCTGGAAGCGACTCGCAACGGGCGGACGGCGAAGGTGGCGTATTTTGGGAGAATTGATTTCGGAGTCGGTGGTGAACCTACCGACAACCTGCTAGTGCTCTCGTTTGTCCAGGGGGCCAAACATTTCCTCTACGACAAAGCAGACTTCGTGAATCTCACGGCGCTTCCTGATGTTCGGACGGAGCTTGCAGCGGGTGATCTGAGTTATTTGAAAGGTGTGCCAGAGGCGCAGCCTTCGGGAGTGGTGCCACCGACCCCGATCGCGGTTCAGCCGGTGACGACGATTGCGAAGGTGTATGTTTTCTGTCCGGGTCGGGAGGTGGAGGTCATGGTGAACAAAGTCAGTCGACATCGTTTCGCGAACGCCAAGGAAGCGGAGACCGTTCTGGGTGGTGCGCGACGAGGTCCGAACGAGGTCCAGTATTCCATCAAGAAACTCGAAGGCGGCACCGGGGAGGAGGCGCTCACGATCCGGGTCTACCTGCTTTCCGAAGTGGACGGAACGAAGCCGATCAAAGCTTTTGAATACCAGATTCTTGAGAAGGAGCCGTTCAACGCTTTTGGTAGCGGGAACTTTGTAATGGATGCGGCGACAAACGCGAAGCTCACGGGGAAATAAACCCTCTGCCAGTTCTTGCGTTCAGCGAGGGTCCGGTATTTTCACCGAACAACCCCTTGGCGAACCTCTCAATAATGTTTCGCTAGCTTCCGCGCGTGCAGACCTGTGGTTTTTGGACGATCAGTTCTGTTAGCAATGGAGTGGCGGAAAATTTCCGCCCCTCCATTGCTGCACCTAAGCGGAGTAGCGGCTGCGGCCTGAAGAATTTCTGGAGCTACGACGTGCGGCGCCGCTAGAGCGACTGCCACCGCCTTGGGAGGAGGATGTACGTCCGCCACCGCCACCACCTTGCTGACGGCCGCGGCCACCACCACCGCCGCCGCCTTGTTTGACCTTGGGCGGCTTAAAGCCGGAACGGTGTTTTTCGACGAGCGCTTCGCTGTGCCACTCGTGGGTGGTATCGCGTGGGATGGCCCCTTTGATGACTTTTTCGATATCGCGGAGGAAATCGATTTCGTCTTCGGCGCAGAAGGAGACTGCGAGGCCGGCGGCACCTGCGCGGCCGGTGCGGCCAATGCGGTGGACGTAGGCTTCTGGTTCGTTGGGGAGATCGTAGTTTACGACTAGGCCGACGTCTTTGACATCGACTCCACGTGCCGCGACATCAGTTGCCACGAGCACAGGGACTAGGCCTTGTTTAAATTTGGCGAGAGCCTTTTCACGCTGCGCTTGGGATTTGTTGCCGTGGATTGCTTCGGCTTCGTAGCCGGCTTCGGTAAGGGCTTTTGCGAGTTTGTTAGATCCATGTTTGGTGCGTCCGAAGACGATGGTGAGCTTGGCTTCCTTGGCTTGGCTTTGTTTTTCGAGAAGCTGCTGGAGGAGATACATCTTGTTGCCGCGGTCGACGAAACAGAGTTTCTGGTCGACACGCTCGGCGGTGGTCACTTCCGGGGTGATGGTGACGCGGGCAGGATCGCGGAGGATGGTCTGTGCGAGGGAAACGATGCTTGGTGCGAGGGTTGCCGAAAAGAACAGGGATTGTCTTTTCTTTGGCAAGAGAGCAACGATGCGTTTCACATCACGGAGGAATCCCATGTCGAGCATGCGGTCGACCTCATCGAGGACAAAGAAATCGACAGCGGAGAGATCGACGTGGCCTTGGTCGATGAGGTCGAGCAGGCGGCCAGGGGTTGCGACGAGGACGTCGACGCCGGAGCGCATCGCATTGACCTGCGGGCGCTGGCCAACGCCGCCCCAGATTGTGGTGAGGCGGAAGCGTACTTTTTCACCGTAGGTGGAAAAGCTTTGCGCGACCTGTCCGGCGAGTTCACGGGTCGGAGCGAGGACTAAGCAGCGGCACTGCTTGGAGCGGACGGGACGAGGGTTGGTATGAAGCTCGTTGAGGATTGGGAGGGCGAATGAGGCGGTCTTTCCGGTGCCGGTTTGGGCGCAGCCGAGGAGATCGCGGCCTTCGAGAAGGAGCGGAATCGCTTGGGCTTGGACTGGGGACGGGGTGGTGTATTCGAGTTCGGTGAGAACTTGTTTTAAGGGCGCGGCAAGAGCCATCGCTTCAAATGTAGCGGTCATGTGTATTTCAAAAATGCCGGGCAGACCGAATAGCGGCTGCCGGCGGGGTCCGATGAGTGTGGATGGAACCTCTTGCAATCTCTCATCGATGAAGACCGGAAAAAGCGAATCCACATTTGCGGAGCCTGGGGATCAGATGACCCCGTCGCGCTGTGGTAGTCGCGTTACGAGGAAAGGCAATGTTTTTCTCGGTGGCTGCGTAACATGGATGTTTTGGCTTGAGGCTTGCTTTGGTGAGGAGGAGCCTGAGAATGTCCAAGAATTTATGGAATCGATCCGGATTGAGAACGTGCGGAAGGTATTTGGTGGTTCAGTGGTTGCGCTGGACGGTGTGGACCTCGAAATCGAGCCGGGGGAGTTATTCTTTCTGTTAGGTGCCTCTGGCTGCGGGAAGTCGACTCTGCTTCGTTGCATCGCGGGTCTGGATACTCCGACCGATGGGCGAGTATTTTTCGGCGACAAGGATGTGACGGATCTGGCGCCGCACAAGCGCGAGGCGGCAATGGTTTTTCAGAGCTACGCGCTGTGGCCCCACCTGAACGTGGCGCAGAACATCGCGTTCGGGCTGGAGGAGCGAAAAGTTTCTAAGCCGGAGATCAAGCGTCGTGTGGCGGAGGCACTGGAGATGGTGAAGCTGGGAGGTTATGGCGAGCGGTCGATTGACCAGCTATCAGGCGGGCAGCAGCAGCGGGTAAGTCTCGCGCGTGCCTTGGTGGTAAAGCCGAGATGCCTATTGTTAGATGAACCGCTCTCGAATCTCGACGCCCAGTTACGTGTGGAAATGCGGCGTGAGATCCGACGTATTGTTAAGGAAAACGGGCTGACGGGGATATACGTTACCCACGACCAAGAGGAGGCGTTGGCGATGGCGGACCGGATGGCCGTGCTTTCATGGGGTAAGATCGGGCAGGTGGGAACGCCGGAGGAAGTTTACCGGAGTCCGGTGAACGGTTACGTCGCGGGTTTTATTGGTGAAACGAATTTGATCGATGGCGAGGTGATGGAATCGCACGATGGTTTTTGTTTCGTCAGAGCGAATGGAGCGGCGCTGGTTGGGCGGGTGACCACGCCGGATTGGACACCTCAGACAGGAGATTTGGCAACGGTTTCCATCAGGCCGGAAGTGTGGAGGCTGCACAAGGCGGGCGGCGAGAACGAGATCGTCGGAAAGGTTGTGGAGCGCAGCTACCTCGGGCAGAGGATTGAGTATTTCATTGAGACGATCTTTGGCAATCAGCAAGTGGTGGAGATGAATCCACAGGTGATTCACGAGATCGGTGACGAGGTGACGCTGCATGCGAAGCACGGGGATGTGGTGGTTTTCGGGAAATGAGATGAACCCAAGTAAGTCATCATGAAAAAGAGGTTGATCATTATTCTGGCGTTGCTGGGAACGATCGTCGGGGTTCCGTTGGCGATGAAGCGTGAGACCCAGACGGGTTCTCCGGATTCGGCGGATGACAGGTTGGTGATTCTTTCCCCGCACAATGAATCGATACGCAAGGAATTCGGGGAGGGCTTTGCCGCTTATTGGAGGAAGAAAACGGGGCGTTCAATTTACGTGGACTGGCGGACGCCGGGCGGGACCTCGGAGATTCGGATGGTGATCGATGCCGGCTACAAGGCCGCTTCTGAGACCGGACGGGAAGGGATCGGAGTTGATATGTTCTTTGGCGGGGGCGAGCCGGATTTCTCGGGGCAGGCGAGGGCCGGTAGGTTGGTGCCGCTGAATGTTTTCGAGGAAATGCCGGAGCTGTTCGGCGAGGGCGGGGTGATCCCGGAAATTTTCACGGGTGAGCGTTACTATGCTGAGGACCAGGTTTGGGTGGGGACCTGCATTTCCCAGTTTGGGATCTGCTACAATCCGGATTTCTTGAAACGGATTGGGCTGGATCCTCCCAAAGAATGGCAGGATCTCGGTGATCCAGGATACGAGGGAAGTCTGGCGTTGGCGGATCCGACAAAAAGCGGTTCGGTCGCGCGGACTTTCGAACTCTTGGTGCAGGGAGAGATGCAGAAGAGTTTGAGAGATCAGAAACCAGAGACCAAAGACCAGAAAAAGGTGGTGATTGCGGAGGGCTGGAATGAGGGGCTACGGTTGATTCAGCGGATGGCGGCAAATGCGCGGTATTTCACTGACAGTGCCTCGAAAATTCCGTTGGATGTGGGGCAGGGAAATGCAGCCGCTGGGATGTGCATTGATTTTTATGGGCGCAGCTATGCGGAAGAATTGACGACCAAGGACGGACGACCGCGGGTCGTGTGGATCGCTCCGAAGGGCGGGACGACAATGAGCGCGGATCCGATCGCGGTGCTCAAGGGGGCACCGCATGAGGAGATCGCTCAGGAGTTTGTGAAATTCTGTCTGACTCGCGATGCGCAGCGGCTTTGGTTTCAAAAACCCGGGACGCTAGGCGGCCCTGAGGATAGGGCGCTTCACCGGACACCGATCCGAATGGATATGTATGAACCTGAGACTCTGGCGATGACAACCATGCCGGGAGTGTTGCCTTACGAGGATGAGGGGAATTTCACTTATGACAGGGAGCTAACAGGCAAGGTCTTCAATACCTTGCGGCAGCTGGTGAAGGTGATGTGTATCGATTCGCACGAGGAAATGAAGGAGGCTTGGGACTCGATCATCGCGGCGGGGATGCCGGAGGACGCGTTAGCGGTTTTCCATGATGTTTCAATGGTCAATTACGAGATCGCAGGCAAGGGCGATCCGGGGTTAGACAGCCGAGACACGATGGTGCAGGCGGAGCGGATGAAGGAGCTCGGTGAGTGGTTCCGTGCGAACTACCGCAGGGCGAAGAAGATCGCGGAGGGCGCGAAATAGACAGAATGACTAATTTTTCAACAAGCGAACAAACCGATGATGAACCGTAAGCTGGCATGGGCGATTACGTTGGGGACCTTGGCAGTTCTGGCGGTGTTTTTCATCTATCCTGCCGGGATGGTGGTGAAGCAGGCTTTCGAGGGGACGGGGGCGGATGGAGAGAGGGTGTGGACGCTGGATTTCATTGGGTCTGTGTTTTCGAATCCCATCTATCGGGAGGGTCTATGGAACGCGCTGATGATGGGGGTTTGGAGCACGTCGCTGACCTTGCTGATCGCGTTTCCTCTGGCGCTGGTCGCGCACAGATATGATTTCGTGGGCAAGAAGTTTCTAGGGATACTTGTGCTTGCTCCGATGATTCTTCCTCCGTTTGTTGGCGCGGTAGGGATCAAGCAGATGCTGGGGGTGAACGGGGCGTTCAATGCTCTGCTGATCGATTTGGGAGCAATGGAGGCAGCGAGTCCGTTCGACTGGCTTGCGGAAGGACGGTTTCTTGGAATCGTGGTGATGAATGCGCTGCATTTGTATCCCATTCTCTACATGAATATTGCGGCGGCGTTGGCGAATCTGGATCCAGCTATGGAGCAGGCTGCGGAAAACCTCGGGTGTCCTCCTTGGAAACGCTTTTTCAGGATCACCTTACCGCTGGCGATGCCAGGGGTGTTTGCGGGGAGCTCGTTGGTCTTTATTTGGTCGTTCACAGAACTCGGTGTGCCGTTGGTGTTTGATTACGCGCGCATCGCTCCGGTGCAAATTTTTGACGGAATCAAGGGGTTGGAAAAGAATCCGACGCCATATGCGCTGACGGCGATCCTGTTGGTGATCGCTGCGGTGGTGTTCACTTTGGCGAAGTTGGTGATGGGTCGGGCTCCGCTGGGGACGGCTCCGAGGCCGAAGGGAAGGAGTGAAGGGAAAAAGATAGGCGGGTTCAAGGGGCTGGCGTGTGCGGGGCTATTTCTTGGTGTTTTCGTGATTGCCTCCATACCGCATGCCGGGGTGCTACTGCTTTCGTTGGCAGAGCGGTGGTATGGCACGGTGATACCGGACGAGTTGACGATGCGGCATTACATCGAGGCGCTGGGTAACGGGCTGGTGGTGCCATCGATTCAGAACAGCCTGATGTATGCAGGGACGGCGACCCTGATTTCTGTATTCATCGGACTCGGAGTTGCGTGGGTGGTGGTGAGGTCGGATTTAAAATTCCGTGGCCTGCTGGATTCATTGGTGATGCTGCCATTGGCTGTGCCCGGACTGGTAATGGCTTTCGGCTATCTAGCGCTTTCGCAGGAAGGGAAACCATTTCACTTCCTCGTCGGAGCAGGTGGCAGTCCGTTCATGCTTTTGGTGCTTGCTTATGCGATCCGGAGGTTGCCGTATGTGGTGAGGGCTGCGGTGGCAGGATTGCAGCAGAGCAACCCAGTCCTTGAGGAAGCGGCGAAATCACTTGGCGCAACGCCACTGCGAATGATGAGACGCGTGGCGATTCCACTCATCGGCGCGAACCTCGCAGCGGGTGCGATTCTTGGTTTTGCGTTCTCGATGCTTGAGGTCAGTGACAGTCTGATTCTCGCGCAGCAGGCGCAGCATTATCCGATCACAAAAGCGATCTATACGCTGTTGAGCACGCTTGGGAACGGAACTGAACTGGCAGCCGCACTTGGTGTGTGGGCCATGGTTTTCCTCTCGGTAGCGATTATGGGAGCAGCGGTGCTGGGAGGGAAACGCGGTGGGCTTTTCAAAGTATGAAAAAAAGAAGCGGCCCGGTCGATCAACCCTCAGGAAAAACCCTTAACCTGAAATCCCATCGTCCGAACCGCTTAGGGTTATATAAGCTCGAAATGGGGAAAGTCTTTCAGAAAAATTTCAAAGGCCTAGGGATGAGTAAATCTGGCGGGTTGAGTGGGATTTGTTGAGGGTGTAGAAATGGATGCCAGCAACCGAGTTGTCGAGCAGTTCGGCGGATTGCTGTGCGGCGTAGTGGATGCCGGCGCGTTCCACGGCTTCAAGGCTGGATTTCGCGCGGTCGAGGGCTTTGATGAGTTTGGCGGGGTAACGGGCACCTGCGGCGAGTTCAGCCATTCGCTTCATGCTGGAAAGAGAGGTTACAGGCATGATGCCCGCAATGATGGGTGCTTTGATTCCTGCCAGTTCGCAGCGGTCTCGGTAGTCGAAGAAGTCGTGGTTGTCGAAAAATAGCTGGGTGCAGATGTAGTCGGCACCGGCATCGATCTTCGCTTTCATATTATCCAACTCGTCGACCCGATTGGGGGTTGTGGGGTGGCCTTCCGGGAAACCGGCGACGCCGATTCCGAAGCCACGTGGATCGGGATGACGGCCCGAGTCGTTGAAATTTTTGATGTGTGTGACAAGATCGGACGCATACCGGAAGTGGCCCTGCGACCAATCGTAATTCGGTTGATCCTTCGGCGGATCACCACGAAGCGCGAGAATATTGGAAACCCCAGCCTCGGCGTAGCGGGTGAGGATCGTGTCGATTTCATCGCGGGTGTGGCCGACGCAGGTGAGATGGGGAACCGGAGGGATGCTGGTGGTTTCCTTGATGCGGACGACGAGATCATGGGTCAGTTCGCGGGTGCCGCCACCTGCTCCGTAAGTGACGGAAACAAAAGAAGGCGAGAGCGCCTCAAGATCGCGGATCGTTTCGTAAAGTTCTTCCCAAGCGGCAGGTGCGCGGGGAGGAAAAAACTCGAAAGAAAGAGATGGTTTGGAATCACCGAGGATGTCGAGGATGTGCATGGATTCGGAAATAGTAGATTTGGGCGAAACTTTTGCGCCGGGTTGGTGTTGTAGGTGGCGCGGACGGATGTTCGCGCTTAATTGCCAATCGTAAAACGTTATTTTTCAATGAAGACACTGGTTCTGTTAGGAATTTGCGCAGGGATGATCGCTTCGTCGGTGATGGCTGAGGAAGATGTGGCCCTTCCCGAGCGGATTCGTCCTCATTCCGAGGGTAAAGGCGGGCGTGACGGGAAAGATCGCGAACAGCGGGACGGCAGGCATAGAAAGCCTCCATTCGGTCCTCATGGCGATATGTTTCGAAGAATGGACAAGGACGCCGATGGGAATATTACCAAGGAAGAGTTTTTCTCAGGTCCTCGGGTCGAACAATTAGCAGAAGAGAAGCGGGAGATGATTTTCGCAAGGCTCGATGGAAATGGCGATGGAATTTTGAGTCGTGAAGAAATACGCGGAATCCGAAAAAACGCTGAGGATCGGGCGAAGAGGGAGCTCCGTGGCTTGGACAAGGACGGGAACGGTGGACTTAGCTTTGCAGAGTTCAGTGAAGGGCGATTTTTCGGGAAACTCCCGGAGGATAAGCGGAGGCAGATTTTCAATCGGATGGATACGGACGGCAGTGGAGAGATCACCGCAAAAGACAAGCCGAAGGGTCCGCCGAGACGGAATGAGCGCCAGGTCGACAGAATGATCCCTCCCGACTGAAATAGAGTGATAAATAATAGCGACGACGGAAGCGCGGAGCTTTGGAAAATATGGGCTCCGATTAAATGGAAATACTTTATCGAAGGACCATTCGGAAAAGTGCGGTTACGCTTGCGGAGGCCACTGCCCGCCCTCCGCCTGCCCACCATAGCCTTGGCGAAGGTGGGAACAATCTGCGCGCTAGCGGACGGCGCGACATCTGCGGGCGCGATTTTACCTGCTTCGCGCCAGCGCACTCTGCCCCAAGCAGATAGCGTGACGGGAGCGGGGTTTGCCCTACAGGTTGGGTTTTTGCCCGATTCACCGACGTAAAATCAGAATTCCCTTCAGTCGAGGTCAGCCTGTAGGTGTTTGCGTCACTTTGGGAGTTAAATTCCGTTATACCGTAGAAAAATACCACCAGCATGTGGAGTGAGCTTGTCGATCATGAATGGCGACGCATCCACAGATCCAGCATCCATGTACTGAGAGCATTCGGTGAGCTGAGAATAGGTGATACTCGTCCGAACCCTATTCGTATCATCGTCTAGGATCGTGTAAATCGAGGCAGCGAGGCAGCGTGGCAGCGTGGCAGCGTGGCGGCGTGGGCGGATGGCAGGGCGAGCAGAAGCAGCGGCAGGTATTTCGGTGCTGTCATCTTAAGAAGGCAAGATAGGATCCAACGGTTTGAGGATACGGGAGATTTTTTTCCGCCAAGGGCGTGACGGATGGGAAACGATGGAAGGAGCGCGTCAATGGCGGGTATGATTTTATCGCCTGCGGCGGAGCAAAAGGCAGGCGGAGGCAAAAGCAAGAAAAGCGGCGGATGGCTCGGGGACTGCATTAGCGATGATGAAAGACTGTATCTCCGCGTCGTAGTTGCCGAGGTAGCTCTGCCCATTGATCGTACTGCCGCCAGATGTTCCAACGAACCAATTGAGGCCGACAAGCGTCAGGACTCCCTCTTGAACCACAAACATCGGCGCACCCGAATCGCCACCGGCCAACGCGGCCTCAAAAGGGACGAAATTAGAACTGCCACTCGCATCCACAGTCGAACCGATGGCGTCGTCGGTGGTGCCGGAGGCATTAACGCTGTCAAACCAGCGATCAAGGATGTTGCGACCCACTGCAACGTCGATGGTGGCGGTAACGTTACTTGGCGAACGACCGAACATTTAGGCGTTCGCTCCGTTGTATGGCGAGGATGAAAAGCGGTTTGGGACTGCCCCGGTGGCGGTGGCGGTGGTCGTGTCGTCGGTGGCGAATGAGTAGCGCCCGACTGTGGGCGTGACGTTGGCGTTGAGCACGCCGATTCGAATGTCGGAACTGTTGCCGAGAGTTCCGCCGGTAATCTGCTGGCTGGATTGGATGGTGCGCGTCACCGTCGGACCGTTCGGATCATTGGTGGTATGGAAGGTCACCGTGCTGCCGTTTGACGGGAAAAAGTGCTGGGAGCTGACGAACACGTTGTCACTGACCATGGTGACCCAACGGTTTTGGTTTGAGGCGTTGGTCGAGAGGGCGATACCGGACAGGTCAAAGCCTTTCATAATAAAGGATGAGTTGTTTGCGAAACGATCATTGGTCGATGCGGAAAACCCTGCAATCGTAATGCTGTGAGCGGAGCGGGCGCAAAGAAGAAATGCGGCTAAGACGCAGAGTGAGCACCGTGTCCAGGACGGAAAAGATAAAATGCCGTGTGATATGGATGAATTGACTGCTAGGAATTTGCGCTTTGCGGGAGACCCCTGAACAGGCGTTGGGGGAGTCTTCGCTGAGCTACGACTGCCTAAGGCACACCGGAGGGCGGGGAAAAGGGGGCGGAAGAGGTGCTTCAGTGAGCCAATGGGCGGTGTTGCGGGAAGAAAAATCCTCATTCGGCACTTGGTCTTGGCGGGAGTCAGAGGTTTCACGGTGGTTTCTTTTTTTCGAAGTTAACTTTCCAAACCGCTTTGCCAAGAATTTTTTCAGCAGTTGTTTTTTGACCGATGGGCGGCTTTAGGTGGAAAAAACTGCCTGGGAAAAAACTGCCTGGCAGAAAAAACTGCCTGGGGCAGAAAAAACTGCCTGGCATACTTTTGAGCAAAGGATCACCGTAGATATTGGGATTGGGGTGTATTGGAGCTGAAGATCTGCCCCGATGATCGGTTGCTGGGATCTATGGGGAGGGACTCGCTCACGCGAATGTGCGGAAAGTCGGAGAAGAAATGTGCTGTATCTAATAGAGTGAGAAGCTCAGGTAGTTGGATATTAGGGGATGTGTTTTCTAGAACCCGTTTGCAGGGAAGGGCTCGCGTTCTGGAGAACGCGGCTCTGTGGGGATTGCGTGATCCTACAAAAACTCCCGGTAGAGGTGACTGCCGGGAGCTTTTGTTTGAGATGGATTTGAGAACCCGCTGGAGTGGCGGATTAGTCGGGCTTCATGGCCTCCGCAGCGAGAGTTGTGGCAAGCACGTCTTTGCGGAGGTTTCCACCCTTGCGCTGTGACCACCACAGCACGATGGGCGCGGCAACGAAGATCGAGGAGTAGGTTCCGATTACGAGGCCAACGAGGATGGTCATGGAGAAATCCCTGAGGGCCGCACCGCCGAAGATCGCGAGGATCATGACGGTGACGATGGTGGTGAATGAGGTTAAGATCGTCCGTGACAGGGTGGCGTTGATGGCCTCGTTCATCACATCTCTGATTTCTCCGGTGCGGACTAGGACGGTTTCCCGGATGCGGTCGAATACGATGATCGTATCGTTGATTGAGTAACCGGCGATGGTCAGGATGGCGGCGACGTGGATCTGCGAAAGTTGCTCGCCGAGGAGAACGACGATACCGACTGCGATGAGGATGTCGTGGAGGACGGCAACGATCGCCCCGATGGCGAAGGACAGCTCAAAGCGGATGACGATATAGGCGAAGATTCCGAGGATGCCCACTCCGAGTGCGATTACTGCTTCTTTCAGGAAACTGCCGCCGAGTGTGGCGGAGACTTCTTCTTTTGAGGCATCGCGGAGGTATTGTCCTTCGTCGTCCATTTCACCAAGAAAGGGGATTTCGGCGCGGAGGGTTTCCACGATCTTGTCGCCATCATCGGCATCGGCACGAACGGTAAGCAGGGTGCCGCTTCCGGCGATATTCTGCTCTTGTGGGAAGGCCTCGCGGGTGAGGTCTGCCTTGGCGAGAGCGGCGTTTAGGTCTTTGAGCGGGATGGATTCGTCACCGATTTGGAATGTGATGATCGTGCCGCCGGTAAAATCGATCCCGAGGGCGGATTTTTGTTTTACGCTGAATGTCGTGAGAGCGACAGCGAAGAGGATGCCGGAGAAGACCGCGCAGGCCTTCGCTTTTCCGAGGAAATCGAAGTTCGCGGATTTGATCAGGTTTAGGAACGAGAGCTTGCGGAGCACTCCGGTATCGATACCCCAGCGGAACAGGACCCGTGTGCCGAGGATCGCGGAGAACATCGAGGCAAGCAGACCGATCGTGAGTGTAAGTGCGAAGCCTTTGACGCTACCACTCGCCATGCCGATCAGGATGACACAGGCGATGAGGGTGGTGATGTTGGCATCGAAGATGGAGGAGAATGCCTTGTCATAGGCTGCGCCGATGGCGCTTTTCAGAGACTTGCCATTTGCTATTTCTTCGCGCAAACGCTCGTAGATAATAACGTTAGCATCGATTGCCATACCGATTGTGAGAATCAGGCCGGCGATACCCGGCAGGGAGAAGGTGAAGCCGAACATTGCCATCACGCCGAAGAGGATGACGGCGTTGATGATAAGGGCGACGAGCGCGACGAGGCCGGCCGTGCGGTAGTAGAGCAGGATGAATACTGCGGTGATCGCAAGGCCTGCGAGGCCGGAGTAGATGCCCTGTTTGACAAAGGCCGAGCCAAGGGTTGGGGAAACCGTGCGCTCCTGCTCAACGATCAGTGGGTTTTCCAGTGGGTTCATCAGGGCGTTGGCGAGCTCCTTGGTTTCACCAGGTTCATCGAGGCCGTTGATGACAAAGTTTTTGCCAAGTGGAACGCTCTGCACAACGGGTGCGCTAAGCACCACACCGTCGAGAACGATCGCGATTCGATCGATTCCGGGGCGCATGTTTTTGGTTAGAGCGATCATTTTGTCGGTGCCGTCACCGTTGAGAGTGATGTCCACTGAGTCTGGCTGGGCAGGGGAAGGAGTCGCGAATGAGATGTCCGAACCTCCAAGGGCCGCGACCCGCCTGAGGAGGATGGGTCTGGTAAACTCGTTACCGTCTTCATCTTCCTGAGTGAGGTCGTAAACTTGATATTGTGGAACTCTTGCCTCCAGATCCTTGACCCGCTGCGCAAGTGATTTCCCATTTGCTCCGACTTCGTCGTTGCGTGAGGAAACTTCTTTAAGTTCAAGTTTCGCGACGGTTTCGAGAGTTAAACGAATTCCCTTTGATTCCCCTGGTTCAATACCGGGCATCTGCACAAGTATGCCGTCTTCTCCCTGCTGGGTAACGAGAGGTTCCTTGGTTCCTCTTGGGTCAAGGCGGGCTTTGATAACCCGTTTTGCCTCGTCGATCTGGTCGGTGGTCACCGGCATTAGATCCCCGTTAGGACCCTCCTTTGGTTGGATACGCAGGGAGAAAGCCGAGCCACCGACAATGTCGATCCCGCCTTTGAGTTTATTTTGATAAACTGCGAGTGAACAAAGGCCGACAATACCGATGAGTAGGATGGTGCCGACGTTGCGTTTCTTCGACTCGATTTCTGTGGCGAAATACCAGAAGAACAGGATCAGGAGAGTGATCCCCGTCAGGAACAGGACGAGGGGGTCATTAAAAAATGCGACGGCAAGCATGGGTGTTTAGATGAGATTTGATGAGATTGGAAAACCGGCGTCGAAGCTGGGTCAGTCCTTTTTGGCCAGTTTATTGACCACGGAGGCGACGGCGGCTTTGTCGAACTCAAGGTTGGTTCCTTCGGCGACTTTGATCACCACGGTGGTGTCCTTGACGTTGTGGACGATGCCGTGGAGTCCGGCAGTGGTGACGACTTTGTCGCCGGTTTTGAGAGCGGCGATCCGTGTTGCCTGCTCCTTGCGGTTCCGCTGCTGGGGACGGATGAGGAGGAAATAGAACAGCACGATCATGATGACCATCAGGAACATCGGGTGGCCGATGATAGCTTGGAGGCCCTGTGGTCTGGCTTGAGGTGTGGCTTGGGCGAGGGTGTTGAAGAGTTGGATCATGGTTCTGTAGATTTAGTGTTGTAGCGTTGGATGAATATTTCCTTGTATTGGAAAAAGGTTCCCGCGGCGATCGCTTCGCGCGCTTGCCGTGTGAGGGACAGGTAGAAATGCAGATTGTGGAAGGAAAGCAACCGTAAAGCGAGCATTTCGCCTGCACGGAATAGATGACGGATGTAGGAACGGGAGAAACGCGAGACGTGCGGATGGCTGGATTGGCAGAGCGGACGGTTGTCGGTGGCGTGGATGAGGTTCTTGATATGGATGGGACCGTCGAGGGTGAAGGCGACTCCGTGGCGTGCCATGCGGGTAGGCATGACGCAGTCAAACATGTCCACGCCGCGTGCGATCATTTCAAGGATCTGGGGCGGGGTGCCTAGTCCCATCGCGTAGCGGGGCTTGTCGGTGGGGAGAAACGGGACCGCGTTTTCGATGGCGCGGAACATTTCTTCTTCGGGTTCTCCGACTGAGACTCCGCCAACCGCATAGCCATCGAAATCAAGTTCGACAAGTTCGCGGGCGGATTGCTCGCGTAGATCCGCGTAGATGGAGCCTTGGACGATTCCGAAATGGTGTTGAGGGAGCTGGGGGCAGGACGCCCCCAGAACGGACTGAGGCAGGATGCCCGAGCCACTGTTGCTGGTGATCCAGTCTTTGCAGCGTTTTGCCCAGCGGGTGGTGAGTGCGAGGGAGGTGGCGGCGTATTTTTCGTCGCAGGGATAGGGTGGGCACTCGTCGAAGAGCATCGCGATGTCAGCCCCGAGGGCGGCTTGGATCTCCATGGATTTCTCAGGGCTTAGCATCATCTTCGAGCCGTCGAGGTGGGATTGGAAGCGCACGCCTTCTTCGGTAATTTTGCGCATTTTTGCAAGGGACCAGACCTGGAAGCCGCCGGAGTCGGTGAGCATGGGCTTTTGCCAAGTCGTGAAATCGTGGAGGCCGCCCATTTCTTTAATGAGTTCGTGACCGGGGCGCAGCCAGAGGTGGTAGGTGTTGCCGAGGATGATCTCGGCACCGAGTTCCTCAAGTTCGGCCGGGTGCAGGGTCTTGACGGATCCTTGGGTGCCGACCGGCATAAAAATGGGGGTGTGAACCACGCCGTGCGGGAGGGTCAGGGTTCCGGCGCGGGCGGAGCCGTCGGTGTGCTGGAGCTCGAATGGCATTTTGAGGAAAAAGCTGAAATGCTGAAAAGCTGGAATTCTGGAACAAATTACAGATCGAAAAAGCGTTTTGCTTTTTCAAGGAAGCCCTGACGGACCGGAGAGTTGTGATCGCCGATAGATTCCGAGAATTCACGGAGTTTTTCCTGCTGGTCTTTACTGAGTTTGGTGGGGACCTCGACCTGGACGGTGACGTTGAGGTCGCCTTTGGAGCCGCTGGAGAGGGCGGGCATGCCTTTGTCGCGGACGCGGAAGGTTGTGCCGCCCTGCGTGCCGGCCGAGATCTTGATCAAAGACTGGCCATCGAGGGTCGGGACCTTGAGTTCGCCACCGAGAGCGGCCGTGCTAAAAGGTAGGGGGACGTCGCAGAAGAGGGTGGTTCCTTCGCGTTCGAAAACATCGTGATCCTGGACGTGGAGAAATGCGTAGAGATCGCCGGAAGCACCGCCGCGAACGCCTGCATCGCCATTTCCAGTGGAGCGGAGGCGAACGCCGGTATCGACCCCGGCAGGGATGCGGAGTTTGATCCGGGTCTCGCGTTCGACGCGGCCTTGGCCCCGGCAGTCGCCGCACGGATCGGCGACGATTTCACCGGCGCCGCGGCATTCGGGGCAGGTGGATTGTTGGATAAAAATACCCGCCTGCCTGCCGACGACTCCGCGGCCTCCGCAGGTGCTACAAGTTTTCACTCCGCCAGAACCTTTGGAGCCAGTGGAATTGCATTTTCCGCAGGGGATATTGCGTTCGATTTCGAGATTTTTTTCGACGCCTTTAGCGGCCTCTTCGAGTGTGATTTCGAGGTCGTAACGGAGGTCCGAGCCGCGTTGTTTTCCGGATTTCTTGCGTGAACCGCCGCCTCCGAAAAACTCTTCGAATCCACCACCGAATGCGCCGCCGAAGACTTGCGAAAAGATATCCGCGGGATCGTGGAAACCGCCACGTCCGCCGCCCCCGCCACCGCCGGAAAAAGCATCGTGTCCGTAGCGGTCGTAGGCGGCGCGCTTGTCGGGATCGGAAAGGGCTTCGTAGGCTTGGCCGAGTTCTTTGAATTTATCTTCGGAGGTTGGATCTCCGGGATTTTTGTCCGGGTGATGTTTTACCGCGAGCTTGCGGTAGGCTTTTTTGATTTCTGCGGCGTCTGCGTTGCGAGAGACACCGAGAATTTCGTAATAATCGCGTTGAGCGGGCATAACTTTCAACTTTAAAATTTTAACTCTTGAAGGAAGAGTTATTTTTAATCTTCTGTTGGTTTTTCTGAAGCGGCTGCGACGACGACGGATGCGGGGCGGAGCAGGCGGTCGCGGAGTTTGTAGCCTCGGCGCGAGGCGCGGATGATTTCGCCTTCGGGTTTTTCCGAGGGTTCTTGGGAAACCGCGTCGTGGAGGTTCGGATCGAACTCCCCCTCGGTTGGGATTTCTGTGATTCCTTGGTTGGAGAGGAATTCGGCAAGCTGTTTGCGAACCATGTCCATGCCGATGTAGATCATCGACGAGGTGTCCTGGGCTGCTACCTGCATTCCCATTTCGAAATTATCGATCACTGGGAGAAGTTCTTCAAGCAGGCGTTGATTGGCGTAGCGGATGGCTTCTTCGCGCTCGCGGGCGGTGCGTTTGCGGAGGTTTTCCATCTCGGCGGCGGTGCGCATGGAAAGCTCTTTCCACTTCGCGGCTTCGGCTTCGAGCTGTTCCCATGGATCGACTTCGGCGGTTTCCTCTGTCTCGACTGGGGACTGGGCGCTGGTATCGGTTTCCTCCGCGGATTCCGGTGTTTCTTCCTTAGGTTTCAGATCGTCTTGCTGCATGCGGGGTATGTGTAATCGGGAATACGGCAAGGTCAACTCCCTTACCAGAGGTGGCCGAGGAACTTTCGGGGGCTCGGGGGTGGCTACTCGGGCGGAGTTCCGGGTTCCGTTTGGTTAGGTTTTTCCTCATCCGTTGGCTCGGGAGGTGCCTCTGCGGCAACGGGTCTTGGGGAGAGCAGTTGGATGACCTCTTCCTGGATTTTTTCAACCTGGTCGAGTGGGATATTCGGATCTTTAACGATATAGACTTCTCCGGTCTTGCGGTGTTCGTAGATGCGCAAGGTGCCTCCGGCGGTGGGTTGGGAGTCGGTTTCGCGCAGGAGCTTCTGTCTTTCGAGCATGACCGCGAGAATGTAGCGGGTGTTCTCGGTATGTTCTTGGTCTTCCTCAACCATGGTTCGCAGAAGTTCTTCGGCGTTTTGTTTGGTTACAGCGGGTGTTGTGTCATTGACCGGGGCGGGTTGGAATTTCGTGCGCCAGTGGGAAAACGGAATTTCAGCGTCTGCCACACGCTCGTTCCATGCGTTTTCGCAGAAATCCTTGCGGAGGTAGCCGGAGGATTCGGGATCTGGGAAGAGAGCCGTGACAATGGGCTGGCCCTCGGTGAAAGGTGTGTGGGTGATGCTGCATTCGCGACTGCGATTGCGAACATGCCAAGATTCCGTGAGTGCCATTTAGGATGCTAGTTATTGACGGTGAGAAGACGTTTGATCGACCGGTAGATGGGCCTTCCAGTGACTCGGCGATGATAGAGATACAGGCCGACGATGGTGAAGCTTATGTTTGGGAGCCAAGCAGCGACCACGGGAATCAGAGCTCCGGACTCACCCAATGCGAGGGTGATGCTGGAAACGAAAATCATGATCACCGAGAGAACAATTGCGAGAAAGACGCCACTGCCGGCCCCGCGTCTTGCGAAGTGTATGGAAAGCGGGGCTGCGAGCAGGACCGTGACGATGCAGGTGATGGGCAGTGCCCAACGGTAGTGCCATTGGGTGAGGTATGCGGGGAGATTGTATGTCGGTTGATTTGCTAGCGGGGAACTGAGCCATGTGCTCAGTTCTGGGATACCTAGGTATTCGACACTGAGCCCGGGTTTGATGATCTGGGCGGGAGTTTCTTTCCAAGTCGTTCTCACCAGCGGCTCATCCATCGTCTCAAAAACGGGGGACTCGCCTGCGGTGAAGCGAGCGATGATCGGGTTCTCAAATGTCCAGCTTCTGGTAATGCGGTTGTAGGTCGCGAGTGGCGAAGTCATCCGAGTCTTGATCGTTCGATCGGGTCGGATCGTGGTGATTTCGACGTTCTGAAGAGGTTCTCCTTTGTCGAAATTTTCGGGAAAGGCGCCAACCATCCAGAGGCGGTGCGATGCGGGATCCCGGTAGAGCACATTTTTTGCCTGAAGCAGCGGTAGACCCTTAGCGAGAGCGATCATGTCCTCGCGTTTTCCCTCGGCATTCGGTGCCCAGTGGTAGTTGAGGCCGAGTAGGAGGACGCTACACCAGACTCCCGCAAAAATGAGCGGCGCGGAGACGCGGACGATTCCGGTCCCGCTCTGGATCATGGCGATGATTTCGTTAGATTTGGAGAGTTTCCCCAGACAATAGATGTTCGCCAGAAGCAGCGAATAAGGGAGCAAGACGAGGAGAATCGCGGGAGCCCGGAAGATATAGAAAAAAACGACGCTACTGGCCATGTTCTTGCTGCCTGAAAAATCTCCGAGTTTGTCATTGAGATCGAGAAGCATCCAGAGGATGAAGAGAGCCCCGAGGTTGATTCCGAATATACTCAGAAATTGGCGCGAAATGTAGCGGTCGAAGATGGAGCCCAACGCGTAGGCGGCCCCAGCGATTGCCGGCATCATGCAGAGGACTATAAGTATATAAGGACGGAGACGGTAGGAAAAGATATGGGAATCGGGAAAGCCTCCGAGTTTTTCCAAGACGGCCGCTTGTTCGAAGGGAAAGAGAATGCAAGCAGCAGCCGCACCGACGACGAAAAGAAGGATTAGCGGCAACCAGCGCGGAATATTCGACATGGGACGTGAAGAGAGTGTGGAGCGTGGGCGGGTCTGTCGAGTTTTTGATATTGGGATGGAGAGTTGCGCTAGATTTATCAGTCTTCCCAGATCATGTGCTTGAGCCGCAGTTGGCGGGCGCGTGTGGCGGCTTCCTCTGAGCGGGGGCCGCCGAACGAGGCTATTTTTTCGGCGATTGAGATCGCGGCCTGCCATCTGCCTGCATTTTCCAGAAGCGAGAGTGCCCGAAAGCCGCTGCGCTCGAACCATTCCCATTCCGGCGGTGGGGGATCAACGGGTCGATCGAGGACCGAGAAATAGGCGGAAAGGGCATCGCCAAGGCGGTTTTGTCCGGGATTTATGGGATCGGGAATTTTTTCAAGGGTGAGTCCGCGGAGATACTGGAGCCGGAAAAACTGGGCCGGATTATTGGCCGTGAGGGCGATCAGCTCGTTGTAGATTTCAATTGCTTTGATCAGGCTTTCGGGGGCGGAATCGCCCTTCGCGTAGATTGCTTCCGCGAGCAGGAGTCCGGTCGGAAGGCGCGACGGATCGTCCGGTTGAGTCTCGCGGTAGGCAGCGGAGAGGGAATCGATCGCGGCGGGGAGGCGGTTGAGATCTATGTGAAGGCGCGCTTTTTCCAAGATGGCCAGAGATCGCAGGGGGCCGTCTATAGCGATGGTCCGGTCGAAGAGGGTCAGAGCTTCTTCGCGTGATTGTTCGGTGGCACCAAGCGCGGCGGATCGGGCAGCGAGGAGAAGGGCGGCTTGGGATCGCTGGGTGCCTGGATCGGAAGTGGCCAGTTTATCAAGAACCTGCCGGGCTTCGTTGTAGTTTCCGGACCGGAACAGGGATTTACCCATGATCAGGGAGGCTTCTGAACTGGCCGGTGTTTCCGGGAAGCGTGAGATAATCTCTCGCGCTAGTTCGACTGCCAGTTCGGTCTTGCCGAGTTGATCGGTTAGGCGGAGTTCGGCGAGAGCGAGGCGGGTTTCCAAGTCGAGCGGAAGGGGTGTTCCAGAGGCTTTGAGCGTGTCGAGCTGGGCGCGGGCAAGTGTCAGATCCGGAGGGACTGATGCGAGAGCGGCTTCGACGATGGCCACGCGTGCCTCGGCGGCGCGGGGATGATCTGGGTTTGCGGTAAGGAAATTATCGAGGGCGTAGGTAGCTTGGACCGGATCTGATTTGGTGAGTCCTTGTTCGAGAGCGACTTCTGTATTCAGGCTTTTCGCGATGCTAGGGTCGTCATTTTGGATGAGGATGGGAGCGTCGGAGTCTTCTTCGAGACGAGCGAGAGCGGCATTCAGGAGGGCGGTGTTTCGGTTTGTACCGGAGAGCAAGGAGGCCGCTTGATTGAATACATCAGAGGCGAGTGAGGTATCGCCACGGTCGTAAGCGATTTTCGCATCGAGAAACGCGGCCTCGCCTTTTACCAAGGGTGACTTCGCTGTCTGGCGGAGAGAATCGAATAGAGCGAAGGCTTGATTTGACTCGCCATTTTCGAGGTGCCATTTGGCGAGGGCCAGCAAGGCGTGTGAGGCTAGGAAGTGGCGGGGTGCGAGAAGGCGGATTCGCTGGAGCAGAAGACGAGCTTCTTCCTTGGCGACAGGTGTAGGGACGCGGTGGAGGCCGATGGCACGGGCGTGCATGGCGAATACGGCGAGGTCGCTGATCTCGGGCGATGGGGCTGGCCATGCGGCGGTTACCGTGTCGGGGATGGTATTGATCAGGCCGCTGGCTGTCGGTGCGGTCTGGGGAATCCATTCCGCAAGGCGGATGAGGGTGGGGTGGTCCGCCGAAATGATCTTTTTCGGGAGCCAGTCGACGATACGACGGAACATGGAATCCAACAGCGGTGCGTCCGGGTTGCTTTGAATGAACGTTAGGAGGGATTCAGTGGCGGATGTCTTCTTATCTTGTGCAGCGATGGCGTCAGCTTTTCCGATCGCAGCCAAACTGAAGCGTGAAATGGTCTGGCCGCTAGGATTGGCGAGGAGATTGTTGAAAATCACTTCCGCCTCAGAGGGTTTTTCTTCAGCTAGCAAAAGGCTACCCTCTAGGAAATTCACGAGAGGAAGCATCTTCTCGGGAATATCAGCGGGATCAGGAGAAAGCGCACGGGCTTCCTGAACGCGACCGAGATCGAGGAGGATTTCCATCCGGCGGATCTTGGACTGAATCCGATGGGAAGAATCGGCCGATTCGGTGATTAGGGAGAGGGAATCGAGTGCTTCCTCGGGAAGGGAAAGCGAAAGCTGGAGGCTCGCAGCAGTCAGCGCGGCCTCTTCAGCATATTCGTTCGAAGGATCTGCCGCGATCTCGCGCAACACTTCGACGGCGTCTGCGAACCGCCCGTTTCCCGCCAATGCCTGTCCACGCCAGAACCCGGCATTGGGCAGACTGCTGACGAAGGTCTGCTCGAGCAGTTCGAGTGCTCGCGTGGGTTCGCTCCCTCGAACTAGGGTTTCGGCGAGTAAGATCAGGATTTCCGCCTGTCTGGCAGGTGTGAGTTCGGGATTTCCAGCCGCTTCACGCAGCTTCGTCGAAGCGACGCCCCAGAGGCCGCTGTCCATTGCTCGGTTGGCGGACGCGAGAATTTGCTCGACCGGCTCCGAGCGTAGCGGAGTGGCTGATATTAGCAGAAAAAAGAAAAACCGGGGAAATTTCACCGCAGCTAGAATGGAACACGGATGGCTCGTATGGAAGGAATAATATATGCTTCCTCTTGCAGTTCATGCGGTTTGGATGTGATTGTCAGTTCGTTATGAACTGCCGATTCCGCCCCTGCATCGATCTTCACGAGGGAAAAGTGAAACAGATCGTGGGCGGGAGCCTGCGTGACGCCGGACCGGGACCGATTGAAAACTTTGTTTCTGAGAAGCCTCCGACGTGGTTTGCTGGGAAGTTCCGAGAAAGCGCGCTTCGTGGTGGGCATGTGATCATGTTGGGAAAAGGCAATGAGGATGCCGCGCGCGAGTCGTTGGCCGCATGGCCGGGAGGTCTGCAGATCGGCGGTGGTATCTGTGCTGATAATGCTTCTGATTGGTTGGAGGCCGGTGCCAGCCATGTGATCGTGACTTCGGCGCTTTTTGATGCCGAGGGCCGCTTCTTGGATCACGCTCTTGAGAAGCTGGTCGATGAGGTCGGGCGTGAAAGGTTGGTCATTGATCTTTCCTGCCGCCGGACGGGGAGTGGCTGGACCGTGGCGATGAACCGTTGGCAGAAGCTCACGGAACTGGACGTGACGGTTGCGACGCTCGATAGCTTGTTGCCATATTGTGATGAGTTCCTGATCCATGCCGCAGATGTCGAAGGGCTTTGCAAAGGGGTCGATGGCGAGTTGATTCGTTTTCTTGGAGAGTGGGGGAAATGTCCGGTTACGTATGCAGGTGGGGCGGCGAGTATGGCCGATGTGAAGCTTGTCGACGAGCTCGGAAATGGCCGGGTTGATGTCACTGTGGGCAGTGCACTGGATATCTTCGGGGGCTCTGGGATCTGCTATGCGGAATTGGCCGCGATGAGCGGAACTTGACCCAATCCTCTGAAAATTGGAGATGTGTGCTTGTCAATGGGCAGCATATTTCTAGGGTTTCGGCGTTCCTTGCCGATGAACACCCCGGCCGGGTGAAATTTTTATGAATACCAAAGCACTAACTACCGCAGCAAACGAAGCCCGAGGCCTCGCCATGGACGCCGTCCACGCCTGTAATTCCGGACACCTCGGACTTCCCCTCGGATGCGCCGAAATCGGAGCGGTCCTCTTCGGGGAGAGTATGAATTTCAATCCCGATGCGCCACGCTGGCTCAACCGCGACCGCTTTATTCTCTCCGCAGGTCACGGCTCGATGTTCCTCTATAGTTGGCTTCACCTTTCCGGCTACGCGGTTTCAAAAGAAGACCTCGCAGGTTTCCGTCAGCTTCACTCGATCACCCCGGGTCATCCTGAATATCAGGAAACTCCGGGAGTCGAGGCAACCACCGGTCCACTCGGCCAAGGCATCGCCAACGCGGTTGGATTCGCAGTTTCGGGGAAACGCGCGGCTGCCCTTTACAACACCGGCGAGCACATAATTTTCGACAGCCACGTCATCGCTCTCCACGGTGACGGTTGTCTTCAGGAAGGTGTCGCTAAGGAGTCGATCGCTTTCGCCGGCCACAACGGCTTGGACAACCTGATCCTGATTTACGACAGCAACGACGTCACTCTCGATGCGATGGCAGAGCTGACCCAGAGCGAGGATGCGAAGGGCTATTTCGAATCGCAGGGCTGGGATGTGGTGGAAATCGACGGCAATGATCTTGAAGCCGTGAGGAAGGCCGTTGAGGTCGCCAAGGTGAACAAGGACAACAAGCCGAAAGTCATCATCGCCAAGACCCTGATCGGAAAGGGGATTCCAGAAGTCGCTGGAACTGCAAAAGCACACGGCGAAGGCGGTGCGAAATTTATCGAGGAAGCGCGTGCCGGACTGGGTCTGCCCAAAGACGAACACTTCTTTGTCTCCGAGCAAACAAAAAGCTTCTTCGCCGAGCGCAAGCAGGCGCTCGTCAACAAATTCGAAGCATGGCAGGGGACCTACGATGCGTGGGCAAAAGCCAATCCGGAGCTTTCGAAACAGCTGACCGAGGGCGTCGCACTCACGGTTCCAACTGATCTTTCCAAAAAAATTCCGAACTTCCCGGACGACTACAAGGACGCGACCCGCAACGCGGGTTCCAAGGTCATTAACGACCTCGCCAAGGCGATGCCACAGCTCCTGACCGGCAGCGCCGACCTGTTCGGCTCGACCAAAAATTACCTCACGGGCGAGGGCGATTTTTCGCGCCTGAATCCAACCGGGCGTAATATCTGGTTCGGCATCCGCGAGCATGCGATGGGCGCGATCTGCAACGGCATTGCTTACGATGGAATCTTCCGCGCAAGCGGCGCGACCTTCTGCGTCTTCGCCGACTACGTCCGTCCCGCGATCCGTCTAGCCGCACTGTCCAAGATTCCGACCACCTTCATCTTCACGCACGATTCCGTCGGAGTCGGTGAAGACGGCCCGACCCACCAACCAGTGGAAACCGTCAGCGGGTTGCGCGTGATTCCAGGCCTCGATGTGATCCGCCCGGGAGATCCTGAGGAAACCGCCGGAGCCTACATCGCCGCGATGATGCGCACCGACGGCCCTACCGCCCTGATCTTTACGCGCCAAGCGATTCCGACCATGTCCGAGATTCCAGCTCACGATCGCCGCGATGGCGTGATGCGCGGTGCTTATGTCGCCGTGAAAGAAAAAGGCGAGTTGACCACAATCCTCATCGGCACGGGCTCCGAGCTTCAGCACTGCGTGGAAGCTGCCAAGCAACTCGGTGACGGAGTGCGCGTGGTCTCCATGCCATGTGTCGAACGTTTCGAAAGGCAGTCCGCCGAATACAAGGAAAGCATACTTCCGAAAGCTTGCACCAAGCGCGTTTCTATCGAAGCCGGGGTGCCTGATATCTGGTGGAAGTACGTCGGGATCGAGGGTAAAGTGCTCGGTATCGACCGCTTCGGAATCAGCGCTCCTGGCGATGTTGTGATGAAAGAACTCGGCATGACCGCCGGGGATGTCATCGCTGCTGCGAAGTAAGCTTTTGATCTGTGGGCCACCGTAAGTGGGCGAAAGGAACCGCGATTTAGAAATCGCGTCTGCAACCGCTGCGGAACTCGAGAGAGATTCGCCATGCAGGTCTTGATTTCTAAATCGCGGTTCCTTTCGCTTCGCAATACGTCCGAGGCGCTGAATATTCATTCAAAGCAGAGCATCCGGCACCTCGATGACCTTTCCCATGTGGCTGACGAAAAAGCGATCGTGCTTTCTCGTTTTCATAACATGTCCTCCGGTGAAGGAACCGAAAGATGGGAGGGTGAGGATATTCTCGCGAAGATGGAAACATGGGAGCCGCAGGGAGGTGTTTTTCCCATCCGGAATTTTCACGACCGGATGGATATGACCGCAGATGTTAAAATGAGTATCCGACGAGTCTTCCGGTTTGTGGACGATGCGGATGTCTGCGATGTCGAGGTGATTTGTCTGATCGAGTTCAGGAGGGAGGTCTTTGATTTTCCTGTCGTGGTTGCCTTTGACCAGAGTGAAGGGGATTCCAATTTCGGAGAGGAAGGTAAGGAAAGCTCCGATAACTTCCTCGGTTTGGCCGGATGCAGCATGGAAGAGATCGCCGGCGATGACTAGGTGGGCGGGTTCATGGGTTTTGACGAGGTCGGAAAGGCGTTTCAAATCGCGGGCGGTATCGCCTTCTGGAACGGGGAGTCCCTGGGCGCGGAAGGCGGCGGATTTCCCGATATGTAGGTCTGCCGCGACTAGGTGGATTTCCTCTTTCACTATCAGAAGCGCGTGACCGGGAAGCAGGTGGATATCGTGTTCAGGGAGAAACATGGATCGGTTGAGTTCACGTTTCGCCGATATCCTCGTTCCAGAGTTCCGGATTCTTGCGGATGAAATCACTCATCATGTCGATGCATGAGTTGTCGTTGATGACGTCGAGTTCGACTCCGTTACTTTCGAGTAGTGATTCAGCTCCCATAAAGTTGCGATTTTCACCGATGACGATACGGGGGATGCGGTAGAGCAAAGCTGCGCCCGAGCACATGGGGCAGGGCGAAAGGGTCGTGTAGAGTGTGCATTCACGATAAACTGAGGGAGCAAGGCGTCCTGCATTCTCAAGAGCGTCCATTTCGGCATGCAGCACGGTGCTGTTTTTCTGGATACGTCGGTTGTGCCCGCGTCCGATGATTTTTCCGTCGTGGACGAGCACGCTTCCGATCGGGATTCCGCCTTCTTTCAGCCCAGTGAGAGCTTCATCAACCGCGGCTTGCAGAAATCCATACATGGATGACAATACATCGGTCTTCCGAACTCCGTCCAGCCAAAGTCAGGACGGAAATTGCCAGATTAAATTTTCAGAAAACTTATACATCATGCCTAAAGTTAGATTGGCGGGAACCGTCCGCGGAGAACGAGACCCGAACAGGGAGAATCGGGCAAAGCTGCTCTACAGTTTGTTTAGCAAAGGCTGGGATATATATAACTCGAACGGCGATCAGCGAATCTCGCTGTCGAATATTGAGAAAAAAATCATCGAGGCTGACGCTTTCGTTTTCACTCCCGGTGCGACGCTTGAGGATCTGTTTAAAGCGATTTCGATATTTGTTGGCTACCAGACGTTGGACAAGAACCTGGAGAATAAACCGACGGTTCTCCTGAATTCGGATGGCTCATGGGACAGGCTTTACGCTCTGCTGGCGCATCTTGGGGAAATGAGCACGGTCAGTCAGGTTCCGGGCGATTACCTTCTTGAAACGGATTACGTAGATGGGGTACTGGAGCTACTAGATAGGGCAAAGGGAGTAGCGCTTCCCGATGCTGGGCGGGAGCAGACTGGCGATGTGGCTGGGCCTTCGTTCGAAACTCCGTTGCCGGAGAATCATCAGGGAAACATCTGCGTTTTCTGTTCCGCATCGATCGAGAAAGAGGACTATCTGACAGATGGTTATAAACTGGGTCAATTGATCGCGGAAAGTCACTACGGATGTGTTTCCGGTGCCGGTAAATCTGGGATAATGGGAGCGGTTGTCAAAGGATCGGTGGATGCGGGAGGATGGACTGGCGGTTCCAATGTCCCTCACATCATCGAGCTCGAGGGGCTGCCCGATGGGCTTTCCAGCTTCTGGTTGAAACCGGATATCTATACCCGTATGGAGATCATGATCGAGCGTTCCGAAGCTTTCGTCATCTTTCCGGGTGGTGCGGGAACCGTTCAGGAAATGCTCGCACTGATGATCTTTAAGCTCGAACGCAAGAAAGGTATGATCGATAAGCCGGTCATCGTTTTCGACCGCATGGATGCCTCAGGAAAACGTTTTTGGACGCCTCTGATAGAGCTACTTAGCGAGTGGTGCTATGATGGTGAATTCATCGTCATCGAGGAGCTTGATGAAATCATTCCTACGATTACGAAACTTCTGGACCGGTGATTTCCGAAGGGGAAATTCGCAACTTACTTGTCAGCCGTCATGATAACGAACAACCTTGCCAGCGTGAAAGTCGGAATACTGCTTAATCCCCAAAAGGCTGGCGGCTTAAAAACCCTGATTGCTCTCAGAGTTGCTCTTGAGAAGCGGGGTTGCGAGTGCGTGCTCGATACCGAAACCGCGGCGCTCGCGGGAGAGGAAAACGGCGTCCCGGCAAACCAGTTTGGCGAACACGTGGACATTGCCGCAGTTTTGGGTGGTGACGGCACGATGATGCACGCGGTCTCACGGCTCGGAAAGTTCGAGAAACCTGTCGCGGGCGTCAATATCGGAACTCTCGGTTTCCTAACCACTTGCACGGATTCTGAGATCGATGCGTTCGCGGATGCAGTCGCGGGGAATAGTTACAAAATAAGTGTCCGCATGCTGCTGGAGGCGAAGGTCATGCGTAAATCGGGTGAGGTGGTGACCTACCACGGACTCAATGAAGTGACGATGGCCCGTGGTGAAACCGGACGCCTTGTGACGCTCATCGCAAAAGTCGATGGGGAGTGGCTCAACCGCTACCGCGCGGATGGACTGATTGTTGCGACCCCGACAGGCTCCACGGCTTACTCACTTTCGGCAGGCGGTCCGTTGATTGCGCCACAATCTTCCGTGATGGTTATTACACCAATTTGTCCGCACAGCCTGAGCCAACGTTCGCTAGTGCTTTCGGATGATGTGGAAATCGAAATTTCCCCCGAACGCGCCGATGACGGGCCGATGATTTTCACCGTCGATGGCCGCGATACGACGCGTATTGATCCGGGCGACCGCGTTATTGTGAAGAAGTCAGAGAGATCGTTTCATCTGCTACGGCTTGAGGGCACTTCGTTTTACGAGGCACTTCGGCAAAAGCTTGGCTGGCAGGGTGTGTAATTATTTAAGATGGCACGATGGAGTCGATGCGCTCGATCAATTTTGACCTGATAAATCCGGCTTGCTCCGCGAGGTGGCGTTGTTCGGTCTCGTATTCGCGGCGTCCCTCGGGAGTTTCGATTTTCACGGGCACTACATTCCAATCGGAAAGGTCGTAGGGGCTGGCTCGCATATCCAGATCACGGAGATTGCTGGCGAGTCGGAAAGTTTCCAGATGAAGGTCCGAGCCAATCCATGGCATGGACTTCGCGGCCCACTTGTAAAGATCCATGTTGGCATGCACGCAGCCGGGTTGTTCGTTCTCGTGGCGGGTGTCGAGCGATGGTTGGAGCCGATTCAGCGAGCGAGCCTGCTTTGCGAAAAATCGGAACGCATCGTGGTGGGTGCAGACGACAGGCCGAGAATCGATCAGCGCGTCGATCTGATCCTGAGGAAGTCGCAGCGGAGCGAGGGAGGAATGTCGGATTTCTTCGGCACGATAGACCATCGCCCATTCGTGCAGTCCGTGGCAGGCGAAGTTTGGCGAATGATTTTGGGTGGCGCGCAACAGGCTGACGATCCAATGCAAGCGGGCACGCTCCTTATCGGTCATTGCCGCTTTATCGAGGCGACAGGTATCGTCTTCAATCCTGTATCTGCGGCTTTTAAAGCGCGCGGGCAGGGACTCCAAATCAGAGAAACATATGGTTTTGCCATGGCCCGGTTGCCATTGCTCGATGAGTGAGAAGGGGTAGGGATAATACTCGAACAGGAAATCCTCTACCGGATGCCTCTCGCCGCGATCTCGACGTTTTCGCGGTCTCAATGTGAAACTCTGAGCCGCTTCCAGATGTGCAGCGGAAAGCGCCATCCATTCTGTTTCGCCTATCACCTCGAATTCTGTCACACGCATAGCCAATCTTCTACGGAGGATTGAATCACAAATTTCCGATTGCAGCAAAATTTTCCTTGCAAATTATCCTGCTCGGTAGTTAGTTTCTCTGCCCCGCCGAAAGGCAGGAAAAATAAATCGCGGGATGGAGAAGTCAGGTATCTCGTCAGGCTCATAACCTGAAGATCGTAGGTTCAAATCCTGCTCCCGCAACCAATGAAAGCCGTTGAATTCCAAGGAGTTCAGCGGCTTTCGCCTTGTTAGGATCAGGGCTTGAGTCTGCCAACGTGAACAAAACAAGCCGGATACCCTGAACATTGCCTTCCTCTTGAAACAGAGGTGGCGCTTTTGATTCTCAGTTTCAGCCACCACACTCCCAAAGTGTGAGTTTTGTGCACATTTGACGGATTTCGGTTGTGACGAACACCGAAACCAATCCAATGGCCAGTATTTTCCGACGTCCCGATTCCCAGAATTTATGTCTCTCCTGTTATCCCCGCCTTGGAGCTAGGCTCGTGCGAGCCAGTCTGGGCACAGAAGATCCCGTGCTCGACGAAAAGATCGCTCAAAAGGTTGATTTGCTGATCGAACTCGAGAAGGTGGCTGAAGTGGAGGTGCCGGGAAAAATTCTCACGGCGTTGGAATGGAAGTTCCCCTTCAATTGAGACATAGTCGTCCAATCGCCTTGCGCCAAAGAAAGCACCGCACAAAAACGGTTGGAAAAACGACTCACTGCCCTTCGCCTCGCCACACACCTGAGCATCCATATCGCCAAGCGTCAGATCAGCCTTGTGCAGGACGACGATGCCCTAGCGGAACTCTCCAAGCTTGACGGCTGCTACGCCTTGCGCACCGATCTGACTCACGCTCAGGCAGACAGTCACTTTACCCACAGTCTCGCCAAAAACAACCACTCGTGTATCCACTAAAAAGAAGCTCCCAAAAAGTCGTGTAGCCCCTTTAAAATAAGGGAAAAACGACCCATCACCCCCTCTGCGAGAGGGGTAACTTCCGTTGGAAAGTTCCCAGCGCAAAGGGCCACGGCTGGAATGGTCTACGTCCTTCCGAACGGAATGAAATCGCCGCTGACGGCCAGGAGCGAGTTCTCCCGGCGCCATCTTCTTTGACGACGAAGTTTGATTTCGGGGTTGTCGGCGGGGTTGGGAATTTCAAACATCCGGCATGTCGAAATACGCAGGAGAAGAAGTGTTGGTGGTGAAACGTTCCTTGCTGGAGGAGCTGGGGATGTTTAATGGGATGAAGGCGGAGGGTGTGGATGATGTGGTTGGCGCACTTTTAAAGGAGGGGAATCATTGTTTTATGGATAGGGCGGAAGCGGAGGAAGATCCATCGCACAAGCAGTTGATCCCGTATTGCGTGTTCAAATGCGGAGACCGGGTGCTGCATTACACTCGTGGTAAAGCTGGCGGCGAGAATCGCTTGCACGCGAAGCTTTCGGTGGGAGTCGGCGGGCATATCAATCCGGTGGATATGGGCGAGGGGCGCAAGGGTGCGGCGGCCTATTATGCGGCGGTGCAGAGGGAGATCGATGAGGAGTTAGAGATTGGTTGCGACTATGAAATGCGGATTGTCGGGCTTCTGAATGATGATTCGAATCCGGTCGGGCAGGTGCACTTGGGCGTGGTGCATCTGGTGGAGCTGGAGAGCGAGGAGGTTTCATCAAGGGAGGATGCGTTGACGGATCTTTCGTGGGCGACCCTGGAGGAACTGAACGGCGATCTGCATGCGCGGCTTGAGACTTGGAGCCAGCATTGCGTGGCGCACCTTGCGAAAGGAACCGCGATTTAGAAATCGCGACCTGAATGGCGAATCGGTCTTGGGTTTCGCAGCGGTTGCAGTCGCGATTTCTAAATCGCGGTTCCTTTCGCTTCGCAAATTCCGCTTAGGAGTGAGCACACTCGCTACTGGGGAATTTCGTATCGAAATCTTTCGCGCGCGTTCATCTCATTTGGTTCAACGGAAATACGGTGATTCGGGATTTACCTCGGGAGAGGCTTGGTGGAGTATGGGCGCATGAGTGAGTTTGACGCATTCGAAATCAAAATGAGGGCCGCCGGAATGGGCAATGCTCCGGTCGCGGTTTTTAAAAGAAACTATGAGGCACTGAAGCGTGACGAGACCGGGATGATTTCCGAGGAAAGCATTGAGCCTGCGACCGGCTTGCCGAAGGCGGATGACTTGGGAGAAGGCGAGGGTGCCGGGTTGTTGGGAGAGGTTGCGGTGATCAAGCTCAATGGTGGGCTGGGAACCGGGATGGGCCTTCAAGGACCGAAGAGTCTGTTGTCTGTGCGTGACGGGGTGAATTTCCTCGATCTGATGGTGCGGCAGACGCTTTCGCTGCGGGAGAAGAGTGGTGAGAAAGTCCCTCTGGTCTTGATGAATAGTTTCAGCACCAGTGAGGATACTTTGGCACATCTCAAGCGCTACGAGGGGCAGGGTCTGGCATCCGCCGATGAGGTGGAGATGATGCAGAACATGATTCCAAAGATCGATGCGGTGACGCTTAAGCCGGTCGAGTGGCCGGCGGATCCGGATCAGGAATGGTGCCCGCCAGGCCATGGCGATCTTTATCCCGCGATGGTGGGTAGCGGCTGGCTTGATCGGTTGCTTGATGGGGGCGTGAAATACGCGTTCGTTTCAAACTCCGATAATCTCGGGGCGATTCTCGATGCTGCGTTGCTCGCGTTTTTCGCGGATTCCGGAGCGCCGTTCATGATGGAAGTCACGAGGCGGACGGCGGCGGACAAAAAGGGCGGGCACTTGGCGAAGCGCAAGAATGACGGGCGGTTGTTACTGCGTGAGGTCGCGCAATGTCCCGATGGGGATCTCGATGAGTTTCAAAACATAGCCAAGCATCTGTATTTCAATACCAACAGCCTGTGGCTGAATCTTGAAAAACTCAAAGTGCAGCTGATCGCGGATTCGGGGGTGTTGCCGTTGCCGATGATCAAGAACAAGAAGACCGTCGATCCGCGGGACGCGGATTCAACTGCGGTTTTTCAGTTGGAAATCGCGATGGGCTCGGCGATCGAGTGTTTCGAGGGAGCGCTGGCCATTGAGGTTCCGCGCAGTCGTTTTGCTCCAGTGAAAACCACCGCCGATCTGTTGGCGCTGCGTTCCGATGCCTACGAGGTGTTGGAAGACGGTCAGGTCAGGCTGTGTGAGGAACGCGATGGGGTGCCGCCTGATATTTCCCTTTCGGGCGAATACAAGCTGGTCGATTCGCTGGAGGAACTCGGGGTGCCGAGTTTAATCAAATGCAATGCATTGAAAATTTGCGGGCTGCTCAAGTTTCAGCCGGGAGTCGTCATCGAGGGGATTGTTACTTTCGAAAATGCGAATGCGGAGCGCAAAGTGATCTCCGCTGGAATTTATAAAGACGGAAATTATTAAATTATGTGGAAAGGACGTTTTGCAAAAGAGACCTCATCGTTGGTCGAGCAGTTTGGTGAATCAATCTCGTATGATTGGAGATTATTTCCCCATGATATCGCGGGGTCGATCGCCCATGCCAGGGCCCAGCTTAACGCGGGGTTGCTGAATCAGGAAGAGTTCGATGCGATCGAAAAGGGGCTTCGTGAGATCGAGTCGGATATTGAAGAAGGGAAGTTCGAGTTCCGGGCTTCGCTTGAGGATATCCACATGAATATCGAATCAGAGCTGACCAAGCGGATCGGTCCGGCGGGAGGTAAGTTGCACACCGCACGGTCACGCAATGATCAGGTCGCGACAGATACGCGCCTGTATTGCCGTGAGCAGATCGATGAGATCACGGCTGCGATTTTTGCTTTGCAGAAAGTGTTGGTCGAGCAGGCGGGAAGATACGCAGCGACGATCATGCCTGGATATACCCACCTTCAGCGAGGTCAGCCAGTGACCGTTGGGCATCATCTGCTGGCTTATGTCGAGATGTTGCAGCGCGACAAAGGGCGGCTTAATGATTGCAGGAGGCGGTTAAATATTTCACCGCTTGGGTCAGGAGCGTTGGCTGGCTCGACGATCAACCTTGACCGTGAGGCCATCGCTGCGGAACTCGGGTTTGATGGGGTGACCCGTAATTCGATGGATGCGATTGCCGACAGAGATTACATCGCGGAGTTAATTTTCACGATTTCGATGTGCGGGGTGCATCTTTCTCGGCTCAGTGAAGATTTAATTTTGTGGTGCAGCAGTGAGTTCGGATTTGTGACGCTTTCCGATGCGCATACGACTGGCTCGTCGCTGATGCCGCAGAAGAAGAATCCGGATGTCTGTGAAATCACGCGTGGCAAGACCGGGCGCTTGGTCGGGAATCTGATGAATATTCTAGTGGCGATGAAAGGCCTGCCTATCACCTACAACCGTGACCTTCAGGAGGACAAGCCGCCGCTTTTTGATTCGGTGGATACGATACTTCTAATACTTGCGGTGAATACGGAAATGATTGCCGCGATGGAGATGCGCGAGGACAGGTGCCTGGCGGCAGCGAGCGATCCGATGTTGCTGGCTACCGATTTGGCGGATGCCTTGGTGAAGGCCGGGGTGCCTTTCCGGTCGGCACATGAGTTGGTTGGAAAAGCCGTCGGCGAATCCGTGAAGAGCGGAGTTCCTCTGGATCAGTTGGATCTCAAGCAGATCGATGAGGCTTACACAGATGAAATGAAATCCGTTTTCTCATTGGAAACTGCGCTTAAAGCACGGACGAACATTGGTGCACCCTCGATTGAAAATGTGAAACGGGAGGTCGATAGGTGGCGCAAATCCCTGTGAATTACCCACCACTTGAGCATTGGGTTTGGTTCATCCCGGTGATGATGATCGGGGCCTGTATTGGGTCGTTTCTCAACGTTGTGATCTATCGGGTGCCGCTCGGGATGTCGGTGAACGAGCCAAAGCGTTCGTTCTGTCCGCTTTGTAAAAAGCAGCTGTCGCTGTGGCAGAATATACCGGTCGTCAGTTGGCTGTCGTTACGGGGGAAATGCGGGCATTGCGCGGCGCCGATTCCGTTCCGCTATATGGCAGTAGAACTCTTGACCGCTGGATTGTTCGGGCTGGTGTGGTGGTTGTTTCCGCCGCAGGTGGTGATCTTTCTCTGGGCGCTGATGGCGCTGCTGGTGGCGATCACCTATATCGACGCGGAACATCTGATCATTCCGACGAAATTGACATGGGCGGGTTCGGTGATCGGGCTGATTGCTTGTGCGATCTGGCCGACGCTTTCGGCGATGGGTGGATACAATTTCACCTGGTCCGAGGGATTGATTGACGGGGCGGTTGGCTGGACGGTCGGGTTCTTCGGGTTGTGGGCCGTGGTGGAACTGGGGAAGATAGCTTTCGGGAAAAAGGCGATGAAATTCGACAAAGAAGTCGAGTGGTTCTTGAAAGAGCCTGAGGGGGATGAGGATCCGATGTGTTTCGTGATCGATGGGGAAGAGGTGCCCTGGTGGGATATTTTTTCGAGAAAAAGTGACCGCTTGATTGTGGATGCATCCGAGGTGGTCGTGGACGGAAAGGAAACCGGAGCCGGGAAATTGATCATTCGTGAGGTCGGAATTGAGCTTTCCGATGGGCGGAAGTTTGCGTTGGAAAAAATGGTTTCGCTCAGTGGGCGGGCCAGAGGTGTGGTAATTCCACGCGAAGCGATGGGGATGGGGGATGTGCATCTACTCGGGATGGTCGGTGCGTTCTTTGGCTGGAGCGGGGTGTTTTTCTCTCTGTTTTCGGCATCCCTGTTCGCGATTTTCGCGGCGGTGGTCGGAAGGATCGGTTTTGGGAAACAACTGCCCTTCGGCCCGTTTATCGCGATGGGAGCCGTCGCATGGATGTTCGGCGGGTGGAAGTTGTGGCAATTGTATATGGATTTTGTGGGATTCTGATCATACAACACTGCTCAATCGTGTATGATTGATGACCCTAGACGCCCGAAAATCGTTTTCTTCGATGTGAACGAGACACTGCTTGATCTCTCTCCGCTCAAGGACAGCCTTTCTGAAGTGCTGGAAGGTCGCGGAGATTTGCTCCCGCTGTGGTTTGCGACGATGCTTCAATACTCGCTGGTGGAAACGGTTACGCGTTCTTATCGTGATCTCGGAGAAATCGGTGCGGCTTGTCTGGTGATGCTGGCAGCAAATCATCGGATTGAGTTAGATTTGGTCGGGGCAAGAAAGGCGATGAAGCCCTTGGGCTCTCTGCCTGCGCAACCCGATGCCGCCCCTGCGCTGGAGAAATTGAAGGAAGCTGGGTTTATCTTGGCTACGCTAACCAACTCACCACTGACGATTGCTGATAGTCAGCTTGGAAATGCTGGGCTTTCGGGCTATTTTTCCAAGCTCCTCAGTGTCAGTTCGATCAAGACTTTCAAGCCCCATGTGGCCACTTACCAATGGGCTGCGAAACAGATGGCGACGACTCCGGGGGACTGCATGTTTGTCGCCGCGCACGGTTGGGACATCGCCGGTGCTCTGCGCGCCGGAATGCGGGGCGCTTTCGTTTCTAGGCCAGGGGCGCAACCTTATCCGCTCTCTCCTTCGGCGGAATTTTCGAGTCCAGGTTTAAATGGAGTTTCCGATTACCCGGTCGATCTCTGGGAAGGTTGAGAGAGGTTTTGGTGGGCTGTATCGAGTTGCTCAAAAAATTGGGAAAGATGGAGGTTGATTGTCGGGGGCGTGCCGGATACCACCTGCCTTGTCGACGGAAAAAGAACGTCGACACTCCTTTGGAAGCCCGTCGCACGGGCAGTCAATTGATGGGGAATCCGGTTAGAATCCGGAGCGGTACCGCCACTGTATGGTTTTTCGCGAAAGCGGGAGACCGAGCCAGATCGCCAGCCTCGGGAGTTTTCTGAACGGACCTGCGGAAAACAGGTCCACGGATACGAAAACAAAAATGACACAAAATAAAACGTCCGCGCTACGCCGGACGACGAAGACGGGCTGTACCCTTGTATTGGGCGCAGCGATCACACTTAGTGGGTATGTTTCTGCGGAGATTGAGAACGAGCTCGATGAACTGGTAGTCTCCGCAACGAGACTAGCCGTCGAGAAGTCCGAGACCACCGAGCAGCTCAAAGTCCTTGATCTCCGAGATCTGGAGGAAAGAAGTATCTATGATCTTCGATCTGCTTTGAACGATTCGCCCGGGGTCTTGTCGCTTTCCACGGCGGGTGAAACAGGTGCTCTGGGTTCGTTGCTGATCCGCGGGACCGCAAATTCCGACTCCCAGGTGGTGGTCGATGGCTTGAGAATCAACGACTCTAACGGCGCTAGCTCCAATCAATTTCTCAGGGGTCCTAGCCTGAATACCTTCGGGAATATCGAGTTATTGAAGGGGCCTCAGGGATCGCTTTACGGCGGCAACGCGATCGGTGGAGTCCTGTTTATGGAAACCCCGCGCGGTGCTGGTGATCAGGAAACGAAGTTGTTTCTCGAGGGCGGGAGTTTTGATACGCTAAATACGTTCCTTTCAAACTCCGGCAGTTCGGGGGAACTCTCATGGTTTCTCGGCGGCGGCTACAACGGCACCCACAACGACGCGGCGAACCAAAACTATGATCAGGCGAGCAATGTGATGCGTCTGGAATGGCAGCAGAGTGATTCCTTGGTTATCGGGACCACTCTGCGTGTTCTCGACCAGCGTTTCGAAGATTCCGCTGCGAGTGTGAACCATTTGGATTCGGTTCTCGGGACCATTTATGTTGACGCCCGTTTGTCGGACATCTGGGAGGCGAAATTTACTCTTGGCCATTATCGTCAGAACTACGATTTGGATTTCAACGGAGGGTTTTACTACACGGACTTGGATCGCACGAGTTTCTCTACGGATCATCGAATCGAAGTCGGGGAGAAGCAGGCGTTCCGGTTCGGGACGTATGTCGAAAACAATGATTTCGAGTCGTTCGGACGATCAAGTTTCGGTCCGTTCTCCGTCTCAGATGGCGCGGAGATCCGTTATGGCGGGTATCTTGGTTGGGACTGGCAGCCGGTGTCTTCGCTTCTTACGAAAGCGACGATCCGTTGGGAGGACTACGCAGATTACGGGGATGAGATCACTTGGAATTTGGGGACCGCATGGGAGCCTATCTCTGGAACAAAATTCACTGCGAATGTCGGGCGGGCCTACACTCCGCCGACTTTCTTGGATCTCTTCGGTGCGACGACTACAGGCTCGGTTGGAAACCCGAATCTTGAAGCCCAGGAAAGCCTCGGTTGGGACATAGGAGTGGAGCAGGAGTATAACAAGGATCATTCGGTTTCCTTGAGCTACTTTCATAATCATTTGGAGAACGCCATCGACCGCTTCCCCACCTTTGGATTCCCTGCCTTGCCGCCGGTGAATCGGATCGGAAATTCGGAGACTAACGGAGTTGAGATCGGGTTGGACGGTGCTTTCCTAGACGGAGGTATCGTCTATCGGGTGGCATGGACATACTTGCATCAATCGGTGAACGATCAGCCGGATAATTTCGCCAACGCGACGTTGGAGTGGAGTCCTCTTGAAAAGCTATCGCTTGGAATTGGAGTGACCTATCTCGACGAGCGGTCCTACGGCGGACAAAAGGTGAATAGCTCTATCATTGGAAGGGTCTACGGGCGCTATCAACTGAACGAAGCCTTTGCCCTGCACGCACGAATTGAGAATGTGAATGATGAGGAGTATGATCTTTTCAACAGCGGGTTCGGGACGACGCAAGGCCCGGGGCTGGGATTGTTCGCGGGTCTGACCGCAACGTTCTAAATCCGTTTCGGATCGGAATCATGGGCACCGGTGGGAAACTGCCGGTGCCTTTTTTTTTGGGGCGGAGCGTGGATTTGGGTTCGCTGTTTCTTGAATGCCTGATTCTCCGGCGGCGGATTAATGTCCGCGCTCCATTAGCCAATTTCTTCGAACTCTCCGAAAGACTTGGAATCTCCGGTCTCGTCGAAATCCATTTCACGGACCCGTTTGCTGTCGCGCATGGCTTCGACGAGTCTGCGGAGTTCCTCGCGGAGCTTGATGGAATCGTGGACTGCAATGATCTCGAGTTGAGGTAGGGAGCGGTCTGAGGTTTCGAGATGCACGGTGCCGAGACCGGTCAGGCGCATCCACCATTTGCGTTCCACAAGGATGTCTTTGACCCGGTAGAGTTCGATTTCATCGATGTCCTGGTTAATCACGCCGGTGGAAATACGGAGGCGTTGAGTGGTGAGTTCGAAGGTTTTGCAACGGACCGTTAGGTATTTCCAGATTGCGTAGATCAACGGGATGGCTAAGCCGATGAGAATGAATGGTGCTGTTGGTCCGGAAAATATCGCACCGGCGATGATCGCTGCGGTGAGAAGGATTGCAAAAGTGAACGGGCCGATGTTGATCCATTGCGAGGGGCTGGCTTTCCAAAAAGTGGTTTCTTCGGTCATGCGGATAGTTTGGATGATAGCTCGGGGAAGGCAATGGTTAAGAGTTGGGGGGTGGGGTTTGTCGGGCTAGGAATGTCCCGACTCCTTAAACTTGAAATCGTTGCTTGCGGGTGGGTTGTGAAACGGATGAGGTTTCGATATGGGCAAGTTGTTTGAGGAGCTGGATTTCCGTGAGACGTCTTTGGGCGATTTGATTTTGCAGAGGCGGAAGTATTTGCAGCTCGGGGGTCTGGATGTTTTTGAGGTGAAGCTTGGGGATGCGTTTCTGATGTCGAGCTTGTTCCACGAGGTGGAAGAGGCGCTTTCGCGCTTGGGTCTGGCGGTGCTGGACGGGAAGGATTGGGATGTGGTGGTCGGTGGATTGGGGCTTGGATACACGGCGGTGGCGGCGCTGGAAGTGGCCGGTGTGAAGTCTTTGATTGTGGTGGATGCGCTGGAGGGGGTGATAGACTGGCATGAGCGTGAATTGGTTCCTTTGGGGAAAACCATGAACAATGACGGACGCTGCCGTTATGTGCTTGGGGATTTTTTCGCGTTGGCGGGAGATTCCGGGAAGGGCTTCGATCCAGAGGAGCCGGGGCGGAAGTTTCATGCGGTGCTGTTGGATATCGATCACTCGCCGAGGAATCTTTTGGCTTCTGCCAACGCCGGTTTTTACACGCGGGAGGGTTTGGGCAAATTGGCGGAGCAGTTGCATCCCGGCGGTGTGTTCGCGCTGTGGTCGGACGATGCGCCAGATGAAGGATTCATCGCGGATTTGAAAACCGTTTTCCGAGAAGTGAAGACCGAAGTCGTAAAGTTCCCCAACCCCCTGCTCGAAACGATTTCGGAGAGCACGGTGTATGTGGCGAAGCTCTAGGGGCTAAAATTTCACCAGAAATGCCAGGGCCTGCGCGAAGGAGCGGAACGGTGCGATATCGAACGAGGAAAAATTCGAGAAGGCGGTAACCATCCGGATGAAGCCGAAGTGGAGTTCATAATTTTAAAAATGAGGTGGGATAGAGGTTGACGATATTGTTTTTGGGGGGCGGTTGGAGAAGGTGATTTGGTGATTTGGTATTGCGTGAGCTGGTGTGGAGGATAGTTTGCCGGGGCAATGATCGTTTCACCCAAAATTCGCGGATTTATTTGTACAACGGCTCATCCCGAGGGATGCGCAAAGCATGTCGAAGAGCAGATCGCTGTGGTGAAGGGCAGGGGAGTGATCGAGGGTGGTCCGAAAAAGGTTTTGGTGATCGGTTCGTCCACCGGATACGGGCTATCTTCGAGGATCGCGGCGGCGTTCGGTTCGAATGCGGCCACGGTTGGGGTTTTCTTTGAGAGGCCCGGCACAGAGAGCAAGACCGCAACGGCTGGTTGGTATAACACGGTGGCATTTGAGCAAGAGGCGCAAAAAGCCGGGCTGTATGCGAGGTCCTTCAACGGGGATGCGTTTTCCGACGAAGTGAAGCACGAGGTGATCAAGGCGATCCATGAGGATCTCGGTCAGGTGGATCTGGTGATTTACAGCTTGGCGTCACCGCGTCGCACAGATTCGAAGACGGGTGAGGTTTATAAATCAGTGCTGAAGCCGATCGGCGAAACCTATACAAACAAGACACTCAACACGGGGAACGGAGCGGTCGAAGAAGTGACTATCGGGCCAGCCGAAAGAGACGATATCGACCAGACTGTCAAGGTGATGGGCGGGGAGGATTGGGAGATGTGGATGGACGCGCTGCTTGAGGCGGGGGTTCTTTCCGAAGAGGTCCAGACAGTGTCTTATTCATACATCGGGCCTGAGGTGACCTGGCCGATTTACAAAAACGGAACCATCGGCAAGGCCAAGGAAGATTTGGAAACGGTTCAGCGCTCCCTGGATAAAAAACTTGCAGCGATTTCCGGCAAGGCATGGGTCTCGGTAAACAAGGCGCTCGTCACTCAGGCGAGCTCCGCGATCCCGGTGGTGCCACTGTATATTTCACTGCTCTACAAGGCGATGAAAGACGCGGGCAGCCACGAGGACACCATCGAGCAGATGGACCGCCTGCTGCGCGAGAGGCTCTATAATAATCAGCCATTGCCAGACGAGGAGGGCCGTATTCGTATCGATGACTGGGAGATGTCTCCCGAGATCCAGAGTTTGGTCGGTAGGCGTTGGGAAGAGGTCAATACCGAGAATTTTTCCGAGTTAGGGGATTTCGAGGGCTACCAGTCGAGCTTCCTGCGCTTATTCGGTTTCGGTCTCGATGGTGTCGATTACAGCACGGAATCGGACATTGCCATCGGCGTGCCGTCGCTTTCTTGAAAAATCCATCGAGAGATCTCTCCACGTTCTCCCGGTGGTCTTAAATTATACGAATTATCATGTCAGAAAAGTCATTTCTTCCAGCTCCATTTGCCCACGATTATGAGATTGCACCGGAGTTTTCCAAGAGCGCGGTCTATTTTTCCAGCGAGTTCGCCATTGATCAGAGTTTCAAAATCTACTCGGGTGGTCTTGGGTTTCTAGCGGGGTCGCACATGCGGTCCGCTGCGGATCTGAAGCAGAACCTTGCGGGTATTGGGATTCTTTGGACATACGGCTACTACAATCAGGTCCGCGGCGAAGACGGCGAGCTGGCTGTGCAGTTCCGAAAGAACTCGTATTCGTTCCTGCAGGATACGGGTATCCGTTTCACCGTTCAGGTGCATGGGCATCCGGTTTGGGTCAAGGCGGTCTATCTTCCCGGGGATGTTTTCGGCACTGTCCCGATGTTTTTCCTGACCACTGATATTGAGGAAAACGATCAACTTTCGCGGGCGATTACGCACAGGCTTTACGATGACGATGGTCTGCGCCGAATCGCGCAATATATCATTCTGGGGGTTGGCGGGGCGAGGCTGCTGGAGGAACTCGGGGTTGATCCAGAGATCTGGCACCTGAATGAAGCGCACGGGCTTTCCGCAGCGTTCCACTTGCTTGAGAAGCATGGCGGCGATGTCGAGGCGGTGAGGAAGCGGCTGGTGTTCACCACCCACACACCGGAAGAAGCCGGTAACGAAAAACACGATTTCAATTTGCTGAAAAATTTCAGTTTCTTTGGAGGGCTTGACCCGGAGGTCGTCCGCGACCTCGCGGCGGTTAAAGGTAATGAGTTCAACCACTCGCTGGCGGCGTTGCGGCTTGCGAAAAAGGCGAATGGGGTTTCGAAGCTGCATGGCGAAGTTTCCCGTAATATGTGGGAGACCTCAGAGGGGATCTGCGAGATCACCCACATTACCAACGCTCAGAACAAAAAATACTGGGTGGACCACGGGATAGAGCGTGCGCGAAAGGACAAAGACGTCGAGCTGCTTTGCAATCGCAAGCGGGAGCTGAAGAATCGCCTTTTTCGCGTCGTTGCTGATCAAACCGGAAAACTTTTCGATCCGGAAGTTCTGACCATTGTTTGGGCAAGGCGTTTCGCGGGTTACAAGCGCCCGGATCTGATCGCGAGAGACATCCGTTTATTCCGAGAGATTCTCAACAACAACGAGCGTCCGCTGCAAATCATCTGGGCAGGGAAGCCGTTTCCTTTCGACTACTCGGCGATCGATACTTTCAACGAACTGATCCAACTCACAAAGAGCTACCCGAACGCGACCGTGCTGACCGGCTATGAGCTGGAGCTTTCCCGCTTGCTGAAAAACGGCTCCGATATCTGGCTGAATAACCCGGTGGTAACGCGGGAGGCTTCGGGGACTTCCGGCATGTCTGCGGCGATGAACGGATCGGTCAATCTCTCGACCTATGACGGCTGGATCTGTGAATTTGCGAAAGACGGTTCGAACAGTTTTATCATTCCTACTCCTGATTCGCAGCTTGCTCCCGAAGATAGAGACAGGGATGACATGCTTGGTTTTTACGCCAAACTCAAAGAGGAGATATTGCCGTTATATTACGATCAGCCGAAGGAATGGAACAAGATCGTGATGCAGTCGATGAACGATGTGGTGCCATTCTTCGATTCCGACCGGATGGCGGCGGAGTATTACGAAGTGATGTATAAGTAGTTCGATGGTCCGAGATCGCTGCAATATTCAAAGAATGTAAGCACCACGAATCAGACGAATCGAACGAATCCGGAGAGATGATGGGAGTCGGGTTCGTGGTTCCTTTTTTCGGAAAAATGAGTGGGCTGGATTCGGTAAGTCATGAGCGGCTCCTAGGAATCCGGCGCGGATCAAATCGATTGACCATTGCATGGAAAATTTTTCGTTTGTCAGGTGTCGTGGTTTCGCAAGAGTATCAGGTATGATTAGTATCGAGGTAGTAGGAAGCTCCAAGTCGAAGTGGGGCGAAGGTCCGATCTGGTGGGAAGGCTCGCTTTATTTTGTGGATATCGAGGGGAAACGAGTTTGTCGTTACTCGCCGGAGACCGCGCAAGAAACTTGCTGGGATGTCGGGCAGCGAGTTGGGGCGGTGGTTCCTCGGAAGGACGGGGGACTGGTGATTGCGGGCGACGACGGCTTCTTTTTTTTGGATGACAAAACCGGGGAGATCTCACCGATTGACGATCCGGAACCGGATAAGCCGGACAATCGTTTCAATGACGGCAAGTGCTCGCCTGATGGTCGGTTCTTCGCTGGAACCATCAGTTTGGTAAAGAAAGAGGGCGATGCGAAGCTCTACCGGCTAGATCCCGATCTTAGTTTGCATGAGGCTTTTGGGCCGGTCACGAACTCGAATGGCATTGTGTGGACCGAAGATGGCAAGGTGGTCTATTACATCGATACCCCACGCAAAGAGGTGCTGGCCTTCGACTACAGCGATGGACATCTGGAGAATCCGCGTATGGTGGTTTCGACGGCTCATCATGATGCCTCGCCGGATGGGATGGCCATCGATGCTGACGGCAATCTCTGGATCGCATTCTGTCACGGTGCCTGTGTGGTTTGTTTTGATCCGCGCTCAGGTAAGGAGCTTCGGAAGATTGATCTGCCTTGTCTGGAGACGACGGCGTGTGCCTTCGGAGGGCCGGGTTTTAGTGATCTTTACGTGACCACCGGGGTGCACAAGACCGAGGTGGAGGAGCATGCTGGGAGGCTATTTCGGATTCGCGGGTTGGGCGTGAAAGGGCTCGCGGCCAGCGCCTTCGGAGGCTGAGATATTCGTAAGCATGAGGGTGATATTGGCATCGGGTTCACCGAGAAGGCGTGAGTTGCTTGCGGCGGCGGGTCTTGATTTTGAGGTGATACCCTCACCGGCGGAGGAAATCCACGATGGAGCGCTGGGTATGGCCGCGCTCTGCGAGGAGAACGCGCGGCTTAAAGCAGTGGCTGTTGCGGAGAAACATCCGGAAGCAGCAGTGATCGGGGCGGATACCCTGGTTTTTCTTGAAGGCGAACCGCTCGGGAAGCCTAAAAATCTTGATGAGGCGGCATCTATGCTCAGGCGCCTTTCCGGAAAGAGACATCAGGTTTGCACGGGGTTTTGTATCGCCGGGCCAGCTGAACGGTTGCGTACTTTTCATTGTGTGACGGATGTGTTTTTCAAGGACTTGGACAATAGCACGATAGATTTATACATCGCAAAGACCAATCCGCTTGATAAAGCCGGGGGGTATGGGATCCAGGACCATGGGGAGATGATCGTGAGCCGCATCGAGGGAGAGTTCGACAACGTGATGGGGCTTCCGGTTGGGGCTGTGATTGAAGCGTTGCAGGAAATCGGGTTGCCCAAGGGCGCGATCTAGGCAAACAATCGACCGATGCCACTTCCACGGCGATATCCACTCATTTTCAATCCTCGGGCGCGGAGTCAGAAGGGTGCCCGCACGCGCCAATTCCTTATGGAACACGCGAATCGTTTCGCGCTCTATGCCACCAACAGCGGTGAAGAGGCGGTGGAGCTTGCGAAGAGGTTTGCGAATGAAGGTGAGCCGGTGGTAATCGCGGCAGGTGGCGACGGGACGCTCAACGCGGTGGTTTCAGGCCTTGCGGGGAGCCGGACAGCGCTTGGAGTGATGCCTGCCGGAACGATGAATGTCTTCGCACGAGAGATGGGTATACCTGCGAACAGTCTTCCGAAAGCGTTGGAAGTGATCGAGAAGGGCCTGATCCGGGAAGTGGATCTTTTTTCTGCAAATGGTGCGCCATTTGTGCAGATGGCCGGGGTTGGATTCGATGCAATGGTAATCGAGGAAACGAAATGGGAGAGCAAGAAAATGCTCGGAGCGCTGGCGTATCTATTAGCGGCGGTTAAAGTTCTCGGAGAAAAGCCGCCGATGATGGAAATTGTCACCGGCGAGGGGCGGCGTGAGAAGGGAGTCGCGGTGCTATGTGGAAATGGTTCGCTTTACGGGGGACAATTCAAGCTCTTTCATAGGGCGAGCAACCTCGACTCTAAACTCGATGTGATCGTTTTCAAAGAATCGGGATACAGGTTCGTGCTCGACTCACTGCGCGGAATCGCGAAGGGCGGGATTGACCTTGCAGCCTCCACCAGTTATTTCCAATCGGACTGTATCACGGTGACTTCGGAGCGTCCGGTTCCGGTGGAGATCGATGGTGAGCTCCTCGGTCGTTTTGAGAAAATTTCCTTTTGTGAGACCTCTTCAAGGTTGCGTGTCCTCGCGCCAGAGGAGCCTTGCGGAACACCCTTTACGGATGCGATAAAGTCCCTGCTGCAATGGCCATCGAGGCATTCCGAAAAACCAGCGACCAATAAGCCGTGAAAGAAAGAAAGAGACCAAAACTGTTTATATGGATCAGGCGGGTTGTTTTTCTCGGGCTATTTCTTTTTATTCTCGGAATCGGGCTGATCGTTTACGCGAACCTGACGGCGATCTGGGCTTCGAATGGGAAGTTGTTCGATGACATCGACAAATTGCCGTCTGCGAAGGTGGGGCTCGTTTTCGGGACTTCCGATCGCTACAAAGGGCGAGAGAATCGTTATTTTCGGTATCGGATCGATGCGGCGGTGGAGGTGTGGAAGGCTGGCAAGGTTGAGACCCTGATAGTGTCAGGGGATAATCGCAGCCGCTATTACAACGAGCCGCAGAAGATGAAAGAGGCGCTTATCGAGGAAGGTGTGCCGGGTGATCGAATTGTTTGCGATTACGCGGGGCTGCGGACTTTTGACTCGGTGGTGCGGGCGAAGGAAATTTTCGGGGCGGATACGATTCTTGTGATCAGCCAGCGTTTCCAAAACGAACGGGCGATCTATCTGGCACAGGCTCACAGTATGGATGCCTACGGTTATAATGCCGAGGATGTTGAGCTTCAGGCAGGCTTCAAGACTCGGGTGAGGGAAGTGGGCGCGCGGGTGAAGATGTGGTTGGACGTAAATTTCCTCGATACCCGGCCGAGGTATCTTGGGGAAAAGGTTCCGTTGCCGGAGTGAAATTGAAAATGAGCGGGTCGTTTGGAGCCAATTAGATCAATTCTTTTCTTCAAGGATTAGTATCCTCTCTTTTTTTCCCTCGGACAATGTGAAGATCAGCTGACCGTCATGCGACAAGGCCACTGATTCAGCCTGGGCAAGGCCATGGGCGCGTGGTTGCAGGCTTTTTTTTGCGAACACTTCGCTCCATTCCTCCTCCTTTTTCCGGTCGAAAACGAAAAGTCCGTAGTAGGTCACTAGCACGGCTCGGTTTCCGTCTGTGGAAATATCCATCCCGGTCGGTTGATTGCCGTATTTTATGAAACTCAGGTGCGGGGCTATGACTCGGGTTGTGCCGATTCTTTTTGTGACCGTCTTTTTGTTGACCGGTCGCAGGGGGAGTTCGTGGACTTCGGGAGGGGAAGTTCGTTTGGAAACGAGTAGGATATTTTTCCTGACCGCGTCGATGGCCACCGCCTCGCAGTCTTTGGGGCCGCCTTCCCAAGAGAAATCGATTTTCCAAGCCAAAGAGATTTCATCATTCAAGGGCTTGCCGTTTGTGGGGAGGGTTGGCTCGCGCACGATATAGAGCGTGCAGAAATCTCTCTTTCCACTATTGTCTCCGGTATCTGCGATCAACAGGAAATTTTCCCCGCCCAACGAGAAGCCCGAAAGATCTTCCCAATCGGTATTTTTCGCCCCTTTCACTTTCACCGAGCCTCTGGAAGTTCCATTGCTCTCGATTAGGTGGATTTCGTTGCTGCCTCCGCTATCATTTACCACCCAGAGAAATCCATTGTCCACGGCGGAAACGGCCGCCCCACTTGCCTCGGTGATGTGCGCCGGCAGCCGGGGATCGAGTTTCATCTCCTTTTTCCTAAAAACAGGCTCGGCTGTCGCAACGAGGCTTGCGACTATGAGAATGGGTAAAAGCAACGTTCTGGGATTCACTCCTGATTGATGAGTGCTTTTTCTTTCCTTGGGAAGCCCGCTATTTTCTGAGATCTTCAAGCTATACCGGAACAGGGCTGCATATTGTGCCGACATGTGCTTGCCGAAAACCGGTGATAGGATTAGATCCTTCCCCGTTCGCGCGCTCTGCGAACTCCACTCATCCGAACCTACTAACCATGTCCGAATTTTTGACCATTCCCCGCGAAGCCCACGATCAGCTCGTCATTTCCGCTTATAAAGCCCTTGGCTACAATGAAGATGAGGCGGTTCTCGGAACCAGACTGGCCGCAGAAGCCGCTCGCCACGGGATCCGCACTCACCATGCGTTGAAAGCTCTGCACCTCGACCACCTGTTCGGCTCGGCCATCGGCGGATGCGTTCCGGGAGCGGAGATCGAAGTTTTGGATTCTCGTTTCCCGGCATCGGAAATCTGGAACGCGAACAAGAAGCTCGGGCAGGCAGTTGCCTATCGTGCGATCGACCGTGCAATCGAGCTTGCGGATGAATACGGCATCGCGCAGATCGCCGTGGACAATGCTTTCCATTACCTTTGGGGCGGTGGCTATGTGATGGAGGCTGCGGAGCGCGGATACTTTGCCTACACAAACTGCACCTCTTCCTTGGCTGAGGTGGTTCCTTTTGGTGGGAAATTCCCGACGCTTGGCACCAATCCACATTCTTGGGGGATTCCTTCCCAAGAAGCGAATGGCTTTCCGATTGTAATGGACTGGGCAACCTCGACCGTGGCGATGGGCCGGGTGCAAGCGCTCAAGCGCGAAGGAAAGCAACTGCCCCCCGGTGCGGCAGTGGACAAGAACGGGCAGCCAACCACCGATCCGAACGAAGTTTCCGCCTTGCTTCCTTTCGGAGGTCACAAGGGATACGGAATGTGCCTTCTCAACGAAATCTTCGGAGGGCTGATCGGCGGCTCTCTCCCCACTATCCGAGGACATAAGATCGACGATAAGGAAGAGAAAACCACGACTGCGTTCTATTTTCATGTGATCCATCCCGAAGCGCTTTCCGGTAGGAACTTCGCGAAAGGCCGCGACCAAATCGGAAACCTCAAAGCGGTGCTCGACGATATCCTCGGACATGGCAACGACGGCGCGATGCTGCCAGGTCAGATCGAATTCAATGCCCGCAAGGCATCAGACGAAGCAGGTGGGCTGCTCTTCACCGTAGCAGAGATCGGGGAGTTCAATGACCTTGCGCGGGAGCTGGGTGTGGCGGAGCTGGTGGGTAAATAATTCGCAACGGTAAGGGCAATCCGGCTCGGTTGTCCCACTCCAAAAATCTGACTGAGGTTATTCGATAACGGGCGCGAGCCCTTCAAGTGAATGCCCGCTATCTTAATGGCATCTTGATTTTGCCCCTGATTACGGTTTGGTCGCAGCTGGGGTTGCTGGGCGGTCAGCGACACGGCCCTCCTTGGAGCTTGTGTCGCCTCAAACGATCAATCTGCGGTTGACCGTTCTTTCCTCATCCACTGCAAAGGGGTTGGTAACGCCCTTCTCCGTATCAGTCGTTTGAGCGGCCTTGGTAGCTGGCGTCGTCAGTTTTCACGACGATGCGTTCGCCTTGGTTGATGAAAAGCGGGACGCTGACGTTGAGGCCGGTCTCCATGGTGGCCGGTTTGTAGACATTGTTGGCGGAGTCGCCTTTGACGCCTTCGGAAGATTCTGCGACGGTCATGACCATGGTCATCGGTAGCTCGATGCTGACGACTAGGCCGTCGGCGATGAGTAGGGTGTAGAGCTGGCCGTCGATTAGGTAGTTTTTAACGTCCTCGATGAGGTCTTCGTAAACAACCATGTCATCGTAAGTTTCCGGATGTAGGAAGTGATAACCTTCGGTATCTTTGTAAGAATATTCGTATCCGATTTTTTCCAAATGCACACCTTCGAGCGAGTCGTTGGAGGTTAGGCGGAGGTTGGAAACTTTCTTATTGGCGACACTGCGGACCGACATCTGCACATAGGATGCCATGCGCGGAGGGGTTTTAAGTTCGTGCTCAATGACGAGGCAGACCTCGTTGTTGTGGCGGATTGCATGTCCTTTGCGGAGGGTAATTACGTTGACGCTAGCCATAATGGTGTGGAGATGGATTAAGGGGTTGGAGGTGGGTTGGCAAGGGCTGAAACTTTAAACTACAAATTCTAAATCTCAAAAAAGACTCCTCAGCGAGGCTCTTCATTAAAGTTTAGAATTTGAAGCTTCATAAAGTGTGGCCCATTCGCAGGCGTTTGGTGTCGAGATACTTTTGGTTGTGGACGTTGGCGGGTAGGGAGAGGGGGAGTTGCTCGGTGATTTCCAGGCCATAGCCGCTTAGGCCGACGACTTTTTTGGGATTGTTAGTAAGAAGTTTGATACGGCGCACGCCGAGGTCGTAGAGGATCTGGGCGCCCATGCCGTAGTCGCGGAGGTCGGAGGCGAAGCCGAGTTTTTCGTTGGCTTCAATGGTATCGAGGCCTTGCTCCTGGAGCTTGTAGGCGTGGATTTTCGCCGGGAGGCCAATACCGCGGCCTTCTTGGCGGAGGTAAAGGAGGACTCCGCCGTCTTCGGAAATGCGTTGCATGGCGGCGTCGAGTTGCGGGCCGCAATCGCAGCGCTGGGAGTGGAAGACGTCGCCAGTGAGGCATTCTGAATGGACGCGGACGAGGGTGGGTTCGTCAGGATCGATTTTGCCCCGGGTCATGGCGAGGTGATGCGATTCATCTAGTGAAATTGTGTAGAGGTGGCAGTCGAAATCGCCGTAGTCTGTTGGCATCAGGACGGTGCTCTCATGTTTGACAAATACTTCCGAGCGGCGTCGGTATTCGATGAGTTGGGCGATGGTGCAGGCCTTTAGGTCGTGCTTTTTCTGGTAGTCACCGAGTTCGCCGACGCGGGCCATTGAGCCGTCTTCGTCCATGATTTCACAGATAACTCCGGCGGAAGGCAGTCCGGCAAGATGGACCAGATCCATGGCTGCTTCTGTGTGTCCTGCGCGGCGAAGCACGCCTCCGGACATGGCTTGCAGGGGGAAGATGTGCCCGGGTTTCACTAAAGCATCGGCTTTGGCTGCAGGGTCGGCTAGCAGGCGGATTGTCAGGGCACGGTCGGCGGCGGAGATGCCTGTGGTGATGCCTTGGGCGGCATCGACCGAGACCGTGAAAGCGGTTTTCATTCCCTCCAGGTTGCGGCGTGTCATCTGCGGGAGGTCGAGCTCTTCGGCACGCTCCAGACTAATGGGTGCGCAGATCAGGCCCCGACCGTGGATCGCCATGAAATTGACCATTTCTTTGGTGCAGAGTGAAGCTGCACCGACGAGGTCGGCCTCGTTTTCCCGTGAGGGATCGTCGGCAACGATAACGAGTTTGCCGGCGGCGATGTCGGCGATGATCTGGTCGATGGGATGGAATTCTAAGGCAGGCATGTTTGGGTAAAAGCTGAGAAGCTGTTAATTAAGCAGTGGATTTTTTGGGGCTTGGGAGAGGAGAGCGTGATAGGGGGAGATATCGCTGAGAAGCCTTTTCCAGAGGTCGAGATCGTGGTCATCTGTGACTAGGCTGGCGACAGGTTTGAGGGTGATCCAAGTATTTCCCAATAGTTCGTTTTCGAGTTGGCCGGGAGCCCATGCGGAGTGGCCGACGGTTGCTTGGACAACGTTGCCTTCTTTGCCGACCATTTGCGCGGCGGCCCCTGCCGAGATACGTGTTAGATAGACGACACCGTTTTCGGGGCTCCATGTGAGGGAGGAAAACGTGAGTTCTCCGGTGGAGAGTGGTCCGCCACGATAGATCGGCAGGTGGGCGAGGGGAGTGGATTTAAGGTGTGGGATGAGGTCTCCGACAGTGGTTTCGGAGGGGTGGTTAATGATCGCACCGAAGGCCCCTGTGTCTGATGAATGCTCCGCGAGAAGGATGACCGAGTGGTCAAAGGTTCCGTCGCTCAGGGTCGGGGCGGCAAGCAGGAGTTGTCCTCGGAGTGAGATGGAGAGTTCGGATTCGGAAGTGTCAGCGGGCACGGGAGAAATCTAATCGGAAAAAGCCGGACTTCAAGAGTGGCTGTAGAACCATGTCGTATTCGGGTTTCCGGGTGTTTTTGGGAAATCTTCTGTCATTTCGTCGGTGCCCTTGTAGCTTTGAATCAATGGATTTGATTTTGACTTCTGAAGAACTCCTCCACGAGGGAGATCACGAATTGAGTAACCAGCCGCGCGTTGAGATGGCTACTTTGGATGACCTATCGGCTCTGACCGAGCTGGTGATGGATCTTTTTTCAATGTCTTCGGGAGATTTTCAACCGGACCGGAGCGTTCAGGAACGAGGCTTGCGGCTGATTCTAGAGCAACCGAGTCGTGGCCGGATCGTTGTAGTGCGTAATGACGATCAGATTTTCGGAATGGTGAACATGCTGTTCACGATCTCGACAGCGCGAGGCGGCTTCGTGATTCTGATGGAGGACGTGGTGATTCATCCGTATCATCGGGGGCAGGGCTACGGGACGATGTTGCTCGACCACGTGGTCGAATTCGCCAAGCAGAAGGAATTCTTTCGGATCACTCTACTTACTGACAAGATCAGCGCGGAATCGCAGGAGTTCTTTAAAAAGCAGGGCTTCGAGTATTCTAATATGATCCCGATGCGCCGCTTGATCGAGATGGATCAGTAGGCTGCGAGATGCGTGGTGAGGATGGGGGTAAGAGCGTCCTCGATTTCCGTGTCCTTGATGACATGGAGGAGGGATTTCATGGCGACCGGGACATGCTGGCGATACCAGTCATCGCGGCGGTTCACAATGATGTTTCCGAAGGCACCGAGCGCCTGCATGAGGCGCTGGGCGGCGCATTTGTGAAACAACGAAGTTTCCGGGCGTTCGTCGGAGATGTCTTCCCAGAGGTCAAGCAGCTCTTCGCGTTCTTCTGCGGAATGGTCCATGTAGGGATCGAAGATCAGCGATGCGAGGTCGTATTCCTGGCGACCGCGGCGTAGGCCTTGGAAATCAATCAGGTAAATTTTGTCGTCCTTGATGATGAGGTTCTGTGATTGAAAGTCGCGGTGGACGAGGTGTTTATGGGATGCGCCTAGCCTTTCCGCCATTTCCACGAAAGTGTTATCCTTTTCCAATGGCACCGGGCTTTCTTTAAGAAAATCTTCGATGAAGCCGTCGAAGAAATATCTCTGCTCCCAGCGGTAAAGATCGGCATCGAAGGGAGGCATGAGTTCGAGATCTGTGGGGACCTTGGAGTAAAAAAGGCGGTCAACCTGTTCAAGGGCGGAGCGGTAGAAGGGGAGGCGTTTTTTGAACGGCTCATCCTTCATGGAAAGTAGATCGGTTTCGCCGAGATCCTCGATGAGGGCGACATTGTGCTGCGAGCGGTCGTAGAGGATTTCAGGGACGTTGAAGCGTGCCTTTTTCAGGAACTCCGCGACAGGGACGAACTGGGCGTTATCCTCGCGTTCGTCGGTCCAGTGGACGCCGATGAAGTCGTCATGCACGGGGGTTTTGACCCTGACGATGGTGCGGCCCGATGCGCCGCGCTTGATCGGAACCATCGTGACCGGGGTCGTAGGATCGATCTCAAGAAACTGTCTGGTGATGGAGAGGATGGCTTCGGTCGACATGAGTTCGGGAGGCTAATACTAGTTTTCGAACATTTAAAAGAGCTATTTTGTGTTTGAATTGACGGGCAGGGCGATGAGGGGTTTCATCTGCGTCCGCGACTTGGCGGAGGTTTATATGGATTATTCATCGAAAGTAGCGCGCCACGTCGCGGCCATCCCACGTTCGGGGATCCGAGATTTCTTCGAACTTGTGCAAGGGCGTGATGATGTGATTTCGCTGGGTGTGGGTGAGCCGGACTTCGTGACACCTTGGAATATTCGCGAGGCGGCGATCTATTCGCTGGAGAAAGGCCAAACGACCTACACTTCGAATTTGGGTTTGCTGAGTCTGAGGAAATCGATTTCCAAGTATGTGAGTGGGCTCTTTGAAGTCGATTACGATCCCGCGACGGAAGTTCTGGTGACGGTAGGCGTTTCTGAAGCGATTGATATCGCGCTGCGGGCGCTGATCAATCCCGGAGAGGAAGTGATTTATCACGAGCCGTGTTACGTTTCCTACTCCCCAAGCATCCTGATGGCCCATGGTAAGGCGGTTCCGGTGGAGACCACGAAGGAGGACGGCTTCTCGTTGAAGCCGGAGGCGCTTGAGAAAGCGATCACTCCGAACAGCCGGATATTGATGCTGAATTTTCCGACGAACCCGACGGGTTCCGTGGCCTCGGATGAGGACTTGGCGGGGATTGCCAAGCTTGCGATCAAGCATGACCTGATCGTTATGGCGGATGAGATTTACAGCGAGCTTCGGTATGACGGGAAGAAGCATGTTTCGATTGCGTCACTACCGGGGATGAAGGAACGGACGATTCTGATGCATGGTTTCTCCAAAGCGTTTGCGATGACTGGTTTCCGCCTCGGATATGCCTGTGCGCCGCAGCCCATCATCGAGGCGATGATGAAAATTCACCAATACTCGATGCTTTGCGCGCCGATCATGAGCCAGAATGCGGCGATTGAGGCTTTGGAAAACGGGAAGCCACAGATGGAGAAGATGCGCGATAGCTATCACCAGCGCAGGGATTTTTTGGTAAAGCGTTTCAATGAGATCGGGCTGGACTGCCATACGCCCGGCGGGGCGTTTTATGTATTCCCGGATATCCGCTCGACCGGGCTTTCTTCTAAGGATTTTGCGATGGGCCTGCTGGAGGCGGAAAATGTCGCGGCAGTGCCGGGCGGAGCCTTCGGCCCGAGTGGGGAAGGCTTTCTCAGATGTTGCTACGCAACCGGAATGGACGATTTGCGTAAGGCAATGGATTCGATCGAGCGCTTTGTCTCGAAAATTCAAAATTCAAAATCCAACTCTCAATGAAGAGAGCTGCGGTCCCAGAAATCTCGATGGATACTGATAAGAAAAATCCGGAGAAGCTGACGTTGGCGCATGTGGTGCCGTTCGGGGTGTTCATGGTTTTTCTGATCCTGCTGCAACTTTGTGATACACTTTTTGGTTGGGATCATCCGGCGGCACCGTGGTGGAAGCAGGATGTGGCGCAGTGGATTTATCCGATTCAGACGGTGGTCGTCCTGGGACTTCTGGTCTATTACTGGAAATATTTCACGTTCAACTGGAACCTGAAATGGAGCCTCGTTGGTATCGTCTTCGGCGCTGTCGGGATTGGTTTCTGGCTACTGCCTACCACGCTCTATGATGCATGGGGTTTGACCGGTGAGCAGCAGGGCTGGATGAAATGGCTGGGAATTGCCGAGCGGAAAGATGGCTTCGATCCAGGGATGTTTGAGAATCCGGCGGCCTATTGGTTTTCCCTTTCAATGAGGTTTGTCAGGGCGGCGATTGTTGTCGCACTGGTGGAGGAGATTTTCTGGCGTGGCTTCGTGATGCGTTTCTGCATGGACTGGGAAGGGGACTACTGGAAGCAGCCGTTCGGCCGGGCGCATTGGAAAAGTTTCTTCATCGTGACGGTGCTTTTCATGGCTGCCCATGCGCCAATCGATTGGGCGGGAGCCTTTGTTTACGGTTCGCTGACCTATCTGCTTTGCGTCTGGAGTAGAAACCTTGGTGCGTGTGTTGTGATGCACCTGGAGGCGAATTTGCTCATGGGTCTCTACGCGATGGCCTACGGGAAGTATGGGCTATGGTGAGGGTGGACCGCGGACTTTAGTCCGCAGGCACTAGCGAGAAGAGCTGCGGACTAAAGTCTGCGTTCCTATGCGCTGGCTCGCCCGAGACGCCCAGCTACGCACTGCGGTGACCGATTTGTCGAAACTGTCACTCTGCATTTCTTTCCGCGAGGCGTGCGATGGACTTTTTTGTCGTTGCTCCTATGAAACTACACATTCTTCTCGCACTCAGTGGCGCGGCAGCGGGGTAGTGTAAAGATTCGTCTGTAAAAGGCCGCTACGAAGCAAAGGTCTGCCGCACTGGCAGCCGATGGAGCGTAGCGGAATCGGCTGCCAGTGCGGCGGCGCGCCGACCTCCTCCCAGGACACTGG
>Ga0209491_10000802_pt1 | contig 63215 bp, 72 predicted proteins | sample BON02_FD_187213 | JGI IMG/M metagenome (GOLD analysis project Ga0209491, IMG submission 187213) | Freshwater microbial communities from Lake Bonney liftoff mats and glacier meltwater in Antarctica - BON-02 (SPAdes) (version 2) | ecosystem: Environmental > Aquatic > Freshwater > Ice > Glacier... | reverse complement strand
AAAAATTCATTCTGCCGCCAAGATTTGAAGCGGAGCAAAGGAGCCCCCTTTGGTCTCAATATGCGCTTCCTGCTTGATGCGTGTCACCCGGCGGCTGATCTCCTTGACGATTCCGTGCTTGGTCCAGGCAGTTGCTCGCACTGGACGTTCCCACCGGTTCAGGTGGATGGAACGAATGCGCGGGCAATCCGATGGCCAGGGGCTTTCCCCATTCATGACACCAAGGCCACCGCTCCGTCGAAGAGACCATGGAGGGCTTCTTCGCGTGTGATGGCGGTGTGCGGGTTGATCTCTTTGAACACCTCGGTAAAGGCATATGATGTGCGGACCGACACACACGAAGTTCATCCCAAAAGACTTTAGGTGGAGTCGAGGCCGAACATCCATCCCGAGGTATTTGGGCGGAGTTATCGGCGATTCCCGAAATGCAGCCATGAAATCTTTGGCAAAGTGGGTGAACATCGTCGTCGCTCCGTGACCGAACTGATTGTCGAAGGCAGGTTCAAATGGAAACTCAGCCGCCTCAATTCCGTTCTCTGAAGGGAAAACGAAGTGGGCAACACCAGACTCCCACAATCCATTGTCCCGCTGGCGAAGGTAAGTCCCGGCGAGATAAGCCCCAGAAAATCCATGTTTGATGTAGCGGCAGTAGGCTTCTGCAATCATCCAGTGCTGAACTTGCATCCACTTTTCGCGCCTTCTCGATCAAGTTCGATAGGCTGCTGTTTAATGCAGTAGACCTCCGTTTCCCCGCACTGCATCACAATCCCGCAACTTGCTTCCTGCTTTGGATCGTTCAACCCGCACAACCCGAAAGGCAGCAAATCTCGAAGTTGGCGACGAATCGGAATAGGCGTTTCAAGAACTTCAATCTGACCTTTGGGCGTTTCGATGATTTGCATGACACCAATATATCAAATTCAGAGGGACAATTGTAGTCCTCCATCAAAAAAATCGACACACCAGTGAGTCAGGAAATCGCAAGGAACGTGCCCTCAGGAACATTTCGCCACAATTGGGGTATAGCTTACACTGGCGAGCGGAATGAATCCCCTCGGGGGATTTTGTGTTCCCGAACCATGACCGTCGGCACTTGAAGATTCAGTACATCAAAGATATATTCGGAGGACCAACATTATGGAAAAGTCAAATTTCCGCATCACAGCCGAAGACCAAAAAATCCTCGACGCGCTTAAAGAAGCAATCGCCGATCCAAACACCACCGACGAAGAGCGAAAAGAATACCGAGAAGAACTCGGATCAATCGCCACCAGCTACGTCATCGCCAACATCCTCGGAGACGACGACTGAATCGACCGCCCAAATTGGCGGGGATCGCTATGACACACTTGGGACTTGGCATCGGAAGGGTTCTCTGCTATTTAAGTACCAACATCAGGAATTCCTGTGGCCGCATTGGCGGGTCAGGGTGCCAACCTGGGGAGGAGACAACCCCGAGGTGGTTTGTTCAGGGAAGCCGGAACGATGTGCGGACGCAAGTCCGAACAAAAAAGTCTCCGCGGATTCGAATGACCGCCGCTCCTGACAATGGACGGCGGTTTTTTTGTGCCCGTGATTCCTAGTGGAAACCTCAACCTTCAAACGACCGCCAATGAATACCAAGCTCGCCATTCGGGTCCGGGACGAGAATCCCGACCACCACCTGTGGAATAATAACGGCACCTGGTGGTGCCACTACACCGAGCATCTGCCGGACTACACGAAGCGCCGGGTGCGCCGCAGTCTCCGCACGGGCAACCGTACAATTGCCAGGTCACTGCGTGACGCAGTCCTTTTCGGGCGGCGAGGAAATCAGACCAACACAATCAACAGCAACCAATAGTATGACAACTAAACTCAAGAAAGATGACATCCGACTAGTCGACCTGTCGCAAGAACGCTGGGGGTTTCAGGCTCTCGAGCCTTTGGCCGAGGTCCGACAAGGGAAAGCGATTCTCGGGACCATCTACAAGACGTATCGCAATGATTCGGCTCTGGTTCCGGGGAAACCCATCTGGACCTACAGCAGGGCCGGAGAAGGAGGATGGCGGCTCATCAGCGAAGTGTCAGAGGCAGACCTCCGGCAAAGAGTTCTTTCCCACGAAGGCCGGACAGGGACTACAAAAATACCTCTCAACAAAGTGATACGACCGGAGGACCGCGAGGCGGCTTGGGCAGCGCGCTGGGATTCATCCGAGATGACGGTGCCGGAAATGCACGCCCAAGTGGATCTTCACAATTCACAGCGGCGGAATCCGCCGGACCCAACGCCGGAAAGATAGACCGGAAGGCTATTGCCCTGCTTGAGAAATGAAACAACCAACATCACCAAACGAAAAGGGATTTCTGACCGGAAAACGCTCGGACCAAAGCTGGCAAGAATTCAAAGCCGCTACGATAGCCGCGCTGGAGAAGCGCGGATTCTTCGAGGAGTCGGACAAAAAGAAAGCGACCGCTTCGAAACCAGCCCCCGAGGAGGAATAGTTATGGAAAAGCCTAGATTCAACATCCCAGCAGAAGACCAAATAATCTTCGACGGCATCAAAGCCGAACTCGAAAACCCCGAAAAAACCCGCGCCCGCAAAGCCGAACTCCGCGAAATCTGTGGAGAAATCGCCCTCGGAGACGTCCAAGCCTCCATCCTCGGAGACGACGACTGACGCTGAGGCCACTTTCTTATATGACACACCCGAACTCATCACCAAACAAGGCATTCCTGACGGGCAAACGCTCGGACCAAGACTGGGAGACCTTCAAAGACAATATCAAGAGGGGGCTGCGGGAGCGCGGATTCTTCGCAGCGTCGGACAAAGCGAAAGCGACCGCTTCGACACAAGCCCTATCCGAGACACCCGCCTCAGAGAATCCCCCGAGTCCATCGACACCAAAATCTTCGGCGGGGGGACTAGCGACAGCAGAGGATCGACGGAGAGCACAGCTCAGTCGGCCTCCGATGACCTACAAACAATTCTCGGATCAAGCAGCGCGGCTGCGGGCAGCGCGGCAGAAAAGAATAGCCTCGCAAGAGGGGCAATCGTCAAGTGGGCGGAAGACAACGGGCGGTTAATTTCTAAGATTCCCTATCGCCTTGGTGGTTCAAGAGACATTGGTGGCTCCGAGCACCATGTCTTTCTTGAAAAGAAAGACGACCGAGTCGTCAAGATCACCAAAGGTTCCGGGGATAACTTCGGGAACACTCTTCGCTTAATCGCGAAAGACAAAACTTGGCGGCTAGGGCCAGCCAACGCGCTTCAGTATCTCACTCGGAATCAACTCAGTAATAGCGCGTTTACTGACGACATTCGTCTCCATGCTGTCTTCCAAGACAAAATGGGGAACGTCAATATCGTTACCTCGCAGCCGATTGTTAAAGGTGACCATATTCAATACCTAGAGCTCAGCGACAAGATGGAAGCGGCGGGATTTAAGCCCCTGACTGATGGCGAAGGCAGTGCGTTCCACAGGGCTTCGGACAACCTGATTCTGGACTCATCCAGCTTCGACTCGCTTCCACAGTCAGGACACAAGTGGTCCGCCGCAATTCCCACCCACTCTTTAACGATTTCTTCGAGCTCGGCAGCACTCAGCTCACGACCAGCTTCTTCTATGAGAACGGGATGGACATCCTCTATGCCGCCAGGGTGATAGAAATAGTGCCTACGACCGTCTTTGGTTGAAACGTAGGGGTTTCCATCATCCCAAGCTTCGATGGCGAACCCGCACGATTGGCACTTGTATGATTCACTCATAGCCATGGATCAATCTACGTCGCGAGGATGGCCCACAGAAAGCAAAAAGCCCCCTCGCCATTTCTGATGAGAGGACTTCTTTGAACCAATTGGTCGGTGCAGGCCTTACGGAGAGGCCGGTTTGACGATAGGTTTGATTCCGGCACCGAAGCCTTAAATGGCTGACGTCGTCCGGATAGGTGACTTTTATTTCGAATGGTGACGACACCGAACTACGTCTTGAAATACCTCCAGAGGAACTCGATGTCCTCCGTCATACGTCTGAAAAGTGAAGTCGCCTATCCCATAGGCCGCGATCCAGGTGCGTGACTTGAGTGGATTGATTATCAAATCGTGATCCCCTAAAACGATGTGATGATTCGGCGACAGTGTGCCCGCTTCGAGGTCAAATTCGATGCAACGACCTTGCACTGCTGGGTTGAAGAGCAAAGTTGAGCATCCCGTGCGAGTGGCAACTAGGTATCCGAACCATCCGCCCATCGAACTACCGATGATAAGAGAACACTCCCGTGAAGATTCAAGCACCTCGTCGAACAGGCAGGAATTGCCGCGATAATCCATCGGTGGGGCGTAGACCTCATCGAATAGTGTTTGGAGGAACTGAACCTTTGGTCCGCCTTGCTGACTCTCTAACCCATGGAGATAAGTGACTTTCATTGGCACATTTCAAAGGTACTAGAATGACGTGAAAATCGGTGCATATCGAGCAGTTTTATCGTGGTGAGGGGAGCTTGCGGTGGCTGTGGGGGTATCGCAGTATGAAGTGACCGAGTAGGCAGTTTTGAACGGTTTCATTGCCCTTTGGCCAGTCGGCTTCCGTTCCAGCCTACCAACCCCGCCTCATGGAAACGTTTCTGAGCTTTTGCTATGTCATAGGGGATACGCCGGAACCAGACAGCCTTCCGGTCGGGGTCGTAGATGACGTAGCAGGCGCGGGAGTCGCCATCGCGGGGCTGGCCGACACTCCCGACGTTCACCAAGTAGCGGGAACCGCTGTAGAGTATGACTGGTGCTTCGCCGGGAACCGTGTGTCGTATCTCCTTCCCAGTCGCCTCCCAGATTACAGGCGCATGTGTGTGTCCGATAAATGCGACTGATGACTCCAAATTTTTGATTGAGATTTTTGCTTCCTCAACGTTTTGGACGTAGGAGAATGTTTCGGGACGCCAAGGTGAAGAATGGACCAGCATTATGTCGTCCATTTCAAGGACCAGCGGCAGCGCCCGGAGCCAGGTTTTCTCTTTCACGAGCTGCCGCCTGGCAATTTTCAGAGGCCAACCGACCAGCGGTCCCCACTCGTCGCACTCTCGGTTCGAAGAGAAGGAATTGAGCATGTCCTCGTGGTTGCCCAACACGCATCCGCGAAATTTCTCTCGAACGATCCGAACACACTCTCCCGGTTCAGAGCCGTAGCCAACCACATCCCCGAGACAATACCAATCCGTCACTCCGAGTTGCGTCGCATCTGTGAGCACCGCCTCGAAAGCGTCGATGTTGGCGTGTACGTCGCTAAAAATGGCGATGGTGGTCATATGAGAAATCAGGGAGATGAAACCGGGAAAAGCGTCCGACATTTTTACGGTAACACAGTAAACATTATCCACTCGCTGACAGCTAAAAAAAAGCCCACCCTACGTGCAGGCAGGCTTTTTCCGCCCATGCACCGTTCAGCGCATGGACTGGCACATCTTTTCGATACGCTCAATGGCGAGAACGGCCTCCCGCTTGGCATCCAATCCCCCTCCTTATGATGCCAGGGCAACAGCCCCATCGAAGAGGCCATGGAGGGCTTCTCCGCGTGTGATGGCGGTGTGCGGGTTGATCTCTTTGAACACCTCGGTAAAGGCGTTGAAGAGCGACCAAGCATTGCGGGGGCGGAATTCCTCGTGTTCGGGATCTCGCCAGTGTGCCAGGACCGTTGGGATCTGGCTGGTCGTGATTGCACGGCAATCGGTGGCCCTTACCACGAGGTCATGAACGCGACGATCCGTGAGACGGAGGTCACGGTAGGCTTCGATTCTGCGGTCCAACTCAGTGAGCTTGGTGCCAAGTTAACCCACCGCACGGGCAGTGAGTTGCCGGAGATCTCTCACTGCAAACCGGGTATGCTTACGCCGGATTTGGATGAGGCCAGAGAACGATAGGTTATCGCAAACGAAGACCTTTGTGCCAGCTACGAGGCCAGCCGGGAAGGTCTTGTCGTGGGAGTTTCTCAAGCCCACAACCCAGCCATGACCGTTGTTCGGCATTGTGCCGAATTGGGACACTTCGAGAATGCCGAAGTAGCGATTACCGTCGTGGCTGATCGCATGAGTCTGACTGAGGATTTGGAAGCCAACGTCGGTGAGTTGATTTTCCACTTCCTCTACCAGATGTCGGTGGGGAAGCGGAAACCAGGTTTTGGTCGTCGGTGGTGTCTTGATGTCAAAGAGCGCGTTGCGTTCAATGACCTGACCTCCGCAATGCAAAAGCATGCGCGGATGTTGTTTTTGCTGAGCGGCAGGTGGGAGAACTTCTGCCTCCCAGGTGCCGGGTTCGTCGATGACGTGAATCATGGTATTCCTTTCGTTGTTGTTGGTTGTTTTTTCCGAACTGCGGTCTTTGGCCGGAGCACGGGTTTTTCTGGAGTGAATGTAGGCTTGAGAAATTCCCTATGACGGGTATTTTCATTTCATGAGTACTCTGACTGAAATTGAGGAAGCCATTGACCGGCTACCTCCGCCGCAGGTGGAGAAGTTGGCAGTTTGGCTTCAAGGGCGACGGTTGAAGTCGGTAGAGGCTCAAGCGCCCGAGCCGGATTTTCTTTCACGCGCAAAAGCCGTGTGGGGGGATCATCCGGTTGGCAAGCCGTTGAGCGAGCTTGTGACCGAGGTGAGAGGATAGCTCTGTGCTCTATCTTGACACCGGCTGTCTGGTAAAACTCTACTACCCCGAACCGGAGAGCTTCGATGTGGTAAAGGCTGTTACGGGCAAGACCATAATTTTTACCGACCTCCACGAGTTGGAAATGGCCACGGCCATGCAACTCAAAGTGTTTCGCGGCGAAGCAAACCGCGAGAAGGTGACAGCGGCACTGAATCTTGTGCGGGAGGATCTGGCCTCTGGAAAGCTCTCACGAGATCGGGCGGGACTTCAGTCGGCTATGCGCGACGCTGTTACGATTGCATTGGAACATGCCGCCTCAATCGGATGTCGCTCTCTTGATGTTCTTCATTGTGCTCTGGCCAAAACAACGCAGGCGGAAGCGTTTATGTCAACCGACTCAAGGCAACTTGAAGTGGCTCGCGCTATCTCATTGCGTATCGCGTCATTCTGAGCCTGTCCCGTCGTGTGATGGAGAAAAGCCGGAGGCAACCGTGGCCCCGGCTTCTCGTCTGAATCCGGCGTCAGATCCGAATGCCCTGAAGCGAGCGAATGGTTTGCCTGACGTTGTGGATTTCTTTTGCTCCCGCTTTCTGGTCACGGACAGCCTGCCGGAGCAGAGCCGTCAATTCCGTCGTGCCGGTGAGGGCTTCACGGAACGAGACCTTGAAGGCGTCGAGTTTTTCGATGGCGACTTCGAGGGAGGGTTTTTCCTCGGTCGAAGTCACCGGGGCGGTGGAGGCATTGGCTCCGTTGAGATGGGGCATTGCAGCCCCGTTGGTATGGCCGTTGATAGCGGGCATGTTGTTTTTCCTTTCTGGTTTTGGCTCGCAGGGAGCCGGCGTGGTTTCTGCTATTGCTGCTGCCACTATCCAGCTGGATAGTGTTGAGGATGTGGCGGGTGGAATCCGTCGAACCACATCCCCTCCTTTTTGTGAACCGCAAGTGCGCCTTCGCCCGGGTTCGTACCGGGTCCGACCCTTAACCTGGCGGGCTGCGGTGACCCCACGCGGCATCGACCCATCCTCGAATCCACCCCGCACGATGCGTTCCTGGATCCACTCTCCGGCATTCGTCAGCCAGCGACCGTAGCAATTGGATACCGGAAGGAGGGGCTCCGGTGAAAATTCTTCGCAAACCCCATACCACCAAGCGGGAGCCAAATAACGGGCCACTCGCGGAGATCGGTCGGAAAGACTGAACGAAAACCGCCATGTCCGGGCCATTCCCCGCGGCATGATCTTTTGTTCCGCATGGAATATGAAAGGGGCATTCGTCAAAGCTTCCGCGCAAATCCCTCCATACAGTTCCACGCCGGTATAGGGTTGCCAGACCAAAAAGCGTCCCTCTTTTTCCAGGGAACCCGGCTGTTCGGGCCGAGCCAATCGGGATACCTCCTCCACATCGATGCGGACACCGCCAAGGGCAATTTCTTTCTCACTGCCGTCCCAGGCCCCACTGTGGCGGGCGATGGCCGGGTCATCATCTTCCACGACAAAGCCAACCACCGGGACCACATCTTCAAAGTCGCATCCCTCATCGACAAACCTGTTGTTGATATGATGCGCGTAGATTTCACAAACTCCATTGGCATGGAGTCGGGCATAGATATGTCCGCTGATCCAATTGTGCTTATGCAGATAGAAATTTTGGTATCCGGTTTGCTCGTGAACTTCCTCCTCCTTCACGACAAACCGGATCCCCTCGTCCAACGCTGGCTTTTGCCGGAAGGGAAGCGGCCGAAGGGTTCCCTCATGAAAGACGCCGGCGCTTTTTTTATAAATGCTGGCAAATGGACTCATGAATGTTCGACGCGGCGATGCGGCTGCGGCGCTGGCGCAAGATTTCGCATTGCAGCGCAAGAACTGGAAAGCGCAGAAATTTAAACCTGATAGCTTCTGCGCCATGCAAACGAAAAACCTCAGCACAGAACCGGATCTCAAAGCAGCTTTGGCCATCAATGGCGGTTCCAAAGCCGTCACCATTAATGGACCGGAAAGCTACCTGCACGGACCTCAAGAAATCGGTGAGGAGGAAATTCAAGCCGTCACCGAAGTGCTTCGAAGCAAAAACCTCTTTCGGTTCATGAAAGATCCGGCGACATCACCCGTCGCCCAATTTGAAACGCTTTTTGCGGAAAAGACTGGCGCGAAGTATGTCCTGGCCGTCAATAGCGGCACATCCGCCCTCATCATCGGGTTGGTCGGCATAGGGGTCAGCCAAGGCGACGAGGTGCTCGTCCCTGCTTACACCTATATCGCCACGGCTGCGGCGGTGCTCACGCTGGGAGCGTTCCCCGTCATTGTCGAGATCGACGGCTCTCTGACAATGGACCCCGATGACATGGAGAAAAAAATCACGCCTCGCACCAAGGCCGTCATCCCCGTCCACATGCGCGGGACGCCGTGCAACATGGAGCGAATTGTCGAAGTCGCGAAACGCCGGGGCATTGCCGTTCTCGAAGATTGCGCCCAGGCCAACGGCGCAGAGTTCAAAGGGAAATCTGTAGGAACCTTTGGCGACGCCGGAGAGTTCAGCCTCCAGCATTTCAAAATCATCACCGCAGGCGAAGGTGGCGTCCTCGTCACCGACCGCAAAGATATCTTTGACCGCGCCGCGATCTATCACGATTCCGCCTACGCCTTTTGGATGGAGAAAAAAGCCGACAGCCAAGATGCCGCGCAAGACTGGCGCAAGATCTGTTTTCTGGGCGAAAACTATCGCCAGTCGGAACTCCACGGTGCCGTCGCCTTCGAGCAACTCAAAAAGCGCGACCGGATTTTGACTCGCACCAGGGAGATTAAAAAGGAACTGTGGGCCGCCTGTGAAACTATTCCCGGGGTCGAAATGGAACACGTCAATGACCGGGAAGGTGATTGCGGGACTTCTCTGGCATTTTTTATGAAAGACGCCGAGGAAGCCAATGCCATGGCTGCATCGCTGGTGGCGGAAGGCGTGCCCTGCGGAACTTTGTTTTCCAAACAAATCCCCAACCGCCATATGTTCTATCACTGGGATTACATCATGGAAAAGCGGACTCCCCATCTCAACGGCTTCCCGTGGAATTCGCAGGAATACCCCTGCTCGATCCAATATCACAAAGAGATGTGCCCGAAGAGCGTCGGGTGGTTGGAGCGCTCGGTCATCATGCCGATCACGCAGGTCATGACGAAGGAATACGTCGATCAACTCTGCTCTGCTATTCGCAAGGTTGCTCAAGCCTGGTAATGCGGATGACGCGTACCCCCACTCCTTCTTCGGCGGCGACGACGAGACTCCGGCTTGTCTCGCAAGCAATCGATTGCGGGATGCTCTATGGTCCTGCGCGAGATAATCAGTTTGAGTTCAAGACTCCCGCCGAGGTAGTTGCGGATCGCAAACGCCTCGGCGTACGAGGCGGCTTTATCCGCTCCCTTACGGCGGATTCACTCTCGATGCTCGACGCGGCGAGAGAAATCGAAACCTTCTGCCACTCCAAAGTGGCACGTGGGGCATTTTTTCCCGCTTATACCCTCCACCCGACCGAGCTTTTTTCCGAGGGAGCGACAGAAGCCTTTGCCGCCCTCCTCCAGAAAAATACACCTTACATCTTGAGGCTTTTTGTGAACGGAAGAGAGGATTACTTCCAGCTCTGTCTGCGATTCCTCTCCACCCACATGGGGGATCGCCCTATCATCGCCATGCTTCCGGTGTCGGAAATTCCGTCGCTCACAATGTTAATCACCGAAGCCCGGAAGCATCCGCAAATCCGCTTCGTCCTGACCGAGCATATGTGGAATGGGGACAGCAAAGTTCACGCTGCGATGGCGGAAACCGAGAATATCTGGACCGATACTTCCCTTGGGCATACGGCCGATAACGTGGAATCGTTTGTCTCCCGCTATGGAGCCGGGCGGGTCGTTCTTTCACTTGGTTTCCGAGCGGTGGGTGGGGCCTCGCTCGCTTCTGTCCTGGGAGCCGGGATCAGTGACGAAGAAAAGGAAGCCATCCTCTTTGGAAACGTGACCAAACTCCTCGGAATTCCGTGGTGCGAAGAAGACGTGCCTCCCGCGGCTTCCCTCCCGGATGGAATCTGGAAATCATTTCTGGCCAACGGGCGGCCCGATCTTCCCGTTATTGATTGTCATGGGCATTTCGGTCCGGTCGCCGCCTGGCCAGTCCACGAACAGCAGGAGGCGGTCCAGATCCCCCGGAAATGTGCGGAAATGGAGGGCCAGAACCTTCGCTATTTCATCTTCTCCCACAGCCGCGCGCTCTTCGCAGATCCCGCCGAGGGAAACGTGATCGCTGAAAAGCAAGTCATCGAAGCGAACGATCCACGGATCCTGTCCTATTTCGTATACAATCCACGTTACGCGGCTTCCCTGGCCCCTTACATCGACCGGGTGCCGCGCTCAAAAATTTTTATCGGTTTTAAGATTCTTTGTGATTACTGGAGAGTGCCGATGAATAGTCCGGGGTTTGACCCCATGTGGGAGATCGCCGATCGTCATCAACTGCCCATCTTGATTCATACATGGGAAGGGCCTTACAATTCTCCCGCGATGATCGACCCGATCGCCGAACGCTACCCGAATGCGCGCTTTATCCTCGCCCATTGCGGAGGCACCGATGACGGTCGCAAGGAAGCGGAGGAGGTCGCGAAAAAGCATCGCAACGTCTCTCTGGAATGGTGCGGGAGCTTTCTTACCCATAAACCGTGGGAAGACACCATTCGCGAAATCGGCTCCCACAAACTCCTTTTCGGCACCGATGCCGTTTATCATAGTCACGAGTGGGAACTCGCCCGCCTCCTGTCCGTTCCACTGGAGCCGGAAGCCTTCCGGCGGATCTTGCACGATAATATGATGGCAATCATCACGCCGCTGCTGACTTCTCGGGATCTCCGATCAATTTTTTAGATGGAAATGAGAAGTTCCTGGCGATCAATTCGAGCCATTTCACTCTTCGTTACTTTGACAACTGCGGCCATTCAAAGCATCTTCGCATCCGTCCCAGGAAACCCGATTGCCTCCGGTATCGTGCAGGCATCGTTTATTTCCCCGTGGGATAAAACGAAGCAAACTTATTTGCTCTCTGATTACCGGTTGGCGAAGAACAAGGAGTCCGCCGAAACTCCTCTTCTGGTTATTTACCTGCATGGTGCCACCGCTCATGAGGATCAAGGAATGACCGCCGGAATTTACCAGAACAGCTTTGGTCGTCTTGCCTTGGAATTGGAACGTCGCGAGGCCATCTATGTTTGCCCCGAGTATCGTGGCGGATCATGGATGGGGGCTGCCGCCGAGGCCGACGTTTCCGAAATTATCGCCATTCTGAGGAAGAAATATCACCCGAAGAAAATTATTCTGATGGGCGGCAGCATGGGCGGCACCTCCGTCCTCATTTATGCGGCCCGGAACCCAAAAAATCTCGACGGCGGCATCGCCCTCTGCCCGGCTACCGATCCGGCAAAGATGTTCCCAAGATTCCAAGATCAGTTTCTCCATTCTTACGGCGGTTCTCCGTCAGAAAAGCCAGATCTCTACCAGGAGCGTTCAGCCATGGATCATGTCGCCGAACTTGCCACCGTACCGCTGGTCATCATTCACGGCTCGGCGGACTCCATGATCCCGGTGGAACATAGCCGGAACCTGGTCTCGAAGCTTCAGGAACTCGGTGCACGCATTCACTATATCGAAGTGAACGGCGGCGGTCATGACACGCCGCTCTATGCTGCGGACTGGCGGGATTGCTTTGATGACGTTCTTCAACCCACTTCGAAACCTTCACCCTTAAAATAACTCCTATGCCTCTCCTCCAGTCTGTCTCGCTCCCCATGTTCGACTCTGCCATTCCCGACCCCCGGCAACTCGTTGAGATCGTTGCCAAAGTCGGTTTTCGCGGCATCGAGATCTGGGGTCGCACCGAAGGGTTTCAAACCTGGCTTTCCCTCGCCAAAGAATACCGGCTCACGCTCTGCAGTATGGTCGCCCACAGAGCGGCGCTTAACCGCACGGAATGCCATGCCGAGGCGGAACGTGAAATCAAGGAATCCATCGACATCGCGGCCGCAAACGGCATCCCAAAGCTGATTTGCTTCAGCGGGAACCGGATGGAAGGCCAGAGCGACCAGATGGCCAGCGACGTGGTGGCCGAAGGCTTTCGCCGCGTCGTCTCCTACGCAGGAGAGAAAAAAATGACCCTGGTGATGGAGTTGCTCAACAGCAAGGTCGACCACCCCGGCTATCTGGCCGATCATACCGCCTGGGGCGTCGAGATCTGCCGTAAAGTGGGAAGTCCCCATCTCCGCTTGCTCTATGACATCTACCACATGCAAATCATGGAAGGCGACATCATCCGGACGATCCGCGACAACATCGAATGGATCGCTCATTTTCACACCGCAGGCAATCCGGGACGCAATGAAATCGGACAGGGCCAGGAGCTGAATTATGCGGCAATCGGGGCCGCAATCCGCAAAACAGGTTTCTCCGGCTTCATCGGCCACGAATTCCAACCGCTCGGTGACGTCACCGCCTCTCTGCGCGAAGCCTTCTCGATCATCGAAGGAGAAGAGTCGTAACACGATAAGGCCGGACAGCGAGGGCGCTGTCGCCGGCGTTCGTTCAGAAAGTCACCGCATTTTTTTTGGCTGGTTAAGAGCGCTCTCCCACGGTTTTTAAAAAGCTCTCCCTTTCTTCGAGATTCCAAAAAATGAAAAGTTGCAGTTTAATTGACGGGAACGATTTCTACCCCGATCAAAAAACAGTGCCAAAAAATCATCAATTGGAGGATCGTAACCTCACGTCGCAAGCTTGGGAGACGGTTTTGGCAGACCTCCATTGGATTAATGAGGCGGCCGCGAAAGACGTTTCTCCAGAGTGCCAGGAATGGATCAAAAGAAATAACCACACCCACTCCTACAGTGAAGTGATGGTCTCACTCCTGGGATCACATGTTTACGGAATCAACAATAAGGCCCTCCAGTTCACGCCGGGAGCCGCCGCCGTGATCACGAGCAATCTTCCCCATGACGGATGGTATTCATCTCATCACGCACCATGTGTTGATTTCTGGATTCATTTCCTTCCACAGGGAGCCGTGGGTTTAAATTTCGTTTATCACGATCCGTTGACCGGTCCAGATCTGGTGCGGGTGCCGCATCCGACACCGGAGTTGCTCGAAGATTTCACCAAAGCAGGCGCGCTCCTCAATCGCTCCGGTGCGAAAGGTTCATTGAAAGCCCGCCGCTTTATCGCTTATCTCCTGCATGAACTTTTTGAATTGCTGGTCGAAATTGAACCCAGAAGCCAGCAGATCAGCGAGCAATCGGTGGTTGATGAAGTCAAATGCTACGCCTCCAATCACCTGACCGATCGCCTCACCCTGACCGATCTGGCCAAAGTGGCCGGCTACAGTCCGTTTCATTTTCATCGGATGTTTTTGGAAGCTGAAGGGATCACCCCGCGCACCTTTGTTGAAGCCCGCCGGTTAAAGTACTCCTGCGATCTTCTCAAAAAAGGGTATTCGATCACCTCCGCTGCGCTCGACTCGGGCTTTGCGAGGCCCTCACAATTCAGCCGAGCCTTTAAGAAACGATTTGAGCTTTCTCCGACGGAGTGGATCAGGAGTCGCTCGGCAAGCACTTCAGCATCCAAACTCAATCCATCTAAGATCATTCTATGAAAAATCAGACTATTCCCGTGATTTGGTCCAACGACGACATTCACTATGGTCGTGCTCCGGAATTACGCCGCCAGCTCGAACTCCTCGACCGCCACGGAATCCCCGGCGTTTTCTTCGTTATCCCCCGCACGGAACAAGGCGATCTCGATGCCGATCGGGAGTTACTTATCATGATTGAAAAGGCCAAAGGAAAGGGCCACGAGTTTTATCAACATGGATTTATCCATCATGCTTTTGAATGCGGCTTCCCTGAAATCGGGATGCTGGAGCACGATCCGGTCGCCAAGCTTCGTTTTGACGAGGAACGCAGCGCGATTGAGCAACTTCATACTTTGGAAGCTCAGATTGAGATGATCGATAACGGTCACCGGATCTGGCGTCGTGCGTTTGGCGAAGATTCCATTGGCTTTCGACCGGGCTGGGGGGCCTTCTGCGATAGCTTTTACAAAGCACTCGCGATCCTGGGATTCCGGTGGGTTTCTTCCCGCATCCCGAGCTTCACTTCATGGGACTGGAACCGCGGTCTCTGGGATACCCCAATCAATTTTCGCGCCGCGCTCCCCACCACACCTCATTATCTCCCACAAGGGATCCTCGAAATTCCATTGGGCGGTGATTACGGCTTTCGTATTCCCAACGATCCCAAGCGCATCGACAGCATGGCGGATCTCGCCATGCGCGAGTTTGCGGTGCTTCTGGAACGCCGCGATCCCTTTGTCATCTGCTCTCACTGGCACGGACTGGAGTTTTCCGGTGCGAGGGAAGGATGCCCGCCTCTCCCACGATGTTCCGACATCGGCCCCGGCACGGGCACTGGTTACGCCGTCCATGAAAAAATGATCCCCGCTTTGCTTAAAACCGGACAGGCCGAATTCATCGGAATGAAAGCTCTGGCCGCTGGCTATCCCAAGCCTGCACCCGCCACTTAGGAACTCAGGCGAAAGGTCGGATAGACACCCGTCAGGATGTTTTGGCTTTTGGTTGCCAATCTCTGCGCCTCAGCAGTTGAAAGCCTGGCTGTTCGGGCTTTGCCCGACCGGTTGCAGCTGCGGGAATCTCTTCCTCTTCATTTTCCCCTTTAGGTCTCTATGCCATGGCTCGAAGTCAGGCCATCGCCACCAATCACTCGTTGAGCAAGGCGGCGGGAGATTTCTTACGGCAAAGCACCGCTCCATCCACGAGGGGTGCAAGCCTTGGCCGGCAGCGGGCGTTGAATGGAACCTATCGGCCCGGGAAAACATCGAGCAAAAGACCATCAAACAAGCGGAAAAACGAGTCAAACTTTGACATCAGTGTGGTTCAAATCCCTCCTCCCCCAACTTCCTTCCGGGCCCTGAATTGACAGCCTCGTTCCCGCATCCGTAGTGGACTTGCCAAGCGGAGTAGAAGAGACTGCATTGCCGCTGTCATGATTCTGCTCACCACCCTCAACGCCAACTATATCCATGCCTCTTTTGGCTTGCGCTATCTCCGGGCCAATCTGGGGGAACTTCGGGATCAGTGCGAGATTCTCGAATTCGAAATCCAACGACGCCCGATCGAGATCGTCGAGCTACTCCTGGCCCGCCAGCCGCGGATCATCGGGATCGGCGTATACATTTGGAATGTCCGAGAATCGTTGGAGGTCGTCGCTCTGCTAAAACGAATTGCTCCGGAGGTCTGCGTGGTGCTCGGCGGACCCGAAGTCAGCCATGAAACTCAGGGGCAGCCCATCGTCGAGTTGGCCGATTACACCATCATGGGAGAAGCCGACCTTGCCTTCGCCCAATTCTGCCGACAATGGCTGGAGGGCGTGCCGCCTGCAACCAAGCTGATCCACGCGATGCTGCCCCCCATCGAGGAAATTGTCTTTCCCTACGACGAATACAATCCCGCCGATATTGCCAACCGTGTGATTTACGTCGAGGCCTCGCGAGGTTGTCCGTTCACTTGCGAATTCTGCCTCTCCTCGCTCGACAGCCCGGTTCGGCAGTTTGCGCTGGAGCCATTTCTCCTCTCCCTCGACGACTTGCTGAAACGCGGCGTGCACCAATTCAAATTCGTCGACCGCACCTTTAATCTCAACCTCAAGTTTAGCGGCTCGATTTTGCAGTTTTTTCTCGATCGCTACCAACCCGGGTTGTTCGTTCATTTCGAGATGGTGCCGGATCGATTGCCCGACGCCTTGCGTCAATTGATTACGCAATTTCCGCCCGGGGCGCTCCAGTTCGAAGTCGGGATCCAGACCTTTAATCCCGAGGTCGCCGCCCTTATCAGCCGACGGCAGAATTATGCCCGACTGTCCGAGAACCTGACCTTTCTCCGGGAAAAAACTGGGGTCCACGTCCATGCGGACCTCATCTTTGGCCTCCCCGGGGAGACGCTGGAGAGCTTCGGCGCTGGATTCGATCAACTCGTGGCGATTGGACCACAAGAGATTCAGGTCGGCATTTTAAAACGCCTGCGCGGCACACCGATCGTCCGGCACGACAAGGAATGGGAGATGGTCTACGCTGCTCACCCACCCTACGAGATTCTCCGCACCAAATTGGTGAATTTCGCGACCATGCAGCGGATCCGGCGTTTCGCCCGCTTCTGGAATTTGGTCGGAAATAGCGGAAACTTCCCCCGCACCTTGGCCGCGCTGTGGGAGAATGCGGCTTCTCCCTTTGAGGAATTTCTCGCCTTCAGCGACTGGATCCACGCCAGCCTAGGCCGCACCAGCTCCATCCCGCTCCACACTCTGGCCGAGGCCCTGCGCCGTTATGTCAATGAGGTCCGGGGGCAATCCTTAGAAACCGTCGACAGGCTCCTCCGGGAAGACTACGCCGCTGCTGGCCGCACTGAACTCCCCCATTGGCTCCAGCGGGAAGGCGAAAGAAACCGGCCCAAACGCCCGCTCAAAACGACCCCATTGCCCAAACGCCAGGCGCGTCGAACCCCCGCCCTGCTTTGAACCGGCATCTTTCTCCGGAGCCTCGCCCGGAATGAAAGTCAACGGAGTCTGCGACCCCCACTTCAGAAAATTATGAACCTTTCCCTTCCCCAGATGCGCCGCGTGGCCACCGGAGCTTTGGTGTTTTGTGTCATTGCCATGATTGCCTGTCGGCTCGGGGAATCTTCCTGGCCCTGGCTGGCGTGGCCCCGGGCAGCCTTTGAAGCTGCCACCATCGGCGCCTTGGCGGATTGGTTTGCGGTCGTCGCGCTCTTCCGCCATCCGATGGGTCTGCCGATTCCGCATACGGCGATTCTGCCGAAGAACAAAGAACGCGTGGCCGAATCGCTGGCCAATTTTTTGGAGACCAGCTTCCTGACCGAAGAACAACTGGGCCCGAGATTCCGCGCCTTGGACTATGCCGGGTTTGCTGGCCGATGGCTGGACGGACAGGCTTCATCCCTGGCGGAGAGGGCGGCCCGATTGGCTCCCCAGGTCATCAATGGGTTTTCCGATGAAGAAATGGCGGCCTTGATCGCGGCGAGGGCGCGGGAATTTGTCGGCCAAGCCGAGGTCGGGCCCCTGGTCGGCGCCGGGTTGGAGGTGATGGTCCAAAATGGGCGCGATCGCGAAATTTTTGTCTCGGTCCTGAAATCCGTCCGTCAGCTCGTTGAAGATCATCGCGAGACGATCCAGGCGAAAATCAGTCAGGAGATTCCGCTCTCGGGCGATTTACTTCGGAAGGTCCCGTTCCTCAAGAATGTGGCGGGCCCTCTCCTCGAACAGATTCGGGAAAATATTGCTTCCGCAGTGGCGGGCAAAACGATTGAAAAAGTCCAAGCCGCCCTCGATGAAGCTGGGTCCGAGACCGAGAGTCCGTTTTGGTACTCGTTCGACGGGCGTCTGCGCGGATTCCTCTCCGATTTGAAAACCTCGCCCGAAATGGCCGTGAAGATCCGCACGATGCAAGACTCGCTCTCGGAGAGCCCGTTGGTGGACGACTTCGCGGCGAAGACATGGCCGGCCCTGAAGGCCTGTCTTCTCGCGGACTGTGCGGCGGCAGATTCCACCGCCCGCCGAAAGATGGAGGAGGCGATCCTCTCGGCTTCCCGCCAATTGAAGGAGAATGCGCCCGCACGGGAGAGCATTAATAGCTTCCTCGCTGAAGAGGTCATGGCCGGGCTCCTGGCGGCGCGACCTCATGCCCGCGAACTCGTCATCTCGACGATCACGGCTTGGGACACCCAAGAAATGGCAGAGAAACTGGAAGCCACCGTGGGGCGCGACCTTCAATTCATCCGGCTCAATGGCACCATCGTTGGCGGCCTCATGGGCGTGGTGATTTACGGAGTCTTTTGGGCTTTTGGAAAATGAACCCTCTTCCTCCACGTTATGCCAAGGTGATCCCGGATCGCACGGGAGACAGGGCCTTGGACTACCTCATTCCTCCGGCCATGGCCGATCAGGTGGGTCCCGGGGCGCGGGTGCGGGTCCACATTCGGGCCCGACTGATCTTGGGCACGGTCATTGAGGTGATGGACACCTCCGCGGTGAAGAATCCTCGGGAAATCCATGAGGTCATTGGCGGCACTCCGCTGATTCGTCCCCGCTTGCTGGAAATTGCCCGGTGGATTGCGGAATATTATTGTTGTTCGCTCGAAGCGGCCATGGGTTGTGTGGTGCCACAGGCGGTCCGTCAGGCGGAGGTCTCCGTCTTAAAACGCAACCACGTCCGCGTCCTCCATACTCCCAGCGACGAGGAACTCGAAACCTTGGCCACACGAGCGCCCCGCCAGGCGGATGCGATGAAGGCGGCGATGGCGCACTCCACACCGCAGGCGGTGGCCGAGCTCGCGGCGGCAGCCGGAGTCTCGGACCCGGTTTTTCGCGCTTTGGAACGCAAGGGCTGGATCGCGGTGGAATCCCTCACCGTGGCCCGCGATCCGCACAGCCGGGAGTCCTTCCTTCCGACCACCGATCTGGTGCTCAATGCCGAACAGATCCCAGCCTTGGCCGCAGTGAAAGAAGCGATCAATAACCCCAAGGCGGCGAAACCCATTTTGCTCCATGGCGTCACCGGAAGTGGCAAGACCGAGATCTACCTGCAGGGGATCCGCCATGCGCTCGACCTTGGCCGGACCGCCCTCGTTCTGGTACCGGAAATTTCCCTCACTCCGCAAACCGTCGAACGGTTTAAGGCCCGCTTTTCAGAAATCCAAAGCGAAGTGGCGGTTTTACACAGTCACCTCTCGGCCGGCGAACGCCATGACGAATGGTACAAAGTCCACGCCGGTGAGGCCCGCATTGTCATTGGAGCCCGCAGCGCAGTTTTTGCCCCGCTGGACAATCTCGGCGTCATTATCGTCGATGAGGAACATGAGAGCTCCTACAAGCAGGAAGATGCCCCCCGCTACCATGCCCGGGATGTGGCCGTCCTCCGAGCCCGCCGGGAAAATTGTGCCGTCGTCCTCGGCAGCGCAACCCCTTCGATTGAAAGTTGGCACAACACCACGGAGGGAAAATACCAAGTAATGAACCTCCGGCTCCGCGTTGATGACCGAAAGATGCCGGTGATTCGGGTCTTGGATTTGCGACGAGCGCAACGCGGCAGCGGGGGCGACGCCGTCCTCACCCCGCAGCTCCTCCAGGCGATGGAAAAACGTTTGGAAACCGGCGCGCAGACGATTCTTTTTCTCAACCGCCGAGGATTTTCCACTTCCATGCTTTGCCAGGCCTGCGGACATGTTTGCAAATGCCCCAATTGCAGCGTGTCTCTCACCTACCACCGGGATGTTGCCCTCCTTTCTTGCCACATTTGCGGACACAACCAGCGGGCCCCAAAAAGTTGCCCCGAATGCCGCGATCCCGGGATCCGTCACTCGGGGGTGGGAACCCAAAAAGTCGAGGACGCGGTGCGGCGAATTTTCCCCAAAGCCCGGGTAGCCCGGATGGATGCCGATGCCATGACCCGCAAAGACGCCTACCGCCAGACCCTCGGGGCCTTTAAGGATGGCTCCATCGACATCTTGATCGGGACCCAAATGATCGCCAAGGGACTGCATTTTCCCAACGTCACTCTGGTTGGGATCATTAATGCCGACCTCGGATTGCATGTGGCCGATTTCCGCGCTTCGGAACGCACCTTCCAATTGCTCACCCAGGTGGCTGGCCGAGCCGGACGCGGCGAGATGGAGGGTGAGGTGGTCGTGCAGACCTTTACCCCCTCGCATCCGGCGATTCAGTTTGCCCGCCATCATGATTTCGAAGGCTTTGTGGAGCAGGAACTCGAACTCCGCGCCCAGTTTGGCTTCCCTCCCTTTGCCCGCATGATCCTTATCACCGTACGCTCCCAAATTCCGGAACGGGCCGAATTTACCACCCAAACCCTCGTTCGGCGCATTCGGGAAAAACTCCCCGAGGGGGCCGTCGTCGGCGAGGCCGCCCCAGCTCCCCTGGAGCGAGCCCGGGGCTATTATCGTTTTCAAACCGGGTTGCGCGGACCCGCGATCCGGCCCTTGGCGCAGGCCGTCCAGGCCGCCTTGGACGGATTGTCGCTTCCAGAAGATGTTTTTGTGGCAGTGGATGTCGATCCGGTGCAACTTTTGTGACCCCGAACCCTAAAAACCAAAATGAACCACAGAGAGCACAGAGAACACAGAGTGGAAGCAGAAGAAGATAAATGGCTTATGAATATTCGTAAAGAGTTCCGGGGCTCCGTCCTGTCAGGTGACTGCTCGTTGACTAATCTCTCTTTTGTAAATCCCTGTCTCTGTGTTCTCTGTGGTAAATCTGCATTTTCCTATTTTGGCTGACCGCTTCCGACGCCAGCGTCTCTCGCCCATCTTTCTCCATGCACCTTCCGCCCGTCCCCCGATTTCTCATTCGGACCCTGTTGCGGGCCATTTTCGTGTTTGTCTTTCTCGGCGTCCCCGCGCTCGTCTATGTCCTCCGGGAATACGGCCTGGAGTTTGGCCTCAGAGAGCAAATTGCCACCGCCTTGAGCGGAGAAGGTTTTCAAACCACGATTGGAAAACTGTCTCTCGATCCCTTTCAAGGTTTGGTCGCGCGGAAGGTCCGGGTGGTCGAAACCAAGAACAAGACACGGGATTTGGCCCGGATCGAACAATTGGTCGTCTCGATCAATTTTAGCGATCTGCTGCAAAAAAAGATCTCCATTGATCGCATTGCCCTCGATGGCTCCAATGTCTCGATTCCGCTCACCCCAAAGGAAGATGGGCCTCGCCTGAACCTAGAGAATGTCACCGGGCAAGCGCTTTTTCTTCCCGACCAACTCCGGATCAGCCACTTCGAGACCGACTTCGAAGGCATCCACATCATCGTGACCGGCCTGCTCCGCAATCCTGAACGTTTCCGGGCCAGCGACGCCAGTCCGGGAACATCCAGCGAATCTTCCCCGGTTACCCCTCTGATCGATCTTCTTCCCCGCCTGGCGGAATGCCGTTTTCCGGGCCAGGCCCCGGAGATTCGATTGGAAATCGAGGGCGACCTTGCCGATCTCTCCACCTTCGAAATCCAGCCGATCTCGATTCGCAGCGGGCCGATCGTCACCCCAAAATGGCGATTGGAAGGGCTGGAAGGCAAGGCGACCTATGTGGCTGGAACCATCACGGTCAGCCAGTTGCTTCTTCGAGGGGCCGACGCCGGAGTCTTGAATGTCTCGGCCCGCTGGAAGGAAAAAACCCTCGAATTTGAAATGTCCAGCACCCTCCAGCCCGAAGCTTTCCGGGGAATGTTGGCCCAAGAATCTCCCTGGCAAGAATTGAAATTTCTCGAGGCCCCACTTCTGGAAGTTTTTGGCCGAGCGGATTTTTCCGCGTCGCCCGTCCGGTATCAGGCCACCGGCTCGCTGCAGCTGGGACAACTTTCCTGGAAAAATGTGGTCTTCGATTCGCTGGCGGCGGATTTTGCCGGACGCGACGGAACCTTTTTTGTTCGCGACATCCGCGGGACGATCAAAGGAGGAATGCTGGAGGCCGATGTCTATTCCGCACCCGGAGATTTTCGGCTCCGCCTGACCAACTCCATCGCGCCGACCGCGATCCTGCCCATCTTCGGTCCCAATGAACGAAAGGTTCTTCAAGAGATGGAATTCAAAGATCCGCCCCATGTGGAAATCGAGCTCCACGGACCCCGGCCGGATTTCGCCGCACTTTCGGGCACCGGGCGCCTGCGCCTCGGACGCACCGCTATGCGGGGGTCGTGGTTGGATTGGGCCACATCCGATTTAAAATTCGGAGATCGCGCCGTGACCTATTCGAACTTCACCCTTGCCCACGGAGACAGCAAAGGGTCGGGAACTTTTGTGTACGATTTCGGCCGCCAACAAATCGTCTTGAGCGACATCGTATCCAGCATGCCTCCGGTGGACATTATGATGTGGATCGATCCTAAGATTGCGAAGGTCCTCAAACCCTATCGCTTCCGACAGCCTCCCAACGTGCGGGGCGGAGGGGTCGTCCACATGAAAGATCTGACCAAAAACGACCTTTCCCTCCAAGTCAACGCCGCCCAGGGACTCGATTATGACCTCCTCAATCGCACCCTGAAATTTGGCCGCACCCTGGCCAAGGTTCATATCAAAGGCAACAAAGTGCTCGCGACGGTCAATGAGGCGGAGTTGATGGGGGGCGAGGTCGAGGTCAACGCCGATGTCTCCATCGACCCCAAAAATCCCGTCTTTGAGGCAAAGGTGAAGCTCCAAAGGGTGGATTTCGCCAAGTTAACCAAACTGTATTTCGGCTACCACGACTCCCAAGGTGTGGGCAGCGGAAACTTCCAATTTAAGGCCCGATTCGGTCAGGAGGAAAAACTGCGAGGCACGGGGAGCCTCCGGGTCGAAGACGGACGGGTTTTTGCCATCCCAATCCTTGGACCCCTCTCCGAGATCATCAACAAAATTATCCCGGGAGCTGGATTGCACACCGCCAAATTAGCGACCGCCGATTTCCAAGTGGCCGATGAGAAAATCTCCAGCAACAACCTTTCTATTCAGGGTGCCGGTTTCAATATGATCGGCAATGGCGATATCTTTTTTACCGACGACCACATGGACATGACCGTGCGGATCAATGCCCGCGGACTCCCTGGAATCGTGCTCTTTCCCGTGAGCAAACTCTTCGAATACGTGTCCACGGGATCCGTCTCGGATCCAGAATGGCGTCCTAAAATCGTTCCCCGCTTCGGAAACGGAGACTAAGAATCACTTCATCAAGAGAACCGCGCGGGACCGCTTGATCTCACTGGTGATCTTACGATGCATGCGCGCGGACATTCCGGTGACGCGGCGGGGAAGAATCTTTCCGCTTTCCGTCACGAAACGCTTGAGGAGTTCAGGGTTCTTGTAATCGACCGCTTCTTCAGAAAGGTCGGTGCGACGCCGGGGCATCGTGCGGTTGGCACGACGAAATGCGGAGCGGCGTTGAGGTGTTTTTGGCTGCATGATGTCTTATTTGATTTCCCGGTGCAGGGTGTGTCTGCGCAAGCTGGGATTGTATTTTTTCTTTTCGAGCCGATTCGGTGTCTGCGGGCTCTTTTTGTTGCGCGTCGTGGTGTACCGCGACGGCGATTTGCCCAAGGCGCGGGCCTCGGTGCATTCGATGGTAATAATTTCCTGTGCCATAATATTTAGTCCTTGGAGTCAGAGCTGCTGTCGTCATCGTCGCGGTCATCATCGGTCGATCCAAAGAGGGATGTGACCGGCTGGAAGTTACGCTGGCGATGGTTGTTCTTTTCGAGATCAGCCTGACACTCCACAGTATAACGAGTGAATGGCAAGGCTTCAAGCCGCAGATGCGGGATCAATTTGTTCGAGATCTCGCAAATTCCGAAGGTGCCAAGCTTGATCCGTTTGAGAGCTTCGTCGATCTCGTAAAGAGAATCTTGTTCCTGGGAGAGCAAGCTGAGGGCAAAGTCGCGATCATAGGCATCACTGCCGGCATCGGCTTGGTGCATGCCAAAAGCGCTGGCCTCTCCACCATCGGCCCGGGAACGGAGGCTATCCTTGGTCACTCCGGTCATGGAATCCAACAAGGTGTCTTTCAGGGCGAGGAGGTTGCCTTTCTGGCGGTCGAAAAAGGCCTGTATCTTCACCGTGATCTTGCGCGGCTCCGGAGTCGGGGCGAACTCTTCCTCCTTAACCACTTTTTCGACTGCGATTTTTTTGGCGACAGGCTTCTTCGCCGCAGGCTTGGGGGCGACAGGCTTCTTCGCCGCAGGCTTCTTCGCCACAGGCTTCTTCGCCACAGGCTTCTTCGCCGCAGGCTTCTTCGCCACAGGCTTCTTCGCCGCAGGCTTCTTCGCCGCAGGCTTCTTCGCCACAGGCTTCTTCGCCACAGGCTTCTTCGCCGCAGGCTTCTTCGCCGCAGGCTTCTTCGCCGCAGGCTTCTTCGCCGCAGGCTTGGGGGCGACAGGCTTCTTGGCCGCAGGCTTCTTCACCGCAGGCTTCTTGGCTGCGGTTTTTTTAGCCGTGGGAGCGGCTGCCTTAGGGGCGGGAGATTTGGGCTTTTTAGTGGGCATTCTTTGGGTCCGTTGAAAAGGGGCGAATATGTATCCTTTGCAACAGATGAGTGCAAGGGGATTCTTGGATTCCTTTTTGGGAAGCCCTTTTGGTCTATTTCCCTAGGAGGATGATCGTGGAGCGATCTTTGACCAGAATCTCCCCGGGAGCATCGAGCGAAACTTCGCCTCCGAGCTCAAAAATATCGTCCGGGGACTCCCGGCCGGTGTCGGCAAACCGATGCCAGGTCATGCCTTTGGGCAACACCGGCGGAGCGAAGGTGAGCGGCTGATGATACATATTGAAAACGCAATAAATAAAATGGGGCAGCCCCCCCGCGGCGGCCCCATGGCGCCCGCATAGCATGAAGGCAATCGTGCGACTGGAGCCACCCCAGTCCGGCTTCCACGGCTGGGTCCCATGCCAGGAGATATCGGGATAGCCACTGCCCAGGCCATCCCGACCAGTGAGGAATTCCGGCTGACGCAGGGCGCGATTCGCCTGACGGAAAGCGATCAGACTCTTGGTGAACCGGAAGAGTCCGGAGTTTTCTTCCTGCAACGACCAGTCAAACCAGTTCCACGGTTCATCCTGGCAATAGGCATTATTGTTCCCCAACTGGGTGCGGCCGCATTCATCGCCCATCGACAACATTGGGACGCCCTGACTGACGAAGAGGAGGGTGAGAGCATTTTTTTGCTGACGGAGCCGGACGGCATTGATTTCCGGATCCTCGGTCTCGCCCTCGTGGCCCCAGTTCCAGCTTAGGTTATCGTTGGTTCCATCGGTATTGTTCTCCCCGTTGGCCAGGTTGTGCTTTTCGTTGTAGGAGACCAAATCCCGGAGCGTAAATCCATCATGGCAGGTGATAAAATTGATCGAGGCGGAGGGTTTGCGTCCCGTGGCAGCATAAAGATCGGGCGACCCCATGATGCGTTGGACCATTTTCCCAACGCCCTCCACATCGCCTTTGAGGAAATTCCGGGCATCGTCCCGGAATTTTCCATTCCACTCCATCCAGCGTCCATAAGAGGGGAAATTCCCGACCTGATAGAGTCCACCCGCGTCCCAGGCCTCGGCAATGAGGTCGCAATGGGCCAAAACCGGATCGTAGGCGAGGGATTCCAGAAGGGGAGGATTGGCGAGCGGGGCTCCGGACGAATCGCGGCCCAGGACCGAGGCGAGATCAAACCGAAATCCGTCGATGTGAAACTCGGACGCCCAATAGCGAAGACTGGCGATGACAAATCCACGGACGGCGGGATGATTGCAATTCACCGTATTACCACAACCGGTGTAATTGGCGTATTTGCCGTCCTCATCCAGCATGTAATACGTGCTGTTATCGATCCCCCGGAACGAGAGCGAGGGGCCATTGGCTCCACCCTCGGCGGTATGATTGAAGACCACATCGAGGACCACTTCGATCTCGGCTTCATGGAGCGCTTTGACCAATTCCTTGAGCTCTTGCACCTGGGTTTGATGTTGGCCGGTAGCGGCAAAGCCGGCTTTGGGCGCAAAAAATCCCAAGGTGCTATAGCCCCAATAGTTGCAAAGCGTTTCACCCGTCAGCGGATTGGTTCGGGAGTTTTCCAATTCGTTGAATTCGAAGATCGGCATCAGTTCCACGCAATTGACTCCAAGATCCTTGAGGTAGGGGATTTTTTCCCGGAGGGCGGCATAGGTCCCCGGATGCTTTACCTCGGAGGTTTCATGAGCGGTGAACCCCCGCAGGTGCATCTCGTAGATGACCATCTCGCTCTCGCAACGCTGGAGAGGGCGGGAATGAGCCCAGTCGAAATGCTCGAAAGGCAATCGACCCCGAAATGGATAAATCTCATTTTCGGCCGTCGGTTTTTTCCAGGTATCCCTCCCTCCGACCTCGCGGGCGTAGGGGTCGAGGAGGATGTTTTTGGCATTAAAGTGGAGACCTTCCCGCGGGTCATGGGGACCATCAAAACGGAACCCGTATTCGATTTGTTCGTAGTTGAGATCGAAGACGATGATGGCCCAAACATCGCCCAACCTGCATTCGGGAGGAAGGGGAATCTCGACGAAGGGTTCCGCCGCCCCCTGTTCGAAAAGCACCAGCGTGCAGGCGGTGGCGTGGGCGGAGAAAATGGAGAAATTGACCCCGCCTGGCACGTGACTGGCCCCGAAGGGAAGCGGATGACCATAGCGAAAGCGGTGTTCCCCATGCGTGTGAGTGTGGTTGAGAGGATCAGTCATAGGAGTGTCGAGCCGATTGGATCGGTGGATAAGAGGCTAACATTTCAGCGGGTGAGGAAGCAACTCTCTTGCCGCCTCACCCCAGGTCCGCGCCGCCCGGCAATCCTCCGCAAAAAGCAGGAAATCATCCACATAGATTTCAGGCCCACAGGGAAGCGCCGGGCAAACTCCGCCGCGCGGCGCACGGAGTTCCGGCTTGAGTCGGTCCGCACCCCGAGCCGCCTGAAGGCGGTACTCCAACATGGACTCATGGCAATTCCTCGGGATCAGAAGGTCTGTCATTGGACAAACGCTGGCCGAGCACATTCCCTGGGGCACTGTCGCTCCGCGTCGGATAAAGCCAATAATCATCCGCCAGCCCACTCCCGATCACCGCATACGTGGAGCTTCCGCTGCTCCCACTCCGCGCGATCCCCGCGATGGTCAAATCCGATCCCATGCTCGTATTGTACAGGCCGTTGATATCCGTCGCTGCCACCGCGTTCAGAAATTTTATCCCTTGAGTGAATCGATCTGAGCCGGGGGATTCGCTTGTGGACTATCGACCCGGCTCTGCCACTGATTGGGAAGAAGCCCGACCCTAGTCGGAGCGGGCGGATTGAGCATTGAAGAATCCGGTTCATGCCAGAACGGTTTCTTTTGACAACCTAAACGCGATGGTGTGTCCTTATGGTATGCTGACGATGATTCATCGCACGACGTTTGCCTTGGACGAGCCCACCGCGCAACGGCTCCGGCGTCTGGCCAAGCTCTGGAATGTCTCCCAGGCCGAGGTAGTGCGCCGCTCTGTGAAGAATGCTGAGAAAGTCACCGAGGACTCCAGACCCGATCCCATTGCGATGTTAAAGCAGCTTCACGCCGAAAACGGAGGAATTGAGAAGACGCGAGCCGACCAATGGATCAAGGAAATCCGCGAGGACCGGAAACATTGGCGGGCCTCGTCATGATTTGCCTCGATACCAACTACTTGATTCGATGCGTGGAATTTGGGTCCGATGAAGCGGAACAAATCAAAGCGTGGTTTCGCAGCGGAGAAACGCTGGTCACGCCCATGCCGGCCTGGTTCGAATTCATTTGCGGGCCTCTGACGAGAGCGCAAGAGGAAATCGCCCGGGCCTTTCTCTCGGAGATCCTTCCATTTTCCGAGCCCCAGGCCGTTGCCTCGGCACGAATTTTCAACGCCACCGGACGAAAACGCCGCCTCAGGGTGGATGCCATGATCGCCGGAACGGCCATTGTCGCCCAAGCCCAGCTTGCCACCGCCAACCACGACGATTTCACCCCATTCCTCGCTCACGGGCTTGAATTGATCTGAACAATGGCCTCTGGGAAGGGCGAAAGGGGTCAGCGCAACAAGTTTTGCGCAAAAATAAAATCTTCATCCGGCTCGGTCAGATGCGTGAGTCAGGCAGTGCGGGCCATTTTAATGCGATTGCCCTGCTGGAAGAGCCAGCAACCGCCGGGCTTCGGACGCCGCCCGGGACGGCTCAATCCCGGCATGCCATTTTTTCTTTTTCCCCTCCGGAGCGGCCAGAGGTTCCAGCCAGGATTGGGCGGCACTGCGGTTCCAGGGACCAAACATCCCCCGGTGGAGCCCGGAAAAGAGAATCAAGGTCCGTCGATCCAAGGCGGTGGAGAAATGCGCCGCGGCGGTATCCACGGTGAAAAGCATCTCGGACCCCGCGATGCAATCGACAAAGGCCACGAGATCGGCCGGAAAAAACACCTCCGCCCCCGCGCACCCGGAGGCCCGCAAGAGGCCCTGCAATTCCTCCAGAGAAGCCCGTTGGTCTTTGGATCCGACGAGAAGAATTTTCTTGGTGGCAGCTTCCGGCCGCAATTCCTCAAAGAGCTTCTGCCATTTCGCCGGGGGATAAAGCTTGGACGCCAGATTGGTAATGGGGGCACAAACCCAATATCCCTCGGCCGTCCCTGAGGGGGCCGGCGACGTAATGACTGGCAAAACTTCCGCCGCCGCGACCGATCGGCGCAAGGTTTGCTCGATGACGCGGCGGTGGGCTTCGATCTCCATCGGCAAATCGCCGGGATCTGGGTACGCGACCAATTCGGTGCCAAAAATTCGGTTCACCGAGTTCTCCACCGCCATGCGCACGCGGCGTTTTCCCCGCAAGAGAATGTTTTCATTGGCGATGTGGCGGCGGCTCCGGGCGGAAAGAAAGATTAGCGTCTCCAGATAGTTCCGCATACTGCGAAGGCAAATCGCCGTCGCGACCGGAGTCGTCCGCACCCGCCACCAAAGCGGCAAACACGCGAGCAGATTCCGCAAAAACAAATTCAAAACCCGCCGTTTGGCCGCCACCGGTAAATCAAGAACCGTGGCCTGCGGAAATTGCGAACGCGCCAGCGGGACGAGAAGCGACTTTACGCAGAGGATGAGATTTTCCTCACCGAATTCGCGGGACAGCAAGCGAATCGCTCCAGTTGCCAAAACAAAGTCGCCGATACCATCCGGCTTGAAAATAAAGACACGCACAATCCGGGCTTGCAAACGTTCCCTCCGGTCAAAAAACCGTGGGTTCCCCTTCGTGGAGGATGCGAATTTTTTCCAGGATCTGCAACTCGCGGGCCTTTTTCAAAAGTCGGCGGGGCGGAGCCATCACTGGCTCGTAGCTGAGGCGGAAGGTGCCAAAATGCATTGGCACCATCGTTTTGGCCTTCAGTTCTATAAAGGCCTGCAGGGCCTGCTCGGGATTCATGTGCACGTCCCGTTTGGTCGGGGCGTCATAGGCCCCGATCGGCAAGAGCGCGATTTCGACGTTGGCCTTTTCGCCGATTTCGCGGAAACCCTCAAAATACGAACTGTCCCCACAATGAAGAATCGACCGCCCCTGATACTCGATGAGGAACCCACCAAACCCCCGATGGTTGTCATGGAGAACGCGGGCCCCCCAATGTTTCGCTGGGGTCAGGGTGATCTTGAGGGAGCCGAGTTGAAAACTCTCCCAGGCCCGTAATTCCTGGACATGGTCAAAGCCCAGATCGTGCACCAGATTCCCCACGTGCTCGGGAACAATAATGGGTTGATCGCGGGCCACGGTGCGGAGGGACTTCCTGTCGAGATGGTCAAAATGCGCATGCGTCACCAAGACCAGATCAATCGCCGGAAGATCGTGAATCTCCATGCCCGGATGCTTGATCCGCTTGATCACCTTCAACCATTTGGCCCAATTCGGATCGATGAGAATGCTGTGTTCGGGGGTTTGGATCAGAAACGAAGCGTGACCCACCCAGGTGATGCAGACTTGATCCCCGACCAATTCCGGGAAGACCGGCTTGACCTTGCGGCCATAGCGTTTCGTGAAAAGCGATGGCACCACCACCTCGGCGAGAAAATTCCGCTTGTGCCAACCCTCGCCCAGACGCATATCCACGTGATTCTCCGGCTTCGCGTTCTTCCCTCCTCTGATCAATCGGCCTACCATATCGTGAGACCGACTTTTGAATGATTCTGAAAGAAAAGCAAATCCTGCGCACTGCCATGCGTGCGACTCTGGCAAAATTCTCCGAGCGGGAGTCGGCCTCCGCCGCCATCCGCCGGTGGCTTCAAACCACCACGGCCTGGACCCGCGCCTCGGTCGTCTATGGCTTTCATCCCCTGCGGTCGGAACCCGATTGGCTCGGCGTAGACGCGATCAGGGGCAAACAAATCGCCTTTCCTCGAACCGATGCGGACCTGATGACTTACTTCATCGCCGAAAAAATGGCCCCCGGAGCTAAAGGTCCCCTCGAACCCGAAGAGGGCATCCCCGCCCCACTGCCGGACCTCATCCTCGTACCAGGCCTCGCTTTCGCCCGCGACGGCCGCCGCCTCGGGCGCGGTGGCGGGTATTATGACCGTTGGCTGGCCACCCAGAGGGGAATTCCCACCTTCGGAATTTGTTTTTCCTGCCAACTCGTGGAGACCCTCCCGGTTGAACCCCACGATATCCACGTCGATGCCATTTTGACCGAATCGGGCCTGCGGGAAGTTGAGCTGTGACGCCCGATAGTTGCAAAAGAAACGCGTTCCGCGTTCCTCTACGACGTAGCGGAAAATGGAACATTTTTCGTCTGTCCTCCCCACGTGTTCTGTATTTTGCAACTTTCAGGCATGCGCCCCGCGCCCGTCGATTTCTTCAATCCTTGTTGACCACACCCGCATGAAATCCCTTTCATACCCGGGAATCCATTCCGGCATGCTCGCCTACTATATCCACGATCTCAGTCCCTTCCTCGTCCGTTTCAGTGAAAATTTTGGCCTGCGCTGGTATGGCCTTGCCTATGTGGCGGCTTTTCTTCTCGGCATCGTGGTGGTGTGCTCCCTCTCCCGGCGCGGACTCTGCGACATCCCGCCAGAGAAGGTCTCCGATTTTATTATCGGCGGAGCCATGTTTGGCGTCCTTCTGGGTGGACGCCTCGGCTACATGCTTTTTTATCGTCCCGAAGAGTTCCTCCACAACCCCTTGGTATTTTTCAAAGTCTGGGACGGTGGCATGTCCGCCCATGGCGGGATCCTTGGACTTTTTTTCTATACCCTCTGGTACGCTTGGCGGCACAAAATGTCCTGGCGCAACATCGGCGACAACATCGTGGTCGCCGCCCCCATCGGGCTCTTTCTCGGCCGAGTGGCCAACTTCATCAACGGCGAACTCTATGGCCGTGTGACCACGGTGCCCTGGGCGATGCAATTCCCCAAGGAACTTTTCGAATCAAGTACTCCGCCGGAAACCGTCCGCCGGGCCATCCTGGCGGCAGAACAAATTAACCCCGCCTGGGTAACTCCCCAAGCCGTGGTGGATAATGTCGGCCGGTCCCCCGAACTCCGGGCCCAACTCGGCGAAATTCTTTCGCCCCGCCATCCGTCCCAGCTTTACGAAGCCGCCTTGGAAGGAGCCGTGCTATTTTTGATTCTCTGGATCCTGCGGACCAAATTTCGACTCCGCAATGGCATCCTGACCGGAGTTTTCTTCATCGGCTACGCCGTGCTGCGTTCTTTCGGGGAGTTTTTCCGAGAACCGGATGCGGCTCTGACCGGCCCCTTCACCCGGGGTCAGTTTCTCTCGCTGTTTCTGATCGTCATCGGGCTGGCCTTTCTGCTCTCGGCCAAACTCTGGCCGACTTGGCCCCGCGCATCGCACGGTACATCGAGTGGTAAAAAGTTCTAATCGCCCAGAGGGGCCGGGACACGTGTCCCGAAAAAAGAGGAGGGGGGGGGAATGGCTGCGTCGATCCGGGAACCGAATCGACGCACCCAGTGAATAACTATTCCGATTTTTTGTCAGCGCCAGTCACTTCGTCAGCGACCTTCTTGACCGTGTCTTCCGTCGCAACGGCGGCACCTTTCACCGCGTTCCCGGTGGCATTGGCCGCGCCTTTGATGGCATCACCCGTTTTGTCCAAGGCACTTTCCGTATCCTTGTCCGCCGTTTGCACGTCTTTCTTGGTGGCCGCATCGGTGGCTTTCACGTCGGTCGTGACGGCTTTCTCGGTCTGACCAGTCACCTTCTTGACTGTGTCTTCCGTCTTGACGGCGTCACCCTTCACGGCGTCCCCGGTGGCATTGGACGCGTCTTTAATGGCCGTGCCCGTTTTGTCAGCGGCTTTGGTGACAGCATTTTCGGAGGATTTCGCCGCCTCGTCGGTGTCTTTTTCCGATTTTTTCAGAGTCGTTCCGGCAAAGGTTACCACAGAAGTTGCCAGAAGAATGGCGAATGAGGATGAGATGATTTTTTTCATACCCGAGCAGACTATCCCCCGGCTTCCGAGAAATCAATTTTGAAATCCTTCTTCCACCGAGATCAAGTATTCCCGCGAGGGATTCGCCTCAAATATAATCCGACATTTCGTAGAGTTGGGGGTCCCGGCTGGGCGCCGCTTTTCGCCGCCGTCCGCCCTGGGTCGCGCCCCCGTCGGCCGCCGGATCCCCAAAGGTCTCCTCCATATCCGTCATCGCCTCACCATATTCTTCTTCCAGCTTTTCAGGGTCCTCGCCTTTTTCCAATCGTCGGATCATTTCGTCCATATTTCCGGGCAGCGACTGGCCCGCCGCCTCGGTCATCTTGCGCATCAACCGCCCCAATTGTCGGGGATCGGGGTGATCGTCGCTCATGGAGGCCATTTCGCCTTCCATTTCGGCCATGGCCCGCTCCATCCGAGGATCCTGAGCCGCAAACTCCCCTCCCTCGCCAGGCGGTTTTTCCTCGGCCCGCCCGGTCACGGCGAAGCGGGAGAGCGCGCGCTCCATCCGGGCCTTGGCCTGGTCGGGGCACCGCGGCGTCGCCCGACCTTGCGCCAAACTTCGGGCAAAAAAAGTATAAATGCGGTTCGTATCTGGGGAGTAAAACTCGTAGATCGGCATGAGAACGGCAGCTTACAAGGTCCCTCGCCGCGACTCAATCCCATCTGCATGGTCGCGACCGCAAAAAAAGATCCTGCCGAGGACTCCGCCACAGGCTCGTTGCTATTTTACAAGCTTGTCACAATCCAAAGTTGGCCACATACCAAGACCCATGGTGTCTGATGGCATGGTGAAATTCATAGCCGCCCGCCGCGCCCGCCGGGGCTCTCCCTCAGGGCAGGTGAAAATTCCGTCGCTTCTTCTCGCCGCCACTCTTGCCTTTCTGGCTGGGTGTTCGCCCTCGGGAGACGAGGTGGCCGATGTGACCATTCTCCATTCCGGTCGGATGCGTGGAAATGTCTATCCGCTCTCCCTCCAGTCCATCGCTCCTCTCCAACACTATCCCTACCTCGCCGGTTACGTGCGCCAAGTGCGAGAAGAAGCGGCCAAAAATGGCACCAAAGTTTTCCTCCTCGACCTCGGCGATAGTCTCGACGGCTCCTTTGCCGCCCATGTCACCCAATCGGAGAACATGGTGACCTTCTTCAATGAAACCGGCTATGACGCCATCGTCCTCAGCAATCTCGATCATGCGGTCCAGCCCGAGGTCCTCGCCAGACTAAAAGCCAAAGTCCTCAACCCCTTTCAAAACTCCGCGGGCCAGCCTGCGACCGAAGGAAGCGTTTTTGCCACCCGGCTTGCCGTGGACGATCTGCCACTCTTTCTCATCGCAAATTTCTATGGCGACACGACCAGCCGCGATTTTCCCGACCGATTTCCGACTTGTTTCGGCACCACCCTTTCCGAAGTCACCCCGGTCCGCGATTACGAAAAGGTGCTCGCCTCCCTCGACCGTCAACCCGGCGAGGGGATCGCCGTCCTCAGCTGGATGAAGTTTGAATCCCCCAAGGATCAGCCCAAGTCGTTTCTGAAAAAACTCCGTCACCTTGGCATTGATGCGATCCTCGCCCACCGCATCTACGGCCACAACGAGAAGGCGGTTTGGGCCACCGAAGGCACCGAACACTGGAAGCCACCCGCATCCCTCAATATCCTACGCAATAATGGCGGCTTCGCCCTGGCCCGCCTCGATCTCAAGCGCGATGGCAAGAAATGGCGGGTCCTCCGACAGGAATTGGTGCCCATGACCGCAAATTCCGCTCCCTCCGATCCCTCCATCGTCGAAGCCGTCGCCCGGTTTGCCCCGGCCATCGCTCGCGCCGACACCCAATTGGCTGATCTTCCCGCCGCCATTTCGCCTGCCAATGTGCTCACGATCTCCATGACGGCTTTGACGGCAGAACCCGGAACCCAGGCCGTCCTCTACTCCGATCAATCGATCCGCTCGGGCTGGACCGCCGGCCCCCTGCGGGCCAGCCAAGTGTTTAATGCTCTGCCCTGGACCACTCCCATCGTTCAACTCAGCCTCACGCCGGAACAAATTCGTGCCGCCCGGGAGAAACTCAACCTCACTCTTTGGCAAGCCGACTCGGCCACCTCCCCTTCCCTCACGGTGACCACCTCCTGGTATTTTGGTGATCTTATTGCCAGCCGCCTCGAACTCCCTCCCGAGTCGCTTCGAACCACTCCCCAGAAATCGGAATTCGACGCCCTCGTCACCTATTTGAAAGCTCATCCCGAGGCGGTGGGCGCAACCGCTCCGCCTCCCGGCTGGACGGAAAGTGCCAATCCATAAATCATGGGAAGTCGGCGCCACCATTCCACCGCGAACAAGGGGATCTCCGGCCGGGAGGTCATCACCGGCCTCTCCATTCTCGTCGTCCTCGGCGCCGTCCTTCTGGCTATTTTTCTCAAGCAACAGGCCGGAGCCATTCGTCTTGCCAGTTCACGAAACCTCCAACAATGGGGCATCGCGCTCAACCTGCATCTGATCGACAACGAAAATCAACTCCCCGAAGTTGGCGAGGATCCGGTCACGCCCGAGCAAACCTCCGCTTGGTTCAACGCCCTGCCGCCCTATATTTCACAGCCTCCCTTGGCCTCCCTTCCCCCGGGTCAACGTCCCCGGCCCGGTGTGCCCTCGCTCTGGATCGATCCGGCCTCCCAACCGGTCAAGGCGTGGGACCCCGGTGTTTTCTACTTCAACTACGGGATGAATAAATTTCTCCAGCCGCTGGCGGACACCCGCAGTTTCCGCATCTACGAAATCACTCACCCCGGGCATATCATTTTTCTGGCGGAAGTGGCCGGCTACACTCCGGGCATTGGCCCCGATGAGGTCATCTTTGATGTCGGAGGCCGCCGCTCAAATAGACCCGCCGCGCAAACCCATGTCCTCTTCTGCGATGGCCACGTCGAACTCGTCACCCGGCAAAACCTCGTCCTCGATCCAGTCGCCCGAACGGCCGCTGCGGCCGAAACCGGGATCTCCTGGTTCGAGAAATAGTCTGACCTCCGCAGAAAAACCGATTCTCCAACCTCCATTCCACCCGTCATTCTTTCCGATCAACGTGACGACCGCATCATTAAACGGAAAGAATCGAGACTGAGACGGATGTTGAAATTTCGATCTTCCGGGCAAATTTCCGATGAAAATTTGCTTCCGCGTTCTTCGGGAAAACCCCGCGCTTTACACGCCGACGCGAGCTTTGACTTCGGCCACGGCGGCTTGAAATCCGCTCTCCGCTACGATCGTAAGATCCAGCCCGCGAGCCAGCGAGCCCCCTTTGGCCTCTTGCTCCAGCTCCGCGGCGGGATGGCTGACGCCAATAAAACCGAAATTGGCCGAACTGCCCTTGATTTGATGCGCCAACCGGGCGGCCATGGGAGCATCTTCCGCCAGGACCGCCTGTCGCAAGTTGCCCAGATGACCAGGCATCTCCGCCAGATATTCCCGGTAGATTTCAACAAAATCCGGAACAAATCCGTCAGCAATCATATCAAGTTGCTCCCAGTCGATCGGGGTGGATGCCATGCCTATGTTTAGCCGATCCCTCTCGGGCCGTCAAAGCCTCAGAGTCAATTTTGTCCAGATTTGCCCCACCGGGCCGAGTGCGCCAACGCCGCCCTCAACCGAACCAAATATTCCTCGCGCGAAATCGCGCGGGCGCCAAATTTTTCCAAATGCGGGGTGGTCCATTGGATATCGAGCAGAACAAACCGATCCTGACGCAGGCGATCCACCAAGGAGAACAAGGCCACCTTGGAGGCTCCCGTCTCGCGACTGAACATGGACTCGCCAAAAAAGACGGCCCCCAATTCCACCCCGTAAAGACCTCCAACCAAATGGCCTTCCCTCCAGGTCTCGACCGAATGTGCCCGCCCTTCCCGGTGGAGGGCGAGGTAACTTTGCACGATGGTTTCATCGATCCAGGTCTCGTCCCGCGAGGCGCAGGCTCGGATGACGTCCTCAAATCCGGTATCGAAACGAACCTCCCATCCCGGATCCCGAAGGACCTTTCTCGACCCATGCGGGATATGAAAGCCCTCCAAAGGGAGAATCCCCCGGGGGTCGGGAGAGAAGCATCGAATCGAACCATCCTCCATCGCCATGGGAAAATACCCCCTCGCGTAGAGGTCGAGCAGGTCTTTGCTTGGAATGAGAGTTGCCATGCGTAAGCTTTTTTTTATGATGCTCGCGTGCGATACGTGACACTTATTTTCAGTTTGTTTGCCGCCGTGATTTGGACGGGCTGTTCCGTGACAGATCAAGATGGCACTAACGTGCAGGAGCAACTCAAACGAGGAGCTCAGGGTCAAGGGCGCATCGTCCCCAATGACCCCACCGTTGATTCGTTCGGATCGGAATACCGCTGATCCTCTGCTTCCTTCTGCCATGTCCAAAGCCTCCTCACCTGGAGACAAAATCATCATTCTTGATTTTGGCTCCCAATACACCCAGGTCATCGCCCGTCGGATCCGCGAATGCCGGGTCTATTCCGAAATTCTCCCCTACCGCACCAAAGCCGCCAAGATCCGCGCCGCCAAGCCCAAGGGGATCATTCTTTCTGGGGGACCGGCCAGCGTCTATGCGGGCAAAGCTCCCAAGGTCGATCCAGCCATCTTTGAGTTGGGCATCCCCATCCTGGGGATTTGCTATGGGATGCAACTCATCGCCCACAATCTCGGTGGGGTCGTCGAACGGTCCAGCCGCCGCGAATACGGACCCGGCAAACTCACCGTGGACCGCAAGGCCAAGCTCTTCGCCAAATTGCCCGCCGTCCTCGATGTCTGGAATAGCCACGGCGACAAAATCACTAAATTGCCCAAGGGGTTTCGTGCCCTCGGCCAGACCGAGAATTCTCCCCACGCCGTCATTGGCGATACCAAGCGGGACATTTATGGGCTCCAATTCCACCCCGAGGTGGCCCACACGCCCCGCGGCAAAGCCATTTTGGAAAACTTTGTCCACCGCATTTGCGGATGCAAGTCGCTCTGGACCATGGGCTCATTTATCGACCAGACCTGCGACCAAATCCGGGCCCAAGTCGGGGACGGCCGGGTCATCCTCGGCCTGAGCGGTGGGGTCGATTCCTCGGTGGCCGCCGCCTTGATCCATCAGGCCATCGGCGATCAATTGACCTGCATTTTTGTCGATAATGGACTCATCCGCACTCGGGAACGGGATGCGGTGGAAAAACTCTTCCGCGACCATTTTCATATTCGCCTCATCACCATTGATGCGGCCAAACGCTTTCTGACCAAGCTGCGCGGAGTCACCGATCCGGAGAAGAAGCGCAAGATCATCGGCAATGAATTCATCAAGGTCTTTGAGGCCGCCGCCCGCGATCTGAAAAAAACTTCCCCGGGGGAACATCGTTTCCTCGCCCAGGGAACCCTCTACCCCGACGTGATCGAGAGTGTCTCGATTTCCGGAAATCCCGCCGCTCTGATCAAGAGTCACCACAATGTGGGCGGTCTGCCGGAGCGAATGAAATTTGAACTCGTCGAACCCCTCCGCCAACTCTTCAAGGACGAGGTCCGCGAGGTCGGCACGGAACTCGGCCTCCCCAAGGAAGTCGTCCAGCGCCAGCCTTTTCCGGGTCCCGGTCTGGCCGTGAGGATTCTCGGCGAGATCACTCCGGAACGCCTCCGCCGCGTGCGCGAGGCCGACACCATTGTGATCGAGGAAATGAAGGCCTCGGGCTGGTATTACAAAGTCTGGCAATCCTTCGCCGTCCTCCTGCCGGTTCAATCCGTCGGGGTGATGGGAGACGAACGGACCTACGAAAACACCATCGCTCTGCGCATTGTGGAAAGCCTCGACGGGATGACCGCTGATTGGGTCCGCATGCCCGCCGAGATCCTCGCCCGGATTTCTTCCCGAATCATCAACGAAGTCGATGGCGTCAATCGAGTTTGCTACGATATCTCAAGCAAGCCGCCCGCCACGATCGAGTGGGAGTGATCGTCGATTCCGCAGCATCGCTTAATTCTCCTCCGATTTCAGAAAGCGAATCCCACGATTCTCTTAGCTCCACAGCACCCTGGGTCTTGTCGAACCCAGTCGCTCTCTTAGCGGCCGCTTCCTCTTATCGCCTTTGCAAACAGGGGCCAAGGTGGCGGCTTGAAACCGATTCAAGCTGAAATGATACCTCGCAACCTCCCGCTTGATAAACCGGATCACTCGCTCGTGAAGCTCAGGGATCTACCTAGCCTGCTTGGACCGAGGAACCGCGCTCGGGGCGAGCGTGCTCCCAGAAAATACATCCGGTTGTGATGCGTTTGCCCCGCTTTTTTGTAACCCCTCCCTTGCGCGCAGGCCCTAGGGCCGTTAAAGATGGTGCTATCATGACCCAACGCCGCGCCATCTATCCCGGCAGCTTTGATCCCGTCACCGTGGGACACCTCGACATCATCCATCGGGCGGCCAGGTTGTTTGACACCCTCATCGTGGCCGTGGCGCACAATGACACCAAAAACCCGCTCTTCGACGTCAAAACCCGTCTCGATATGTTGCAGTCCGCCATCGGCAGCGTCCCCGGAGTGATCGTCAGGGATCTCGATGGGCTCCTGGTTGATTTCGCCCGCAAGGAAGATGCCTTTGTGGTCATCCGGGGCCTGCGGGCGGTTTCGGATTTCGAATTTGAGTTCCAAATGGCCCTGATGAATCGCCGCCTAGAAAGCCGACTGGAAACCGTCTTCCTCGCCCCACGGGAAGATTGCACCTTCCTCAGTTCGCGCATTGTTAAAGAAATTGCCCGTTTCGGCGGCGACGTTTCTTCGTTCGTCCCGGAGGAAGTCGCCCGCCGCCTGAAAGAAAAATTCTCTCAATCATGAAAATCTCACTCCATCAAATCCCCGAAGGGAGCACCCTCATTTTCGAAGGTGAAGAAGACGCCTCCTTCCTGGATTTAAAAGAAATCGAAGCCCGCGCCCTCTCTCCGGTCCGGTATGTTCTCGACGTTGGTCTCTCGGATGGCGGCATTTTTGCTACCGGATCCCTCCAGGTCCGCGTCCTCCTCACATGCGTCGCCTGCCTCGAGCCCTTCGAATACGACCTCGAGATTGCCCCCTTTGCCCTTCAAAAAGAACTTGAAGGCGCAGAGATGGTTGACTTAACCTCGGAGATACGAGAAGATATCCAGCTAGCCCTTCCCTCGTATCCGCGATGTGATGCCGAGGGGGGAAAGACCTGTCCAGCCCACTTTCCCAAGGCTTCCACCGAGAAAGTGAAACCGACTGCGGGTCCAACCGCATGGGAGGCGCTGGACAAACTGAAAAACAAAGACTGATATTATGGGAGTTCCGAAACGCAAAACCTCAAAAATGCGCCTGCGTACCCGCAAGGCGGCCAACCGTTGGCATGCCCCTAAACTGGGAAAATGTTCACAATGCGGGTCCAGCCTGCTGGGCCACACCGCCTGCCAAGCCTGCGGATACTACAAAGGTCGTCAGGTACTGACAGTAGACGCCGGTTGATTTCCTAATGAGAATCGCCGTGGACGCCATGGGCGGTGATTTCGCCCCGGCTCATCCGGTGGGAGGAGCCGTTCTCGCTCTGCGCGAATATCCAGATTTTTCCGTCATCCTCGTCGGTGACGAAACGAAGGTCCGTGCCGAGGTCTCCCGACACGACACGCGCGGACTCGATGACCGTTTGACCTACTTCCACGCCTCCCAAGTCGTGGACATGAAGGATAGCGGCCTCGACAGCGTCCGGCGAAAAAAAGATTCTTCCATCAGCCGAGCGGTCGATCTGGTCAAACAAGGCCAGGCCGACGCGGTTGTCTCAGCCGGGCATACCGGAGCACTGGTGGCAGCTGCCACGATCAAATTGCGTACCCTTCCGGGTATTCATCGTTCCGGACTCGCCGTCGTCATGCCCACCCCGACCCGCGAATTTTTGCTCCTCGACGCCGGGGCCAATATCGACGCTGCCCCCGAACATGTCGTCGGCTATGCCGTTATGGGCAGCATTTATGCCAGGGAAATTCTTGGCCGCTCCAACCCGAAAGTGGGATTGATGTCGATCGGAACCGAAGCCGGCAAAGGCAATGAGTTCACCCGAGAGTGTTATACCCTCCTGGAAAAAGCTCCGATCAATTTTGTCGGCAACACCGAGGGACACGCTCTTTTCAATCAGCCTCTCGACGTCGTCGTCTGCGACGGCTTCATCGGCAACATCGTTCTCAAAACCATCGAAGGACTTGCTGGCGCCATGGGGACCTGGCTCAAAGGAGAACTCAAAAGCTCTCCCGTTCGCATGCTCGGGGCCTGGCTCGCCCGAGGTGCTTTTCTTTCGATCAAAAAACAGATCAGCACCGATGAATACGGAGGCAGTCCCCTGCTCGGCGTCAATGGCATTTGCATTAAAGCGCACGGCAATTCCTCGCCAACTGCGGTAAAAAATGCCATTCGTGTAGCCCGTGAATTCATTGCTCAAAAGATCAATGAGCGCATCGTGGAAGCCATTCCGCAGAACCATGAAAAAATCGCCACGAACTAAGCCCCCCCAACCGACCCGGACCGTTTCGATCATTGGAACCGGCAGCTACGTCCCGGAACGAATTCTCACCAATGCCGATCTGGAAAAAATCGTCGAAACCAACGACGAGTGGATCACCAGCCGCACCGGGATCAAAGAACGCCGGATCGCCGCCGAGGGCGAGCACACCAGTCACATGGCCTCCAAGGCAGCCCAAAACGCCATGGAACAAGCCGGCATCGACGCCAGCGAAATCGATCTCATCATTGTCGCCACCGTCACTCCAGACACCTTTTTTCCCTCCACCGCCTGCCATGTCCAGCGCATGCTCGGGGCCAGCAAAGCGGCCTGCTTCGACATTTCCGCCGCTTGCTCAGGATTCCTCTATGGCATCGAGGTGGCCCAGCAATTCATCAGCAACCACACCTACAATACCATTTTGGTCGTGGGGGCCGACAAACTCAGTTCGATCGTAAACTGGACCGACCGCAACACCGCCGTGCTCTTTGGTGACGGGGCCGGAGCGGCCATCCTCCGCTATCGCGCCGGGTCCCATGGGGTCATCACCACCTTCATGGGCAGCGACGGAAACCAAGGGGAAATCCTCCACATGCCCGGGGGAGGCTGCGCCCTGCCGGTGACGAAGGAAAACATCGATCAGCGCCTCAACACCCTCCACATGAGTGGGCGGGAAACTTTTAAGCAAGCTGTGGTTTCGATGCTGGCCGCAGCCAACAAAGCCTTGGAGCAAAGCGGCCTCACGGTCAACGACCTGACCTGTATTATTCCGCACCAGGCCAACTTGCGCATCATCGAAGCCCTGGCCGAACGCCTCGGGCTTCCTCTCTCCAAATTTCAGATCAACCTTGACCGGTATGGCAACACGTCCGCTGGCGCCGTCGCCATTGCTCTCGACGAAGCCAACCGCACCGGTCGCTTTGAAGTCGGCGACTATATCCTCATGGTCGTTTTCGGCGGAGGTCTCACCTACGCCAGCTCGGTCGTGCAGTGGTAGAAGGAAAGTTTTAAGGCCCACACACCTCCTTCATCATTCATCATTCATAATTTTCTTCCCGTGCTCATCGACACCCACGCCCATCTTGATTATCCGGATTTTGCCGGGGATTTCGACGCGATCTTGGCTCGCGCCACCGAGGCAGGCGTCACCCGCATCATCACCATCGGGACCGGTATTGCCAGCAGTCGCCGGGCGGTGGAACTCGCGGAAAAATACGCCCAGGTTTTTGCCGTCGTCGGCGTCCATCCCACCAATGTTCAGGACGAGCCAGACGATTTTTTATCCGCGCTTCGGGAACTCGCCCAACACCCCAAGGTGGCCGCGATCGGCGAAACCGGTCTCGACTACCATCGCCTCCCCAGCGAAGCCAAAGCGCAAAGCTCCCCGGCCATGTTGGCCCTCCAAGCCGAGGTAGTCGAAGACATTGAAGCCGCGGTCATGGATGGCGCTTATCGCAATGCCCAGGGAGATGCTTTCCGGATGCAACTCGATCTCGCCGCTGAACTGGGACTCAATATCGTCATTCACCAACGGGACGCCTGGGACGACACCCTCGCGATTCTCAAAGACTACACCGGACGCCTTCGGGGAGTTTACCACTGCTTCGGAAATCAGCCCGATCAAGCCGCGGAGATCCTGGCCTTAAACCACTTGGTGTCCTTCACCGGCCTCGTCACGTTTAAAAACGCCGCCCTCGCCCAGCAAACCGCGACCAAGATCCCCGCCGGCACCTTTATGGTCGAAACCGACTGTCCCTACCTGGCTCCCGAGCCCTTCCGCGGAAAACGCTGCGAACCGGCCCATACCCGCCTCGTGGCGGAAAAAGTCGCCGCCCTGCGCGGAATCACCCTGGAAGCGCTCGCGACCGAAACCACCGCAACCGCCGAATCCTTCTTCCGCCTGAGCGGCTCCGCCGCTTAACGCGAGCGGGACGGAGCCCGGTGTCGTCGATTGGGACGGTCGGGACGAAAACGTCTTTCCCCGGACATCCCCGGCTCCTGCTTCCGGTCGAAGCTCGGTCCCTGCCGCACGGTGGCGGAAAAGCCTTCGAGCTTAAGAGTGGGGATCGATTGACCAATAAACCGTTCGATCGCGGCGAGTTTCTTTCCCTCATCCGGCATCACAAAAGTGAAAGCGTCGCCCGTGGCCGCAGCCCGGCCGGTGCGCCCGATCCGGTGGACATAATCTTCCGGATGTTGCGGCAAATCGTAGTTGATGACATGGCTGACCCCAGCCACGTCGATGCCCCGGGCAGCAATGTCGGTCGCCACCATCACTTCGTATTTCCCGGATTTAAAACCCGCCAGGGCTTCAATCCGCTGATTCTGGCTCCGATTGGCATGCAATACCGCGACCGAATGATTAGTGACACGCAATTTCTTGGCGATCTTATCCGCCCCATGCTTGGTCCGCGAAAAGATGATCGCACTTTGAAAATCGACCTTCTTCAACACCGCGACCAGCAAATCAAATTTGCGTTCCGCCGCCACGTGATAAACGCCATGAGTGACGGTCTCGACCACGGAGTGTGAGGCCCCGATCTCGATCCGTTCGGGATCCTTCAGCGCCCAATCCGCCAAAGCGGCAATCTCAGGGGGAAGAGTGGCGGAGAAAAACAAGGTCTGCCGAACCTTGGGACACTTGGCGATGATCCGCTTGACCGCCGGCATGAATCCGACATCGAGCATCCGGTCCACTTCATCCAGAACGAGGATCTCAATATCATTCAGCCGCACTTCCCGGCTCTGGAGGTAGTCCTCCAATCGGCCGGGCGTTGCCACCAAAATATCGACGCCCCCCTTGAGGGCGGTGCGCTGCGGGCCATAACCCACCCCGCCAAACACCGCCAGCATCTTCATGTCCGTGTACCGGGCCAGATCCCGAAAAGACGTCTCCACCTGCATGGCCAATTCCCGCGTCGGCTCCAGGATCAGGCATCGGCAGGCCCCGTGTCGCTCCAGTCGCTGCAGGACCGGCAGCGCAAAAGCGGCGGTCTTACCGGTACCGGTTTGGGCGGATGCGATCACGTCGCGCCCGGCCAGAGCAGGCGGGATGGCTCGCAGTTGGATCGGGCTCGGATCGACGTACCCCATGGATTGGACTCCGTCGAGAAGGGGCTTGGTCAGCCCTAAATTTGAAAATGGCATATACAGTCAGGTTGGCCGGGCACCCTCAGGCCCAATCCTCTTCGTGTCAACGTATTCCCCAGCCTCAAAAAAGGAATGATTTGCTTTTTTCGCATCTTAGCGTATTCTCTGCGGTTCGCTCAAGACGAGCGTTTGGACCGGACGTCGAGGAAATTTTTCGCGATGTGTTCAATGGAAAGAGGTTTCTCCTTCCATGACACCCCCGGTTGCATCCATCACCCTACGGAGGGGATCAGAGTTCGTCTTCGGGCCGAAACCCATCCATGAAGAAAGATAAAAAGTCCATCGAAATTGAAGGCCGAATCACCAACGTGCTTCCCGGCACGATGTTTCACGTCGAACTGGCCAATAATCACACTGTCCTCGCCCATATCTCGGGTAAAATGCGCAAGCGCTTCATCCGCCTGCTCAATGGAGATCGGGTCAAACTGGAAATGTCTCCCTACGATTTGAGCAAGGCTCGGATCGTCTATCGACTCGGCTGATCCCTCCGCAAGACCAATCATGAAGTTTGGAATTCTGGGAGCGATGCCCCAGGAAGTGGCCCTGATGGTCCGTGCTATGACCGTGCACCGGATCACCGAGGCCGGGATGCGAACCTTTTATGAAGGCACCTGGGGCGGCCAGGAAATTGTCGTCGCCCTCTCTCGCGTTGGAAAAGTCTCCGCCGCGGTCACAACCCTCCTTCTCCTCGAGCGGTTTGAGGTGACTGAGATCATTTGCACCGGGGTGGCCGGCGCAGTGGATCCCCGGCTGCGTGTTGGCGACATTGTCATCGCCGATCGGCTGATCCAGCACGACATGGACGCCCGACCACTTTTCCCCCAATACGAGATTCCCCTCCTCGGCCGGACCGAATTCCCGGCCCCACTCAGTGACTCCGCCTTTGTCGCCGCCTTAAGCTACACGGTCGAAGGCTTCCCCCATGATGTCCCGGAGGAACGACGAGCCGCCTTTGGCATCACCAAACCCGAAGTGCATCGGGGGCTCATCATCAGTGGCGACCAGTTTATTGCCGATTCGGACCGGACCGCCGCCCTCCGAGAGGCCCTACCCGAAGCCCTTTGCACCGAGATGGAAGGTGCGGCGGTGGCCCAGGTTTGTCACGAGATGGGAAATACCCCCTTTGCTGTCATCCGGGTGATTTCCGATCGGGCCGACCACGCCGCCGCTGAGGATTTCCAGCGTTTCATCGACGAAGTGGCTGAGCATGTCACCGGAGGGATTGTCCACAACTTGCTGGAGTCTTTCGGTCCTGCTCCCCAATAGGCCAGTCCCCATGATAGCCGGGCATGCCTCCCGGCGCTGCAACGGATGCGAAGCAACGGCCAGGCTTTCAAACATTTTATAACCTTACCAGGATGCGCTTCCGCGCAGGGTATTGTCCGGGGACCGCACCCGGCCCGGGTGCATGGTCCGGCGGCTCGCCGGGCCAATTTTCCTCGGCGAGCCGCCGAGGAACCACACTCGGGCCGAGTGTGCTCCCCGAGAACCACCCGATTAACGCGTTTGCCCTGATACCCGAGCTGGCCAAGACGAAAAAAACCGTCATACTCCTTCCATGAGCAGCTCACAAGGATCGGTCGGCAACGTCATTGCCGCCCTCGCCAGTTTCTTCATCCCGGGATTGGGACAACTTATTCAGGGGCGCATTCTCGCCGCGGTCTTATTTTTTGTCTTCACCGGAGCGGGATATTTTTTCTGGGTCCTGATTATTCCCGCCATCCTTGGAGGCTTGATTCACCTCTGGTCAATCATCGACGCGGCGGTCTGGAAGCCGCGGAGGTGATTTTAGGGACCGCCCTCCCATCCCCCCCACCGCAGAGGCTCTTGCTTTTCCTCACTTCTTGATTGCGCCAATCTGAAATGCTGGCCAAGGTTCTCGTCTGAGTGATGGGATCACATCTCCCACATTCGCAATCCTATGAAACTGCTCGGAATTGACATTGGTGGAACCGGAATTAAAGGCGCTCCCGTTGACACAGAAACCGGAGACCTCGCGGCAGAGCGTTTCCGCATTCCCACACCTCATCCGGCCCTTCCGGAAGACGTCGCCCAAGTGGTGAAGGAGGTGGCCAATCATTTCCAATACGAGGGCCCCATTGGCATCACCTTCCCTGCCGTCGTCCGGGGCGGGATCATCAAAACTGCCGCTAATGTGGACGATTCTTGGATTGGGCTCGAAGCGGATGATTTTTTTTCCAAACACCTCAACGGACCAGTCACGGTCATCAATGACGCAGACGCGGCCGGCATTGCCGAAATGCGCTTTGGGGCCGGCAAAGCCCGCCAAGGCGTCGTCATCATGCTCACCCTCGGCACCGGGATTGGTTCCGCCATCTTTAGCGATGGGAAACTTTTGCCCAACACCGAATTTGGACACTTAAAGATCCGCGGCCAGGACGCAGAAAAGCGAGCCTCCGAGAAGGTCCGGGAGGACAAGGATCTTTCCTGGAAAAAATGGGCCAAGCCCTTCAGCGAGTACCTCAACGAATTGGAAAAACTTTTTTCGCCCGATCTCATCATCATCGGCGGAGGCGCAAGCAAGAAGGCAGACAAATTCCTCCCCCATCTCAAGCTCAAAACCGATGTCAAAGTCGTCCCCGCCGAAATGCGCAATGAGGCCGGCATTATCGGCGCGGCTTGTCTCGTGCGGACAGATTAGATTCCGTGCCATTCGGGAACTTAGAGATTTTAATAAAATATCTGCAAAAAAGTTTCCCATCAATGAGTTATGCTAGGCAGATACGGCCACGATTCGGTCGCAGACCAAACCATCCAAATGACAACCGCCTGTCCTTTTAAAGGTTTTCCCCCTGCAAAATTACAGAATGTAAAACTTTGTCATTCCGGCGAAAATTTCAAAGAATCATAGGATCATGAAACCCGTTGCTCGCCTCAAAACTGCTCCGCATGGCTTCAGCTTGGTTGAACTCCTCGTCGTCATCGCGGTCATTGCCATTATCGCAGCCATCGCAGTTCCCAACATCGCCAACATCACGTCCCAAACCAACAGTGCCAAAGACATGCGCAACGCCCAAACGATCGCATCAATGGCCGCCGCCGCCAAGGCGGCGGGAGTGACGGCCGATTTGCATCTGAAAAGCACCGTCATCGGCCAACTTGAGGGAGGCAATTTGGAGAATGCCTCCGGGATGAAATTTGGGATCTCCCCATTGACTCTAGCCGAACAAGAAGGAGCCTTGGCATATTTGGAAGACGGGGATGACTCCAACAGTGCGGTCCTTTATTCGCCCGAACCGGTGGCTTCGGCGACGCCAACCCCCGCGCCGACGCCATAGAGGACGGCGGCGGTTCGGGAATATATTCCGCTCGTGGCGACAGAGCACCCCTATGCCCGATCTCGCTGAGGCCGACCGCTCCCGGCCGCTTGCACTCGCGAGCAGCAGTGGGCCTACGAAGCCCTACCTGCCTCGGTGGCTTCCGACACTTCGACCAGTTGGCCAGTTTTGCAATCGTAGATGTAGCCGTAAAGGGGAATATCTTTCGGGACCATGGAGTTATTACGGATCCGTTCGACGTCGGCCAGGACGCTCGCATTTTGATCGGTGATCGTTAGCCACTCGACGAATTTTCCGTCGGTCGTGCCGCCTCCAGCCTTGGAGTCTTTCCATCCGGAGGCATCAATCGTTGCCGGCTTGAGACTGCCGGCCAGAAGATCCCCCATAATCTCGTTGGTAAAAGTCAGCATCCCGCAATCGGTGTGGTGAATGACAAACCATTCCCGTGTTCCCAGGAGTTTGTAGGAAATAACCAGTGAGCGAATCGCATCATCGGTGGCCCGACCTCCGGCATTACGAATGACATGGGCATCGCCTTCGCTCAAACCGGCATAATGGGCTGGATCCAGACGGGCATCCATACAGGTGAGGATGGCAAATTTGCGTCCTGGAGGCATCGGAAGGTCTCCCTTGGCTCCAAAATTTTCAGCGTATTGGGCGTTAGCCGCCCGGACTTCATCAACAATTTTACTCATAAGTTGTTCCTTGGAAAAGCCGCAGATTGGGTGGGGAAGCTTCCGCTGCAGCTGGAACGAAAACCTCCCAAGAGAAGGCGATCATAATGATTTCTCCTGCAGAGGGGAGAGGAATTTGGTGGCTTCCTTGATCCGTTCAAAGCCGATCAGCTTTCCGCCAATTGTGCCCGCAGTTTGGCAAATTGGGCGGCAACATCATCTTCTTCCATCGGACGACTCATGATCTCTTCGTAGTTTTCCATTTCCACGTCCTCACCTTCGAGTTCCTCCAGAAACGGACTGGGACGGCAATGCATGGCGCTACCGAATTTCATCCGACCCCGACACCAGGTGATCACCAGGGTCTTCATCGCCCGGGTGATTCCGACATAAAACAACCGCCGTTCCTCATCCACGGTGCCTTCGGTTTTTGACCGCTCGTGAGGCAGGAGGCCATCCTCCGCTCCGACTAGAAAGACATGGGGAAACTCCAGCCCTTTGGCCGCATGCATGGTGATGAGAGTGACCCCGCGATTGTCTTCGTCCTTATCTTCTTCGCGCTCCCGGTCGAGAGTGACCGCATCGAGATAAGATTGCAGCGGGTCCTTCGCATTTCCTCCCCGGCGGCTATGTTCACCCAGCCCCTTCAACATTTCTCTCACATTGCCTTCGCGGTTGAGCGCTTCTTCCGGAGTCTTGCAAGACCGCTTGAGATCTTCCAAATAGCCGCACTCGGTCAGTAACTCCGAAACCACCGCTTCGACATCGGTTCCCGGGGTGCCCACCCGAATGCGGGCGGCTCCAATCTCATCGACAAAGGCAGCAATCGCTCCGGAGGCCCGACGGGTGCAGGTCTCCAGATAGTCGGGATACCTGAGCGCCTCGAAGAGGCTGATGCTCCGATCAATACTGAAAGACAAAGCCAATTCCACCGTCGTGGCCCCAATCCCGCGAGGGGGCGTGTTGATGATGCGAAGCAAAGCCTGGTCGTCGTCCGGATTGAGCAAAACCGTCATGTACGCGGTGACATCCTTGATTTCCCTCCGCTCAAAAAAACTTTTCCCGCCCACCAACCGGTAGGGAATTTTGTGTTCACGCAAATTGCCCTCCAACAACCGGGATTGGGCATTCATGCGATAAATGACCGCAAAATGTTCCCACGGGATCCGGTCCGAATCGCGATGAGCGGCGATTTCTTGGACAACGAATTCCGCTTCCTTGCGGTCGTCAGGCACCCCGATGACCCGGACCGGTTCGCCGCCTTCCTGAGGGCTCCAAAGGTTTTTTCCCCGCCGGCGGGGATTGTTTTTAATCAGCCGGTTGGCCGCGCCGAGAATGGCATTGGTGCTCCGATAATTTTGCTCTAGGCGGATAATTTTGGGATCGGGGAAATGTTTTTCAAATTCCAGAATGTTCGAGACCTCCGCCCCCCGCCAACCGTAGATGCTCTGGTCATCGTCCCCCACCACGCAGACATTGGGCCGACTTTCACCAACCAATTGGCTGACCAAGTCGAGTTGCAAGGCATTGGTATCCTGAAATTCATCCACCATGAGATATTTCACCCGCTCGCGCCATTTGTCCCGGACCTCATGATGTTCGCTCAGGAGCATAACCGCCTTGCCCAGCAAGTCGTCGAAATCCATCGCATTGAGCGCCCGCAACTCTTGGTTGTAGCGGTGATAGACCTCGCCGATGAGCGATTCGTCCCCACTCGGCATCGGCAGGCGTTCGTTCTTCGCCTTGCTGATCATGTTTTTGGCCAGAGTGGGATCGAGCTTCTCATCTTTGGCCGAAACCCGGGTGATGATCTTTTTGATCAGACCCATTTGGTCGCCTTCGTCGAAAATGGAAAAATTCGCCTTATACCCCAGCTTGGTCGCATCCGCCCTGAGGATCCGCAAACAGAGGGCGTGAAAGGTCGAAGCCGTCACGGCCTTCGCTTCATGGGCTTCGACCATGCCGGCGATGCGTTCCTTCATTTCCCGGGCCGCCTTGTTCGTAAACGTCACCGCCATGATTTTGGCGGGATCCTCGCCCTGGGAGATCAACCAGGCGATGCGGGCCGTGACCGTCCGGGTCTTACCGGTCCCCGCCCCAGCCAGGATCAACATGGGACCCGTCTCGTGGTGGACGGCCTCAAGTTGCTCGGGATTTAGATCAAAAATGCGGAAGCTGGCCATTATAAAGAGGTCGGAAGTGGGAGGCCGGAAGTTGGAAGTTTGAGAGCCTGGCGAGGGTCGGCGGGATGAGAGATCAAGGCGGCGAGCACCGCAGGGTACAAAGTATGCTCCGCCACCTGGATGCGGGCGTGGAGAGATTCGGCGGTGTCGTCGGAACGAACTTCAACCTCGGCCTGAGCAATGACCGCTCCCGTGTCCATGCCGGCATCGACATAGTGGACAGTGCAGCCGGCGGTTTTTTCCCCGGCCTCCAAGGCCTGCTTCCATCCCTCCAATCCGGAAAATTTCGGCAAGAGCGAGGGATGGATATTGATGATTCGTCCGGGAAACGCCTCCAACAACGGCGTCTTAATCATGCGCATATATCCGGCCAGCACCACGAGATCGACCTTCGCCTCCCGCAACCCCGAGACCAATTGGTCCTCAACCTCCGGGGAAAGTCGGGTCTGGTAACGGGGTTCGTTGAGCGTGACGGTAGGAATTCCGGCCTCCTCCGCCCTCTGCAAAATCCCCGCACCTTCCTGATCTGCGATGACCACGGCAATTTCGGCCTCCAGACGACCCTCCTGAATCGCCGCCAAAATGGCCTGAAAATTCGAGCCCTTGCCCGATCCCAAAACACCCAATCGAAGTTTCTCCATCCCCAGAATGATGCCCGGGCCGATCAAACAGTAAACCTAAAAACGGGAGCGAAACCCCCAACGGGCCATCTGGGCGAACATTTATCCGTCTTTCTCTCAATTCAGGGCCCTCAGGGGACAATTTGAACTTCGAGATTCTTAGGATTTCGATTTAGATAACCAGGTATGAAGCTTGCCACCTACTTGAAACGCCAGGGAAAAGCCGTAGAGGCCGCCCTGAGCCGATTCCTCCCGCCGGCCAAGACCAAGCCGGCCACCCTCCATCGAGCCATGCGGTACAGCATTTTCGCCGGAGGGAAACGCCTCCGCCCCATCCTCGCCCTTGCGGCGGCGGAATCTTGCGGCGGCTCCACCCGTCTTGCCCTTCCGGTCGCCTGCGCCGTCGAATGCATCCATACTTATTCGCTCATCCATGATGATCTCCCCTGCATGGACGACGACGATCTCCGCCGGGGTCGCCCCACCTCGCACAAGGTCTTTGGCGAAGGCATTGCTGTGCTGACGGGAGACGCCCTCCTCACCGAGACGTTTGCCATCCTCGCGACCGCTCCCGAAACACCTCGATATCAGATCCGCCACCTTCTCCAGGAACTCACCCTCGCCGCCGGTAGCCGGGCCCTCATCGCCGGACAGGTCGCCGACCTCGAAGCGGAAGGCAAAAAGTCCGCCCGGGCCGAACTCCGTTTCATCCACAAAGGCAAAACCGCCGCGATGATCGTAGCCAGCCTGCGACTCGGGGCCATGAGCGCCAATGCCTCCAAAAAGCAACTTCAGGCCTTGACCACCTTTGGAGAAAACCTTGGCCTCGCCTTTCAAGTCATTGACGACATCCTCGACATCACCCAAACCAGCAGCAAGCTGGGCAAAAGCGCCGGCAAGGACGTCGCCGCTCAAAAGACCACCTACCCGGCCCTCCTGGGACTCGAAGCCGCCCGCAAGGAGGCCCGGCGTCTCACCCAAGCCGCTCAAAAAGCTCTCCTCCCTCTCGGAGCGGACGCCGATCGTCTCCGCGAGATCGCCGATCACCTGCTCGATCGCGAATACTGACCCGTTTCAGGTCTTCTTGTTCGCCAGTTTCGCCGGGATGAGTTTTAGCCCGGCAAGGGCCGCGCATTTGCGTTGCCTATCATCGAACGATGCAAAAAACGTGCAACCGGCTTTCAAAGCTGCCGCCACGTGCCAAATATCGGCAGAACGTGCCAAGGTCGCCACCGCGTACTTTGCGGAAATCGCTTCTGCCTGCCGGAAAACTTCCTCCAGATCGTATTCAGGCCGGGCCAGAACGCCCGCCGCGATGTCGCTTTCCAATGAGCGCAACGCTCCGCGCATTTCCGCCTCCGTGATCTCCCCCCGCCCATGCTTTAAGCGGATGGCCGTACGCAATTCGATTTCCAAAAGGTGCGAGAGGGGAAACGGAGCTTCATTCTCCCGGAGGATCGCCAAGGCTTCCGCCGTGCCCGGCTCTTGAATGTAGCTTTTCAGCAAAAGGGACGTGTCGAAATAGGCTTTCACTAGGCAGGGTCAGTATTTGCCGCGCATCTCGTCAACAATTTCCTCTGCCGTCGCTCCCCGATGAGGTCTCTCTCCGAAAATACGCTGCAACCGGGATTCGTAATCCGGCAAAGCGATCGCTATTTTCTTCCGCGGCTCCGCCGGAGCGAGGATCGCAAACACCTTGCCGCGCTTTTTGATGGTGACACTTTCTCCCTCGTAAATCCACCGGGAAACGGTGGCGAATCGGTTTCGCAAGTCGGCAACGGAAGCGGTTTTCATTATGATATTTAAAGTATCATAAATAAGGACACGATCAAGAGATTTTCTGTAAAACTCTACGATTGCGCGAATCGCGAAGCGGGATAAACTCCGAACGCGCACGATCCCTAGCATCAAAGCCGGAAAACCCCCAATTCCCCGCGTTGACCTAGGTAAAATCAGCAAGCCCGGTTGGCGAAATTGGCAGACGCGCCAGATTTAGGATCTGGTTCCGCAAGGAGTGTGGGTTCAAGTCCCTCATCGGGCATTTTATTTTTCCGCCAACGAAGCCGCCTCACACTGCGACCGTTATATTCCCAAAATCGTTGGCAGACATCCCCGCACACTCGGCGAGTGGATGCGCAGGGCGGGATTTTCGCCAATCCATCCCGGTTTCCCCTCCCCATCGACAAAGGCAACCCCCATGGGGATTTCCGGATGATCATCCGCCAGTCGTGTCATCTCCGCATCGGCGTAGTCGGACATTTCGATCCAGGCTTCCTTCAGTTTCACAGGATCGAGTTTGCGCGCCTGGATTTCCTCGAGCTTCGCGGGATCGATCCGCGCGAACCGCCGCATCATCTTCAAGAGCGAAAGCGGATTAAACCCCGGATCTTTGCCGCAGGCGCCCCAAATAATGGCCGGCAAGGGATAAATGCGGTGCAACTCGACAATATCAACATAGTCGCGAGTCTCCATGCGTGCGGAGAGAGCGAGAGCTTTGTTCGTCGCCATATCAAAGAGATGCAAGCGCCAGCCGAGTTGGGGGTCTTGTTCCACAGGGAAAAACCGAAAAGCGGAGTCCGCCGCCCAGTCAACCTCCACCCGATCAATGCCGCGTGAGACAATCGCTTTGCGAAAGAGCGCGTCTTTGTCCCACTCGCCATATTTCGAAAGCGCTTCGACATTATAACCAGCCTCACGGAGGCTCGCCACATCTCGGGCACTCGCTCGGGTCACCTCCTCGGCGACTTCATGGAAAATATCGAAATCATGAGAGAACCGCGCCGATCCCTCCGCCGCATGGAGGATGAGGCCGCCAGCGAAGTGACTTTCTTCGCTCCGGTTCGCCACCAGGACGGCTAAGACCTGTTTTTGGAATTCCGTGAGAGGCATCGATTTAATTCCTGTGCCGCCTGCCAGGCCTTCCAGTCCCCATATTCCCGCAGATGTTCCACCACGAGGCGAACATCGCCGAGGTGGCGGATCCGCGCCTCCGGATGCCGAAACCAAAAGCACTCCCGGTATTGCTTCACCAGCGCGGAAGCCCGTTCGATCAGTTCGGCGCTGGCGGGGACCGGGCCGCCAATATCAAGCTGCGCAACGTTCATAATTAATGACCTTACCCGCAACTTCGCGCTTGGGCAATCCGCAAGAACATCCAATGGTCTCCACCGAACAACCAACCTTCTTCTCGGACCAACCACAGCCTGCGAAAAGAAACATTCCTTGAGATTTCAATACGCTCAGCCTGCTCCCCTTGACAAGAGAGTCGAGCGACGTACCCTTTTGACCTGACAACCCCAAACCCGGGGCGAAAATCATTCTGTATCCACATTTCCCATGCTCAAAATCCCCACCCTTCTCCTCGCCGCCCTCGCTGCCACGGCACCCCTCTCGCTCCAAGCTCAAATCAAGACCGCCGCGCCCAGCCCGGCCTCCGAACTGAAGCAGACCGTGGGAGTCACCGATTTTACGGTCGTCTATTCGCGCCCCAGTGTGAAAGACCGGGAAATTTTCGGCGCCCTCGTTCCTTACGATACCGTCTGGCGGACCGGAGCCAATGCGCCGACCAAAATCGCCTTTGATTCCGAAGTCACCTTTGGGGACAAAAAGGTTCCCGCCGGCGAATACGTCCTCTTCACCATTCCCGGGAAAGACAAATGGACGGTCATCCTCTACGGCGACGCGAAGGTGGCCAATGCGGGTCTCTACGATGAGAAAAACGACGTCGCCCGCATCACAGTTGATCCGATCGAACTGAACCCACCGGTCGAATCTTTCACCATTGGGTTTGACAACTTGCGCGATGATTCGGCCACCCTTTACCTGGATTGGGACGCGGTCCGGGTCCCTCTGCCCATCACTATTAATACGAAGGCCCTTTCGGCCGCTTCCATTGAAGCCTCCATGAAATCGATGGATTCCTGGACGGCCCGCGATTACGCCAGTGCGGCCAACTTCTACGCCGAAAATGGCCAAGACCTCGGCCAGGCGACCGCCTGGATGAAAAAGGCGACCGAAATGAACAAGGACGCCTTCTGGTGGCAATACGCTTACGCCGAGTTGTTGTCCAAAGATGGCAAGACCAAAGAAGCCAAAGCTGCCGCCGAGCAAGCCCTTGCCACCGCTAAAGCCGCTCCTGGTGGCGCCTCGGGCTATGTCGAGCGGACCCAAGCCCTCCTCGCGGAACTCCAGTAAGCCGCCAAGCCATCCGGCAATAGCCGGCGCACTTCCAGACTCTCGACGAGGGGCGGGCTTCTTTTTTTTCATGCGTATTTTTATGGCCCTCGCCTCGATGTTCACCGTGCATTCCGTCTTCGCCCTCGAGCCCATGCCCAGTGGGCAGTTGGAGCTCGCTTTGGAAAAACTCAATACTCTGGGCAGCGTCCTCTATGTCGCCGCCCATCCCGATGATGAGAACACCAAACTCATCACTTCCCTCGCCAATGCCGACAAGGTCCGCATCACCTATCTCTCCCTGACCCGGGGAGATGGCGGACAAAACCTCCTCGGCGTCGATCTGGGCGACAAACTCGGCCTGATCCGCACCCAGGAATTGCTGGCCGCCCGCCGGATCGACGGTGGCGAACAACGCTTCAGCCGGGCCAAGGATTTCGGATATTCGAAAACTCCCGAAGAAACCCTGCAAATCTGGGGCCGGGAGGCCATTCTCTCCGATCTGGTCTGGGTCATTCGCTCCACCCGTCCGGACGTGATCATCACCCGATTTTCTCTCGAACCTGGCTTCACCCACGGTCACCACACCGCCTCCACCATTTTGGCCAAGGAAGCCTTCACCGCCGCTGCCGATCCTAAGGCCTTTCCCGAGCAACTCGACAAGGTCGAACCCTGGGCCGCCAAGCGCCTGCTTTGGAACACTTCCTCGTGGTACTATCGCCAGCGAAAGATTCCTTTCGATCCCACAGGCCTCCTCGCGGTCGATACCGGAAGTTATTCTCCGCTCCTTGGCGCTTCCTACCCTGAAATTGCCGCCAAAAGCCGCAGCTCCCATAAGACGCAAGGCTTCGGGGCCACTCCGGAACTGGGTGCATCGATGGAATATTTCGTTCCTCTCGACGACCAGCCGACCGGAGACTCGCTCTTCGCCGGCATCGATATGACCTGGAAGCGGGTCCCCGACTCGGCCCCAGTAGCCGCCGCCATCACCAAGGCCATCGCGGCCTTTTCCCCGGAAAACTCGTCCCTCGCCGTCCCTGATTTGATTGCCGCCCACCGAGCGTTGAGCCAACTTCCTGATCAATTTTGGAGGACCCAAAAACTCCACGAAATCGAGCTCGTCATTGCCGCCTGTCTTGGCCTGGATGTGGAAAGCCTCAGTTCCCAACCCTCCGCCGTCGTTGGCGGCGAAATCACCCTCACCCTCAATGCCATTCAGCGCTCCCCGCTCCCGGTGGCGATCGAATTTCTCAGCCCGGAAGGCGCTCCATTTACGCCGAAACATGGTCCGCGCCAGGAACCCCAAACCCTGGTCGCCAACCAGCTTCTGCAAATCACCCAGCCCTATCGCCTTCCCGACCAACTCGAAACCTCCCAGCCTTATTGGCTCCGGGAACCCTCCAAACCCGGCCGCTATACGGTGGACGACGCAGCCCAGATCGGATCTCCCGAGAATCCTCCAACTCTCCCGATTCAGGCCCGCCTGACGGTGGATGGATATCCGCTGACCTTCACCCTCCCGACCACTTTTAATAAGAACGATCCCGTCCACGGCGAGATGAAGGAACCCTTCATTGTCACGCCGCCAGCCATGGTGAACCTTAGCGAGTCGACCCAGATTTTCGGGAACTCCGACCCCAGAAAAATCACCGCCCGAGTCATCGCCGAAACGGAGATCGCCGGAGGCCAGCTTCGTTTCCTCGTCAAAGACGGTTGGCAGGTCGAGCCCGCCTCCGTCTCCTTCGATGCCAAGGCCGGGGAAGAACGCAACTTCGAAGCCACCCTCACCCCGCCCCGCGAGGCCGGTCAATCCACCCTTCGGGCTGAACTCGTGCTCAACGGCAAAACCTACCACCGGGGCTTCGAGCGCATCGCTTACGACCACATCCCGGTCCAAACCATTTTCCCCACCGCCGAGGCCAAAACCGTCGTCCTCGACGTGAAGACCGCCGGCGAACGCATCGGCTACATCCCGGGAGCCGGCGATGAAATTCCTGAAGCTCTCCGCCGCATTGGCTACCAAGTGGACAAACTCAGCGAAGCCGACATGGAGGCCAAAGATCTCGCCTCCTATGACGCCATTGTCCTCGGCATCCGGGCGTTGAACACCAACGACCGGATCGCATTTTTCCTTCCGGCCCTCTTCGCCTACGCCAAGGCCGGCGGCGTGGTCATCCTCCAATACAACACCGACCGCAACCTCAAGGCCGAGAACTTTAGCCCCTTCCCGCTCACCCTTTCGCGAAATCGGGTCACCGACGAGACGGCTACCATGACCGTGCTGGCACCGAAGCATCCTGTCCTCAATTTCCCCAATACCATCACCGCCGCCGACTTCGATGGCTGGGTGCAGGAACGGGGCCTCTATTTTGCTTCGGAGTGGGATCCCGCCTTCACGCCGATTTTTTCTGCCCATGATTCTGGCGAAGAACCCTTAGAAGGTGGTCTCCTCATAGCCAAATACGGTTCCGGCTGGTTCGTCTATAGCGGGCTTTCTTGGTTCCGTCAGTTGCCAGCGGGAGTGCCTGGCGCGTATCGACTCTTCGCCAATCTTGTCTCTCTGGGGCACGCCCCATGAGGAAGGTGCCGTCGCAGAAATCCTCCGTCTCCTGGCCACTCGTTTATGGAGCCGTCCTGATCTGGCTGGTCCTCCTCATCGTTCTCATGCGGCTTTTCACGGAAAGGTACGCATGAGTCCGGTCGATTGGGTCGTTCTCCTCGGCACGATCTTAGGCATCGTGGGCTACGGGCTCTGGACCGCGCACCGCGACCACTCGGCCAGCGACTTCATCCGGGGTGGCCGCAACCTCAAATGGGGCACCATTGGCCTCTCCGTCATGGCCACCCAGGCCTCGGCGATCACTTTTCTTTCCACGCCCGGACAAGGCTATGAGCAGGGCCTCGGCTTTGTCCAAAATTACCTCGGCCTGCCCATTGCGCTCATTCTTGTCTCGGCGGTTTTCATTCCGATTTATTACCGTCTAAAAATCATCACCGCCTACGAATTTCTCGGGCGGCGCTTCGATCAAAAAACTCGCCTCCTCGGAGCGGGGCTCTTTCTTTTGCAGCGAGGCCTTGCCGCCGGGATCACGATTTATGCCCCGGCCATCAGTTTTTCCTTTGATCCTGGCGAACGCTACACCATCTGGACCGGACTCATCGGCGGCACCTTTCTGGCGCTTTCCTATTTCGGGACCGATCAATCCCAGGTCCAACGCTACCTTGCTGGCAGTTCCTCCACCTCCAGCCGGATGGGACTAATGTTTAATGCCGTCCTCAAAATTCCCATGCAGTTCGCCATTCTTCTGCTGGGCGTCCTCCTCTTCGTTTTTTACCTCTTCCAGCCTCCGCCAATTTTTTTTAACCAAGCGGCCATCACTCAAGTTTCCCCAGAGATCCGCGCTCCCATCGAAGCGCGTTTTTCCGAGGCCTTCCAAGCTCGGACCAGCGCCCTCCAGGCGGCCGTCGTTGATCGCAACGCCGGACAACCCATCAGCACCGACTCGCGGGCGGAGATTGTGCGCCTCGGCGAGGAAATGGCCACCCAACGCGCTGCCTTCAAGACCGCTCTCGTCCAAGCCAACCCCGCCGCCGACACCCAGGATTCGGACTACATCTTCCTCAACTTCGTCCTCGGCAACCTTCCCTCCGGGCTGGTCGGTCTGCTCATTGCGGTCATCTTTCTTGCCGCGATGTCATCGACAGCCTCCGAACTCAATGCCCTCGCCTCCACCACCATGGTCGATGGCTATCGCACCCTCGTGCGCAAGGAAGGCAGCGAGCAGCACTATGTCTGGGCCACCCGGATTTTCACCCTCGGCTGGGGAACGATTGCGATTGGCTTTGCCATGACCCTGACCCTCTTTGAAAATCTCATCGAGGCGGTCAACATCATCGGGTCCCTCTTTTACGGAGCAATACTCGGGCTTTTCCTCATCGCCTTTTTTCTCAAAAAAATCCACGGCACGGCCGCCTTCATCGGCGGCGTCTGTGCCGAGCTTCTCGTCCTTGGGCTCTTTTTCTCCCATCTCGAGATTGGCTACCTCTGGTTTAATCTCATCGGTTGCTTCCTCGCCATTCTCATCGCCCTCGCCGCGCAAACCGTCCTCAACCTCCAACGTCCGGTCAGCCATGGATAAAACCCCAATCATCGTCTTCGGCCAGCAGCCGTCCGGATTTCTGCCCCGGCGCTACCTCTACGCGAAAATCCAAACCGCCCGGCAACTGCAAAGGCGGATCGGCGGACGGATCGTTTTTTTCTATCACGACAGCGACCACGACCCCCGCGAAACGATGACCGTGCTGGTTGATCCCAAGACAGGCGATGAACAGCGGCTCAATTTTTCCTTCGCCAACAAGATCCAAAAAAAATTCGCCCCGCTTTTTGCCAAGTCGGTTGACCCCGCCTGGCAGCAAGACGTCGCCCGCCAGCTTCCCAAATATTTGCCGCCAGCCCCGCTGCAGGCGTTTCAATCTCTCCAGGCCACCACCATCGCCGATTTTTGTCTCGAGATGTACCGGGCCCTCGGGCTGCTCGACGGCCTCGAAATTGTTCGTTCCGGTGACCCGCAATTCCGTGAAGCCGCTTGCCCGGTGGACGATTACTTTGTCGATGTGCCCTATGACGGCGAAATCGTCCGAGCCCGACGTAGTCCCGATGGCCGCCTCCGCCTCCACAAAGGCGGTTCCGCCTACATCGATCTGCCAGAGCAAAGCTGGCAACCACGCCAGATCAGCCCTACCCGCGACACCCGCCTGCGCTGGATGCAGTCGGTCCTCCACTGCACCCATTACATTGCCGGAGCCGGAGAAATGAATTATCTCAATCCCAGCGAGACCCCGGAAATCGAATTTATCCCTCGCGATGATATCACCGATCCCAACATCGCCTACCTGCCATGAACTTAAAAACTGAAATGAACGCGGAGGTCGCGGAGAAGATCGAGTGGAAAGAGGAGAAAATAAGCGACTTATGAATATTCATAGAGAGTTTTGGGCCCCCACTTGTAAGGTGACTGTCCGCTGATCGATCTATTCTTTGTAACTCCCACTCTCTGTGTTCTCTGTGCCCTCTGTGGTAAATCTGTATATTTTTCTTTAGGATGAAAACCGATATAGTCCGCATCCTCGCCCTGGGGGCGCACCCCGATGACCTCGAATTCGGCATGGGCGGCGTCCTCCTGACTGAATTCGACGCTGGGGCAGAAATTTCCCTCGTCGTCACCTCGCAGGGCGAAGCCGCCAGTCACGGCGATCCGGACCAACGATTGGCCGAAGCCCGAGCTGCGGCCAAATTCCTCGGCGCCGCCGAGCGCTTTGAAGTTCTTGATTTTGGCGGCGATGGACAACAATCCGCCTCGCCAGCCAACGCGATCCAAATCGCCCGCCTCATCCGCGAGCAAAAACCGACCCTCATCTTCGCACCCTTCCCTGCCCCCAACCAACACCCCGACCATACCGCCGTCGGCCAGGCCGCCCGCGATGCCAGCCGACTGGCCCGCTACGGCGGCCTCCCTGCCCTGAAGGACCTCCCTGCTCATGCCATTGATTCGCTCTGGTTCTATGCCGTCACCCCCCTCCCCGAGCTCGACCTCTCCGGGGCCGTGCTCATTGATATTTCCCCAGTCTCCGAACGCTGGAAGACCCTCATGGCCTGCCATGCCAGCCAAACCGCCTCGCGCCGTTATCTCGATTTGCAGATTTCCCGTGCCCGCCAACTCGGACTCCTTGCCGGCTGCGAATATGCCACCGCCCTCTGGCCCAACGACCCCCCGGTTGTGGCCAGCCTCCAACCCCTCGCCCGCGCCGCCCGGGGATTCTGAAAATGATCGACCGTCTCAAAATTGGCATCGTCTGTTACCCGACCATTGGCGGCAGTGGCATCGTCGCCACCGAGTTAGGGCTTCTCCTCGCCGAGGCCGGCCACGAAGTCCATTTCATCAGCTACGAACAACCCGTCCGTCTAGGCGCAGAGCACCCGAATTGTTTTTTCCACCCCGTTATCGTCAACGAATATGCCCTCTTCAAATACCCCGACTACACCCTCCCCCTCTCGGTGCGGATTTCGGAAGTCAGTGAGGAATTCCACCTCGACATCCTCCACGTCCATTACGCCGTCCCCCATGCCACTGCCGCGCTCCTGGCCCGACTCATGCAGGGAGAAGCCCGGAAACCCGCCCTCATCACCACCCTCCACGGCACCGACACGAGCCTCCTCGGGAAAGACCCTCACTACCGTCCCATCATCAAATATTCGATCGAGAATTCCAGCGGGGTCACCACAGTTTCAGAAAGCCTCAAAGAACAAACCATCGCCACCTTTGGGATTACCGCGCCGATTGAAGTCATCCCCAACTTTTTCGAACCTCGACCGCCGACCCGCTCCCGCGCCGACATCCGAGCGGAACTCGGAGTGGCGGATGACGAAATTCTCCTCCTCCACATGTCCAACCTCCGCCCCGGCAAGCGGGTGGGCGACATCCTCCAAGCCGTTTCTTTGACCAAAAGCCGTGCTCGGCTCAGGTTGCTCATCCTCGCAGGGGGAGATTTCCAACCCTACGAAGCCGAGGTCCAACGTCTCCGGCTTGAGCATCAGGTCTTAATTAAGAACAACGTTCGAGAGATCAGCGACGACCTCCAAGCCTGCGATCTCGGCATCTATGCTTCCGAAGAAGAAAGCTTCGGGCTGAGCATTTTGGAAACTCTCGCTTATGGAAGGCCCGTCGTCGCCACCCGCGTCGGCGGCATCCCCGAAGTCGTCCAATCCGACCAAACCGGCCTCCTCGTGCCCGTCCATGACCCCCAGGCCCTAGCCGCAGCCATCGATCGATTGGTGGACAACCCCGGCCTCAGGCAACGCCTCGGAGACGCCGCTCGGATCGACGTCGCCACCCGCTTCAGCGCCGCCCAAGCCCGCGACCACTACCTCCGCTTCTACCGGCGGTTTTTGTAGAATGCTTGGAGCGGGTGATTGCCTCGACATCATGGCCCCCGACTCCATCGGCAAGGCCCTTCGAGAGATCGACAACGGACCCACTCCAAAATAGCTGACCCGGCTCAGCACCCGCTTCGCTGGATCGATCTCATCCGTGATGAATTTGGGGTGAACTTGAGTGCCGCCATAAACCTTGCATCGATCAACGAATGGTTTTACGCTAAAGACTATCGATATGGAAACCGTTACCGTTTCACCAAAATTTCAAGTCGTCATTCCCTTAAGCATTCGGCGGCAACTCGACTTGCAACCAGGAATGAAACTGCACGTGTACCGCCATGATGATCGCGTGGAATTCATGCCCCTTAAAAGCATGAAAGGGATGCGCGGATTTCTCAAAGGCATCGATACCTCAATTGAGAGAGAACCCGATCGCCTATGAATGTCGTGGATTCTTCGGCTTGGCTTGAATATTTCGCTGATACTGACCGCGCCGACTTTTTCGCAGAGGCTATTGAGGATTTAGAACACCTGATTGTCCCAAGCATCAGCATTTATGAAGTTTACAAAAAGGTCTCCCGCGAACGCGGAAAAGATATGGCCACTCAGATTTTCAGCTTGATGAGTCTCGGTCGCGCCATTGATCTGGATTTCTCATTGTCCCTTGAAGCCGCTCGCCACTCTCTTCCATTGGCAGACAGCATCATATACGCCACCGCGTTACGATTCGGAGCGACACTCTGGACTCAAGATAGCCACTTTGAGAATTTTTCAGGAGTTCGCTACTTCCCGAAATAAAAACATCCTTTCCTAATTTTTCGACTGCCTCGCTGAAACCAGCGCCCTTGGCCACAAGGTTTTCTTCGTCGGATCCATGGCCGAAAATGGCGAGTTTTCTTCGGGAAATGTCGTAGAATCCTCCCATGATCCCTGACTTTGACTCGTGTTACCGTGCTCTGCAGGCTCGCGACGCGCGCTTTGATGGGCTCTTCTTTGTGGGA
>Ga0209491_10000798_pt1 | contig 63392 bp, 77 predicted proteins | sample BON02_FD_187213 | JGI IMG/M metagenome (GOLD analysis project Ga0209491, IMG submission 187213) | Freshwater microbial communities from Lake Bonney liftoff mats and glacier meltwater in Antarctica - BON-02 (SPAdes) (version 2) | ecosystem: Environmental > Aquatic > Freshwater > Ice > Glacier... | reverse complement strand
CTACAGGTGTTGGTGCTACAGGTGCTACAGGTGCTACAGGTGCTACAGGTGTTGGTGCTACAGGTGCTACAGGAACTACAGGTGCTACAGGTGTTGGTGCTACAGGAACTACAGGTGCTACAGGTGCTACAGGAACTACAGGTGCTACAGGTGTTGGTGCTACAGGTGCTACAGGAACTACAGGTGCTACAGGTGTTGGTGCTACAGGTGCTACAGGAACTACAGGTGCTACAGGCGCTTCGCCCGCACTGCATGTTTCCAGCCAATACACAGCCACAGCCACAGCCGGTGGTGGCGCATCAACGGTCACAAATAATCGACTGATTTTTGTTCCGTTCCTTGTATCACGCACAACAACTTTTGACCGCATCTCAATCAACCACGCTGCAACATCCGCAGGCGCAAGCTCTGTCGTCCGGCTCGGAATATACACAAACTCCAGCGACTTGCCAGCAACGCTTCTGCTGGACGCGGGGACCGTTGATCTAAGCACCGCCGCAGCGTTTAAAGCCGTGACAATCTCCCAGCAGCTAACAGCTGGCATCTGGTGGCTTGCAGCTGTAGCGCAAATCACTTCAGGCTCACCCACGTTCACCTGCTTCGCCCCAACCATCGGCGTGCCTGACGCTGCGAACATCGCCACAGGAGGCAAATTTCAAAACTCGGTGACCGGGGTTTTGCCGGGCACCGCATCACCCGGCACGGTAAACGCAACACAACCGCCGATAATATTTTTGAGGGCAACATGATGAACCAGCAAACTTACACGGATGGTGTTCTCCGCGAGCGGGTTGTAGACAACCTCGACGGCACAGGGATGCGCGTCACCTATGACTCTCAGGGTGTTGAGATCGCTGCGGAACCAATCACGCTCCCCGTTTTTGCTTACCCCCCGCTCGACACGACCGGCGCGCTCGCCACACTTTTAGCTGTTGAAGGTGTGCTTACCCTTGCCGACGCTGCGAACGCCGTACATCAGGAAGAAGCGCATCTTGTGGCTGAGGCGCAAGCCTGGTCTGTCGGCTAGATGCCAAACGAATTTCTCCAGTTCGATGAAATAATATGGAACGTAATGATGATAGCTCTAGAATGAATTAAGCTTTAACAATTGATCAATTAAAATTAACTATAACAGGGGGCTTAGATGCTGCTCTTGAACAATTACAGGGAGAATAATCATGAGAGACTTAGGAATTGCAGATAGATTAAGAGAAGCTGGTCTTGTTGTTAAAGAGCAACCAGGATGGCAGACTCGTGGTAAATCAGATGGCTTTACACCTAATGGTGTTATGTGGCATCATACTGCTTCAGGTCTTGGCAGGGATGCGCCTTCTCTTGGTACTGTAACTGACGGTCGTATTGATCTTGCTGGACCATTATGTAATGTTCTTATGACACGTTCAAATATTTGTATTGTGATCGCTTCTGGTAAAGCAAATCATGCTGGTACAGGAGCATGGCGTGGGGTTACAAATCGTGGTAATAGTACAATGTATGGCATTGAAATAGAGAACACTGGTTACAATTCCACCGAACCGTGGCGATTAGATCAGCTGTTTGTAATTGCTAAAGCAACAGCAGCACTTATCGGTTATGACGCTAGTAGAGTACCTGAATGCTGTATGCATAAAGAATATACATCACGCAAAATTGATATGCACACAGTTTCTGGTGCAGACATGAGAATTCTTACAGCAGAGTTTTGCCGCCAATGGCATGAAGGTCAAGTAGCTCCGATTATTCCACAACCAGCACAACCTGATTCTGTTGATCTTTCAGCTATTGCAGCAGGCATTAAGGCAGCATCGGCTCAAATTGTTAAAGAAGGATCGAAGGGTGATGCAGCAAAATGGGCGCAAGCATTATTGAATAATAAACTTGACGGACCTGATCTTGCTGTTGATGGAAACTTCGGTCCCGCATCTGTGGCCGCAACCCGCATCTTCCAACGTAATGTTAAGAGGTTTTTTAAACTTAACGATTCGCAGATGAAGGTAGATGGTATCATTGGCCCAGTAACATGGTTTTGGCTTACAAGATAAAGGATAATTATGAATGATAGGGATTTTTTTGGCAGAAGGAGAGATAGGGCTATAGCAACAATACTTTCACATAAAGAAAAACAATGTGATACATATTTACCTCAAGATGTTTCTTTTGAGCTTAGAAAAGTTATTTTAGATAATATTAATGATTTATGTGATTTGGCTTTTGATCTTATTGGTGACAATATTGTTATTAACGATGACTTTTTGGATAAGTTAGACGAGATAATGAACGGGGGTTAATATGGCTCAGATTATTAGACGAGATACGCTTACCGGCCAGTTTATTTCTCAAGCACTGGAAAATCGTATTGCTGCTGGAGGAAGTGAATATATAGTTGGATCAGTTATTGACGGTGGACAAATAACTAGAGATTTAGCTAAAACTGCTAATAGTGAAGTTGCAAAGATTCTTAGAAAATATGCTAGATTATTTGGCAAAGACATTAATGGGTCTTCATTTAAGGAGATGAATAAAGATATTGCTGAAGGTGCTAGAAGTGCAGTAATCCAAGCTTATGCAGCTTCTGGAATTGGTTCTACTCCATCATATCGTTGGAATGATACTGGTACACTTAAAAGATATTCTGATGGTGCTATGGAAAGAGCTTTTAATGATCCTAAATTTGTTACTTTTGATAATAAATATATACTCTTTGCTGATAAAATTGTTTTAGATTCCCATGCACCGCAATGGTATAGGCTTAACTTTGGTGCCGCTCCAGGTGGTTCAGAAAAACCTAAGACTCCAAACATGAAGTTTCCTTCAGTACTTGGCGGAGGCACTCAGTTTCCTGGTGCAGAATTAATAGGTTTTAAGCCTTCTAAAGCCTTTAGTGTTCCAGGCAGTGGATTGGGTATTTGGTCTAGTACGCGAGCAGGATCAACACCTGGAAAGACATTAGTACCTTCTAGGGGTTCTGGCGTAGGCTATTTGTATGTTGGTAGTAGTATGATTATAAAAAGTCAAAAAGGCACAAAAGCTCCATTCTTCAGAAGTCGTCGTTCAAAGTTTGGTATACAGGGGAAAAGATATCTTGATGCAGGATCAGCTTATATTAATATAAACTATCCTAAACAATTAGCTAAATTGATTAGTTCGATGGAAAATAAAGCTATAAAAAGTATATAATTAAATATTTCATGATTATATCCGATAATATGTATTAGGAAGAACTTGTTCTTTAATGTATATATTAAACTATAGATATCACGGAAAAAGGTTATATTAGCTTATCCGAATAAACTTAACATTACCACATTTCCGTGGTAGAGGAGGTCCTTATAATGAGCATTAGAGGCGGTCAAATCGTCACACAGGCAGGAAAGTATGTGCTGGATAGAATTCAGTCTGCTGGTCCCGGCGACCTAAATATGCCAGAAGAAAAAATCTACGAACTTGGTAACTACCAGTCTGTGGCTACTATCCGTGATATCCCTGAGATCACTTTCGATCTTGAATCATTTGATACGAGCTGTGAATTTGAGGCAGTTGTAATTGGTAAAAATCCTACCTCGTTCTCTAGCACAGTTGGTACTAATGTTATTGACTTTGCTAACGCAGTTCCGATTGATATTATTTCACCTTGGAAGTCACGCCGTGGACAGTTTAATATTGTCAAGGGTGTAGTTATTCCTTATCTCACGATGTCAAGCGCATCATATAAGTTTGGTGTTGGATCTAACGCTAGTCAGACTTTTTCTTTCGCTGGTGACTCAATCTTCTATACGCCCGGTCAGCCTTACGTTCAAGAGTTTAATAACACTGGTGTGGGCCCCTATACGATTACTAATACTGCTACGCTTTATGATCAGTCAGGTGACATGGTTTATGTTCTTAGCGTCTGCTTGAAGGATTCTGTTACTGGAGCATATAAGCGTCTATTCTTTGATAGCTCTGGCGATTCTGGTTATGTTAATACCACCACAACCTTCACCCTTGCGGCTGATGAGTCCGCAACCTATGACACGGTTCATGTGACATATGGTTCTGCTACTACCACTTCGTACAGTCAGACCGGCAATAACCCTAGTGGTCAGCCTGTTCATGTTAGCAATAGTGTTAAGCCTGCTGCTATTCGTTCCAAGGATATTGATATTTACATTGGTTCAGTTTCTGCAACTCCAGTATTCTCACGCCTTACTTCTGTTCAGTCAGTTGATATCGGTTGGACTGCTTCTCTTGAAAAGGACATGGAGCTTGGTAACGAGCGTTCAGTAGCATACGATTATGATGTTCCTGAGGTTTCTGGTTCCGTTGGACTTAAGCCTTTTGACCCTGCTGATCTGTTTGCTAAGATTGCACAGTTTACTGGTGTTGATAGTAGTGAGGTAATCGGTCCAAATATTACTGTTCCTGTTCCTATGGAGGTCAGAATCAGTCATCCTGATACTGGTACCCGTCTTAAGACCTTCTATGTCCCTGACGCACGTTTCATGGTGCCAGGTTATAGTGGTCAGGTTCAGACTAAGCTTGAAACTTCTGCTAAATTTACTTCAGATAGTGGTGTTCTCTATGTTTATAATGGCTCTAGAGTCTGAATCTAGTTATTTAAAGTATTGAATATATGTGGGGTCCTGGGATTTATTCTAGGACCCCACATGTGTTTGGATTTGTAGGTTAGACAAATCTGTGTTATAATAGGATATAGTTCTTTAGATGAAGGAGTAATATGACAGATATTGAAGTAGCTAATGAAATTGTTGTTCCAAAGAAAAGGCAACTGAGGGATCTTTATCAAATTGGTTCATTGCATTCGTTTAGAGGTCCGGTGCAACTTGAAGACAATACTATTGAAATGGTTGATATTCCAATTTGGGTTTCTAAGCTCTCTCAGTTAGAAGAAAGGGAATGCGCTAACAAGGCTTCTCGTTCTAGGGGAGCGCTGCAGGCCATTGCTAGACGGCCTATGGATCATGCGGATTGGGATGAGTATAGATTTAAACTTGTAGACTATGGAATTATTGAACGTAATGATTATATTCTTTTTCTGATTGAATCAGAACTTGATGAGTTTAGAACTTCTGCAAGGGAAAGATTATCTGATGAAAAAGAATGGTCAAATGATGATTATTTAAATTCTTTAGAATCCGCTTGGGAAAGTTCTTTATATGATAAGTTTATTGAGGATTCTGAAGACCCTGAAGCAAAACGTGTTTTTGAAGCTTTGAAGAAGTTTATGGATCAGGTAGATAAAGAGATAGAAGCTGAAAAGGTTAATCTTATTGAGTCATTTCATGATGATCCTGATGAAGAAATTTTAAATAAAGTTCTCAAGAAGCTGATTGAATCAGAAAGCAATATGGCTTTTGTTAATGAATTTCGTGACTGGCAAGTATATTTTTCTATGAAAGATCCAAGTGATCATTCTGAAAGATATTTTGATAGCCGTGATGATCTTTATCATCTTGATAATAATATTTTAGATGACCTTAAAGAGACTTTCCTCACAGTTTCAGTTAGCTCAATTGAGGGAAAAGACTAGCAGGTGGCATTCATTTTTTGAATGCTATTGAAACTGCTAAAGCCCTTGGTGATGGTAATTCAATATGGCCTGCTGGTACTAATATTGAAACTGCTCCTGCTGATCTTGCCGTAGCTATTAATCATGCTATTTCTATTTGTTCTTGGCGTGAAAATCTTGCTTCTGATGAGATGCCGCCTCAGTGGATGTGGCATCTTGATTGGGAGTTAACAAAATGGTTTAAGAATGTTAGTAAGGTTCGTGATGATAAGTATGGTGTTTCTTCGGATGAACCTGGTGCGGTTTTTGAAGAAAATGAATTGTTTGAAAGCTTTGCTGGCGATTAGGACGATATGTTTATTAGGAGTTTGTATTTAGGAGCTTACATTAGGGGGTTTAATGGCTAATCCAATTATAAAAGTTGGTCTTGATATATCTGATATCAAACAAAAGCTTTTAGAGATTGAAAAATTAACTAATAAATTTAACGTTCCTAAGGCTAGCAAAAAACAAGTTTCTTTGCCAGCAACTGCTCAAAAGAAATTACTTGATACAAAAGAAAAAACATCATTAACAAAAAGTGCAAAAGATGCTGAGATTGAAAAACAAGCAACATTAAATGCTTTAACTGAAAAAGGAATTAAATTAAATAGACAGCTAGCTTCTGGTAGAACAACTGATAGAGTTTCTACCAGTAAAGAAGGTAAAGTATTAAAATCTGATTTGGATGCTTTAAAAACTGGATCAAAGACTGCAGTTGCTAAAAGAATTGGTAGAGTCGGTAATCTTAGTCCACGTGAACAAAAACTTTATGATGATACGTTTGCACAAACCTTGCGTAGCGTTTCTACTGAAGGTGTGGAGCCAAGTAAAATTCCTGCTTTATTTCAAAAAAAAGCAGCACCTATACTTAGATCTACTGGAACTAGGGATGATATATTAATAAGTAATAGACCTAAGCCTGCGCCTGAACCACCATTGGCTAGTTCGGGCGCTACTGGCGCTATTAGCGCTGGCGGTGGTATTAAAAAGATTCAAGAAACAGAAAGAGTTCTTGAAAAAGAACTTATACTTAGAAGAAAATCTCTTTTAGAAGTAGAACAAACTTTAGCTACTAGTGAGGAAATACAAAAATTAGATGTAGAAATAAAAAGTCTAAAAGAACGATATGCGGCAAATCTTGCTCTTGGAGTTGTTAGAGATGCGAGATTTGTAGGCACTCAGGATATTAAAAAACAAGGAAGTCAAGAACAAAGAGCTGTTGCCGCTGGTATTCCAATTCAATCTGTTGGACCAAATATTGTTGCAGCGCAAGATAAGGCGCAACAATTAGAACAAGGATTAGCTACTCTTAGTGGGGAGCAGTTGGTAGCTGCAGAAAAACAGTTATTGCAAGAGTATGAAATTATTAAAGCAAATGCAAAAATATTGGGTGATAAAAGGCTGGAAGCTGCTGCTGGTGATCAAATTAGAGCTTTAAAGTCTAGGCAAACTGCGGCAGCAAGAGTTGCGGAAGCGCCAGCTAGAGATTTGAACGCAGCTCAAAGCAGAGATGCGATTGCTAAATCTCCAGAAGGACAAGCTGCTGTAAAACAAAGAGCAAAGACTGATTTTGCAACAGGGCAACTTAGTAGACTTGAAAAAGCAAAGCTGGCTGGGACTGTTCCTAAAGATGCTAATATTGAAAGCGTAAATAAGAATTACCGTAATGCTAACGCAAGAGCCAAAAGAGCAACTGACAAATTAGAAGGTATTAGTGAAAAAGAGATAATTGCTAAAAACGAATCATTGGTTAAGACATTAGAAGAAGGAAAATTAAATGCTATAATACTTGGTAAGAAAAAGGGAGCACAAGTACTTGATGATCAAATCAATAATGCAAAAGGTAGAATTTCAAGTCAACAAAAAATAGAGCAAGAACAAGATAGAGCAAATAAAGCAGCAGATAAAGCAGCAGCTAAAGCAGAAAAGATCCCGCCTAAGACTTCTTTGGAAAAAGCTCGTGATGAAGTATCATATGCTCAGAGTCCGCGCGGACAGCAAGAGCAGCGACTGAAGCAGGAGGCTTCTGATGTAAGGAAAGCTTCTAGAAAGCAAGCAAAGGCAGAAGATTCCAATACCAATACGAAACCACTTGGTGTGTTTGGTAGATTTACTAGTAAATTTGGCTTGAATTCTCAAAAAGATCAGAGTGCTTCTAAATTCTTTGGTTCTGGTGCTTTGACTTCACTTAAGTATGCTATACCTTCTATGGCTCTATTCGGTGCTGCTTCTGGGATCAGTAAGTCTGTTGTGGAGGCTGAGCAGTTTAAGGTTGAGTTAAATAAGATTCAAGAACAAGTTGATGCTACTAATTGGTCAAAGTATGGTTCTGATTCTAAAACCGCTTTTGCTGAGATTAAAAGTGAAATTATAAACATTTCCAAAGAGACTGGTTTACAGTTGGATATTGTTGCTAGTCTAACTCAGCAACTTATTGGTGCTTTTGCTTCTGAAACTATTGGTAATAAGAGCGGATTGGAGCTTGTTAAAAGCCAGGTTGAGTCTGCTACCAAAATTGCTATTGCTACAGAGTTAGCTCCTAAGGAAATTACTGATGGCCTTACCGCTGCTAGTCTTTCTTTTGGTAGAACATTTGAAGATATTGGTAACGTTGCGGTTGCTTTGGAAAGATCTTCTGGCGTGTTGGGTCGTGAGACTATTGCTTTCATTGGCGATATTGCGCCTGTTGCTAAAGAGGCCGGATTTAGTTTGGAGGAGTTCTCTGCTTTGGCCGCTACGGCTCAGCAGCGTTCTGGTAAGAGTGGTGCTGCTTTGGCGGAAAACTTTGGTAGAATTATTCCTGCTATTTCAGAGAATAAAGATAAGCTATTAGAGTTAGCGGTTGCTTCTGATGCTTTGAGAACACCTGAGTTTATTAATGCTGTTAATAATTCTGATATACAGGGAACTTTAACTACTATTGCTAAAGAGTACGAAAATCTTAATGCTAAATCTAAACAATTTGTTGTTAGTCTTTTGGGTGGTAAGCGTGAAGCTCAGGCCCTTATTCCTGCTTTGGCAAATAATGAGGTTTTGGAAAGGCTTACTCAAGCGGCTGAAGACTCTTCTGGTTCTCTAGAGACAAGATATCAGAAGATACTAAGTTCACTTACAATTTCAGTTAAAGCTTTGGTTCAGCAGATGCATGTTTTGGCTATGGAATTTCTTGATTCTGGTCTTACTGCGGGTTTGCAGGCTGCGATTGGTGCTGCAAAAGGGTTGGTTTTTTCTTTGAGTGGTGCGCTAAAAATAGTGGGTAGTATTAATAAAGTATTGCAGGGTTTTCCTGGAATTATGTTGACTTTTGCTCTTATAGTTAAAGGTATTGGTGGTTTGGGTAAAAAGTTTTTGCCTGGTTCTTTGACTTCTATAAGAGGTCTTACGGGTGGTGCTGGTAGGGGTCTTGCGGGTGGTGGAGCAAGCGCAGGATTAACAGCCGCAAAAAATGCAGAAGCTGCGGCCACTGAAAGATTAACTCTTGCGAATCAAGCCTTGATGGCTGCCACGTTTGAGCTGGGTATTACGGGTCAGGCGTTGGCTGCGATTGAGGTTGAAGCAACTGCTGCTAAAGAAGCACACCGTTTAGCTACACAAAACCTAACTCTTGCAGAGGGTCAACTTACCGCTACTCGTGTGACTGGGGCAGCGGCTTCAGCTCCAGTTTTAGCTGCTAAACAAGCATTAGCTTTAGCTGAAGTAGAACATCTTGCAGCTTTACAAGCAGCGCAGGTAGCTGAAGCGTCTGGTGCGGCAAATGATACTTTAGTAATACAAGCAAATGCGCGTGTTGTGGCTTCAACAGAGGCTAAGATTGCTGCGGAAGTAGCTTATACTGAAGCACTAAATCTTTCTGGTGCAGCTCAAGTTAAGGGGGCTGCAACTGCAACATTAGCTGCTCCGACGGCAGCGAGCAGGGGGGCTGCTGTGGGTTCGGGGTTCTTGCGTCTGATTGGCGGCGGTAGTGTCGGTATCGGTGCTGGTGTTGCGGTAGCAGCTATTTTTGCTTCAGTATGGTATGGTCTATCCAAAAAAGCTGACTCTCTTGCCGAAGAAGCCAAAGAAATTGCTAAAATAGAACAAGAGGCTACTAAAAAAATATTAGAAAGTTTTAAGGGTAACCCTGTCGAACTTGCTGCGGCAAAAGAAACTAGAATTGATGTATTAAAAGAACTAAAGAGAAAAGCAAAAAGTAAAGAAGGTATTGTATCTCAACTGGTTTCTGGTGCTAAAGGTATTTTCGGCGATGCTCCATCTAGTGAAGCACAGTTAATCCAAGATCAAATTAATGAATTATCAGTTAGTCCTCAAAAGGCTTTAGCAATTAAATTATTAAAAAGTGGAAATCTTGCTTATAATATAAATACATTTAAACCTGAGCTTGGGAAACCAACTGGTGATTTTGAATTTAAAATTAAAGAACTTATTGCAGTTTCTGGAAACAGAAATAATGATGGCGTAAAAGATTTTGAAAAATCTGGCGACACTAAAATTCTGAATCGCAATACTATTAGTACGAGCTTTGACAAAGAAGAAAAAGCATATCTTAAAAAACTTGCAGATTTTCTTGGATTGAATGACCCATCGGAACTTACTGGTCAGATTGTAAAGCTAGCTTTACAAGATCGTCAAGATTTTATACAACAAGTAACATCAATTGCTGATACAGGTTTGTTAATTGGTAAGGATGGTAAAAAGGGAGACCGAGTTGATGATAAAGGTACGATACAGTTAGCTAATAATATTATAAAAAACTTTGAAAGTCGGCAAGCTGGAGGCGCAAGTCAAGGGGATATTAATCAATTAATTGAAGTTGAATATCAAAAGATATTTGGTAAAGCTGCTAGTGTTAAGGCAGATGCTACATTGACGGAACTTAAAAGCTTATTGGATTCTGGTGGAATTTCTAGAAATCAATTTATTAAAGGTTATTTAATTCAAATAGAAAACTTTAAAGATGTTGTTAAAAAGGGTGGCTCTGTTGACGATAAATTCTTAGCCACATTAAGAGAAGCTCAAAAAACTGTTTCAGAAGAAGTTAGCAAAACTGTCAGTTCTCAGATTTCTATTGCGAAGAGAAGTCAAAGCTTTAGTGGCAATAATGATATTAAAAGGCAACAGCAGATTCTTAAATCTATTGTTTCTGGTCTTGGTACTGATAACATTTCTGCTGATCTTGCGGGTGAGTTGGCTTTGGAGTATGTTGATATTCAAAAATCTATTATGGATACTAGAATTAAGAATGCTTATACTGCTCAACAAGCTGTTGATATTGCTAATTCTAGGATTGATATACCTGTGTCTGCTCAGCTTGGTTTGTTGAAGTCTTCGCTTCAGCAGCTAACTGGAAGCTATGAGGCATTCAATTTAGCGTTCTTGGCTATTAGTGGTGAAACTGCTGATATGTTCCTTGAGTCAATTCTTAATCAGATTGACAGCGGTCAGATAACCGTCAAACAGGGTAGGGATCAGCTGATTGAAAAAATGAATGTACTTGCTATTGAGAAGGCAAGATTATCTACTTTGGCTCCGGCTGGCACAGATCCAGCCGATCTTGCTCCTTCGCTGAACCCAGTAGATTTTATTGCTGCACCTGACATTCCTACTCCTGGTAATTTGAAAGACCCTAAGAATGGTCTTGAGAGGATGATTAATGGTGTTCTTTATAGGTATAATGCAAAATCAAGAAAGTGGGAAATAATAAGCAAGCAGTCCATGCAAACGGGTCGGACTTCTGGCATGTTTTCCACTCCAGGTAAGGTAGTTGATTATGAATCTAAACAAGCCATTACTTCAAAAGATGCTGCTGCTTTGGGGCTTCCTGACCCTAGACCTACGAACAGAAGGTCTGCTAAACCGGCCAAAACTGTTACTGCGGGGCCTGCCCCCAGTGCTAGTGTTAGAACTCCAGCTGAAGAAGCTGCTTTAGCAAATATTACTTTAGTTATAGAAACAATTTTCCAGGCTTTAGGTTTGGATACTTTTGCTAAAGATGCTAAAGACGCTGCTAATGCGGCAACAATCGCTGCTGATGAGGCAACAAAAAAGGAAGCTATAAAGAATTTGCAAGCTGAACGTCAAGCGCAGTTTGGACTATTTGCTGCCATGCAAACCTTTAATGGTGATATTGTTGCTTCAGCAGAAACTAATGTTATAGCAGCTCAAGAAGCTGTGGCTAATGCTACTAATGTTAGCGAACTTGCTGCTGCTCAATCAAGTCTTATATCTGCTCAAAAAGCTCTTGAGGATGCAAATAATATTCAACGCGAGGCACAGTTTGCGCTTTTCTCTGCCATTATCGCAAAGAATGATCCCATAGCTCAAGCAAATATTAGTCTTGTATTGGCCAAACAGCAGGCTACTGAAGCTCGTGGTATTGCTGCACAGGCTGATGCCGCAAGGAGAGTTATAGAGATTCAGAAAGAACTTACTGACGCTATGAATGCTGCTCGTATTAGTCAGTTTGATTTACGTCAAGCTGAACTTACTGCTATGGGTGATGAGGTTGGTGCGGCACAGGTTGCGGCACAGTCTACTAGGCAACAGCTTGCTGACACTATTGCTGCTGGTGCTGGTGTTGCTGCAATTAATCAGGCGAGGGCTGCTACTATTAGTGCTGATAAAGCTGCTCGTGATGCTGTCTTTAGTGATAAGATGGATGATTACAAATTCTTGCTTGATATGGGTCAGATCACAAAGAGCCAGTATGCTAATTATCTTGAGGGTTTGAAAACTACTCTTATTCCTGGGACTAAACAGTTTAAGGATCTTGAGTTAACTATTAAACAGTTGAAAAATGATATTGGTTCAGATCTTCAGCAGAATCTTCCTACAAGTCTTGCTTTGCCTACTCTTTATGAGGTTCGTAGGCTTGACCAGGTTTCTCAGACTAGGGATGCTGCTGGTAGGGCTGGTATTGGTTATCAGGATAATAGAACACAAGATATTAAAATTTATGTTAATAATGGTATGGGAGAGTCTGAAGTGGTTGAGGTTCTTTCTCAAGCTTTAGGCACTGGACGTTCTGGGTCGGGCCCACGCAGGTACTGAGGAGGTATTGATGGCTCGTAAGGCATGGAGTTTTTATGATAGTATAGAGGGTGAGACATATATTTTTCCTGTTAATCCTAATTCTGATAATGGTAGTAATGCCATAAATAAGACTATGGGTTATTCTGCTTCGGTTTCTAACTATGTCGATACATCAGGTATAGTCCATATTGGTAGTAACGTAATTTTTGCTCAACCTAATGAGCAAATGAAGTTTGATTATTCGGGTTTGATTTATAGTAAAGAGCAGTATAAAGATATGGAGAGGTGGTCATCTTTGCCTTATCCTATTGAGATGACTGATGATTTGTTTAGAACATTTTTAATTTATATAGAAACTTTTTCTACTAGTCGTGTGAGAAGTAGAAATTTTCCTTGGAAGCATTCGTACAAAATTGCCGGTCTTATACTGGCAGAGGTTTAAAGGAGTTTAACAATGGCATGGCCACCTACGGGTTTCCCGTATACTGATAACGTTGATTCTGTTATTGCATCTATCACTAATGATATTATTACTGCTGTTCAGGCTCATGAGGCAAAATCTCTTAACATTCATGGTATAACAAGTTCTGCTGCTCTTGTTACTACTAGTTCTGTTACTGAGATTATTCAAGATACTGTGGGTTTAATGTTTTCTGGCGGTACTACTACTGGTGCTACTATTACTTATAATGACTCTACCGGAGTTTTGAATGTTATAATTACTGCTTCTGGTGCTACTGGCCCTCAGGGTGCTCTTGGCGCTACTGGTCCTGCTGGTCCTACTGGTTCTGCCGGTGTGCAGGGTTCAATTGGTCCAGGTGCTGGCTCTACGGGACCAACTGGCCCTACTGGTGCTGGCCCTACTGGCCCTGCTGGCTCCACTGGCCCTGCTGGCTCTACAGGGCCATCTACGAACCCTGGTATTGCTGTTGACCATATTGGGTTTATTGGCCCTGGTACGGCTCTTATAGCGGCTTTTATGGGCCTTACGTTCGGTAATGAATATTATTTGTATGTTACTCCGAATGGTATATTAAAATCTAACTCTGCGTTTAACGGCGAAACACTTCTTTGTGCTATCTATACTGATGGAAGTTATGCTCCTGTTCCAGAAAATATTGGAACATACACTTTAACAGCTGGAGTATGGGTAAGGGATACTGTACAAGTATATGGCACTAGTTCAATTGCTGTATTGAACAATTATCTCTTGTTACCATCTGGAGATTTCGGCGCAGGCTACGGTATGGTATATCAAGGTGCTACTAATGGTTGGACTATTTTGGGTGGTGTGGATTATTTCCGTAACTCTAATTCAATGTCAACATATATTTCAAATGTTTCAGATACAGATACAGATATAGCAGTATCAAATTTTGGTAACCTTTTAGGTTATACTGTATGTGACGCAAGTTCTGGTGTAATTACCAGAACTTTACCAGACATTAGTTCGCTTGGCACTTCTTACATTGGTAGAGTTATAACATATATAAAAACTGATGCTAGTGCTAACGCTGTTACTATTACACCGAATGCTACTCAAACAATTAATGGTTCATACTCAAATCAAACTTTATCATCACAGTATGATGTTCTAAAACTTCTACTTATTTCTGTTTCTGATGGTGCTGCTACACCATCACCATATGAATGGATTATTGTCTAAATGGCTAAATTTGGTCAATTCTTATTTGGTGAAGAACTATTTGGTGAAGGAATAACTGTACCAACAGAAATTGCTGCCATAAGAGTTCCTTGGCAGTTTATTGATTATTCACTTTCACAAATATATGAGATGGCTATTAATCCTATTGATGCTTCTATGCCATCTATACAAAAAAAGATTACTTCTAAACCGACCGCTACAGGTAAAATTGTTCAGTATGAGGGTAGACCAGAAGTTCAATCAATGTCATTCTCTGGGACAATTCTTACGGAATCACAATATAATATTATGGTATTATGGTGCAATGAAAGTAAACAAATTTTGATAGTAGATGATTTGGGTCAAAAAAATTGGGTTTACCTAACATCATTTTCACCTAAAAGAACTCGTTCAGTAGAGTTTCCTTGGCATATGGAATATCAGGCTGAAGCTAAATCATTAGATTGGGGCAATACTTTAACAAATGTGGGGAGTTCGGCTTCTGTTGGAGTATTAAGGAAATATCAGGCAAGCGAACTTTTGCCAAGTGTGAGAGTTTTACCTGATCTGAATGATTCAAGCGAATATTCTTGGTATACTATCATTTTACAAAGATCTTTAAATCTTATTATTGGTGCAAAACTTACATTAGATGGGAAATATGACATTGCAACCAATGATGCTGTTTCGGAATATCAGGATATATCTAGTCTAACTATTACAGGCGAGTTTGATTCTGATACTAGAGCTAGTTTGATAGCGGATCTTATAATTATTCAATCAAATGCAGGATAGCTTGTTATTTGACTTTAATGATGTCGTAATATACAATATAGTTAAGGATAAAGGAGATTACAATGGAAGGTGAAAAAGTTGAAATTTAATACTTCCTTTTTTGATAAGGCTCAAATTGGATCTTTCATTGGTCAAGATGCTATTAATGGTCGTGTTACTGTTGAGCCATTATGGAGCTTAAGGCAAACCACTCCTTCGTATGGCAGTTCTATTAGAGGTCCTTACAGATATTTTGAAACGACCAATGGTTCTAGTGATCAGTATGAGGTGCCAAATATTAGTTCTATTGATATTAATCGTAGCTTGGGGCAAGATTTGGCTACATGTAATATATCTATGTATAACATGTGGCATGAGGGAAATACTACACAACAACAACTTGACGGTCAACTTGGTTACCCAGGATATTTTTGGCCTAAACGTGGTGAGGGCGATTTGGACTTATGGAGTCAAACTCCGGGCCAAGGTGCTTTCAAAAAAAATGGTGAATGGAATGGATCTTTCTCTTGGAGTAATGTTTTAATCCCTCATGCTTTGATTAGAACATATCAGGGTTATGGTGGTAATCCCACTGAGGATAACTATACTTCTATTGATGATAATCTTGATAACGAAAATGTTGTTATCACTGGCTTGTGGTTGATTGATAGCATTCAATCTGGTTCTGATGGTAAGTTAACTTTAACTTGTAGAGATATTGGCAGAATCCTTTTAGATCAAATTGTTTTCCCACCAGTTATTCCCGGTGGCCTTTACCCGTTAGAGTATTATCCTGCCGGTAAGAGTGCTTTTGATTCCATTTGGGGTCCTAAGGCTGGAGGTACAGGGGTTTCTCCTGCCAGCAAGGGAGAGGTAAGGCTTGTTACTTCAACTTCTTCTGGTGATTCTGACAGTACAAGAAGTGCGCATGGCAACTCTTATTCTAATGATGGTAACCCTTCTACGTTCTCTTTATCTGAAGCTTATGCTTCAACTAACTCTGGTACAGTTTGGTTTCAGTTTACTGTTCCAGCTAATAACGCTGGAGGTGTATCTTCTATTAATTTAACTCCTTGGGCTGGTGGTTATGAGTGTTATATTGCAGTGGCTGAAAATGGTGTCTATCAAGGCACTGAGACTATTCCAAATTCTGGTGGTATACATTATGTGAGTAAAGTTAATATTCCTCAAGCTATTCCAGATGGTCGTGAGGTAGATATTTCTGCTATGGAAATACAATTACCTCGCGAGTATGGTGCTGCTGGTAATCCTGGAGCTTTAATTATCAGAGTTTACTTTACTAGACTCTACTATTCTGGTATTCAGGGAGTTTATGGCAATCAGTATCGTGCTGGTATACGAGATATTGTTGCTTATCGTGTTGGCGCTTCTGTTAGTGAATATTCTATTGATAACTTTGATGACCTGCCTTTGACTCATTCTATTGCGCCTCATCCTGTTAGGGGTTATTGGGTTCTTGATACTTTTGGTAACGTATATGGTTTTGGTGACGCTTCTTATTATGATTCCACAGCGTTTGGTTCAGTACCGTTAGAAAGCCCTAGTTTGTTTGATAGCATCGGACAGCATTCTCCGTGGCCTTATGGTAGAAATCAGGCTGCAAGTATAACGGCTCATCCAGACGGTAAGGGTTATTGGGTTCTTGATTGGATGGGGCATGTTTGGGCTTATGGCTCAGCGAGCTTGTATGAAGGTGGTGCTGGTGGCGAAACTCAACACGTTATCCGTTGGCCTGTTCGTAGTAATCGTTTATTTGAAATTAATGCTAATTTTGCTAAGACTATTTCAGCAACACATACTGGTCAAGGCTATTATGTTATTTATGGTGATGGTACTATTTATGCTTTTGGTGATGCAGCTTATGGTATGGACAGGTGGCCTGGTGGCGGATTGAAAACAAGAACAGATTTACCGGAAACAGCAACAAGAAACTGGATTATCGCTAGCCAAACACCACCACAAAATTATTATTATATGCATGGTGGCTCAGTACAAGCACATCCTAGTGCGCATGGTTTCTGGGCAGTTACTTCATCCGGTGAAGTATTTGCTTATGGTGCAGCAAAAAATTATGGTGGTTTAGTAAACAGAACATATAATGCTGGTATGGCAAGTCAGTTCCATATGAGCAAGACTGAATACACTAGGTCTATTCGATGCACAAAAACCGGTAAAGGCTATTGGATAACTTTTCCTACAGGTAATATTGCTTCCTTTGGTGATGCTGTGGGTCAAGGCCCTGTAAACGTTAATCAGGATGTTTACCTTAAACCTCAAGAGGGTTATGTTGTTGAAGAAACTAGAGATACCTATTTATTCCGTCAACTAGTATGGGACATTGCACCAGACCCTGATGGTACAGGCTTTTGGGTTCTTATAGCTAATGGTAATGTTCTTGAGTATAATGCTGAATCTTGGGGTTCACCCGGTTGGACTGGGAAAACAGGTTACCGTTGGCATGATGGTAATTTCAATGGTGACTGGACTGAAATTGTTAAAGATGTGCTTCTTTGGTCTGGTTTTACTTTATATAATCCCAGTATTAATGGTTCTGATGATCCTGAAGTTTATGGTATGCTTGAAGGTACTGCTATCAGAACTGATTCTATAGTATCCGGTGAAAAGTTTGATAAAAAAACTATTATAGATGTTATTAAAGAACTTGCTACAGTAGTTGGTTATAACGCTTATGTTACTGAAGAAGGATTATTTAAATTTGCTAGCCCTAACTGGTGGCAGGCTGGTAACTTCGATGAGAATGGTCTACCTATTTATGTTTCATATGATGATAGTGGTGGCTATACTAGAGTAGCTGAAGATTACTCACCTAGTATTGGATCGCCACCTGCTAGCGCAGTTCTTACTAGTGGGCAGTATCTTTCACAAAGTGTTGTATCTGGCGCTGGCACTCGTGTGGGTAGTCAAATATCTTGTAATGGCACAACCTTAGTTATGCAAGCAGATGGTAACCTTGTTATGTATGCTGGGGCTACAACTTGGGGCAGATATTTTCCTGCTGCTTCTGGTCCCATTTGGAATTCTGGTACATGGGGAAATTCTGGCGCTTATGCTGTTATGCAAGCAGATGGTAACCTTGTGATCTATAAAGGCCTTTGGGCTTCAAAGGTTGCTATTTGGAACTCTGGTACCTATATGTACCCTGGTTCACAGTTGCGTTTACAAAATGATAGAAATCTAGCTATCTATTATCCAGTTTTGGGTACTGGGTTTAATAAAGTTTGGGATACTAAAACAACTATTAATACTAGTATTTTACCTACACCTTTTATTCCCGTTATACATGAATCAGTTGACATGTTTAGCTATAATGCAACACTATCTGGTAGCGATGATAGAACAGAAATTATTATAGGAACAGATTTACCTGACCCCAAGGATGCTTCTCGTACTGGTTACGTTAGACACATACCTCCTGTTGCTAATGAATATGTTTCGCCTGGTATAAAGAAACTTAGAGGTATAGAAAAACCTGCCATGTGGGTTTCCGCTCTTTTCCAAAATAATGAAGAAGCACAACTCATGGCTGAGCTAATCGGTATTCATGCCTGGTTTGCACAGCGTAATGGTTCAGTTAGTTGTGTAGCCAACCCTTGTATAACTATTGATGACCAGATTAGAATTATTGAACGCAATACTAATGAAACTTATATTCATAGGGTTACGGCAGTTGATTCTAAAATGAATCTTGATAGCGGTGAATGGACTTACGATTTGACAACACATTGGTTGGGCGATGCAAGCAATTGGGTTATTTCTAATAGCCCACAAATTAATTCACCTTATCCTTATGTAACGATATCCGAAAGAGTTGATTCATGGCAGTCTGTAACGTCTAGGGGTCTTGCTACTGCTGCGGCAGGTTCTACGGAAAGATTTGCTATTATGAGAGGAGAGTTTGATTCAATATCGGAAACTCTTCCTAGGTCTTCTATATTTGGTATAGAGCCAAAAACTTTGGGTGCTGCTGGTACTGGTGATATAGATAATACTTTACATGTTAATCTTATGCTGTACGGTAATGGTATAGGATGGGCTTTGGGCGGTGCAACTTCATTAGCTTCAGCTTTTGCTTTAGCTAGTTTGGCCAGCAAGAGCATTACGATGACTCTTGGTTATTGTCCGACATACTATCAGGTTGGTGGTGGTAATGAATCACCTGACCCGATTAAGTATAGTGAGTTGGCTGATGCATACGTTGCTATTCTATCTGATCAAACAATTTTCCCTCCTAGTGATATTGATCCAGTTACTGGTATTGGTGATGCTGTTTATTACCCTGATCGTGTTATAGTTTGGAAGAACCTTTATGACTTTGATACGATTGATGACTATGTGAATTTCTATAATATTGTTTATGCTGCTATTAAAGCTTGGAATGATAATATTATGGTTTACGGTCCAAGTTGTGATGTCACAGATATTACTTCTTTAAATTACTTTATTACTAATTCTGATGGCTATGATGGTATCGCTTTACATGGTGATTATAGTGATTCGACTTGGGGCACTCACCTTGCTGCTATTGATGAGATTAATACAGCACCCCTGATTGTTTCTTTAGATGGCGGTACTGCTGGTTCTCCTGAGATACTATTTAATTCAGTCTCTAGTGGCAGTATAGTATTCTGGCCTTCTAATGAAGAGTTTATTTCACCTAATGCTCTGAATGCTGCTAGTTGGATATTTAATGGGACTCTACAGCTTTACTCTTTAGTGGGTAATTGCAAATTGACTACTAATACTTTAACTGCTCCTCTTGGATCTTATGTTTATATTGAAATCTATGATGGTAGCAGTCTAATATTCAACTCTGAAATTGCTCCTGTGAATGAATATATTTCTATACCAAACATTGGTGTCAATAATTCAATTAAGAATTACACTTTTAAAATTAAAGGTATTGCTAGTTCTACTGGTAGCGGTGCACTCAAGGTAACTTTAAGTGGTGGTAATATTGATCAAACTTCTGTTTCTGATACACTTATTATTGTAGCTATTTGAAAGGATTGCAATGGATAAAGAATTATTTAGAAGAAATTATAGGAATGATAATCAGAGAGCAATAAATTTGGAAAGTATGGCACATAATCAGGGTGATGTATCTGGTAAATTTACTGTAAATAATACTGGCGAGGCTAGTAAAGATATATACTTTCCTGTAAAGTTTAGTACTGTCCCGGGGATGACTTTTGGTTACGAGTTAAAAACTAATGATTCTATTATAGTTGGGGAAAGACCAATTATTAACGCTTATGTTCATAAGTGGATTGTTGAGGACGTACCTCCTTTCAAAAGAAATTATACTGGCGCTAACATAACTATAGTTTCTACTGGCCCTAGTTTCCACAAGTTTATTGTGCATTGGAAAGCTACTGGTTTAGCTTTCTCGAATCCGGTTTGATATGGCTAAAACAAAGTTTTATACTACATATAATGAAGAGTCTGTAAGCTCTACTCAGAGAATAACTAACGTTACTGTACCACCTTTTTCTTATTCGGGCCCTATAGAAGTTAGTATTTCAGGTTTCTATTCACCGCCACAAAAGATTAGATTAACTAAGGGTTATGTTACTGCATCAACTATTGGTGATGATACTTGTACGTTTGGTGTGATTAAGAGAGCAGAGTATCAGGACGATGAGTTGTTGGCTCTTATTCGGATGCCTGCTAATAAAACCAAAGTTATTTTTAATATTGATAACAGTATGGCTTCAAAGGTTATCGCACCTTATGAGAGAATATTTGTTGTTTCTTTTCTTGCTACGGGTCATGAGAATGTTGTTTTACAAATGTATGGTGAGAAAGTTTCATGACTATTGACAATACTGTTACGGGCAGTCATTACGGATCAGGAGCGTATTTAGGATGGTATAAGCGCTTTGGTCTTTATCATGTACCCGCAGGTTATTGGGATGGATTCATTGAGAATCCTACATCTGAAGATTGGCGTAACTCGCAAGAATTAACAATGGTCAGTAATAGGCAGTACCAGAGGGTGAGCTTTGGGAGAGCCTTCTTTGGTGACAACGGTCCCATTGAGTTTACGCTTCAGTTTTATAACTTTACGAATGAGACAGTTATCACTGGGCCAGAGTATAAATGGCACGCTACAGATTCATGGCCCATTGAAAATAATGACAGCTTTAGAATTTACTATTCTGGAACACCTCACGCATGGTGGCACGCATTAGGTGGCTCTGTTACGCTAGCCCCGGGACAGTCGACTTTTAGAACTTTCCGTTATTACCCGGCAGAATCTTTAAATGATTATCAAACAGCTGAGACATTCCATGATCTTTGGAGATCTAATCCAGAATCTACGGATTGGGGAACTGCTAAAACCCCTTGTGTGGAACTTTTTGCTCACTTTAATAGATTTCGCCCAAATTTAACCCCTCTTTACAATAATGAGGAAATAGTGTTGCGTGATTCTTGGAACGACGTGTTTTACGACCCGGTAGATGGTGCTTATCCTGCTTGGATTACAATGACCGCCTTCCAAGCTGATTCAATATTCGATTCCGTGGGTAATCTAACTGGAACTGCAGAATTTTCTTTTGCTCCGTGGGGGGATCTACTCTATGCGGTTGAGAATAGTAGTGCTGACGATGTAGCTTGGCTCGCTCTTGATTCTGAAATATGGCCGAATGCAGATGCTCGCCCAGATTATTCACATACAGCATTTGGCTATGATGAAAATGATGTGGTAGTTAGCACTTATTTTTGGTTAAGTATTGGTATTGGCTCAACCTTTGTTGATTATGATTTAGCCGGAACCGGTCGCCTATCATCAGAGAATTCGAGTGCAGTGCTCCAAGCTTATGTATATGTTCAAGCTACCGGACAGGTCACCGGGGGAGGGTACCTAGGGACCCAAGCTGCATATCCATCGCTGCGCTGGTTTACCCCATTTGACGGCGATGTTATTCTGCCTGCTCCAAATGTCAGCAATCCTAGAATTGAGCGTGATGGGATTGTAGTCACCGAGGTCCCTTTCTATGATGAGAGCCATATTGAATTTCTATTTGACCAAGAGGGCCGCTCGCTTGAGTCATCCGGGTTACGCAGTGTAGATCCTGATAAGAACAATTTGAAACTCGAAGGGCACCATAAGTCAGTTATACCTCAGATGAGTTGGCATAAGAGGACTGCATACACCACCACGACCTTTGCTCAAGACCCGGGTATAGATGGTATAGCGGGGCCATCGCAGCTGTACTCTAGTATTGACTCTTCAGGTCAACTTCAAAATCACTTTCATTACGAACGAGTTGGTAAACCGGGTGGTATCTATTTTTCGTACTTGCCGCCATATACAGATATAGAGCTTTATACAGGTATCGACTCTAGGAATGGATATGATTTTGGCGGTAGACGCGGAAATCTTGCTAGTTTTACTAGCGGTGGTAGGAGTTTTATTTATTCAGCAGGGTCGGATTTCTTAAGACCTTCTGGCGGTGGCAGCCTTAACCATTATTCGCACTGGGTAACAGTTGGGGCTTCATGCGAACTTACCAGACCAATTCTTATAAGAACTACAACAGGACAACTTACTGACGAGCAGGGTGTTCCGGTTGCAATTACGCAAGCCGCAAATAACGTGGCCGTTCTCAACGAACAAGGCAACTTCACCGGAGCGATAATAGGCGTTAGCGATGGTGTCCCTGTTCAACTTGAATACAGATTTACAAATATCGGAGGTGCTACTGCAACAGCAATCAGTAAACCTAATGTTTACAGTGGATCATTAAGTGCAAATGTTCTTGCTGCCCAAAATACCTATAACAGCATTTTCTTTGTTACGAACAATGCTATTGCACCTAATGGTAGTGGAGTAGCATATCTTACTTGGACTCCTAGAAAAGCTGGTACATTCGCAAATAGTTATTCGTACGGTGATCTTTTTTATCAGTGGTCGCGTCAAACAAATGCTATTGGAGAAGACGTAGAGGAGATTGCTGGCCATGCAATTGTTAGAGGTAATCTTTTAGGAAAGATTTTTTATGGCTTTGAGGATTTTCCAGAACTTGGCAATTCAATATATGAAGTTAGTCCATCTGGGTATAGAGCCTCACCATATCCTCCTGCTAATTATACTTATATTATTACCACTGTTAAGCAAATCCTTGACTTCGTTGCTGGCGGTTGGAATGTTGGCGCAATCCCGCTTGGTATCGGTTGGTCCGTCGGTGGGCCTACATGAACAAACCTAGCCGATGGAGTATCTGACATACAAGTATGTTATAATATATATATGGATTTAAAAAACAGTTTGAACCAAAGACTCAAACAAACAAACGCAAAAGAAATTGATTGGATCATAAACATATGTGACTTATACAAATTAGAAACAACAGTACGTAACCTTATTACGGGAACATACATTTTTAATGACATAAAAAATAGGGATGCAGAGTTGCAGGTTTCTAACTTCAGAAGCGGTTGGGCATACTTTACTAAAGAACCCAAAGCAGAAATACAAATTGTTGTAGTTGATGATATGCTCGCTGGGTGGATTCAGAAAGATAAGATAAGTTTCTTTGATGACCGTTACGGTGTCAGTCTTGCTGCTCTGATACCTATGCCACAAGAGTTTGATTTTTCTTTGGAATGCGCACACCTTTCGGAACATGGTGGCTTTTATGAGGGTACAACATGGAGTTGTTTTGGGTGCAGCAGAGAGTTGATATTTAATGAAGAAAAAAGATGAAGCTTTCAGATATGGGTTAAAACTACTTAGGGATAACAAAAATATTTCTGCTAGGTCTTTATCTATGTCTGTTAACTTATCAGAGTCTTATGTGTCTAAAGTTGAGGGTGGTACTCTTGCTCCTTCTGCTGAGGCTTTCTATAAGATTGTTAATGCTTTAGGGGCTTCGGATAAGGAAATTATTTTATTACTCAAATTGTTAGGAGAAAACAATTAAGTTCAGTGCGTCACAACTAAAATCTTGGTACAAGTGTAGTCTTCAATCTAAGTTTAATTATATAGATAAGATACCACAACAGACTGGATCTGCTGCATGGTTCGGATCAATCATCCATTCTGCTTTAGAGCTAATGGGTAACGGTGGTACCCTTGAGGATGCTTTAAAGCAGTTTAATTATGATATGAATGCTAGTGAGCCGGACTATTGGAATAAGCGTTCAAGCTACACGCAGTACAAGGATCGGGGGCAAAACATGCTCACAGACTTTGCTTATAAGGATCGTTGGACAGAAAATAACATTATTGCTTCTGAGCATAAGTTTATGATTGACATTGGTGAGCATCAATTGAGCGGCATTGTTGACGCTTTGAGCTTCCCTAAGGATGTTAGTTCTTTGGATATTATTGACTGGAAAACTGGAAGTAGGCCCACTAACGATAATCTTAGATTGGATGTCCAGTTTTGTGCAGACGAAGAAACTGAAATACTCTCCAGGAGAGGATGGATATTTCATGATCAGCTACAACCGGGAGAAGAGGTCCTTACCTTTAATCAGGCCACTCAGACCGCAGAGTGGCAGCCAGCGCTGAGTGTGCATAGATTTAATGCAACAGATCAAGATTTGGTATCGTTAGAGGGCAAAGCTCACTCTTCGCTCACTACAGCGGAACATAGATGGCCTGTTAACCATCTAATTACGACAACAGGAAATTGTAGACGGGAACAGCGGGTGAGAACCTCAGAGGAGTTAACTTCTTCAGACCAAATCACTTGTGCCGCAACAGTCACCAACCTACCTGCGATTCCATTGTACACAGATGCAATGGTAGAGTTGGTGGCTTGGTTTTGGACTGAGGGCCACAATGTTGCAGGTGACTCTATATCGCTAGCACAGTCGCCTCTGGTGAATCCTGTATATGAGGAGAGAATTCGATCCACTTTGCAAGCAATCTACGGACCAAGTAGAAGCTCTCTTAAAAATGGTGGATCATGCGACTCCCCAGGGTCTCTTCCTGATGGTGCATGGCGAGAGTCTTTCGACTCGGATGTGACTAGATTTTATCTTAACCGTGTAGCCTCTATGGAGGTGCTAACACATTTCAGCAATGTTGCTTTGAAAGTAGTTTCTACTGATTTTATCAACACCTTAACTGAGTCTCAGTTAAGGTTGTTCTACGAGATTTCACTTATGGCTGACGGCTCAGGTGGTGGAACTGACAATCAGACCATTGCACAATCAGAAAAATGTAGACTTGATTTGTTCCAGATGGTTTGTAGTCTTTTGGGTATACGAACGTCTCTAAGGGAAAGGAATATCTCTGGTGGGCGGTATGATGGCAGGATATTTTGGGAATTAGCCTTGAAACCTAAGGAGAATTATTTCATTCCCAAGAAATCTGTCAGGAGCAGAATCTCCTACACTGGCATCGTATGGTGCCCTAGTACAGTAAATCAGACTTGGTATGCGCGTAGACATGGACATGTTTACTTCACGGGCAATACGGCTTACGAGTATGCTTCTTATCAGGAAGAATTCTGGTGTGGGTATCCCGGGCAGGAAGATTATTATCCTGGTATGGTTAATGGTAAGGAGCTTTGGGAGAAGTTTAAGGATATTCCCAGAAAGACCATTTGGTATGATCTTAAGAAGAATCAGGATGTTGTTATTCCACCTCATAATGATTTGGATTATGGTAGGCTTTATAGGTCTATGGAGCAGATTTCTAGGGCTGTTGATTTGGAAGTTTTTGTTCCTAACATTAGTGGGGATAGTTGCTCTTGGTGTTCTTATCAGGAAATTTGTCCAGTTTATTTTGATCCTATAGATAAAGTGTACTGATGTGTGGTATAATATATTGATTCCAAAACAGAAAGGCTTATATGACTTTGCAAATGCATTCATCGGGGGTTGACGAGTATCCAAAGTATGCTCGTATTCTTGTTGGTGGGTCTTCGGGTGTTGGTAAAACTAGGTTTGCTCTTACCGCTAAAAATCCTTTGTGGGTTTCTGCTGGTCCGGGTATGGCTACTCTGTCTTTACATGGAGGTATCAGGTATATTGACATTCAAACTGAAGATCAATTATTTGAATTAAAGAATATTCTTCTTGGTGACCATAAAGTTCTTAATGGTCCTGTCCAAACTCTTGTCGTTGATACTGTTGATGAACTTCAACGTAGGATGCTTCAGGGTAAGCTTGCTAAGGAGCGGCGTACTGATATTCGGGCTGATGATTGGAATTGGATTGCTCAAAGAATGGATGCAGTTTTTAGGGGTTTAAATGAGTTGCCTATGCATATAATTTATATTACTCATTTGAAGGAGACGGGTGGATTTGATGACCATGTTACGATTAAGCCTAATATCCAAGGTGGATTCGCTGAGCAAATCCATTCTCATGTGGACGGGTCATTCTGGATTCGTTCAAATGGTTCTGCCAATCTTCCTTTAGATGTTGTTCTTTCCGAGAGCCATGAGCCTTGGGCGGATAAGGATAGAGCCCCATCAGAAGATAAGCTACTTGCTTCAGTTTCTTGTTGGACTGATAAGCGTTATATGGTTACTTCTTCTACTAGTACAGCTGAGTGGGTTCACGATCATACTAATACGCTTCCAGCTATCTTTGATCTAAACTTTAGCGATGACTTCCCAAGAATGCTATACTTGAGGGAGCAGGGATGTAAAGATATTGCTGATTCTTTTGTTGTTGATATTAGTTTACAAGTTGATGCGGTGGAAGAGGAGGCAGCGCAGGAGTCAAAAACACTTTTAGTGAAAGATGAAAGCTTACCTGGTATGTCAAGTAATGATGATATACAGAAACTTCTTAAGTTAAGAAAAGCAAACAAACAAACAAACAAACAAAGGATATAACAAACTATGACTATACTGACATTTAATGCTGATAAGACAGCTTCGGCTCCTGTAGGGAAGGCAGCTCAGAGTGAGCGTAAGTGGCCGCATATTCCAGAGAATACTACTTTGGAAGTTGAGGTTGTTCGTTGCGAGATTAGAGAAGTAAATCATGAAGTCACACCTTGGAAGACTTCTGATCAGGAAGTTGCCTTTGGATTTAGGGTTAGAGATGGTGAGTATGCGAACCGTTGGCTTTGGGCTGATACTGAGGCTGTTCTGGATGGATCTGATCGTTGCCGTCTGCGTCAGTGGATTCAGGAAATTATTGGTGTCGATGCCCTTCCCGATGGTTGGCAATTTGATCCTAATGATCTTGTTGGACTAGATTGCCGCATTCGCGTGGGAACCTATTTCTCTAAGAAAAAGCAAGAAGTAATGAATTCTGTTGAGGATATTATGCGCAGTTCGGTGCCTCCGACTGGTTCAGCGCAGGAGGTTTTCTGATAGGTAATTAGTTATTAATTTGGTTAAATGCTCTATGGTGAAAAAGTATCACACTCTTTGAGAGTACCTTAGGCAGTATAAGGTAGAGCAGCTAGATAACATACATTAAGGAGCAAATTGTTAGACATTCAAGAGTATCTTGAATCTAAAGGGCTTTGGGTGAAGCCTGCTGGAGCAAATAATATTCACGCACCTTGCCCGGTTCACGGTGAGTCTAATGATAAACCTGGTAGGCTTTATATTAATGTTGATCCTTCAGATGATAAATATGGCGTTTATCTATGTTTTGTTTGCAACGCTAAGGGTAACTTTAATAACCTCAGAGCGCATTTTGGTGATCAGCCTATACATCTTGATGCTTCAGAGCTAGGCATACAATACAATCCTATTTATGAGGTTGCTACCCGATACTATGCGGAGCGCCTATTGGACAATCCTGAGGTCTACAGGTACCTTACAGAGGATCGTGGCCTAAACGATAAGACAATCATAAAGGCTCGTCTTGGTTGGGCTGATGGTACACTATCAAATCATCTTCTAGCAACTTTCTCGCCAGAGCAGATTAAAGAATCTGGCCTAGTGGACAGATTTAGTTCAGACTATTTTAAAGATGAGATCATTTTCCCATATCTAGACTATGGGAGGCCAATGCAACTTCGTGGCAAGAAGATTAATGGTAAGATGCGTGGCATGATGGGGGTGCCTGTGGGTTTGTACGGTATTGATTCTATTATTGGTGAAGATACAGTTCACATTGTTGAAGGAGAAATTGATTGCCTAACAATGCATCAACTTGGCTTTGCTGCTGTAGGTGTACCCGGGGTTCAAACATGGAAAGATGCTTGGTCGGATTACATTGAAGAAGCTAAACGTGTATACATACTGTTTGATAATGATAAACCAGGAAAGGCTGGTGCTGAGAAGCTTGCCACAAACATTGGTCCACGTTCACGCATCGTTGAGCTACCAAAAAAGGGTAGCGATGTAAACGATTGGGTTGTTAAGCATGGTAAGAATCGTGAAGATTTTGATTATCTATTTAGTAAAGCTAAGGGCGGTCTGCTAGTTTCTGTAAATGAGGCTTATGATCGTTGGGTTGAAATTGAAGGTAACAACAAGCTTACGGGTTTAAGATTTAACATTGATGAGATTGATAGGGTGATGACACACGGTGCTTTACCCGGCCAAGTTATTACTATGATTGCTAGAACAAATAGTGGAAAAACTATTATGAGTATAAACTATTTTCAGAGAATGAAGATGCTTAAACCTGATATCAAAATCTTGTATATGTCTTTGGAACAGACTCGTAATGAGTGGTTTGAAAGGGCGCATCGTATAAATAACTTCTATAATCCTGGCGCTTCTGTTGTTGACACTGTAAACTATTGGAAAGATAGTTTTTATCTTGTTGATAAGAATAAGATTAGCGAGGTAGAGTTGCTGGATTCTATTTATCAGTTCGCTTATGAGTCTGGTGGTATGCCCGATCTTATTGCTATAGATTATTTGGGTTATTATGCCAAGGGGTGTCAGGGCGCTTCTGAGTATGATAGAATGACTAATGCCATTATGGGCATTAAAGGTATAGCTAAAGATACTCAGACAGTGATCTATGCGCCACATCAGGGCAATCGTTCCGGTGAGTTTGGTAAGGAACTTCAGGCAGATCAGGGCCGTGGCGCTGGTACTGTTGAAGAAACTACCGATATGATGATATCTCTTTGGGCCCCAGATCAGGCCATAACTGGTGAGGATGAGCAAGGTAAGGGTGAGGTGTTGTCTAGAATTATTAAATCTCGTAACGGTGGCGTGGGGCAGCTTATTAAATATCAGTTTGCTCCTTTAACTCTAGCTATGATACCATTTAGTGATCCTCTTTATGAGAGGGCACTTCAGGAGAGGCTTTATGCTTCTGCTGGTGATGATTGGAAGGCTGCTGTAGTTAGACATAAGACAGGTAACATGGCTTTAGATTGGGAAGGATAGTTAGATGGCTAAAGAGCTAAGTAAAGATGGTGTAGAGTATCAGGATGGTACGCCCGTTAAGGTATATGAGGGTTCATTCAGGGGCAAGTGGATTGAGGATAACGATACTGCTGCTGCACGTTCTAGCGGTGATATCGGTGTTGCTCTTGTTCATTATCGAATTGATGTTCCAAAGTTTTCGCATATCGTTAAAAGCGGTGAGTTGAAGCGTGTTAATACTTTCATTGTTGAAGATGTTGAACATATTGATATTGATAAGGCTAAACTTATGTATGATAATTTGGATAAGAAAGTAAATGGTATTAACGATGGCTTAGTTGAGGTTTCTTATATTTATCCTGAAGAAGATCAAGAATTTGGATTCGACTTAAAGGGGGCATTGGAGTTATGAGTTTAATTGAAGAAGCCCATTCTGGACCAATATTTGTTCATGAGGTAACTTTTCTAGATGAAGGTTTTGTATTAAAGTATGTTGAGTCCCGTGAGCAATCGGATTCTGTTGCCATTGAGAAGGCTATGCTTCTCAATGCTAATACTGAAGAGCGAGAAATCGTTTATGAGAGGATTCAAAACGATCTTAAGTGGCTTGTGGATGACGGCCTACTTCAGCTTCGTAATCCCGAACAGTAATGTTTAATGTCTAAATCTTTACGTTGTAAGAATTGTGAGAAATATGTTCCTAAAGATGATATGTTTTTTATTGGGTTGTCTAGTTTCTGTTCTTATGACTGCTACAATCAGCAAATTTATAAGAGATCAAAGACTATTAAAAAGACTACAGTCAGATCAGTTGGGCGGGAAAACTTCGCATCTGTATGTCAGATAAATTATGATAAGGTTTTATTTAGAGATAAATGTTGTAGATTATGTGGTGGTACTAGCAATCTTGTTGTGCATCATATATACTATAAGAGTGAAGCAAGATACTTTAAGTGGTGTTCTCAGCCACATAATCTTATAACTCTTTGCAATGAGCCTTGCCATTTGGGAATAGTTCATGGTGATAAGAAAAGGTTTCAACCACTTTGTCTTGCTTTGGTTTGGTTAACTTATCAAAATAATAGTACAATAAACTTATATCAATTAGAAGAAAGAATAAATAATGGAAGTTAGACATGTTGATCCCAATACGGGTGGCGCAAAGTGTAATAAACCATCTCAGATTTCTGCTCTTGATCCTCTAGCTATGTTGGCTTTAGGTGAGGTCGCTGGTTATGGTTTGGATAAATATGCTAGATATAACTATCTCAGAGGCTTTGATTACTCTTTGGCTTATGACGCCATGCAAAGACATGCTAATCTTGCTTGGGCTGGTGAGGATATTGATCCTGAGTCAGGTTTATCACATTGGAGTCACGCTGCATGGCATTGCCTATGTTTGCTTTCTTTTCAGATTAGGGATATTGGTAATGATAATCGCCCTCATTACGATGTGGTTAATGAAAAGCCATTAAGTGAGTAAACAATTCGTATCTTTACATACGCACACAGCATATTCTAAGTTGGATGGTGCATCTAAGATTAGTGGTCTTGTTTCTCGTGCCAAAGAACTCGGTATGCCAGGTATTGGTATATCTGATCATGGTACTGTTTCTGGTATTATAGATTTTTATAAGGAATGTAAGAAGCGGGATGTTAAGCCTATTCTTGGCATGGAAGCATACTTTGCTGATGACCGTCTTGAGAGAACTGGTGTTAAGCAGTCTGATAGTAATGGTGATATTGATGGTTCTAATAAAAGCTATTATCATCTTTCGGTATTCGCTGAGAACAATGAGGGTTATCATAACCTTCTAAAGATTTCTAGTGATGCTTATATAAATGGTTTGTATAGGAAACCTAGAACCGACTGGTCTTTTCTAGAGTCACACTCTGAGGGCATCATTGTTGCTTCTGGTTGTCTTGGTGGTCCTGTGCTGCAGCCTTTGCTGCATAACAATTATCTTGCGGCTAAAACTAATGCTGCAAGGTTTCAAGATATTGTTGGTAAAGATAATTTCTTTATTGAACTAATGGATCATGATCTCCCTGAGCAACGTAGAACCAATCCTCTTCTTCTGCAGATTGCTAGAGAGATTGGTGCGCCTACTGTTCTAACTCAGGATACGCATTATACCCATAAGGAAGATTGTTCTAGCCATGAGGTGTTATTATGCTGTCAGACTGGGGCGAAGCTTTCTGATCCTAAGCGTTTCAAGTTTCATAATCACGAGTACTATTTGAAGCCTTCTGAGTATATGCGTTCGCTTGGCGATTGGGCTGACGAGGCTTGTGATAATACTTTGCTTATAGCTGAACGTGCTTGTGTTGATATTGACTTTAAGACCCAGCATCTTCCTGTGTTTGATGTTCCGGAGGGTTTTGATGGCGATGTATCTTATCTTAGACATCTTACTTACGATGGTGCTAAGGCACGTTATGGTGAGTTAAATCAGGAAATTATTGACAGGTTAGAGTATGAGCTTTCGGTTATTAACTCTATGGGTGTTAGCTCTTATTTCTTAATCCTGTGGGATATAATGTTGTTTGCTCAGAGTGAAGGTATTCTTTCTGGCCCTGGCCGTGGCTCTGCTTGCGGTTCTATAGTAAGTTATTGTTTAAGAATTACTCATGTTGAACCTTTGGAATATGGTCTTATCTTTGAGCGTTTCTTGAACCCTAGCCGTATCACTATGCCTGATGTTGATTTGGACTGGGAGCAAAGGCACAGGGAAACAATTATTAATTATACAAGTTCTAAGTATGGTTCGGATTATGTTGCTCAGATTGCTACTTTTGGTACGATGAAGGGTCGTACTGCTATTCGTGATACTGTAAGAATCCTTGATCTTCCATTCTCTTTGGGTGGCAAAATATCTGAGGCTATGCCTAAGGCTATTTCTGGTGTTGACATCCCGCTTTGGGCTTGCCTTGAAAAAGATCCCAAGTTCGAGGCTGGTTATCATAACGCTCAAACTTTGAGAGATATGTACATTAGTGACTCTGAAGTTAAAGAAGTTATTGATGTTGCTTTAGGTCTTGAGGGCTTGATTCGCCAGTCTGGTATTCATGCTGCTGGTGTTGTTATTGGTGATAGACCTTTGATTGAGCTTGTTCCGTTGGAGACTCGTAAGGATGGTTCTATTCTTACCCAGTGGGATAAGAAAGCTGTTGAAGATGTTGGCTTGTTGAAGATGGATTTTTTGGGTCTTAAGACTTTAGATGTTCTTGCTGATTGCATTAAGATAGTTGGGATTACCCTTGAGGATATTCCGATTGATGACATTGCCACTTATGAGATGCTTAAGCTTGGTGAGACGGTCGGATGTTTCCAGATTGAATCTAGCGGTATGCGAGATCTTCTTCGTAATCTTCGTCCCACTAACATTCGTGACATTTCTGCTGTTCTAGCATTATATAGGCCAGGTCCTATGGCACAGAATTGGCATAATGATTATGCAGATAGGAAGAATGGTAGGCAGGCTGCTGTTCCTTTCCATGAGGATGCTCGTGATATCCTTGCTGAAACATATCAGATTCCTTTATATCAGGAACAGTTGATGAAGATTTCTCAGGTGTTCGCTGGTTATTCTATGGCTGAGGCTGATAATCTTAGAAAGATTATTGGTCGCAAAGAAACTAAAGCTATGACTGATGAGCGTGGCAAGTTCGTTAATGGTTGTGTTGGCAAGGGCTATGATCCTGATTTCAGCGAAGATCTTTTTGATAAGATTGATGGTTTTAGTTTGTATGGTTTCTCTTCTTTGCATTCTATGCCTTATGCCCATATAACTTTTTGGACTGCATATCTTAAGATGCATTATCCTCGTGAGTTTATGGCTTGTCTATGTTCTTCTGTTATGGGTGAGTTGGATAAGGTTGCCCTTTATTTGTATGAGGCCCGTAGGATGGGTTTGAATGTTCATCCTCCTGATGTTAATACTTCTAATTCAGATTTCTCTGTTACTGATGATGGTATCCGTATTGGTTTGAGAAATGTTAGAAACATTGGTATTGATCTATCTGAGATGATATGCTCTGAGAGGCCGTACAAGACCTTATATGACTTCTCTAGGCGAATTAACCCAAGTACCACTGCTATGCAATCCCTTGCCCTTAGCGGTGCTCTGGATGCGTATGGTACAAGGTTGGGTATTCATTCTGTATCAGTAGATCTTTTGAAGAGTACTCGTAACGATAACATAAAAAATAATATTAATCAGAATTCTTTATTTGATAACACAGAGTTAGTTGATATTAAAATACCTGAACAAGAATTTGGCTTACATGAAATGCTTGCTAAAGAAAAAGAATACATTGGTATGTATGTTTCGGGCCATCCTCTTTCTGACTATACAAGCAAGATGGCTAAACATACCCTTTCCGATCTTCCCACAATGGGACAGGAGAAAGGTATCAAAGTTCTTTGTATCATTAGCAGCATCGAAGTTAAGTTCACTAAGAAACATGAATCTATGGCCATTATTCAGGTGGAGGACCAGACTGGTTCTATGGAAGTAGTTGCTTTCCCAAGAAATTGGAAGAAAGTAAATACTTTGAAAGCCGGTGATGTTACACACATGTGGATCAGGCCAGGGATCGACTATAGAGAAGAAAGGCATTACACTCTAGCTTCTCTAGAAACTGTCGATTCTAATGTAGTACAAATAGATAACAGTAAAACATTTGGTGTGTATCTGCCATTAAAGTTTAGTAGTGATCCAACCTTTATGTCTAAACTTAAAGGCGTATTCTTAACTAATTATGGTTCTATGCCAGTTTCATGTTACATATCAAGATCTGCTACAATAGATTTAGGTAATGTGTACAGTATTGAATCTACTGATACTTTAAAAAGTTCTATCAAATCTTTATTCATTGAATTTAATGACAAGAAAGGCAATATCATATAATGGGTTCTAATAATCCTTGGAGTAGTCAGCGTAAAGCGGCTCGCAAGAACAAACAACGTATGCAAGATGCATACGAAAAAGAGTACATCCATCCAGAAGAGGAGTTCCGTGGTAGCGAAAAGTACAAGCAAAAAAAGTCTAAGTGAAGTAGTTAAAACTATTAACAAAGACAGCCCAGGTTTGATGGCAACACTTTCAGAAGATGAACTTATGGGTGTTAGCCGTATACCTACAGGTATCCTATCTTTGGATATTATGCTAAACGGTGGTATACCTCGTGGCACTATCGTTGAAACATTTGGCAAGCCCGGTGGTGCCAAGTCTTGTATAGCCACAATGCTTGCGGGTCAGGCACAGCAGTTTGGTGAGGTTGTTTATATTGACCTTGAGAACGCTTTCGACCCTAAGAAGGCAGAGAACTCTGGTGTTAATCTTAAGAAGCTGTGGATTCCACAGCCGGGTTCTGCTGAGGAAACTCTATCTCTTATTGAGAAGTGTTTAGAAGCAGATGATGTTTCACTTATCGTTATTGACTCTACTGCCGCTATGGTTACTAGGGCTGAGATAAATGGTGACTATGGTGATGCTCATGTTGCTCAACTTGCTAGGCTGATGTCTTCTGGTTTGAAGAAGGTTAACCAGTTTATGGTTGATCGCCAATCTCAAACTATTATCTTCTTTGTTAATCAGATCAGGGAAATGATCGGTGGTTATGGTATGGGTCCAACAACTTATACTCCTGGCGGTAAGGCTTTGCCTTTCTATTCTTCTACACGTTTAGAGGTATCTAGGACTGGCCAGTTGAAGCAGGGTGAGGAAGTTATTGGTCAGTCTGTTCAGGTTAAGAATCCTAAATCTAGGTTTTCTCCGCCGTTTCAGAAATGTAATTTTGATTTATATTATGATTCTGGTGTGAGTAATGAGTCTAGTATTGTGGATGCTGCTGTTAAACTTGGCTACCTTGATAAGGGTAGTAGCGGCTGGTATTCTGATGTATCTACTGGGGAAAAGATAGGTCATGGTAAGCCTAAGGTACTTGCTTATCTTGATGCTAATCCGGACTACGCAAAAGAACTTACTAAAAAGGTCTTGACATAATCGTAACCATGTCGTAATATATAGGTAATGGTTTATACGCCATAATCCTAACCGTGAGAACCGGTAAGGTAGCCGCAGCTTATTCTGCGGCTGTCCTATTCAACGAACAAAGGTTAAATATGAATATAAAACAGAAAGTTTCAATTACATCACTTGCTATCATTGCAGGCTTAGGTCTGGCAGCGTGTAGCCCCGAAGAAGTAGCGATTTATAATACGCTTAATCCAACTGAGCAGGCTGCGGTAAACGCTCATCTTAGTCCCCCGAGACAGGAACATACCCCTCCCGGCGGATTCCTAGCGTGCGTACGAGCCCACGAATCAGGCGGCGACTACCAAGCAAAGAACCCTGCCAGCACCGCTTCGGGTGCGTATCAGTACCTCCGTGGTACGTGGGCCACGATGAGCGCTAGGGCCGGGCACGGCGGCTATCCGACCGCCCGATCAGCGCCACCACACATCCAAGACGCTGTAGCGGTCTACACCGTGAACGCCGGATGGGCTTCTGCGTGGAACGGTACCGGCTGCTAGCGTCTGGTGGGGTGCGGAGTATGGCGACATGCTCCGCACCCCACTGCACCCGCAATGCCAAGGCCAAGGGGATGTGCAACATGCACTACGAACGGGTCCGCCTGACGGGTGACGTGAACCGAGGCAGACGCCGTCACGCAAGCCCCATCTGCTCCATCAATGGATGCGAGAAGCGCACGGTGGGCGGGGTAGGTGCGGCATGGTGACCCGACCATCACGCTAGGGATCTTCGATGGTATGCGGGTCACCACCGCTGGGTACGTTGCGGCTAAGCCTCGCTCGACGCAGGCTCACCAAGGTTTTGCCCCAGCCAAGGCGAGAGTGACCTTCCGGCCGATGAAACACGATAGAGGTAGGTGGTCAAATCCACCTACTATGATAGTAGTCTCTTAGGACTTCGGTAAGCAGAACATTTCTTTGTTCAGTAGATTCTGTCATTTTTTCTACTATATTACATTCATCATTACATTCATCTTCTGGTCCAACGCCACAGGATTCACATACGGTCATTTGCATTATTTTCTCCTAGTTAATTGGGTGGAAGCGGCAAGATTCGAACTTGCGTAGCCTAAGGGCGGCAGGTTTACAGCCTGCTAGAATTGTCCACTCTCTCACGCTTCCTATAAATATTAATTGTATTGTCGATATCTATTATATCATACTTTATACAAAGGCGGAATATGCGAACAAAAGATAAAACATAATGGATTCTTATAAGCATGGGAGTGTATCTGATAAAATTCTTGCAGAAGTTTCGGCCTCTCCTGATATTAGACTCCGTAAAGCTATTGGTCGTTTTGGTATAATAGTCATTACTATAGCAATGACTATATTAGTTATTACACTTTTACAATCGTTTATTTATCTATTTAAGTGGAATCCACTTGGCGAATACCCCTTGCAGGTAGTTATAAATAAACAAGAAATTATAGACGGTATATCATATCCAACAATAGGTGTAAATGATACTCTTGTAATAAATGGTATAAAATGTGCCGATGGGCGTGTGAATGTAGAGGGAACGGTGATTTGGGTTACAGATGAGCCGCCCGGCTCAGAAATAAAAACTGGTACGAATACGGGCATTAGAGGCCCTGGTTGTGTTAATCAAACCTACCGAGTCTCTGTGCCTAATGAAATTGTGGAACAAGTAAGAATTTTTAAACTGGAAGGCATAGAAACATCAATTTGGCATCTCACAGGCTTTGAAACCCCAATCAAATCAGATGGGAGTAAAGGCGAAAGTAGAACTTGGATAACTACCAGCTTCAGAATTAGATCGGAGTAATATGGCTTCAGAAGAATTAAATGATAAGATTCAGCGGGCACTTCTTCAGGCAGCTGTGGATGAAATTCGTAAAGATATTGATGAAACTGAAAGAAGGTTTGAGAAGTACGTTGAGCAGGCAGTTTTTATTGCTTTCCGTGAGCATACAGACCTGAGGCTCAAGCCACTAGAAAAGCTGACTACAGGCCTTGTGGGGCTTGTGCTGACAAGTGTGCTGGCTGCTGTGCTGGCGCTTGTGGTGCGAGGTGCGTTGTAGACCAAAAATGGTAATAAAAATAGGCCGTAACCCATGAGGGCTACGGCCTATTTTTATTACAAACCACATTTACATTAGTTTAACTTTTCGGGGATTTAATAACAGCACGAACAGTAGGACTGCTTCAGTTCAATGATAATGAAGATATTTCACCCAATTTTCGTAGCCTTTAATCTCCTTAGATGGATCTAAAGTCTTAACCCAAGCAAATGGACTACTAGTTTCGCCCATAAGGACACCCGGCTCACCAGTAATTTCACATGTTTTAGCTGAAAGTTTCTCATAGGATTTAATAATATTATTCATTTTGACACGATCATTATCACATTCTTCAGGTGCGTAAATATAGTATCTAAGGCCCCCAAACTTTTCTTTAATCTGAAGGATATTGTAATCGGGGCACACGGCTGAAAGTTCCTCATCGCAACTTATGATTAGAGGATACCAACCTTTATCGCAAGAGATATAGCCAACATAACTATCATTAAACTTAGATAGGATTGTTTTTAGGCCATCATAATACTCTCCAGCATCTTCTGGAATAACGTAATTTTCTTTATTATGCATTATCAACCCCCATACGGATCTTAAACACTACAGAACCATCACTAGATTCTTTTGTGCTACCAGTGTACACTGCATCAGACTGAATGCATTCCAAATAATATTTATTACCTGGCTTTCTGATTAGTTGTTCCGCAACATCTTCGTCAGCATCAAATACTACATTATACATACTTATTATCTCCATTTGTTGTTGTTGTTGTTGCAGTCCCCCGCCCAAGAATTGAACTTGGCGAACTAACGGTAGAAACGTCTGTTGAGCGTCCAGCTCGCAGGGGTAAGTCCATTATCTTATTTCTGCACTCCAAGAGTTAGAATATTCTCTATCCTTGAATACATGAGAGATACCAAGCTGCTGCTTAAGTCTAATAAGTTCCTCTTCTTCCATGCCAAGATTCTGTGAAATCTCATCATCTTCTAAACCAAGATCAGAAAGCTTCACGATTAGATCACTCATCTTTTCAACCTGATGTAGGCCCTTGATTCTATTCATGAGAACAGTAAGCTGTACGGCATCATGATATGATATTTCTAGATCAACAATTAGAGCTTTCTGCGAACCCATTCTAATAAGAGTTTCATAACGATGGTAGCCATCAATAATCCTATACTTCATAAGTTCTTCATCCCAAGTAGTAACAATTGGGAACAAGAAACCAAATCTATCAATACAGTTTCTTAATAGGCTCATCTCATCTGATGGCATACGATTAGGGTTATAATCGTTTGCTTGTAGTTCGGTAATGCCTACCTCTTTAGGTAAAATAAACTTTATAAGATTGTCATCCATCTTGATTTAAACTCTTCCTTTCTTTCCATGTCTATAGCTGCGATTGGTTTTGAATTCTCCCAATCATTGAGCAGTAACTGTCCTACCTGTTTTTTATATGTTTCTTCATCGTTAGGTTGAGATGAGAATCTCTTCTCAAATATTATTTTATGATCTTCTTCTTGGATATTATCAAACAAGAAGTTTCTAAACTCTTCCCAGTTCTCATAATGTGAAGGCAAAGTCTTATTACTAAATATTAACTTCTCACTCGCATACCTTGAAGCAGTTGAGATACCGCCTATCCGTTTACATAATGCATCGTATGTTTCTGGTTCAAACTTTGGTAAATCTATGAGACACTTATAGCTTTTTTCATGAACAAGGTTTGATACACGCATACTATACATGCTGTAGTTGGACCAGAACATCTTATCATAAATATTGTTATAAGTAATATTATAATCCCAAACAAATTTCCACACATCATTCCAACCCCAGTCATAGATTGGATAGAACTTGTGTGCGCCATTGGTTGTGGTTGCCCAGTATGTATTTTTATACCCAGGGTTCTTAGTAACGGCTCGGTATCTCATGATACCTTCTTCTGCCCTTAGTCCAACAAGGAAAGCTGCATCTTTATTTTGCTCTTCTAGATAGGGGAAGAACTCGTAGAATCTTTCAGGATAATCTTCTTCTATGCTTTGAATAGCCATAGGGTCTTTCTCACGCATCCATTGCTCGCCCTTACCCCAAGCGTATAGGAAGTAGTTTGAATAGCTTGTTGCGTTAGTCATGTAGACCGGAACCTGATACCACAGTGGTATTACGTTCTCATGTTGCATCTGTAGCTTCACAGTATCCACTGAGGCTGTATATTCTGCCTCTTGATCTAACCAGAATACCTCTAGCTTTCTACCTCTAAGGATGGCTTCCTGTAGGGCCAGATGGTACAGTACAGTACTATCTTTACCACCTGATACTGAAACTTGTACACGTTCAAACTCATCAAATATGAAAGACATTCTTTCTCTAGCTGCTTCTAATACTGTATTATTTTCATAAATTCTTTTAGCCATATTTAAACTCCTTTACCTATTAGAGTATTATAGAAATCCATACGTCTAATATTCTCTTCAGCAATAAATTTGTATACACCAAACTCAGGCCAAACAAAGTCTTTATTGGAATAAAAATCATCAAATGATACTTTATTCATAGTGGTACTATTGGCAAGATTTTTAATCATATAATTTATAATAGTCTTAGGTGTTGCATTAGTTTGAAATGCAGTTTCTTTAACTGCATCATATAAAGCAATTTCATCATCTGATGGTGACCTGAATGAAAAAGTAGATTCTATTTTATCTAAATCAGAATATACACCATCGAAAGTTCCTTTAATTTTTTTAGCAGATAACTGGCAATCATCTTCTTCCCTAAGAAACCAATGCTTCCATTCAGTTTCTACCGTATAAGAATGAGGCCAGAGCCAAGGGTTATTATTAGTAATAGAAAATGCCCACCAGAATCTCCAAGGCTCACCTACGAATGGTGCAGTGTCTATAATAATCTTTTCTATGCTATTAGAATTTTCTTGTATGTACTCAAATATAATATTTGTTCTAGTACTTGGAGTTATAATCTTATTGATACCAACAATGATAATAGTACTATGATGCATATCATAATACTTGTACCTATATTTTTCAAACTCAATATATTCTACATTGTTAAGTTTAGGTAGCTTATAACCCTCCCTGTAGACAACAACAGTAGAATTATTGTCATACTCTGGTGGTATTATGGCGGTGGATGTATCTTTCAAAAATTGTAATTTATACAACACTAATATCCGTTCAGTAGTTTATAGTTCTTTAAATATTTTCTCTAAGTCTGTTCCATCCAATAATGATTTAGGTGAAAGAACAATATCCGATATACGATTCATAGTATTGACTCTAGCTGAACCGATAACAAAAGAATACATCTTGAAACCTAGCTCTTCTTTACTAGCTAGAAAACGTTTTTCCCAAGAGCTAGGAACCATGCACTCATCATCCGTAGCAAAGATTATATCAGATGTTACCGCACCATCGCCAGCTTCTTCTTCGATTATGCTAATTGCTTCCTCAAGAGGATCAACATAGCTTGTTCCGCCACCTTGATAACCTAACTCAGCAAATTCCATGATCGCCTCAAAGCCTTCTTTACGGTACATGAACTTATGGTTCTTATTCCTTGTTACAGTTACAGCAATTTGTGATCCTGAAGTATCATATTCCATGCGAAGGTACTGTCCGGGACCACCGAAGTGTATAGCCACAAACTTTCGTTTCTGTACTTCAGCAACTTTAAGTAAAGCTAGTCCAATTGCTTTAGCCCATATCTCACGGTCACCACTCATTGAAGGTGAACCATCACAACAGTAGATTATACTACCTTTAGTTTTTGTTTCGATACCACGAATAGCGTACTGGGCTAGGCTGCGCTCAAGATACTTTTTGGCCTGCTCATAGAATAATATATCCTCACCGAACGCAACCATTTCTGAACCTAATAACCTAGACCAGTCGTTACCCATTTCAATATCATAGATTTCATCGTAAGCATTGACATTAACTTCTTCGACATTTGAAGTTGCCATGTTTTGGAATCTACCAACTACTTCTGCCATGCGTTTAAACTCTGGTGTTGAAAGTCGTTTAGCTAAACTAACCCTTTCTATGTGACTCATTCTAGCTAACTCTCCGGAGCCTAAACCCCATCCCTCAGCAAACTGTTCACCTTCAGCCTGTTCACCTAGCTCCTTCATGGACTCCTGCATGACATCACGAACCTCTGAGCCAGCCTCATTAAGGTCATCGCTCAGAGAGCGCTCAAGTTCATTAACTTCTTTCATCATGTCTTCTATGAGTTCATCAGAAGTCTTTTTATCTTGAGCATCCTGAAGCTGTTCCTGCTTATCTGAAAGTTGGTTAGCAGCATCTTGTAGCTTTTTCAACTTATCAAAAAGTATATCAAGTTTAGGTTCCAGATGAACACAAGCTATGGACGTTCCTACAGAATCACCAGCAGACATTTTACGCATCGTCTGGAACTCTTCCATGTTAAGCATCTCATTCATAACCTTATAGTTGATAGAGTACTTTGCGTTAACCTCTTCTTCTTTCTTGAGTAGCGGCACAGCTTTAATAAGAGCATGGAACAAATCTCTGAAAATCTCTGCACCAGTTTCTTTCTTGGCAATACGTTTCTGTGCTACAGCCAGCTCTCTATTATTTTTGAATGAACGCTCAGATGCCCTGAAGTCCCATTGGTCTGCTTGGATAGTATAATGATCTTTGTGGTCAGACATTAATTTCCTTTATCATTAGTGACAATTATTAGTTGTCATAAACATTATCATCTTTAATTTCTTCCAAGCTAAATGCTTGAGTCTTAATGATATGAAATTGTTGCTCAGTGAAAGCTCTCAGCTCATGAACCTTAGTCATATCCAAGCCTTCTTTCTTGGCACGCTTACCTAGATCGTTAATAGTTTTCTGTGCAGACCTAAGCTTACGCACACATTCTGTTCCAAGAGAAGTAATAACAACTTCTTCCTGAGTGTCTTTCATGGTCTTGTTAAAGTTATGCATCATCTCATTGATGGAGGCACGAATAGCACGAATCTCTTTATCAATCGGCGAAGCAATGTTAGACACAGCATCATAAACTTTATCAATATCATCAGGGTTCTTCCAGAACACATGCTGCAATGGTAGTAAATCAATCAGCTTAGCTTCTTGCCTGCCCTGTAACCATGCCTCTGCCTGAACAACTTTGACAGCTTGCCTTGCACGTCTATCGCTAACATTAATCTCTAGCTGATTAAGCTTATCGAGGATGTCTAGAAGACCTTCAATAAGATCGTTGCTGATAGCTACTGAGTCGATCTCATGATGCGCTTCTTCAATATCTCCAAGTGTGATCGTGTCAGTAATTTCTTCTGACTCGTGAAGGTTATGTGTTCTGAGTAGTTCTGCTTTGTTAGATGGGTCTTGAATTCTTTTAACCTCATGCCAGAAGTGGAAGCGGTCAGCTAAAGCTTCTAGGTCAGCGGAATCTGGCAGGCTATTTGTTGCAGTGAACATAGAGATAAGAGGTACTTTAATAACCCCTTCGCCGCTGTCGAACTGACGTTCATTCATAATTCTGAGCAGTGAGTTAATCAAAGCTGAAGATGATCTACATAGCTCATCAAGGAACGCAATCTTAGCTGTTGGCAATCTCCTGTCAGTAACTTTACGGTACACACCATCCTTTGTTAGACCGAAGAAGTCTAGGAAACCTAGAACTTCTTCCGCTGCCGTGAACTTAGTAAGCAGGTAGGAAAACTTATCATTCGGTCCAAAGTCGCTAATATGATCACATAGGCTATCTACAAGTAAACTCTTAGCCACTCCTGGCTCACCGTATTGGAGATGGTGCATCTTGCCAATTAAAGCAAGAATAGATGTGTGGATCTCATCATCTCTTTCAAATAGGAAACGTTTCATTGACTGTTCTGTGTTAAGAAATTTTTCGTTTAACATTAAACCCTAACCTCTTTGTTTGTACGGCATAATTCTAACTGACCTATAACACAATCTTGTGGTTCTTTGTCTGTCCTTATTCGTGGCATAACTGTATGATATAGCCTATCTGAATCTGTTGCATATAGACATGTTACTGTTACAACATCCCCCACTTTAACAGATGGTCCATCTGCTGTCAACGCTGAACACTTACCAACTTCGATAAACTCATTATCTTTCCACATAGACAATACCATATTAGATTTACTTTCACAACCAAGCTCTGTTACATAACAATCGACCTCGTTAAGAAATTTGTATTTTACAAAGTTACTGTTTCTGCCTGGCTTGTAAGGCGCTGAAAGCTTCTTAAACACAACGCCTTCAGCTTTAGAGTGCAACAGGTCATCAAATATCTCTCGCTTGTTAAGCGTATGAATACTAACCTTTCTTATAATATTGGAATCCATCCTTTTAGCAAGATCACAAACAAGCTGATAGCGCCTTTCTAATTGCCATGAGCAGATCGTAGCAGATATGATATCAAACATATGATACTTATTGTCAAGCAACTCGCCATCAAGTGTTAAGGATATTGGCATATCCTTAAGGTAATTACTTATAGTTACCGGTATATCTCTCTGAACACCATTACGGTTATAACCCGTTACCTTGCCGGAATCAATTGATAAAACCATTCTTTGACCATCAATCTTCTGACTTATACCCCATTCGGGTGAGTCTAAGTATATGTTTGGATCTGAACAATCTTTAGGCAATTGTGCTTGCACTAGTCATCCCATTCCTCAAGTTTAATATTCTCAGTTGACGGTTGGCAAAGGTTAATAGTATCTGTAATGTCTTCAAACATCATATCATATTTCTTCTGCTCAATAGTTTCTTCACAAACAACAGTTTCAGGTTTTACTACCTCAAACTCCAAAGTGATAATGTCATCAACATTCTTGTCTGTTAACGTAACTTGGAAGCTAGTTAAGACAACCCCCAAAGGCTTAGAAATCCTGCTAACGGCTGCTTCTAAGCCATGTAATGCTTTCATTGGATCATCCATCTTCGTCTCCTTTAAATTTTGACCAGATGAGATTAGCCCTATGGAAAATAATTTCTACTTCTTTCTCTTCCATTTGCATACGCTCACAAAGTTTTTCCATATCAATTGTATCATGTGTTCGTGAGATAGCGGAAACTAGTAGAGGAAATAAAGCTCGCTCAGAAAATTTTACTCTAACTGCCATTATCCCTCATACTCTGGATGGTCGTAATGTGTTTCGCATACCGGGCAATCCCAGCCGTCCGAATCGACAATGACCTCATCATCGAATGCACATTCCAAAGTCTCACCTCCAATTGTAATTTCTGATAATAAGCTTCGAAGTCTATTGAACAAATCTTTAAGGTATGGTCTTATTTCAGGAAATTCTGCATCTTTCATTGCTGATACTTCCATTAATAGTTCCTGCAATGAATCAAACAATGAAAGAGGAACAACATGTACTTGTTTTTCTGAGACACAAACTTTAACGCTTTCTGTATCCCACCATCCTGGGATATCTGACTCTCTCATACCATCTGGATAATTACTCACAATTAAATCCTCCAAAGATAATTTCTTCACCAATCTGATCTGCCGCTTGGTCTTGTAGGCAGTCGATAAGGTTTACTAAACCATCCATTAAGTCTCGCCCATCATTGCTATTAGAAACATTAGCAAATTCTTTAGGAGTTTCGCTATCTAGAAAGTCTAGAAGAATCAATTTAGATCTAGCCATCTGCCCCCAATCAACATTTAGTGCATGTATGGTAATATCATTACCAGTAATATTATGATTCATATCTACTTTGTGGTTCATATTGTTAACCTAACTTAGTTGCACCGATGGAGAAACTTTCTCCTAATTCATATTGCATAAGGCCATCATAATTATCAAATACTATATCTTGGTCTAGAAGATCAACGGAATCATTATCCCGTTGACGTTTCTCAACCTCCTCAATCATAGCTTGTTCTAACGCTTGCTCTCGGATGATTTTCTCGTGGTCAATCATCAGGCAACAAAGCTATCTAGAGCTGAAAGCATATCTAACTCAATGCTATCATCGTCAATAGGTGAAGAAACCGTGCCGAATTCACCAGACTCAACTGCGGCAATACGTTCTGCTGCGGTATTACGGTAAGACTCTGGATCAAATTCTTGAGTGATGTTCTTAGCCACAGACAAAGCCTTCTTTTTAACAGCAGCAGAAAGGCTAGGAGTACGGGCATCATACTGATTTAACTCAGCAGGATAAAGCTGCCGCTGGATTGCGAGGTTACCTTGATAGTTAAGCAATCTAAACAATCCCTCGTTGCCTTGAAAGTTGCACTGACCTATAAGAGCAACATTACCATCGGTGAGGATAGTCAGAATAAAGTCATGCCACTGCACATTTACAGGATCTTCCTTAACGGGTGTACCCTTCTTCTCTTTCTTCATAGTGTCAAACACATAGGCATTATTGTCCGAAGGGAACAGCCAACGCTCAACATCCTCAATAGGATGCGCTGTCAGGTTAAGAACATTCTTAGGCAAAGGAGATTCTTTAGCCTGAGCAAGCTCATCAGCATTAATGGGAATAAAGCTACCATCTTTCTGCTGAAAGCCACGCTCAAGATCCTCTTTGTTCCAGATGTTACCGTCGTTATCACGATACACTTGAGCGACTGGGCCGAGTGTTGGTGTGCAAAGCTTTGCTTCTGGACCGTATAGCTCAACTCTTGATTTGCGGATAGGAATCAAACGACCATTAGTAGTGGCTGATCCTAAACGGATTGTGAAATCTGACGATTGTGCTCGCACTGTCATTCGGTTGCTCATAATTATATTCTTCTTTCATTCTTGAGTGCCTTCAAACCTGGCATCATTAGTGTTCTACCCTTTTTAGCAATTTCAACAAACTCACGTTTAACTAATAGCTTCTCAATACTCAATATTTCATCCTTTGATCGTAATGAATGATTGGAAAGATTCTCAACTCCCGAAGTGCCTCCTAATTTGTATAGTGATTCCAAGTATGCCATATGATCTTCCGTTAATCCATCTGCTGTAATCTCACACATATCTAAGATATCTTCAGTACTCATACTGCCTAATCTATTAGCCATCTTAACAAGCTGTCTGGCCTGTCTAGGAGAACCTGCTGATGCTCTTCCAAGTGCCTCGCACTGGCCTTTAGTGTGCTTCAGCTTAAGTCGTGTAGCCAACATAGCAACAATCCTTGAAAGCTCTTCTTCACTGTAGTCACCGAATCGTAGCTTGTCAAACCTAGTTACTAAAGCATCATTAAGTTTCTGCGGATCGGTAGTTGCTGCAACAATAGAGATTTGATTCTCAATAGGAATACACTTACCGTTGTCAAGCCGTATCTCATTCTCTTGAAGAACATTATAGATATAATACTGGCTTTTCTTTTGCATATTCTGAATCTCATCTAAGAACAACAATCCCTGATGCTCCATGAGAACACGATTGATTGTAGCCATCTTAAAGTCTGGCGTAATCATAAGATCCAAGAAGTTAAGACCAGCTTCTTGAGCTACCAGAGCAGCTAAAGATGATTTTCCTGTTCCTGGTGGGCCAATCAGCAAAGTTGGTTCTAACCTTTCGTTGTTTACTGCTGCATGATTACTAATCAATTGTAACTTTGATTTTAGTTTATCTTGCCCAATCATCTCATCCCATGAACGAGGCTTAAGACTTCTATCTTCTGGGTTTACTAGTGTACTCATAGTTGTTCGGGCCATCCTTCGGGTGGAATATAATCTACAAAGGGCCATTGTTTCATACTCAGATAGTGTGTGTCAACTAAATCTTGAACAAATTTAATGTCTGTAGCAACTGACTCCCATTTGCACAGGTCACATTGTATCCTGATCCCTTCATCTGATTCCTTAATTGATTTACATCGGTGTAAAGTTTTGGACAATTTAATCTTCCATCCTATCTAGCAGAGCGTTGATCTGTGAACTTGCAATATTCAGTGCTTCCTTAGAATTATCTAAATTATCATTAAGAATATCTGAATACGTTGCCATCTTACCTTTCAGGTTAGCATATCTGGTTTGCATCTCTATAAACTTCTTGGCCGTTATCTTATCAGACTTGAGTAGCTCACGGGCCTCAGAGATAAGTACTTGAGTCTCACCAACTGACTCGCTCTCAAAGGATACTCTTAACATATCTCTCTGCTTATCGTCATCAACTAATGGTAGTATATCAAATGATGCGGCACCAATCGAATTGATAACATTGCTAATCGACTCAAGTTCCCTACACCTGTCTAAAGCAACAAAATAAACGCCACCACCTTGACGCACTCTAACACCTAGAAGATTATACTCTACAGCTCTACGAGCAGCCTCCCTAATTACTAGGTCATGCATGATTAAACTTTTACTTTTAATGAAGCTTTCAAGCGTATCTTTAACTTCACTATATGAATCCCAAGCAAAATCATCATCACTAATCTTACACTCGAAGTTCATCTTAGCAGTATCCTTTGCGAGTGACACATCAGCTATGGTTCTATGGTCAAGAATATGATTCTTACTATCCACCGTTTCCTCAACTAGACACTTGAAGATAAAGCTTGGCTCATTACCAGCGTCACGCATCGTGTAATTGCATGATGAATCATCTGTAGGCCCAGTTTTTTTCTTCATTGTTGCAATACTACATGCTCTCCTGAACACGTTATTTGCTGAAGGAATATTGATCCTGTCAATAGGGGCTTTATACTGGTCAATAAGATGTATGAATTGTTTATGCTTAATTTCTGCTGATGTTGGTACAGTATACCAAGCTAGCATACCAAGTATTGGCGTATCCATAGCATTTATTTTATCAACATAAGTACTAAAAGTTGTCATTTATTCTCCATCTCATATCTGGCATTAGCCAGAATAGCATCTCTTTTGTTCTGCTCTAAACGTAAGTAAACATTATCAATTGCTTTTATAATATAGTAAAATAAAGTTACAAGTATTAAGATTTCCATAATTACTTAAGCTGCAATCCAGTAAGTTACGCCACCAAATTCATATGCTGAATAATCACATTTTAATTCCTTACTAGCCTGACCCCAGTCGATGCACCGGAATGGCCACTCTGATGGAATATCGTAACAATCCTCAGCAAGTTCTCTAGTGTAATCAGTAAAGAAACTATCACGAATGAAGTAAGCGTCTCTCTCCCAATCATCTACCTCACTCGCACACTCTGCGAATCCCTCAAGCTCACTCATCTCTTTAAGAACTTCAGGGTTAGCCTCTTCGCCGTTCTCGTAAAGTTCGTTAATCTCCTCAAGAAGTTCTTCCATGCGATCTATAACATCTTGCGAATTAAGCATATCTTCGTATTTCAAATCTGCTGACATTTATTTATTCCCTTGTTTGAGTTGATTTATAATTTCAATCGCTTCTAATTTAGTATGCACAATCGGCATATCAATGCCATTCTTTTCTGCAAGCATCTTTATAATGACGAATTGACCCTTACTTGGCAAGATGCTTTCTTCTGCTGAATATTTTAATCTTTCCACAAGAAGTCTTTTGGTATTGTTGCCTGCTCTTTCAATTTTGTGTTTATCAAATAGAGATTGCCAAATAATATATATTTCATCAGCAGCATTCCATTCTTTGCGTTTAACAAGAACATCATAAACACATATAAGACAGAGAAGATTAATCCCACATTCTATTATCTTGTACGGGCATTCTTTATTAGGCTCATGCAAGAAAACTTTTTTAGGTTTGATCACTTCTTTCTTCTTAGCTGCCATTTATTGTGTAACTAAGTTCTCATCTTGATCTAAGATTATTCGCAAATCTAAAGCGAAGTTAATCACTGTAGATGTATCAATGATTGTTTGGTGCATGATCTGTGTGAGAAACTCATCAATCTTACTCTGTAAAGCATCTTTCACTTTCGGTTATCTAACTCTGAATGTTCTACGTTCTCTCCGTGCCTTTTTTGCTTCATAGCTTATTTTTGCTCCTTGTCGGTAGTCATTTTTGCTCCTTTGGTGGTTGGTATCCGATGACCCCGGTGAGATCAGCTCCTGTCAGGTTCGCGCGGGTCAGGCTCGCCCAACGCAGGTGCGCTTCGGTGATGTTCGCGCAGCGCAGGTCAGCGCCGGTGAGATTCGCGCCGTGCAGATTCGCGTCGCGGAGATCAGCGTGGCGCAAATCCTGCCCGCTGAAATCCCGCCAGCGTAGATCCTGCCCCCTAAAATTTTGTGGTTCATCCATCATTTTGCTCCCTTGGGTGTTGGTTGGTGTTTGTCGCATCGTGCGTTGATATTCCAGGTCCTCGTTGCCGGTGAGGCCACGCTCATCAAAGCCCTTCTCACGGTCACGCTTAGCGGGGTTGAACACAGTCACGATCCTCTTTATCCATGTTATAGTTCAGGTGAGGGTTGCCACCCCCCCCACCTGAACCTGTCACTACCTAGCTATCAGATTTCCGGAACACTTGCCCAGAGGTCAGCTCGCCAGTTACGAACAGTGGAAGATGGCACACCAAGCTCTCTCGCCCAGTTTGCCATTGTACCATGCTCTCGCACCGCTGCCTTGAATTGCTTTCGTGACAATGTCCCTAGACGTTCTGTGCTAATTGTAACGCTCTTCTTAGAACCCCTTGTAACGCTCTTCTTTAGTTTTGTTAGCATATTGTCTGAATTACCTTTCTTATTTTTCTCATTGTTGAGATTCTTTTCGCCCTGCACCTGCTCTACTATATCTTGTAGTGCATCTTCATAATCAAATAATAATTCCACAGCCCAGCCGGAATTATCTTCCAACCATTCTTCAGAATCATCAACGTCCATATACACTGCATCCCAAGTATAGTCTGCAATGACATTCTCTTCAATCTCTCCGATGACCTCATACTTACAGGTGCGACCCTTAGCGAAGTCATAATCGTTAGGAATAGATACAACATCTCGTGGATTGATTTTGACGAGCATCACATGACTACCACCGAAGTTTTTCAGATAACTCTCTGAACAGAAGTGGAAACCATAAGAACAGGTCCTATTGCGATCATCGTCTACAAGTTCTCGTGGCATCTCTAGCACTAGACCAATAGAGTTGTCAAACTTGTTACTGAACACATCCCTGTAGTCTGAGTTGACCTTCTTGTATGCGATAAAGCAACCATCTTCGGTGATTGGTAGGTTGGCTTTCTCAAGGAAAGTATACAATTCGTCTCGTGATTGCTTGAACGGATTAGCATAAACATTTTCCGCAAACCTGACCCACGGGTCAATCTCGAATCCTTCTCGGATCATGTCGATTACCTTGAGTCCAAGTGTAGAATGCACTGGCTCATCACCATAGTATAGTATACCTCCACGAATGTCGATGTAAGTTGTCGAAGAATCCTGTAAGGTGCTTCGGATATATTCTCCTGGGGACATGAGGCCGATAAGCTCATCGTTTGTTGTTGAGTCATCGTTGATTGCAGCTTTAATTTCCTCCCATGCGGGGTGGCTGCGATCTGCTTGATATACTTTATTGTCGATAACTACTGATAGCGTGTTTTCTGAAAGGATAATTGGATAGCTCATTTATTTGATGCTTTCTGTTGTATTGTTGTTTTTATCTGTGATTACTTTACGGTCCAGCTCTTCATAAGCCAGTTGCTCTTGACTTTCATCTTCTAACATATCTTGATCCCATTTATCGTCGGATAGTATATCATACATTTTGTTGACCATCCATCATTTTAACATAATTTATTTTTTGCTCTGTCGTAGGTGATGAATGTCCTATCATTGGATACTTATTATTGAGTAGCTCCATTTCTTTATCAAGCTCAACCTGCCATTTTGATTCCTGTGAAGCATTAAACTTTTTGATTGCCCTGCAAATATATCTTAGAGACTTATTACCTGCCCAATCACGATAACCTTTAGGGGCAATTTTCTCCTCAATAATGTTTTGGAACATAGGCTCACACACAAAATGATGAAGGAAGTATGCAGTTTTAAGGTTTAGGCTGTTCTCATCAAACCAATCTTTAATGATTGTGTCAATCTTGTTGCTATCATCAACCTTAAACTTTTTCTGCATACTAGGAGTAAGATGATAGATCGGCTTATCAGTAATGTCAAAATAATGTAGCAGCTCGTTAAATTCTTTGTAAGTATATGCCCCCCAATCCTTTGATGAAGTAATTCTGTTCTTGCTATAATCAATAATGAAGTCACCATTCTTTCTGTTAATATCAACCCACGCAAATTCATTTTCCATATTGTCAACAAGTTGGTGTCCATCCTTAATGTAAATGTAGGGACCAGTTTTAGCTACTAACTTTTTGCCGCTACTTGTAGTCTCAATATCGGGGATCTTTTCGATAGGGATAATGTTCTTAGGTAGAATATAGAACCTAAGTAGACGGGAAATATCCTTATTGGAAGGTCCATCTAAGAAGTATATTTGAGCACCTTGAGGACCATGCTGGTCTTTCATGTATGCCTTGATGCGAGCCTTGCGTCGATATACCTTCTGTCCTGCTTTCTGAATCACAAACTTGGCCGTAGAAAGATTATTTACATCTATAGCAACTGTTGTCTTGGTTAACCAACTCTTACCATTGCTCAAGTATTCTACTGGAATAGTTAGATCGAACTTGATGTATCTTTCGAGTTTCTTACCCTTGTAGTTGAGCTCAAGATTCTTAGTGTAAGTTTCGTCGAATATTGGTTGAATCTTACCGTAAAGGAAGATAGCTGCGTCAATCGTATTCTTTTGAGCGGCAAGCTGTTCGTTAAGGTATCTTTCTACCGAGCAGTTTAATTCTTTAGTCAATTGTTCGATGAAAGTTCTAGTCCGGTCGTCTAGAGATAATGCCTCTCGTGAGGTTGCAACCTCAACCGAGCCGATGGGAACTTCAATAACCATCGAATTGCTAGAGTAATGCTTGAGGAGGCGACTGGTGAAGTTGAATGGGTACAGAACGCAGCCCTGCTTGATGAAGAACTTATTACCATGAGCCCCTGTGTAAATTTTCCAGTTCTCAAATTCTAGTTTAGGCTCAGGCAAGTAAATTTTAATATTGCATACTGGTTTAACATCCATACCAAGAAACACTTTCTCGGCTGCTCTCTCAAATAGGTCCGAGTCACCCATCTTGACAGGAAATGATACTTCTAAGCCATCAAGCTCAGAAGTAGACACCTCATTTACCTTAGTAATAGTTGGGATACGCTCATGGTTTAGACCCACAAGATAGTCTCGCCTAATCCCACTAAGGTAAGCGATCACACTGAACGAATCAGTGTAAGCTAGCGGCGCTTTAGAACCTAGCCCAAGATAACCAACTTGTGTATTAGTTGTGTCTTTAGGCGACCAGAACAGTTTGCTGTATAAGTTCATGATTGTATAATGATCCATAGAACAACCATAGTCACGAACCGAGAACGTGTTCTCTAAGTAGGTTGGCAGTGTAACCTTAAATGGCTCCGATTGCTTACCTGCAACCTGATGTGCATCCACAGCGTTAGTACATAGTTCTCGTACCGCTGCTAATACCTTATCAGTGTAGAGGCTGTCTACTAGGATGGAGAATGCTTTTTCTCCTACTAGCATACTAAACTCTTGTGATTCTAGCTGGTCTATGTTGGATGTGATTTTTGGTTTACTTGTCGGGATCATTAAAATTCTCCTTGTTACATAATTATTCTTTGGATATAAATTACAGGTTGAATGTATGTGTTTCTAACTCTGTGATGATGATGCGTGTCCACATCTTACTCCTCTAGAAAGTCGATAATTAATGGTGGCTCAACAACATCCTGCTTGATACTGAATGCGTTTGTTGCTTCATCGAAATCTACGCCATCATGTAGATCGCTTAGGATGCCTAAGCAAAAATCTAAAGAAACTATAATATCTTGAATATCTTTAAGACTGCTAAGTCTTACCTCAACATGACCACCTGTGTCACCTTGAATATCCATAATTAATTGATTAGGATTATTAGTAAATCCGAATCCCACAAAAGGATCGTTGATAATTGTTGTCATAGCTTTCATACTCCGTTTGCAACGCCGGACAAGTTCGTGCCGGTAAAGATAGCGTCGCTGAGATCAGCGCCGGTGAAGTTCACATGTTCATCGCTCATCATTTTTGCTCCTTGTTTGTTAGTGTTGTGTATAACCTAGTCTATGTTAGTAGTGCTTTATTTAAGTTTGCACCTGCCAGTTTAGTATTCGTCAAATCGGCACCTCGCAAATCGGCACCTGACAAGTTCGTTATGATAGGTTGATAAGTATCGGTCATAATTGACTCTTTCTGTTTGTGTACTGTCATTGCTACTCTCACTAATAGCATCAGGTTTTTATGTACCTACCTAGTGCCTAGTGTTTAGAATATCCAAAGATTCACTCACTTTGAGGCCCCTCTTCGATCATCTTCTGCACAAGATGATTGATCGCTGCGGAAATCTGCTGAAGCTCCTCAAGCTGCTCGGCTGGAGTTCCGCCAGCCATAAAGAAAACCGCTTTACCGAGATTGAGGGTGAGCCATGCACCCCCGCTCGTCTTGATGTAATTTCCGTAGACCATCGTGTGAGTGGTGCCGTGAAATAGCACCGAATCAACCAGCTGGTCTCGCCGTGCCTCTGCTGCTTCATTGTTCATCATTTTTGCTCCTTGGTTGTTGTTGGTGTGTATCCGATTGTTTCGGTCAGGTTCGCTCCGGTTAGGTTCGCGCTTTTGAGCTTCGCTCCGGTGAGATCCGCTCCTGTGAGATCAGCTCCGGTGAGTTCAGCCCAGCTGAGGTTCGCGCCGGTTAGGTTCGCGTATTTGAGATTCGCTCCGGTTAGGTTTGTGCCGCTGAGGTTTGCTCCGATGAGATCCGCCCAGCGGAGATCAGCTCCGATGAGATCCGCCCAGCGGAGATCAGCGCCGATCAGGTACGCCCCGGCGAGGTTTACGCCGGTCAGATCGGCTCCGCTCAGGTCGGCTGCGTTCAGGTTGGCGTGACTCAGATCAGCGCCGGTCAGGTCTGCGTTACGCAGATCAGAGCGGGTCAGGTCTTGGCTACTTAGGTCAATGTTGCTCAGGTTTAGCTTTGCGTAGGTCATGGTAAGTCTCTCTCTGTTGTTGTGGTTGGTATGACTAGTTATTGTGGTTGGTATGACTACATACTGTTATCTTACCTTGTCAATAAGCGAATATATACCTCCTAAACTGTCTGCCTGAATGGCCTTGTAGTAATCAGGACCATCATTTTCTATGAGCACATGTGCCACATAATAGCCACGGTAGTCACGTTGGATTTCTGTATCTTTGTAATTTAGCTGACGCTTTTTCAGCATAGCTTCTGGTGCTTGATTCAGGCTAAGTAACAACTGGTCCTCAATATTGTCAATAAATTTGTGCTCTATTTTGCTAGCTTCCTCTTGAATCTCCTGCTCTAATTTCTCTTGAGCGAGCTCATAGAAGTCTGGAATGTCACCATCAACACGTTGGAGTAGCTCGCCATCCTTCATAAGAGCGTAACCGTAGAAGCACATTCCCTCCTCATACCAGCTAATACCAAAGTCTAATTCTGGGAACTTAGCAGAGATGGCTGTAATTGCTTCAACAGGTGGGGCCCAGGCTGTTTCTAGGTATAAACAATATGTATCATCATTCTTATCCTTGTACCTGACGGCACGTTCCATGTCAATATCTTTAACATCCCACTTTGTGCCCCACTTTTCTATTGCTGTGTCACCACTACTAATAGGAACAAACTTTTGGAATATACATCTGCCATATCCGTTACTATCTATTGGTATTTGACTGATAAACTTGTCAATACCTGTTTCTTGACCAGTTACAGCAAGATAATTAGTGCACCAGTTAGGCATTGCTATCTCCTTGTTTTATTGTTGTATTGTGTTTGTGGGCTTCGCATCTTGTATTTTTGTCATTACTTGTCTCAAAACTCTAATGTGCGTAGTCCAACCATGTAAGGTTCACCGTCAATCCATTGAATATCAGATGACTGCTCAATTTCTTCCAACAACCACATAGACCATTCCTCATCTACACGCATTGCCTCACAGTCCAACCAAGAGCCACTCCATTGCATATGATTAATCTCAGGGAACTTCTTTACAATATTCAAGAATGTTTTATTCTCTACGTTAACAAGAGCATCAAAGATTTGCTGGTCAACACTGAAACCATTATTTGATACTGCGATTATTCCAATCTCAGCTGGATCAAGAAATTGTTCTAACGTTGCAAGATTCCTTTCTGTTGCTATAAACGCATCCTTTATCGTCCAAGTGTCAATAATAGTATCAACATCCGAGTACAGATGAATAATAGATTCATCTACCTCTAACAATTCCATGTCATTGTTCTCAGATAGCCATTGGTCTAGCGCAGAATCAAGGCTATCATACTCTTGTTCTCTGTTATTTTCTGCTTGCACACATGAGTTAGCAAAGACATATCCCATATTATATTCCTCTCATTATGTGTGTCCATACGTTAGGCGTATTTAGAAGATCACTAAACTCTTTAATGTCACCGATGTAAGGAGTCATCATACCAGCTACGATACGACCATTCCATTGGTCAACATTGTACTTATATCCTTCTTGTGTTACTACCGTAAAGTTGCTTGTCTCGCTGTTGTAGCGTGCCATCGTAATGGCATCACCATCGGTTATCTCAAATTGTTCCATTTTAGCTACCTTTCGGTTGTTTGCGTACAAAGTATTGCCATCATCATCAATCTTACTAATGGATCAGTCATCTGTTTCCACCACCCGAACACACCAGATGCAGTAGTCGAGTTCGTCGTCCTCTGATGCCAACTCGTCGAGAGGTGTCATCGGGGGATAACCATGCGTGTAACAGAAAATTCCAGTCAGCCACCCGGCGTCGATGCCTGTAGCAAGCCATTCAGAGCGCAAGGTGGTTGGTTCAATAATCATTTTATTCCTATCAGGCAATCGGCGATTATTGGCCCATCCAGCCACGCCGTTTCGCTATTATCAGCAAGGTAGATTGAGAAGCTGCCATCTTCGCCCCAATGGGAATGAACAAAAACCCCGATGTTATAGCAATGTTTCCGAATAATTTCGGAAAAGTAGTAGCACAGTTCGTTGTATACTTCGCCGTCGGGGTCGCTAAACCCGCCGAGTGCGAGCAGTTTTGCGTAATGCTCAAGTTCTTGCACTGCCGGTAGTGAGCGTAGTTCATCAAGCCCAATTTTACTGTCCGTTACCATGTAATCTCCTTTGTTAGTGTGAATGTTAACCATAAACAATCTCTCCTAGTGCAGCTACTTGCATTACACAATCTGCGCCAATGCCATCTACATCCTCATTTTCTGGGTTCTTAATGGCATCTCTGATGTCTCTGGTCCATCCAAGATTATCAGGGTATGTTTCCTTGTTGTTCGCAATCTGACGAACAGCTTTGCGAATGTCATCTACAGTAATTTTTGTTACTGTAAACTCATCTTCTTCATAAGCGGGATGAATTGTTACTCTTACATCCCCACTTTCATATGAGTAGCTAGACACTTGGAACCAATCGGAACCTCCTTCTACCGAGCTAATCAACAAATTTTCATACATACTTTCTAATGCTGTCATGTAATCCTTTGCGAGCCAGTCGTATAAATCTGCATCTTGGATGTGAGTTTGGCGAATCGTTTCGTTAGCGGCTTCAACACACCGCACGATCCACTGCGGGACCCATCCTTCATCTAGCAGTTCATCGAAGATTACCGATGCAAACTGCTCGTCGGGAGTTAGTTTACTCATCTTTGCTCCTCCGTGTGTATCCGATTGCGCCGGTCAGGTTAGCCCAGCTGAGGTTCGCGCCGGTCAGGTTCGCGCCGGTGAGGTTCGCCCAGCGGAGATCAGCGTGGCGCAAATCCTGCCCGGACAAATCCTTCCCGGCGAGATACTGTCCCCTAAAATCTTTGGGTTCATCGCTCATCATTTTTGCTCCTTGTTTGTTGGTGGGTTAATTGTTCTAGGTTATTATGCATCTAGTGTGGTGGTGGTCGTGGTCATTGCATGATAAGACTAATATTTGATTCAATATCCAAGTCTCTTCGTACCCAATTACTTGCGAATCTGACTGCACTATGCTTAGTTTCAGCCAATACCTTACAGCTTACAGTTTCCGTTATACCACGAGAAACTTCGTGTGGGTCTTGTATTTGTTGTGGAACCTCAAAGGTAATTTCGTATATGTGCATATCACTTGCCTTTCATTTTGTTGATTAGACTGTCGATCGGGAACCATAGGAACGCCCCGAAGATCATTGCAAAGCCAAGTATCTGGTCTTTGCTCATTGTGCCTCCTCAATATCGAACATGAGTCTTGCCTTTATGCTACGCATTACAATGCGAGACTTATTTTTATATATCCATCGGATCAAGTCCATATCACTTTCCTCTCATGTTGAGTGTTTGTTAGTTTGATACGCTTTGTAGCTTGGCACGCTTGCCGTCTGCCGTTACACCCCAACGTGTGCCGTTATAGATGTTTATGCATTGAGCGTGACCCCAAGATGCTGTTGTGATCTTAAAGCGTTTACCAGAGTAGTCTACGCCGGTCACATTGTATGCAATGAAGTCGTTACTGTCCCATGATGTTGTGCCATCTTCGTGCTTTGTTATCATGCAATCTCCTCCAGTTGTAATTCTCCTGCACATATTTGTACAAGTCCCCAAGCACATACTGGGTCAGTATACACTTGCCTACCATTTACCGTGATGAAGATAGAATCGTTATAAACCCATTCGTATGGTCCTTCTTCCCACATGATGTAGTAACCATGACGCTCATTCATTCCATCAGTCCAACCGTTGTCATCTGTACGCAGTTGGGGCAGATCCTCCTTATCCTTCCAAGGGTACTTTTTGTGCAACTCTGAGAGTACCGCTTCTGCCTGCTTATGTGTGACTTTCATATCACTTTCCTTTCATTGTGTTTGCTATTGTTAATTCGTCTACCTTTACCCAACCGGATTCAGGCATCACCCATCGACTACATTCACGCTTAGCTAGGTAGGTGATTTTCTTTTCTCTGAACATTCGCCATCCCCCGGGCAGGAATTGGTTGATACGTTCTCTTGTGGTCACAGTATCCCATCCAGCGAGGTTCACATATATATGACCTTTTTGCAATTTTACGATGTCCGAGGAGTGTAGAGTAATCGTGTAAACAATCTCACCCTCAAACCCTGTACGATCGAACGACCATCGTTCACGGCGAGAAAAGGTATTGTTGCCGATTATCCTTGTACTCTTATTAGTGTGCGCTTTGTGTAGTCCGTCAACCGTAGTTGCTAGTAATCGTGCCATTATGTGTTTGCCTCCATGCTAATGTGTCAGTCTATCTAACATCGTACCCTCAAAGAGAATCGAACTCTTTGTTATGCAACCATGCGAGGGTTTTTAATTTACGAGGGCGGAAGGTTGATCGCTACAACCAGTGGTAACAGATCGTCCTCGAAAAGTTCAACCTGTTCGCCAACTGCAAACAGGTTGTAGCCGGTAAGCGCCGTTGAGGCCGCCGTGACCACCCATGTTGAGGCTACCGGCAAGCCTGTATCAAAGTCGTACCGGTAGCCGCTGAACTCAACGGATAGGGAATCGGACCCGATGCGGGCAAATCGTGTTGGCGAACCTGCTGGCGATGCTATCTGTTTCATGGGCGTTGCTCCTTGTTTATAGGTGTGTCAAAGGTCATCTCTATCTCCAACACGGCATCTATACCGTGATGTCCTGTCTGTCCGCAGATGTCACAACCTTTATGAGTGAAACTACCCTCACCCGTATTTACGGTAATGTAGCCGCCTAATTTTTCTAGCCCTTCATCCCTACGGGTACGATACTCATCACCTTGATCATCATTTTCCACACCAGAATCGTCTAGGTTGGCTACCCACATTGTGCAATCTGAACAGATTTTCAAGTCTATTTCCATAATTTGCCTTTCTTAGGCGTGTCAGTCTATCTTAATTTACGAGGGCGGAAGGTTGATCGCTACAACCCCATCACCACGAATCAACATCATCACATACTCGCGTTCGGGCATCGTCAAGTCTTCCCAACCCATCCCCACGCTATGAGCCATCTGCCGCGAAATGGTTAACTCGTCCCACCCTTCTGGAACCATCCGAATTACTGTTCCCTTAAGCTGCTCAACATCGTATGGGGTGAACCTGTCTATTTCCATAATTTGCCTCCATGCTAATGTGTCAGTCTATCTGACATCGTACCCTCTGGGAGAATCGAACTCCCACTTCGCACCATGCGAGGGTTGTCGGCTTATGCCTTGACGAAATCCACTACCCGCCCAGACTTAAACTCTTTGTTAATTGTTTGGCCTGCCGCGATTGCTGCAAAGTCCTGCTTTGTCAAGAATGGCAACCACCATGCACTTGCACGCACCTTGTCAGTGCGTGTCTTATTATTTCTACGCCTACCAAGTTCCTGCTTAGCAGTTAACTCTTTTACAGGGATAATTTGAGTATTCATTGTTTCGCCTCCTAAGGCATATTGTTGTTGTTGTTGGCATTACACTCTGCGTGTTTTGCGATGAATGGTTTTTACACCCTCCGCATACACGCTCACATACTTTTCACGACCACGAGGCCCACCATAAAAGCAGAGTTCTGTTTCCATACCTTCACGTTCACGAGGATAGGCGTAGACGAATCTACCACGCCTAGCCTTAAGGGATACTTCGGACGCTCCTACTACTAACGTTTTTATTCTTGAATTTTTCATGTTCAGTCTCCAAATATTTCGCTTAGTGGGATTATTTCTTCTTAGACATTGTAACGTGGCATGAATGCATGACGGAAATCGGCACCATCGAGAATTGTGTCTTTCATTATAGCTCCGGTAAAGTTGGCAAAGGTGCAATTTGCTCCGGTAAAGTCTGCTCCAGTCAAGTCACAATGAGCAAAGTTTGCACACTCCAAGTTAGCATGACGGAACTTAACGCCGGTAAAGTTAGTGCCGTGGAGATAAGCGGCAAAGAAGTCTGTTCCATTACAATTTGATCCGGTAAAGTCTAGTTGATAAAAGTGACGGCGCTTGAAGTCTGCTCCGGTAAAGTCTTGCATAGTAAAGTCTTCCATTTTTATAGTAAAGTCTTCCATTTTTAGTATCCTTTGTTCATTAGGTTGCGAATTTCTTGAGCAGTAAATATCCCAGACCTTAAACGAGCATTTTCGGCACGTTGTCTGGCAGAAATATTACCTATCGGAGTTAAATCACCATAGACAGGTTGAATTGTTCTGACAGGTATCTCCAGATTAGGAGTCGGATCATTTACATTAAAAGAATGTATGGACATAATTGGTGGTGGTGGTGGTGGTGGAATTTTCATCAGTTTGCGAGCCAGTCGTAGAAATCATCTTGCAAGTGAGCACAAGCAATAAGTGCTGCTTCAAACACGCCTTTTCCATCGTCTAGCAGTTCATCGAAGATTGCCGATGCAAGCTGCTCGTCGTGGGTTAGTTCCACAACTCGGGGAACACCAAACTCATTGCGTTCTAAGATTTTCATCACTTACCTTTCTATGTGTCAGTCTATCTGACATCGTACCCTCTGGGAGAATCGAACTCCCACTTCGCACCATGCGAGGGTTTTTTATCATACAGGGGTAAGGATGTCACCAACCCATTCTACCTTGCCAGAGTCAATCATCTCGGCAACCTTGTTAGCTGCCTTGATATTTGTCCGAGTCCGAGTTTTTAGACCTAGACCCTTAGCGGCTGGTCTAAGAGATACCTGCCTAGGCATGGTATCTAGCGCTTCAATGATAGAAGCTTCTAGACCGCCTTTAGGCCAGCCTTTTCGGGGACCAGACTTTAGCAGTGGGGCGATAGAATGAAGCTGAGCTGCGGACCATGCCGAAACTCCGGTATGATTCCTGTCAGTCTTCATCATAGTATCGGACACCTTGAAGCTTAAGATATTGAGCTTGTTTATGCGGCGGCGGCATTGTTCCCTAGCCGATGGATCGGCAATGTGGGACAAGGCCACTAGAAGTTCACTTTCAGAGACCATTTGGTCCTCCAGTTTCTTGCATTACGCCGGATTTTCCGGTAGAGGATAGACGGGTTCCGATGTTGCCGCATACCTAGACCTAGTAGGGACATACCTACAGGGTGCCTAGCTATCCTGTGACATGTCATCTCGCAATATTTCCACAAGGGTACAGATTCATGTTCCATTTTGCCAGATAGGACTCTATTGAGGTTCCAATAAGGACGCTACTTATCCGACTAGTGAACACATATCACTATACACTCTTGATTACAGGATTTATTTTTGAGAACAGACTTTCAAGCTTCCCGGATTTTGTAACCGTACTAAGTCTAAACGCAATCTTCGCAGAGATAAGAGACTCTATCTATTGAGTATCCCAATCGGGGATAATCTCCGCGTGCCATGTTCTAGAGGTTTCGGATTATGAAGCCTTCACTTGAGTGGATGTCACTTTCCACATTTGGAGCATACCTATATCTGATCTCTTTAGGTACACTACTATACCAACGCCATCTTACAGGTAGGGCTTAGTTGATAACTTGCCAAGGTTATCATTCACAACCAGACTGGTCGTGTCCGTTCCCACTCTATTTCTAGGTAGGGGAACTTATACATCGGTGTCATTACTGCTCACCGTGTACTGTCATTGCTACTCTCACTAATAGCATCAGGTTTTTATGTACCTACCTAGTGCCTAGGGTAGCTAGTGCCACTAGGTGACACTCACTACTCTCACTAATAGCATCAGGTTTTTATGTACCTACCTAGTGCCTAGGGTAGCTAGTGCCACTAGGTGACACTCACTACTCTCACTAATAGCATCAGGTTTTTATGTACCTACCTAGTGCCTAGGGTAGCTAGTGCCACTAGGTGACACTCACTACTCTCACTAATAGCATCAGGTTTTTATGTACCTACCTAGTGCCTAGGGTAGCTAGTGCCACTAGGTGACACTCACTACTCTCACTAATAGCATCAGGTTTTTATGTACCTACCTAGTGCCTAGGGTAGCTAGTGCCACTAGGTGACACTCACTACTCTCACTAATAGCATCAGGTTTTTATGTACCTACCTAGTGCCTAGGGTCATACACGAAAACCCACTCACGGTCAGTAACCCGAGCATCTTGCAATTTTGTGCTAAATAAAAGATTGTATTACCACCTCCTTCTTTACTATAGGGCCAGGTTTTTATGTACCTAGCATTTAGTACCTTTTGTGGGAATCGAACCCACATTTTGTACCATACAAAGCTCCTTGTTTGTTAGTGTTGTGTATAACCTAGTCTATGTTAGTAGTGCTTTATTTAAGTTTGCACCTGCCAGTTTAGTATTCGTCAAATCGGCACCTCGCAAATCGGCACCTGACAAGTCGGCACCTGACAAGTCGGCACAGCGTAAATCAGCGCCACGCAAATCTGCGTCCTGCAACATGGCACCACGCAAATCTGCGTCCTGCAATATGGCACCCGCTAGTGATGCCCCGCATAGATCGGCACCTCGCAAATCGGCACCTGACAAGTTCGTTATGATAGGTTGATAAGTATCGGTCATAATTGACTCTTTCTGTTTGTGTACTGTCATTGCTACTCTCACTAATAGCATCAGGTTTTTATGTACCTACCTAGTGCCTAGGGTAGCTAGTGCCACTAGGTGACACTCACTACTCTCACTAATAGCATCAGGTTTTTATGTACCTACCTAGTGCCTAGGGTAGCTAGTGCCACTAGGTGACACTCACTACTCTCACTAATAGCATCAGGTTTTTATGTACCTACCTAGTGCCTAGGGTAGCTAGTGCCACTAGGTGACACTCACTACTCTCACTAATAGCATCAGGTTTTTATGTACCTACCTAGTGCCTAGGGTAGCTAGTGCCACTAGGTGACACTCACTACTCTCACTAATAGCATCAGGTTTTTATGTACCTACCTAGTGCCTAGGGTAGCTAGTGCCACTAGGTGACACTCACTACTCTCACTAATAGCATCAGGTTTTTATGTACCTACCTAGTGCCTAGGGT
>Ga0209491_10000795_pt1 | contig 63466 bp, 60 predicted proteins | sample BON02_FD_187213 | JGI IMG/M metagenome (GOLD analysis project Ga0209491, IMG submission 187213) | Freshwater microbial communities from Lake Bonney liftoff mats and glacier meltwater in Antarctica - BON-02 (SPAdes) (version 2) | ecosystem: Environmental > Aquatic > Freshwater > Ice > Glacier... | reverse complement strand
ACTTGGTCGCGTCTCCTCCGCCGTCTGCTTCTGCTTTTTCATCCCAATCTTACTTAACGATCTGGCGATATTTGTACATTTTATTCGGAAAAAATCTCCTTTTTCTCACCCGCTTTTAATCACACCCGTGTTCTGACCGTAAATTACCGCTGAAAGCAAAACCATGTCTGACCGCCAATCGTGCTCGTTCAGTCCTGCTTCCAGTTTTCCACAACGGTCAGTGCCTTCAAGACATCCAACGCCCGCGCAAGGGACGGATCGGTGACAATGACCACCTTGTTCGTGGGGCCGTTTTCGCGATCGGCAACGACCTGTTCCAACGAAATACCTTCCCGACGTTGCCTTACCAGATCCGCCTCCGTGATCCGGCGGTTGCCATTCGTGGAACGATCTCCCGATTTGTCGATGAAGTAGGGATCGCTCAGGAACACTTTTTCCGCCTTCGGCGAAACGCTCACCGCGATGTCCGGAACGACGCCGTCCAACGGAATCGCCTGCCCACTTCCCAGCCGGACCGGTTCGGTGGCGATGCGGATCGTGTCGCCGTTGGACAACTTGAAATCTTCGAATACCGTCGCCCGTCCTGCCGTGTTGCTGCCGATGATCAACGCCGCCTTGATTTCACGCAATACAGCGGCGGCTGCCTCGGCGGAACCGGTCGTCTCGCCGTTGGCCAACACCATCACGGGAATCAGAATCGCCTTCCCGCCGGTCGATGCCTTGAATTCGTCTTTGGCAGCCTTGATCACCACCGGCACTTTGTCGGCGAACAGGCCGGCAAACTCCGCCGCCGCGCCGTAGTCCGAGCCACCGGCAAATCGCAGATCAATCACGATGCCGCGCAGCGGTCCGTTCGTGAGCATCGATTCCACTGTCGCGGCAAACGCCTTCTCCAGACCCGGCCTTACCGCGCTGATTCGGACGTAACCGAAGTCCCGGTTGAAGCGGTTTGTCTGGGTGATCAACGGCGTTTCGTCGCCGTCCTTATTTTTGGCTGGGTTCAGCTGCACGTGCGGATTGAGCTGTTTCAGGAGACCCTGCACCGCCGCCGAATTGATGGTGCTATCGTCGGAGTCCGCGAGATGTTCGCTGATCAATTTGTAGACTTCGTCGAAGCGGACGGTGGACTGGGTGTTCTCTTTGGCCAGCGCGGCAAATCCGGACAGACCTGCTGCGAGTGTAACGATTAAAAACATCTTCATAAATTATTTGTTCAACGACTTGGCGGCGATGTCGTTTCGATATTGAGCACCGTCAAATTCAATTTGCGCAACCGCCGAATACGCCGCATCGCGCGCCTTTTGCAATGTCGGTGCCCAACACGTGATGCCCAGCACACGGCCGCCGTTGGTCACGAACTTGCCATCGGCTTGTTTGGTGCCCGCATGAAATACTTTTGTGTTCGGCCGCCGGTCCGCCTCTTCAATTCCCGAGATTGGCGTGCCTTTCGCGTAACTGCCGGGATACCCGCCCGACGCCATCACCACGCAAACGCAGGCGTCGTCGATCCATTCAAGCGTCGCCTGATCCAACGTTTGGTCAATGCACGCGTCGATCAGATCGAGGAGATCATTCTTCAAGCGGGGAAGGTAGACCTGAGTTTCGGGATCTCCAAATCGCGAATTAAATTCCAGCAGCTTTGGGCCGTCCTTCGTCATCATGACCCCCGGATAAAGTATGCCGCGATAATCGATGCCTTCCTTTGCGCACCCGGTGAGCCACGGTTCGATGATCTGATTTGCAACCGATTGAAAATCATCGGCCGACAATAGCGGAGCAGGGGAATAAGTACCCATGCCTCCGGTGTTTAATCCGAGATCGCCGTCCAACGCGCGTTTGTGATCTTGAGAACTTGGAAACAACTTCGTGGTCTTGCCGTCGCACAAAAAGTGCAGCGAAATCTCCGGTCCCTCGATCAATTCCTGAATCAACACACGATTGCCCGACTCGCCGAAGGCCTTTTTCACGAGAATTTCCTCGATCGCCCCCGTCGCCTGCTCGACGTTCTCGCAAATCAACACGCCTTTGCCGAGAGCCAGACCGTCGGCTTTCACCGCCACCCGTCCGTTGAATTTCTTGGCAAAGATCAGCGCGTCTGCAGCGTTCGTGAACGATCCCGATTTCATCGTCGGAATTCCGTGGCGCTCCATGAACTCCTGAGCGAACACCTTGCTCGATTCGAATTGTGCGGCCCTTTGGTTCGGACCCCAGATCCGCATTCCGGCTTTTTGAAATACGTCGACGATTCCGAGCGCGAGCGGGTTGTCCGGACCGACGACGGTGAGTTCGATTTCATTTTTCTTCGCGAACTCAAGCAGGCCCGCCAGATCTTCCGCTCCGATGGGGGCGCACTCAACTTGCTGACCGTTACCGGCGAGTTGTTCGGTTGCGATACCGGCATTCCCCGGCGCGCACCAGAGTCCGGTGATGCGCGGGGACTGCGCCAGCTTCCAGACCATGGCGTGCTCACGGCCGCCGCCGCCGATGACAAGAACCTTCATGTGGCCGCAGATCAAACAGGAAAACGAGGGGGCCGGAAAACGAAAAATAATCTTTCTCCGGTTTTGTAACGACTTGCCGCTTGTCACCTCAACAGGGCCTCTGTACGGTCTCGGCTCATTCAAATGAAACTTCTTGATCCACGCACAATTTTTCTCGGCTTGCTTGGTCTGATGACTGTTTACATTGTGCCGGTACAGGCGCAGATGGGCTCGGGCGCGTCGCCGATGCCCGGGCTTGACAGCGCACTGAGGGTGATTTTCGGAAAGGACCGCGCGTTTTCCGCCACGACGGTCACGGCGATAAAGGGCGGCGGCCAGAACATGACGATGAAGGCGGCCGTTTCGGTGCTCGACGGCATGACCCGCACCGAGATCGACATGGCTGACATCAAGGGGGCGATGGTACCGCCGCAGGCCCTGGCCCAGATTCAGGCGCTTCACATGGACAAGATCGTCACGCTCATCATCAACGACGGAAACACAAGCGTGGTGATTTACCCCGGCATGAACGCCTGCGTGGAAACGCCGACTTCGGGGAGCGAGGACGCCGGTGACTGTGCGATCCGCGTCACAGGAACTTCCGACGACGAGATTGACGGCCGGAAATTGTTGAAGAAGGAGATCGAAGTGAACTGCAAGAGTTTCGAACAACAGAAGTTCACGGTGTGGGAGGACAAATCACAGCCGGACATTCCGGTCCGGCTTGCGACCGAGCAGAATGGTGTGAATCTCACCATGACTCTCAGCGACGTGAAGACCGCCAAGCCTGAATCCCAGTTGTTCGTCCCGCCACTGGAGTTTCAAAAGTTTGATTCCATGCAGGCTCTGATGAGCCACGTGCAGAAAAAGATGTTTCAGCAGTCACCGTCCAAATGAGTCGGTCGCTTGACGTAGGCATTGAATTCCTTTCCACTTTGCGCCCATGACTCAATCGGCGACCGAGCCCGCAACTCCAAAACGCCCGCACATCGTCCGTCGGCTGTACGATTGGACGATCAGCTGGGCGGACCGGCCTGGCGGGATCTACGCCCTGTTCTTTCTCGCGTTGGCGGAGTCCAGTTTCTTTCCCGTGCCGCCCGACGTGTTGTTGATCGCGCTCTGCGTGGGTGCCCCCAAGAAGTCCTTTAAGTTCGCTGCCGTCTGCATGGTCGGGTCCGTCATAGGCGGAATGATCGGTTACGGAATAGGTTTCTGGGGATACGAAGCCATTGGTCAACCGATCGTGCAGGCGTATCACGGGGAGGCCGTCATGAAGAAAATCAAGGTCTGGTACGACACCTATGGATTCTGGGGAAACCTGCTCGCGGCGATCACGCCGATTCCCTACAAGGTCTTCACCATCGCGTCAGGCGTCTTTCAGTTCAACTTCGTACAGTTCCTGACCGCCTCGATTATCGGACGCGGCGCTCGTTTCTTCGTCGTGGGTGGTTTGATTTATTACTTCGGTCCGAAGATCAAGCTGCTCCTCGAAAAGTACTTCGACCTGTTCGCCATCCTCGCCATGGTTCTGCTCATTGGCGGCTTCGTGCTGCTGAAGTATTTGAAGTGAGTGCCACAACCTACGGCTGAAGTGGCGTAAAGGTCGTGAGCCACTTCGGAATGTTTCGAAATTCAGCGATTGAAACGAGACGGACAGGATGGCCATCCCACGTCGCCGCGGTTCGGCGGCCTCAGGATCATTTCAGCTGCCCAAGTTCGTTCCAAAGAATCGCGGACATCGCCATGCCCTTGTGGAAACAGGTGAGGTTGAATTTCTCGTTCGGCGAATGCGCGTTGTCGTCTGGCAGCGAAAGACCGAGCAACAACGTGTCGACGCCGAGGATTTTTTTGAAATCATTGACGATGGGAATCGAGCCGCCCTCTCGAAGAAGCACGGCGCCGTGGCCAAATGCTTTCGTGAGTGCGTTCAGTCCGGCCTGTGCTTGGGGGCCGGTGGGCGACATCAAATAGGCTTCGCCCTTGTGGCCACCTTCGACCTCGATCCGCATCGTTGGAGGGCAGATCTTTTTCAAGTGGCGGATCACGAGCTTCTCGATCTTGTTCGGATCTTGGTTCGGCACAAGCCGACAGGTTAGCTTCGCGCTGGCCCAGCTCGGCACGATCGTTTTGCTGCCTGCGCCCTGATAGCCGCTGGTGAGACCGTTGATCTCGCAGGTAGGGCGGGCTGACCGTTGCTCGATCGCAGTGAAACCTTTTTCTCCGAACAGTTCCTTCACGCCGAGCAGCTTTTTATAACCCGTTTCGTTGAACGGCAATTTCTTTAACTGCTTCCGCTCGTAAGCCGAGAGCTTCACGACGTCGTCGTAAAAACCCGGGATGGTAACGCGGCCGCGTTTGTCGCGCAGTGAGCCGAGCATCTGGCAAAGCACCATCGCGGGATTGTCGACCGAACCGCCGAAAAGGCCGGAATGAAGATCACGCGCTGGGCCGGTCAGTTTGACTTCGAGCGCAGCGATGCCGCGCAACGAGTAGGTGAGCGCCGGATGTTTGAGGCCGGGAATACCGTTGTCCGACACGACGACGCCATCGCATTTCAGTTCCTTTTGCCGCGCCTTCAGGAAGCTCACGAGATTCTCGCTGCCGACTTCCTCTTCGCCTTCGATGATGAAGGTGATGTCAACGGGCAGTTCGGTGCCGGTCTTCAAATAGGCTTCGACGGCTTTGAGGTGGGCGAAATGCTGGCCCTTGTTGTCGCTGGAACCGCGCGCGTAAAGATTTCCATTTTCGACGAGCGGTTTGAACGGCGGGCTTTTCCAGTGATCGAGCGGATCGGGCGGTTGCACGTCGTAGTGTCCGTAAACGACGTAGTGCGGTTTGCCTTTGCGTCGCGGCGTGCTCGCGAGGATGACGGGATTGCCGGGTGTTTTGCAGAGCCTTGTTTTGAGGCCGATCGACAGGCAATGCGCGACCGCCCAGTCGGCGCATTTTTTCATGTCGGGTTTGTGATCGGGCTGGGCCGAGATGCTGGGAAAGCTCAGGTAATCACAAAGCTGATTGAGAAAAGTCTCGTGATTGGATTTGAGGTAATCAAGAACCGCGTTCATGTGGCGGGATGATGGAGAAGAGAACGGACGGACTCCAGACGGAACTTGGGCAGAATGATTGACCGGGGTGTTTTGGTAAATCGGACCGTCAGGCCGTGGTGCCGGCGGCGGGCGAGTCTGCAACCGGAGTCTTGTTTTTCTTTCCGCGCAACATCCACGCGAGGACGCCGAGCACGAGACCGAAGGCGACGAGTGGCATCATGATGGTCATGACAGAGGCCACAAGCGATGTTCCGAATTCCACGGTTGAGATCACCGGGTTTGCGATGCCCGCCGTGGTGAGCGACGAAACACCGCGGACGACGACGGTCTTGGCTTGCACCATTCCCGCCATGCCTCCGCCGGCAATGATCGCCATGGTCCATTTGAAGAACGGATCGATGTCGGTGATCACCGCCGCAGTCAGGACCGTTCCCGCGACGACGGCGAGCGGGGAGGTGATGGCATCCAGAAAATTATCAACAAAGGGCAGGTAGTAGGCGGCGAGTTCGGCAATGGTTGCGACCGAGAAAGCGATGATGGCGGGAGTCGAGGAGACCCACGTGAATTCCGGGGAAAGATCCAGCATGCCGATCCGGGAGGTCAGCGATACCACGAGAAGCGGGACGAAAACCCGAAATCCGGCGGCGGCGCTGAGGCCGAGCCCGACAAATATACTTAGTACCATTCCGATCGATTCCATAAGCCAAGTTGGTTTGTTGCCGACGACATTACCCAGTTTCGGTGGTCGGAGTTACAAAAAATCAGCGCGATTTTGTAATCTGCGAGGCCGGCCGTTCATCCAGGAAGTCGGCGAATCCCGAGGTCTCGACGGTTGTCGTTTGACCATCCTGCTGGCTCGTGATGCGCGCTTGCACGTTGTGATGTCTCCCGAGCAGTTCCAGCGCTTCTCCGGGGCCGAGGATGTTCAGCGTCGTGCTAAAGCTGTCCGCCGTGATTCCGGAGGGGGCGATAACGTGAACCAGGCAGCGGTTGGTGAGACCGATGCCGGTGCGGGGATCGACGATGTGTGAATAACGAATGCCGTCGAGCTCAAGGTTTTGAAATAGATCGCCGGAAGTCGCCAGCGCGCAATTCGAAAGAAGCAGAGCGGGGGGATTGGATTCCGTGAGCTGAATATGCCAGCCGGTTTTTCCGGGCGGCGGCTCGCCAAGAACCATGTCGCCACCACCTTGAATCATGGCGTTGGTGATTTGAAAGGCGTGGAGAACGTTCATGGCTTGATCCATCGCGTAGCCCTTGGCGATACCTCCGGCATCGAGTCGCATGTCCGGTTTCAACAATCGAGCTGCGCGTGGGGCGGAATCGAGCTGGAGAAAGTTATATCCCACGCGATCTTTCATGAGCATCAACAGATATTCGTCAGGCAATTTTTTCTGCCGACGGGCGCGACGCCAGAGGTTCACGCTGGGGCCGATCGTCAGATCGAAGGCCCCGTCCGATTCATTCGACAATTTCTGTGCGGCATCCAGGATTGTCCAGAGATCTTCGCCCACCGGGATCCATCGGTCGGATCCTGAGCTCAGCGAGAGACGGCTGATTTCGCTGTCGGAGTCGTAGTCGCTGAGAATGGAGTTCAATTCCGCAATCCGCAGATAGGCGGCCGAGACGGCGGTTGTCGCAGTTGATTCGGTTGCCGCAAAAACAGTGATTCGAAAATCGAGACCCATCTGCGCCTGCGAGAACTCAAAACGTTGCAGTGGACTCGCGGCCCTCCCGGTGTTCGACTTGCAGCCGGGCGCAAGCCCAAGAATGACGCTCGTGATGGCGATCAATGTCAGTGCCTCGACTTGGCGACTGGCTCGGGAAATCGATGGTTTCAGTTTACGGTCTTGAAGATGTCGCATGACGAAACGCGAATAGAAACAGATTGGCCTTGCTTCATCAATTCGCGTTGTTAGATTCCGGGCTCTTTCAACGGCAGCGGCCGCATTGTGTGGCAAAAAACCCAGCGTAACAGGCAGACTGATCGATCGTGAAAATATTCAGCGGCACGTCAAACCGACCCCTGGCCAAGGCGATTTGCGACTCCATCGGGATCGACGAAGGCAACGTCACAATCAAGGCATTTCCCGACGGGGAGACGTTCGTTAAAATTGAGGAGAATGTCCGCGGTGAGGATGTCTTCCTGATCCAGTCTACCTCCCCCCCGTCGAATCATCATCTGATGGAAATGTTCATCATGATGGATGCCTTGAGGCGGGCAAGTGCGACGCGCATCACGGCGGTCATTCCGTTCTACGGTTACGCGCGACAGGATCGAAAAGATCAACCGCGCGTGCCGATCACCGCGAAGTTGATCGCCAACCTGCTGGTGGCGGCCGGTGCCAACCGGGTCCTGACCATGGATCTTCACGCGCAACAGATTCAAGGATTTTTCGATATTCCCGTGGACCATCTCTACGCCGCGCCGGTGATGTACGAATATCTGCGAAAGAAGAATCTTGAAGACCTGGTGGTTGTCAGCCCCGATGCGGGCGGCATCAAGATGGCCTACGCCTATTCGCAGTCGCTCAATGCCGGCCTCGCGATTGTCGAGAAACGCCGCAAAAGCGCGACCGAAGTGGAGTCGATGACCGTGATCGGTGAAGTCGAGGGGAAGAACGTGCTTCTGACGGATGACATGACGGAAACGGCGGGCACGCTCACCACCGCCGCAAGCCTGTTAAAATCGAAGGGAGCGAAGAGCATTTACGCCTGTGTTTCCCATGCAATTTTGAATACCATGGGGATTGAAAGGCTGCAGAAATCAAAGATTGACGAACTGGTGACGACTGATACTGTCCTGCGCCCCGCCGTCGACGGGATACCGCTAACGGTGTTGTCGGTGGCCGGGTTACTGGGCGAAGCGATTAAGCGGATTAATAGTAATTCCTCGGTCAATTCGCTGTTTGAATTTAAGGGCGCGCGAACCAGTTAGTCTGCGCTCAATATTTTGTAATACGCATGAAATCATCTAGCTTAAATGCCTTTCCTCGCACTGAGTCCGGTCGCATCGGAGTCAGGAAGCTCCGCGCCACCGGTCGTGTCCCCGCCGTCATTTATGGGCGCAAGACCGCGCCCCGGAATATCGAAGTGGATGCCAAGGAACTCAAACATCTGATTCACGGAACGGCTTCCGAAAACATTGTCGTCGATCTCAGCATTGAGAACGACACGAACAAGAGCCGTCTGGCCGTCGTGCAGGAAGTTCAGCACAATCCGATCAGCGGAATCGTGCTGCATGTGGACTTTCACGAGGTTGACGAAACCGAGCCGGTGGAAATCATGGTGCCGCTGGAAACTATCGGCGAGGCCATCGGCGTGAAAACCGGCGGCGGGATGCTCGAGCACGTGATGTTCAAGGTGAAGGTTAAGGCGCTGCCTCGTGATCTGCCGGAAATGATCGTGATCGACGTGACTGAGCTCAGCGTCGGGCAGGCGATCCATCTGGGAGAAATCAAAGCGCCGAAGGGTGTTGAGATTCTGGGTGAATCGAGTCAGCCGGTTGTTTCCATCGCGGAGCCGAAGACAGCTGATGCCGTCGAAGAAGCAGCGTCGGCCGCAGCGGCTCCTGCTGAGGATAAGAAAACCGACGCGAAGAAGGACTGATCTGATATTTCCCGTCTGGCTCCGTGCCATTGGATTTCCAAATGGACGAATGGACGCTCATCGCGGGATTGGGGAATCCGGGCGATCGTTATGTCAAAACGCGGCACAATGCCGGATTCATGGTGGTAGATCAATTCGCTTCGGGCGCGGGTGTCGGGTGGAGCCGGGAAAAGAGATTCTCAGCTCAGGTGGCAAGATTGGACGGACGACGGTTGGTTTTGTGCAAGCCTTTGACTTACATGAACCTCAGCGGGCAGTCGGTGAAGCCGCTCATGTCGTTTTACCGGATCCCGATCAGCCGGATACTGATAGTCTTGGATGACGCGGATTTGGCGGTGGGCGGTGTCCGGATGCGCCACAAAGGCAGCAGCGGCGGCCACCACGGACTAGAATCTGTCAGCCAGCATCTTGGTTCCACCGAGTTTGCGCGGCAAAAGATCGGGATCGGCCGGGATGACCCGGATCGGCGGGAGATTGTCGACCATGTTCTCGGCGATTTTTCGGCCGACGAATCGGTAGTGATGCAGAAAGTATTTGAACGTGCTTGCAGTCAGATTAATTGCTGGTTGGAGCACGGGATTGAAAAAGCAATGAATCAATACAATGGAACCGCAGTGGTTCCAGAATAAAAAGGTCAACGAGTGACGAAATACGAAGGTCTGTTCATATTAAACCTCGCCAATGTCGAGGAGAGCGTTAAGGAAACCATCGACCGGATTTCCAACGTGATCACGACGAGCGGTGGTAAGATCGAAAACGTCCAGAAGCTGGATAAGAAAGTATTCACCCGCGCGGTGGACAAGCACGTCACCTCCGGGTTCTACGTGAACTTTGTTTTTGACGCCAAGCCGGACGCGATCGCCAAGATCAACGGCTCGTTCGAGCGAGACAACGAGATCTGGCGGATCATGATCACCAAGGTGCCAAAAACCGGCCCTGCAAAGATCGCCGCCTAAACCCCTTCCCGACATGGCCAGCTTCAACAAAGTCATCCTCATGGGGAATCTCACCCGTGACCCGGAGCTGCGTTATACTCCCAAAGGCACCGCAGTCGCCAATCTTGGCATTGCGGTCAATCGGAAATGGCGGAACGACACCGGTGAAATGCAGGACGAGACCACCTTTGTCGATGTGGAAGCCTTTGGCAAACAAGCCGAAACGATCGGTCAGTACTTGAAAAAGGGCCGCCCCATCATGATTGAAGGCCGGCTTAGGTACGATCAATGGGAAGACAAGAATTCCGGTCAGAAACGCAGCAAGCTGAACGTGGTTCTGGAAAATTTCCAATTTCTTGATTCGGGCCGGTCCGATGATCAGTCCGGTGGCGGTGGCGGCGGCGGAAATTATTCCGGTGGTGGCGGACAGTCGGCCTCCGGTCGGGTTTCCAAGCCTGCGCCTGAAGTTCAAAATGATCCTGATTCCCTGCCCGCGGACGACGACGTTCCGTTTTGACCGACCGGATCAACGCTTTATCAACTAATTACTAAACAAGTTTATATTATGGCCAAGACAGAAGTTATTCTTACCAAACACATCGCCGGTTTGGGCGCGGAATCCGACCAGATAAAGGTCGCCGCCGGATATGCACGCAACTACCTCATCCCCCAGGGATTTGCCGTCCCGTCGACCTCGGCGAACAAGCGCCAGATCGAGGTGCTGCAGAAGCGTCGCACCGACCGGGAAGCTCACGAACTACACTCGATGAACGATCTGGCGAAGAGCCTGACGAAACTGATCTGCGTAATCGCGGTCCGCACCGGTGATGACGGCAAGATGTTCGGTTCCGTCACCTCGGGAATGATTGCAGACGAGATGAAGCACCAGTTCGACGTGGAGCTCGACAAGCGGAAGATCAAGCTTGAGGAGTCGATCCGCACGCTCGGCGAGCACAAGGTTGATCTGCATCTGCATCCTGACGTTCACGGCGTGTTGCGCGTTCGTATCGACAGCACCACCCCGCTGCCGGAACCGGAAGTTGTCGCGACTCCGGCTGAAGCCCCGGCGGATCAGGCCAAGGGCAGAGGCCGTTAGTCCCGGTTGCCCGGTCACAAAAATTCAAATCAACTGAACGGCGGATCGAACGATCCGCCGTTCTTTTTTTGCCCGCGAGACAGGGAGGAATTGCTCCCAACCAACCGACGGTTTACTTTTGTTCAACCTGCGAACGAAGCGTTCACTTCACCGGGAAGTTGCGGCCAGCCAGCCAGTTTCCAGAACCCGAGAAACCTCTTCGCGATCCAGTAATGACAGCTTTGTTTCTCTTCTTAGTTCTCGGATTGCTCGCTTTCTTTGCGTGGTGGGTCATTGCTGCCGCCACAGCCTCCGGCATGAGCGATTCCTACTGACTGAACTTTACACGCCAACCGTTTTGAGCGGATGGGAGCCTGCGGGAACTCGTCGAGTCGGCCACAATCAGTTGCTCCAGGAAATGACATACGGTTGAGCCTCCAAACCTTCGGCTGTTCGCCAGTTTGGGTTTTGTAGGTCCGGAAACGGAAACCAGTTTCTTTGATCCGGAAACTCAGGAAAGAACAGGGGCTTCCGGATTTTCCTCCGCCACCGGGGGGCGATCCGAAAAGGGTGCGGTATTCCTCCCAAGTATCCGAAGAGCGATAGCACCGAGGTTCGCAACGTCTTCAACGGTTCAACGTCAACCGCCGGCAGCGAGAGGGTAATCCGGCGGGTTAGCTTTTCCTTCTTCCGCTGTTGCGCTCGGAAATTTTTTCCGCTTCGTCGGCCCGTCTTGCGCAAAACCCTTATTTTTATTGGGTTTTGAACGCGTGGCACCGGCGCTGCTTGGATGGTTCCGCCGTATTGAACCGCCATGATCAGCGCCCTGTTTGACCAGTCCAGCTACCTCGCCGCGAAGTCGATGCTCGAGGCCACCTCGCTTCGGCAGCAGGCGATCACGGCGAACATCGCCAACGTCGAGACCCCGGGCTACAAGCGGTTGATGGTCTCTGAGTCATTCGAATCAGAGCTTCAGCGGGCGGTGTCAACCGGTGACAAGGACTCCATCCGCACGCTCAAGGGCAGGCTTACAGTTGATTCATCCGCCGTGGCAGCGGGGCTGGACGGCAACACGGTGCGAGTCGAGGACGAGCTGCTCGCGTTGAACCAGAACTTTCTGGAGCACTCCTTGGAAATCCGGCTCATCACCGGGTCGCTGATGAAACTGCGGATGGCAATCACCGGTAAGAGCTAAGAACCATGATCAATATTTTAAACGGAATCGAAAGCAGCTCGGCGGCGTTGAATGCCGAGCGCATTCGTATGGAAGTTGTCGGCAGCAACATCGCCAACGCCAACGTGACCAAGGGCCTCGACGGCCAGCCTTACCAGCGCAAACAGGTCGTGTTCGAGTCGGCCTTGAAATCCGCCATGTCCGGTGACGGATCGGACATCCCGACGTTGTCCGTCGCCCGGGTGGAGAACGACAACCGCCCGCCCATTCTCCTCCACGATCCGGGGCATCCGGAGTCGGACCCGGTCACCGGGATGCGCGCCGTGCCGAACATCAATGTCTACGAAGAGATGGCGGACTACATGATCGCCTCGCGGGCGTTTGAAGCCAACCTCGCGGTGGTGAAGACGGCCCGGTCGGTGGCGATGCAAACGCTGAGGATCGGCAAACCTTGACCTAAATTTTTGTAAGCCAGCCGGCAAATCCCCATGAATCCTCTTTCCCTCATCAGCCGTTTGATGCCGCGCGACATGCAGCAGATGCCGCTGCCGAATGGCGCCGAGGTGTTCAAGCCGATTCCCCTGAAGGAGCTCGAGGGGATTCAAGGCACACAGGGAGTCCAGTCCGGCCAGGGCGTCAAGTTCGACAACCTGCTGGGCAGCCTGGTGAAAGACATCAACGCCAAGCAGCTGGAGTCGGCCAGCGCGGTGCGCGGGATGATGAGCGGCGGCGATGTCTCGTTGCACCAGGCGATGATCGCGATGGAAGAGGCGAGCGTGTCGTTTCAATTGATGGTCGAGGTGCGCAACAAACTGCTGGAATCGTATCAGGAGCTGATGCGGATGCAGATGTAGGGCGGACAGAATGAATTTGGATGAACACGGTGCCCGGACTTCCAAAAGGTTTGTCCGGGTGCCGGTTGAACGTTAAGTCGTAATGAATCAAAGTTTAAAACAACTCGGAACCCAGCTGGTCGACATCTGGAAGCAGCTCGGGCTGAATCAGCGGATCAGCGTGGTGCTCGCTTTCGGAGTCGTCGTAATCGGCCTTTCGGCACTGGCGTTTTTCAGTTCCCAGCAGGATTTTGAACTGCTGTCCGGCCAGCTGGATTCCAGCGGCGCGGCGGAGGTTCTGGCTTATCTGGAGGAGAAGAAGATCCCGTACAAGATGGGTGCCAGCGGGACGTTGATCTACGTGCCGCGCAGCCAGGTCGGGACGATCCGGGTGCAGTTCGGAAACAAGCTTGCCAACGGTGGCATCGTTGGTGACGAGATTCTTGAAAGGCCGAACGTGATGCTGTCCGACTCAATGCAGAAGGCGCAGTTGCAGCGTGCTCAAAACGGGGAGCTCGCCCGGATGATCGGTTCGATGGAGGAGATAGATTCCGCCCGCGTCCGCGTTTCCGTTCCGCCCAACCGCCTGTTGATCCGCAACAATGACGAACATCCCAGCGCCTCTGTTCTGGTAAAGGTGCGCGGCAGCCGCGCGCTGTCGCGGCAGACCGTGCAGTCGATCACGGCGATCGTGGCGAACGCCGTCGAGGGGCTCCGGCCTTCGCAGGTTGCCGTCTCCGATACCGCCGGAAATCTTTACACCGAAGACTACGACGAAGATTCCATGGTGGGCATGGCAGACCGGCATTTCAACATCCGGCAGCAGGTCGAGACGATGTTCTCCAAGAAGGCGCGGTCGATGTTGGATTCCGTGCTCGGTCCGGGGCAGAGCACCGTGCGTGTGGCTGTCGAATTGAACACCGACGCCATCACCAGCACGGAACGGAAGATCGATCCCGCGACCAAGGTCGAGCGGCAGAAAACAGAGAAAGAGGAGAGCACCAAGTCGACGACGGGCGGGAACAGCAGCTCGTCCGGCATTGCGGCAAATTCGAATGTGACCACCAACACGCCGGCTGCGGCCAGTTCCAATTTCAATGATTCCATCGTCAAAACCAGCGAGGTTACGAACGAGTTTGATGAGTCAGTGCGTCAGATTGTGCAGATGGCGGGAGGAGTCAAACGCATTTCCGCCGCCGTCATGGTCAACACCCGGTATGAAGGGGTTGGTTCCGACCGGAAGGCTGTTCAACGCACGCCCCAGGAAATGGAGCAGCTCAAGGAGATCGTACAGAGCGCGCTGGGTATCCAGACCGACGGCGCCGGTGACCGGACGGACACGATCTCGATGATGGAGATTTCCTTCAACGACCAGCCGATGATCGAGATGACGAAGGAGCTGGATCAAATGGAGAAGATCAATTTCTGGATGAGTCTCGCCCGGAAAGTGGCGTATCCCGCACTTGCTGTGGTGATTCTCTACATGTTCGCCCGCGCTCTCAAGCGGACGAAGCTGGAAGAGATTCCGATGGGCGTGCCCGTTGGTGAACTGGACGCGCACGGTCAGCTGGATCCGATGAGCGACTGGAAGCCCGGCACCAAACCGCGCGCCGTCACGGTTGAAGTCCTGAACCAGCTGGTGAAGGAAAATCCCCACAACATGACCCAGGCCATTCGCACCTGGATGAGTGCCAAGAATAACTGATCACAAACCGCATGGCCGCCCAAGCAGATCAACAGACCGAACTGGACCTCGACAAGATGTCCAAGCAACAGAAGCTCGCCGTCTTGCTCATCATGATGGGACAGGATCACGCGGCGGAACTGTTCAAGACCATGGATCCGCCCGACGTGGAGCTCGTATCCGGTGAAATGGCGAAGATCGGTCTGATCAGCACCGAGATTCAACAGGCAGTCCTCAAGGAATTTTCCAACGTGGCTGTTTCCGCCAGCACGGCGCTGCGCGGTGGTGTTGATTTCACCAAGCAGACGCTCGAGAAGGCGCTTGGCCTGTTCAAGGCATCAGACATCGTCGGACGCGTCTCCCCCGTGCGCACCCCGGTCGCCGCGATGCAACAGATCACTGACATGGATGCGCGCCAGATCGTGAATCTGGTCAAGACCGAGCAGGAGCAGACGATCGCGTTGATCGCCAGCTATCTCGCGCCGGAAAAGGCGTCGCAGGTGTTGAGCCTGCTGCGTACTGAACAGCGCGACGGCGTGATCGAGCGACTCGCCACCATGGCTCCCACTCCGATTGAAGTGGTTGAGAAGGTGGTCGAGATATTGAATTTGAAAATGGGCGGAAAACAACCGCGTGCGCTGAACCAGACCGGCGGTGTGAAGTCCGCCGCGGACGTGCTCAACTCGATGGACAAGAACATGAGCAAGGCCATGTTGATTAGTTTGGAGGAGCGCAATCCCGAGCTCGGCCAGTCGATCCGTCAGAAGATGTTCACCTTTGAGGATCTTGCCAACCTCGATACGGCGTCGCTGCAGAAAGTGCTTCGCGAAGTCGATATGCGGGACCTCGCGGTGTCGCTCAAGACGGCGGTTGAAACGGTCAAGGCGGCCTTGCTGGCCAGCATCTCGAAACGGGCTGCCGAGACGGTCAACGAAGAGATCCAGTTCATGGGTCCGCTCAAGCTCAAGGAAATCGAGAGCGCGCAACAGCGCATCATCGAGGTCGTGCGCCGGCTCGAAGGCGAGGGCGAGATCGAACTCTGGGGGAGCGCTGCCTAACCATGGAAACAACGACTCACACCGTTCCGTTCCGGTACCCGCTGACGGGCGCCAAAATAAAGGCGCTGCCAAGGCTGAGCGCTGACGCGCGCAAATTGTTGTTCGAGCGCGAGGACGAAAGCTTTGAGAAAGGTCGGCAAGCGGCTGAAAGCAGTTTTTCCCAGCAGCTCGTTTCGCAACGGAACGAAATGCTGGAATTGCAGAACGGCGTTTTGAACTCCGTACGGAATGCGATTCCGCAGGTGATTCGCGACACGGAATCGATGTTGATTGATCTCGCGGTGGCGACCGCCGAACGGCTGGTTGCCGGAATGCCGATTGATCGCGAGTCCGTTGAGGCGGCGATTCGCGAGGCGTTGACGCAGGTCGAGGACGGCTCCCAGGTGCGTGTTTTGTTGCATGCAGAAGATATGACGCTGCTGAAAAAAGGCAGTTCAGAGCTGCTGGTCGCCGACGAATCGGGCGGCCCTCTGCTCATCGAACCGTCTCCGGAAATCACGCGCGGCGGATGCATATTGCGTACGCGCTTTGGCGACATTGATGCACGACGGGAGACAAAACTTGAACAGATGAAACAAGCGCTCGCCGAATGAAATTGAATCCGTCAGACCACGAATCCTCCGTCAACCGGATGCAAAATTTGCTCGGTCGCGTGAAAGGCGCGCGGGTCGTTCAGAACAAGGGCCGCGTCGTTCAGCTGATCGGCCTTGTCATCGAATCTGAAGGGCCACTGGCTGCGATGGGCGAGGTCTGCCGGATCGAATCCGCGCGCCACGACGGAACCACGCTGGCCGAAGTCGTGGGTTTTCGCGACAAACATTTGTTGCTCATGCCACTTGGCGAAGTGCATGGCATTCATCCCGGCAGCGCAGTCATCGCGACTGGCAGCAGTCTGCGGGTGCCGGTTGGCGACGCGTTGAAGGGGCGCATCATCAACGGACTCGGCCAGCCGTTGGACGGCGCGGGGCCGATCATTTGCGATCACCAGGTCGGACTCAACATGGCCCCGCCGCATCCACTCAAACGTCAGCGCATCCGTAACACTTTTCGCACCGGCATCAAGGCGATCGACACCTTTATACCGTGCGGGCGCGGTCAGCGGCTGGGCGTCTTCGCCGGGAGCGGCGTTGGCAAGTCCACGCTGCTCGGCATGATGGCGAGCCAGTCGGAGGCAGACGTGAACGTGATCGCATTGATCGGTGAACGAGGACGTGAGGTTCGTGAATTTCTGGAAAAAGACCTCGATGAAGAAGGCCGGCAAAAATCGGTCGTCATCGTGGCGACCTCGAATGAACCCGCGCTGTCACGGTTGAAAGGCGCGTTCCTCGCGATGTCCATCGCGGAACATTTCCGCGATGAGGGCAAGAATGTGTTGCTGATGATGGATTCGGTGACGCGCTTTGCGATGGCTCAACGTGAGATCGGCCTCGCGGTCGGCGAGCCTCCGGCGACGCGCGGTTACACGCCTTCAGTTTTTTCGTTGCTGCCGCAATTGTTGGAACGCGCGGGCACGGGCGAGCAGGGCGCGATCACCGGTTTGTTCACCGTGTTGGTGGAGGCAGATGACATGAACGATCCGATTGCCGATGCGGTCCGTTCCATTCTCGATGGGCACATTGTTCTGAACCGCGATCTCGCCACGCAGAATCATTATCCGGCGATTGACGTGCTCGGAAGCGTGAGCCGGTTGAACCGCGATCTGCTCGATGAGCCGCAGCAGGAACAGGTCGCGCACGCCCGCGAATTGCTCGCCTTGTATCGTCGCAACGAGGATTTGATCAGCATCGGCGCGTATCCGGCCGGCAGCAATTCCGCGATCGACGAAGCGATCCGGTTGCGCGAACCGATCAACCGTTTTCTGCGCCAGGCCGTTCACGAGGGCTTCAAGCTCGATCAAAGCTGGGGCGCGCTCACCGACTCTTTGATCGACAAGCCGACAACGACGGCTCCCAAGAAGATCGTTGAAACCCAACCACTAAAATCATCATGAAACCTTTCCACTTCAGCCTTCAGGCGGTGAGAACATTACGCCAACGACAGGAACAAATTTCCCTCGAAGCGTTTGGTCGCGCGGTGCAGGCCCGCACCGGCGCGTTGGAAAAACAAAACCGGAAGGAGCGCGACCTTCATCAGGCGTGGCGGCAGTTGGAGCACCTTCAAGTGAGCGGCGCGAACGTCCGTGATATCAACCAGGTCCGGGGACATTGCCAGGTTCTGCAGCAAGGACTTGCGCAGGCGCAACAGTTCACCGCCGCCGCCCAGCAGGTGGCCAATGAAGCGTGGGAAACGCTGAACGAATCAAGGCAGCAACTGGAGCTGGTGAGCAAGTTTTATGAACGGCGGCGCGATGAATATGAGCGCGAGCTGCGTCAGGAGGAACAGAAACAGCTGGACGAGATGGCCGGACGTCGCTGGCACTCGCGGGCGGTGATGGTGCCGAGCGAATCGACCTGGAACTGATCGTTGCCACATGAACAAATTGCTGAAATCTGACTGGCTGATTCCCATCGTGGGAACGTTGCTGTACCTCATCACCACGATGGTGCTGTTGAATCCCGCCAAGCTCCACATCCCGAAGCTTCACGGCAGTCAGGATGGCGACGGTGAGCCCGAGGAATACAATCCGCTGAAAAGCACTCCGTGGGATTTCAATACTCCGGAGATCGATCACATGATCATGGAATTGAAGGCGGAGAAGAAACGACTGGCCGGGCGCGAGAAGGAATTGAACGAAATGTCGGCGCGCATCCAGAACGAACGAACCGAGCTCCAGACGATCACTCAGGAGGTCAGCCAGCTGCAGTACGAGTTCAATCAAGTGGTCATCTACGTCAAGGAACAGGAGGTCGCCAACCAGAAGAAGCTCGCCAAGACGTATGCTTCGATGACGCCGGAAGACGCCGCCCTCATCATGAAACAGATGGACGACGGCCGCGTGGTCCGGTTGCTGATGTTCATGAATGAAGAGGAGACCGCCAAGATCTTGTCGACACTGGCGAAACCGGGCGCCGCCGATGCGAAGCGCGCCGCCTTGTTGTCCGAACGCCTCCGTCTCTCCGTTCAGGCTCCGGCGACGGGCAAGCCGCAGTCGTCGACCAAGAAACAGAAAAGCCCCGAGGAATCGCCGTTTAAGCAGTTGGTTCGATTGAATCACGACCAGAAGGAAACGAATTCCGATGATTTTGCCAAGATGGCCCGCAGTTACGCCGCGCTGCCGCCCGTGCAGGCGGTCAATATTTTAGAACAGCTTCAGGACGAACAGATGGCCAGCATTCTGGCCCACTTCACGGAGGACGAAATGGCCCCTATTTTGGTCGAGCTATCCAAGCCCGGTCACGGCGGGCCGCAACGTGCCGCCCGCGTCGCCGAGTTGGTGCTCACGCAACTCAACTCCTAATTCCCGATCCTGTCGTATGAACACATCCAATGCTGGTTCGCTGGGCGGAATGATTCCCCCGGCGACTGCCGAAACGGGCGTTTCGCCTGAAAGCCCGCTCCCCACCTCCAGAGAAACCGGGAACTTCGAAGAGCTGATCAAGCAGTCCATCGAGCCGGTTTCCTCACCACCGAAGGACGTAAAAATTCCGGTCGCAACCGTGGTGCCGGGTCGGGTCGGGAATCAATCTCCTACCGTTACTGCGGCTGAAATCAAGAAATCCGACGGCAAGACCGTCGAGGCGAAGGGCGCGCCGATGAATGTCGAATTGCCGCCGACGGCTGCGTCGTCCACCACGACGAAGTCTGCGGAGGTTGAGGTTTCGCTGCTCGAGCATTTTGTCATGCGTCCTCCATTTAGATGGAACCGAGTGCCGGTTGATGGCGGGGTTCCACTTCCTGTTGAAACGCCTGTTGAATCCAAAACAACAAGCGGCTCCGTCAAGGTGCCGCAGATTGAAGGCAAAACAGTTGTTGAGGGAGAAACAGATGGCGATTCCGACGTGGCACCCGATCTCGAATCTCCTGCGAAGCTCGTGGAAAAAATTCTGGCGGCGGGGCTGATTGTTTCGCCGGGGTCAACATCGGTTACGGCTGAACCGACTGTGCCGCGCGGATCGGGCGTTGAGGAACGCGCGACGGAATCCGAAGAACCGGTGGTGTTGAGCCGGGAACAGCAAGCGAGTCAGGCATCGGCCAAACAGTTGCCGGTCGGTCAGTTGCCTGCCGAGGGCGAGCCCGTTCGTCAGCCTGTGCCGACGGAAAAGGCCGCCGCGCAAAGCCCGCAATTAAAAAGTGAATCCGCAGAGCAGGGGAAGGCGGACGCCGCGCCGACACGAAGGACGGTCCCTTCAACGGCAACGGCGGTCGCTGAAACGCGCCGTTTTGATTTCAGTCCGGACACGGATCGGCAGCGTGATCCGAATGTTACTTCGTTTCGCATGGAGTCACTCGCAGCGGCACGGTTTGCCGCTGCTGCCGGTCGGCAGTATCAGCTGGCGGATGTGGAATCCCTGATCCGTTCCCGGCGTCGCGACGACTCGTCTGAGACCGGTGGCATACGCGCTGCTCAGAGAGATATAACGATGAAAAACAGCGGCCAAGAGAACCAAATTGCCGGGATGCGGGTGCAGAATGTGCCGGGCTCCGGCAGGGACGGCAACGGCTCGCCGAACATCGTTGCCGGTGGTGGGGCGAGTTTGTCACGGACCGGAGAAGCCGTTCGGGAGACGGATAAACGCTTTGGAACCTCGGTTGGTGAGGTGGTCAGCATGGCGTTCGGTGGATTGCGGGGCGGGGCGGGCAGTCATTCAACTTCCGAGCTTCCGCCACTTTCGACTGGTTCGCTCAAGACGAGTGAACAACTCATCCTGTCGCTCACCCGCGAAGTCATGCAGTTCAAGAACTTCAAGTCGGACTCGATGGCGGTGGTGTTGAAGCCTGACAAGAACACTGAAATTTTTCTCCACCTCGCCATGCGCAACGGTGCGGTCGAAGTGCAGGCCCGGTTTGATCGCGGTGACTTTGCCGCGGTGAATTCACAGTGGGCGCAGTTGCAGCAGACCATGCAGCAGCAGGGAGTCAAACTCGGTTCACTCCAGGAATCGCTCGAACAACAGCTACCGAACCCGAAAGGCGATTTGTCGTGGGGCCATGGCAACAACCAGTCGCAGCGCGACGGCAACCTGTCGGATGAGAAATTCATTGAGGCGCTGGACGAGAAACTGATTTTTGGTTCCGGGAAGGAACCCGTGAAACGCCCCGATCGGACCCGCACCAGCGAGGTTCGTGGTTCACTGGAGGCTTGGGCTTAATTCAACGGAGATATCAAACATGCCAACTGACGCAATCAGCAGCAGCAGTGAACCACCCGAGTGGGCCCCGATCGAATCCGCCGGCACCAAAGCGCAGAGCCGGATGCCGGTGACCACGCTGGATCAGGACGATTTTTTCAAACTGCTCGTCGCCCAGATGACGACGCAGGATCCGATGAAACCGATGGAGGATATGCAGTTCTTTTCGCAGCTCTCGCAGTTCAGCGCGCTGGAACAGAACAAGGCGATGCAGGCCAACATGGCCGTGATGCAGGCCAACTCCATGCTGGGCAAGGAGGTCCAGGTCAAAGGCAAGGAAGGTGACCCGGTCACCGGTATCGTTTCCGATGTGGATCTTCTGGCAGGGACGCCAAAACTGATAGTAAACGGGGAGCGATTTGACTTGGATAGTGTCCAGTTCGTCAGATCCGCGCCCACCACCCAGAACCCTATACTCAATCCCCTACCATGATTCGTTCTCTTACCTCAGGCATCAGCGGCATGCAGCAGTTTCAACAACAGCTGGATGTCATCGGCAACAACATCGCCAACGTCAATACGACCGGCTACAAATCCGCCCGCGTTAATTATGAAGACGCCTTCAGTCAGACCGTCCAGGCTTCCAGTCCGGGAAACGGCACGATCAGTTCAACGTCCGGCATGCAGGTGGGCTCGGGCGTCGCGACGGCGTCCGTGCGAAACCAATTTACCCAGGGCGCGATTTCCACGACGGGTGTGCTGACCGATCTCGCCATTTCGGGCGAAGGATTCTTCATCGTTTCCGATCCGATCTCGGGAATAGATTTTGCGTCGCGCTCCGGCGATTTCCGGATCGACAGCGACGGTTTCCTGGTCACGAACAAGGGCTTCCTGGTCCAAGGATACGAGGACCCGTTGCTTTCCACTATTGGCGATCTTAAGATCGACATCGGAACGCCGACGCCTGCGCCAGCGCCGGGAGTCACGGTTGCCTCGTTTTCAATTAATCGTGAAGGAGTCATTTCCGTCCGTCTCACCGACAACAGCTCATACACCCGCGGGCAGGTGTTGCTGCAGAATTTCAGAGATCCCAGCGCTCTGATGAAAGAAGGCGGGAATCTATACTCAGGTCTGGAAAATGCCGGTCCGTTCGCCGCGACGCCGCTAAGCCCAGGGACGAACGGTCTCGGCCGGATCCAGTCCGGTGCCCTGGAGCTTTCGAATGTGGATCTCGCGGTAGAATTCTCCGGATTGATCACCACTCAGCGCGCGTTCCAGGCCAGTGCCCGGGTCATCTCCACAAGTGATGAAATTCTCCAGGAACTCGTGAACCTGAAACGTTAATCCACATTGAGCTGAACTGATATGGCCGAAGAAAAACCAGCGCACGAAGCGAAGAAGGACGAGCCGAAAGGCGGTGGCATCAAGGCGATGCTGCCCCTGATCCTGACGGTCGTTCTGATGCCCGTGATGGCGTTCGTGATGACGAATTTCGTCCTGCTTCCAAAAATTCAGAAAGCCATCGTCGCCAGCGCGACCACGACCGGCGAGGATTCGGAGCACGGCACGGAGGAGACCGGAGAGGACGCCCACGAACCCCCCGCAGCTGGACACGGTGAAGCGGATGGTGAAGCGCCGAAACCGGCCAAGGGTGCGAAGACGACCTACCAGCTGCCGAAACTCATCGTCAACGTGCGCGGAACCATGGGCACGCGGTTTCTGTTGGCGAGCTTCACGGTGGTCGGCAAAGGCCCTGAGTTCATCAAGTTATGCGAAAACAACGACGCCCAGATGCGCGATGTCGCGATGGGCGTGCTGGCCGGAAAAACTATTCAGGATCTGGAGAAGCCCGATTCGCGAAACATGATTCGCACGGAAATGATCTCCACCTTCAACACCGCGCTCGGGCAGCCGTCGGTGAACGAAATCTACATCACCGAATTCGCCATCCAGTAAGTACCGCCGCTCAGGATATGAAAGACAACACCCACCAACTACCAGGCAACGGAATACCGGTCCATCCAAGGATAGTCCGCTACGTGGTCGCGGCGTTCCTGTTCGCGTCATTAGTCCGAGTGTGTCTGGGTTCAGCCGATGGCGGTGGTTCCGATGGGGGCCCCCATTTTCTATCCGGCGGACCGGCGGCGAATCCGGCGGAACACTGACCGTTTCAACGAATCATGGACGATCCACAGAATCAGGAAAGCAGCGAAGTTCTCTCACAGTCCGAGATCGAGCGTCTGCTCGCGCAGGTTGAGGGGGACCGCCCGGCAGAAGCGCCGCGCGCCGAGGCGGGTGGCGGTGGTGCCTCGAAGTCCAAACCCCCGGTCGCCGTCCAGCCCTATGATTTCCGGCAGCCCTCGTTTCTATCGCCGAATGAGCTGCGCAAGGTGCGCCTGTTTCACGAGGGCTTCCTGCGTTCGCTCAGTTCGCGTTTCTCCCTTTTCCTGCGCATGGAGTTCAACGTGCAGCTCTCCAAGCTGCACACCCAGAGCTACGCCAAGTTCATCGAGGAGTTGCCGAGCCCGACCAGTCTCTCGCTGTTCAAGACCGAGCCGCTGCGTGGTGTGTGCCTGCTCAACATTCCGCCGCGCCTCGCGTTGACGCTGGTTGACCGGCTGCTCGGCGGCCCGGCGCATTCGGTGAACATCGACCGGGAGATGACCGACATCGAGCACGCGCTGCTGAACCAGACGGTGAACGTCATTTTGACCGAGTGGTGCAGTCATTGGGCGAAGGTCAAGGATCTGCGTCCCAAAATTCTCGGGCACGAATCGAACGCCCGTTTCCTCCAGAGCTCGCCGCATGACACCGTCATGATGGTGATCGGAGTGGAGACCCGCGTGGGAGACTGCCTGGAGGTCATGCAGTTCGCGTTTCCGTGTTACACCCTGGAACCGCTTGTCGGCGCGCTGAACACGATCATTGATCGCAACGAGGAGACGCCGCAGGCGGAGAAACTGCGCCGCCAGCGCCAGTGGAATCCGGCCCTCGGCAATGTCATGGTGCCGGTCACCGCCGAGTGGCAGAACCTGAGACTTTCCGCCCGCGATCTTTACCACCTGAAACCGGGCGACGTGCTTCCGCTGTCCGCGGAAGAGTCGAATAACGTCAAGGTGCGCCTCGCCAAGGTGAACCGCTTCAGCGCGCGCCTCGGTACCGCAGGATCAAGCCTGGCCGTGGAGCTGGTGAAACCTTTAAAGAACTAAACCTGTATGACTGAAACCGCCGAAATGACCGAGAAAGCCGCGCCCTCCGTGAACGCACCGGCCAATCTCGATATGCTGCTGGACGTGCCCGTCTCGCTGTCCGTCGAACTGGGGACCACCCAGCTCCCGATGAAGGAAGTGCTCGAACTGGGCGAAGGATCGGTCATCACGCTCGACAAGGAGGCTGATGCTCCTGTCGAATTGTATGTGAACAGCCGTCTCATCGCCCGCGGTGAAGTGGTTGTTGTTGAAGATCGCTTCGGCATCAAGATCACCGAGATCATCGACAAAGTCTGACCATGAAACGCCCAGCCTGCCTGCTGGCCATTCTTGCGTTCGGCCTGCTTCAACTTCACGCTGCTGATGCCGTCGCACCGGTGGCTGCCCCGCTCCCAAATACTGGTGCCGCGCTCATCCGCGTGATCGGTGCGTTGCTGCTCGTTTTCGCCATCCTGTTCGCCGGTGTGTGGGTGATGAAAAACTGGCAGCGCCTCACGATGAAAAAGGGGAACGGCCGCAAACTCCGCATGCTCGAAGCGCAGTCCCTCGGTGGACGCCAGGCCGTCTACGTCGTCGCCTACGAACAGCAACGGTTTCTCGTCGCCGCCTCGAACAGTGGGATTTCATTGTTGAGCCATTTGCCGGAGATGGACGCGGAGGCGGTGGAAGCTGACACGACCGGTGCCCCGACTTCATTCATGCAGGCCCTTCAATCCGTCGTCAACCGCCCGTCATGAAGGTCACCTCCATCCAGTCACAATTCGTTCTGCCGGACGAAGCGCCGTTGGTTCTTGCGACGCGGCCGGGTCTTGGACGTCGGCTGTCGAAACGATTCTGGCTGCCGCTGTTGATTTTCTGTCTGCTGGGATTCAGCGCCCACGCGCAGACGAGTTCTACTTCGATACTTCCGTTCAGCCTCAACCTCGGTGTTGAGAAGTCGAACAAGCCCGAGGATCTCGACATGGGGATCAAGATCCTCTTCATGATCACGCTGCTTTCGCTCGCGCCGTCGATCATCCTGTTGATGACCTGTTTCACTCGGATCGTGATCGTGCTGGCCTTTGTGAGGACGGCGTTGTCACTGCCGGGTTCGCCGTCGAACCAGATTATCGTGGGCCTCGCGCTGTTCATGACCTATTTCATCATGGCACCCACGTGGGACAAGATTAAGACCGAGGCGATTGATCCCTACACCAATCAGGAAATCACCAGCGACGAAGCCGTGACCGCTGCGACCGGACACATCCGGAAATTCATGCTGAACCAGGCGCGGGCAAAGGATGTGGAACTGTTTCTCTCGATGTCCGGTCTGGGCCGGATGGCACCCGAGGATCTTCCCCTGCGCGTGGTGATTCCCGGTTTCATCATCAGCGAGCTCCGGACCGCCTTCCAGATGGGCTTTCTGCTCTTCGTGCCTTTTATACTGATCGATCTCGTGGTGGCCACCGTGCTCATGAGCATGGGCATGATGATGATGCCGCCGATGGTGATTTCGCTGCCGCTGAAGATCCTGCTGTTCGTGCTGGTCGACGGCTGGGGACTGATCGTCCGCAGTCTGGTACAGAGTTTCAGCGTTGGTTAGAAACAAATTATGAACCCTGAATTTGCAGCTGAATTGTTGAAGAGCATGATCTTTCTGGCGATCATCTTGGCCGCGCCGTTTCTGCTTGCGGCGATGGCAATCGGTCTGAGCGTCGGCCTGTTTCAGGCGGTGACGTCGATCAACGAACAGACGCTGACCTTCGTGCCGAAGGCGCTTGGAATCACCGGGCTGATCGTGCTGCTGATGCCGTGGGCGCTCCGCAAGTTGGTGGAGTTCAGCACGTCGATCATCGAACGGATACCAGAGATGGTGAACTGATTTTCACGACGGCGAAGCCGTCAAAAATGGAATGTCGGCGTCCACGGACGGGCGCCGTTTTAGCAGGGATTGCAACCCATGGATTGAACCTCGACATCGCCAACTGGCTCTTTGTGTTCCTCCGCGTGACGGCGGTGGTGTCGGTGTTTCCCGTCTTCTCCGCGAAGAACTTCCCGGTGCGGGTGCGGGTCGCGCTCGGGGCGCTCGTCGCGTTTCTCATCACCCCCGGTCTGCCCGGTTTCGATCTCGAGGGATACCATTTCTGGGGAATCGTCGGCGTCATGCTCAAGGAGCTGATCACCGGGCTCATCATCGGGTTTGTGGCGCGCATGGTTTTTCTGATGCTCGACATGGCGGGAAACATGATCGCCACGGACGTCGGCCTGAACATGGCCTCCGACGTGAACCCGTTCAGCGGCGTCCGCACCGAAGTGCCCGGCATGATCCTCTTCTATCTCGGCGCGATGTTGTTCCTGAATCTCGATCTGCACCACCATGTGCTGATTGCACTGGAGCAGGGTTACACCGTCCTGCCGGTGGGGCGGGGGATGATGAGTGAAGCCGTGATGGGGGATTTGCTCACCCGCACGAGCCAGATCTTCGCGGTGGCGCTCCAGATGACCGCGCCGATGATGGCGGTGTCGTTCATCGTCATGCTCGTGTTCGCCCTGCTGGGCCGTGCGGTCTCACAGATCAATTCGTTCTTTGAAAGCTTCGCCTTCCGCGTGCTCTCCGGGTTGGCGGTGTTCGGTCTGACGATGAACCTGATGGCGCTTCACATTATCAATTTTCTTCAGCGCCTGCCGGATGACATGCTGGAGATCTGCCGGTTGCTCGGTGCCTGACGCAAGAATGTTATGAGCGAACAAGGAGGCGAAAAGACCGAGGAAGCAACACAGAAAAAGCTGGAAGACGCCCAGAAGAAAGGCCAGATCCCGCGCAGCCAGGAGGTACAGACGCTGTTCGTGCTCATTGCGGGAACTCTGGCGCTTTCGTTCACCGCCAGCGGGATATGGGCGGCGCTGGGGGGCGCGCAGTATGTCATTCTCAGCAATCTCCATGACATCCCGGTGACCATGGATTCCATCCCTCGATATCTGATGATCGGCGCGCAGGAGCTGATCAGCATCGTCGCACCGGTCTCGTTTTCGATCATGATCGCCGGCCTGCTAGCCGGCGGCATCCAGAGCCGGTTTCAGACGGCGCCGGAGGCCCTGGAGCCGAATCTCGACAAGCTGAATCCGGTCAACGGCTTCAAGAAGGTGTTCTCGATCAAGAGCGCTGCACCGGCGGCGCTGGCATTTGTGAAGCTCGCGGTGATCGTTTCGCTCGCCTACGGCGTGGTGGTCGACATCATCAAGGACCCAATTTTCTTTTCTATCGTGCATCCGGCAAGAATTGCCGAATTCCTTGCGGCCTCCGCGCTAAAACTCATGTTCCGTATCGTGCTGGTCATGATTCTGATTGCGGGAGCGGACTATGTTTACCAGTTTTGGCGACATCGTGAAGACCTGAAGATGACCAAGCAGGAGGTCAAGGATGAGAGCAAGAACTCAGAGGGTGATCCGCAGCAGAAGGCCCGGCAACGGCGCCGGAGAAACAGCGCGTCCCAGCGTAAAATGCTCGCAGAAGTGCCGCATGCGGACGTGATTATTACGAATCCGACCCACCTCGCCGTTGCACTTCGTTACGACCGCAACAGCATGAAGGCCCCGAAAATTGTCGCCAAAGGAGCCAGAAAGTTTGCCCTGAAGATCCGTGAACTCGCGGCTCAACACCAAGTGCCGATCATGGAAAACAAGCCACTCGCCCGCGCGATGTACAAGCACGGACGGGTCGGTGGCGAGGTACCTGCTCAGCTGTATGCCGCCGTCGCTGAAGTACTCGCATATGTCTATCGCATCAACCGGTATAAATACTGGCGACAGGGAAATGACACCACGGGCGCCCGGCGATAACCGGCGACGAAAACAACGGCTCATAAGATGGCCAGCAAAAATACAGGACTGAAAAAGTTTCTCGGCCAGGGCGATCTCTGGCTGGTGTTTGGGCTGTTCGGGACCATCTTGCTGTTGATCTTCCCCGCGTCGCCCTTCCTGCTCGACGGCCTGCTCGCGGGCAGCATCGCGATGTCATTGTTGACGTTGCTGGTCATTCTCTACCTCAAGGAACCCTCCGATTTCACCGCCTTCCCGACGTTGCTGCTGGTCATCACCCTGTTCCGGCTCGCGCTCAACGTCGCCTCCACACGACTGATCCTGCTCGACGGTTACGCCGGTCAGATCATCGAGGCGTTCGGCAGTTTTGTGGTGCGGGGAAATTATGTCGTCGGCTTGGTCGTTTTTCTGATCCTCGTCCTGATCAACTTTGTGGTGATCACCAAGGGCGCGGGACGTATTGCAGAAGTCGCCGCTCGTTTCACGTTGGACGCGATGCCCGGCAAGCAGATGGCCATCGATGCCGAACTGAATGCCGGCGTCATTAACGAAGTAGAAGCCCGTGCCCGCCGGCAAAAAGTCGAGCAGGAGGCGGACTTCTATGGCGCGATGGACGGTGCGAGTAAGTTCGTCCGTGGTGACGCGATCGCAGCGATTCTCATTACGCTGGTTAACATCGTCGGCGGATTCGCGATAGGCATTGCGCAGCGCGGCATGACCGTCGGCGATTCGCTGAGCCTTTACACACTGCTTTCGATTGGTGACGGACTGGTTTCCCAGATTCCGGCGCTGATCACGTCCGTTGCCTCCGGTATCCTCGTCACCCGCGCCGCCGCGAAAAACGATCTTGGTCAGGAACTCGCCAAACAACTTTTGTTCTACCCCCGCGCGCTCAACGTGCTGGTCGTCATGTTGCTCGTCATGGCGTTTCTCCCCGGTCTGCCGATGATGCCGTTCCTGATGCTCGCGGCGATCACGTTCGGGGTGAACCGGGTGTTGAAATCGCAGCGTCCGGCCCTGGTTGGCTCCGCGAACGCGACAGCTGGTGCCGACGGTGCGGAATCCAACTCTGCCGACGGGACCACGGTCAAGACGGCTGATGCAGGTCAATCCGCCCCGGACAAACTGGAAAATTTGCTTTCGCTCGACACGCTTCAGATCGAGCTCGGCTACGGACTCGTCAGCCTAGCGGACAAGAAGAAGGGTGGCGATCTGTTGGAACGCATCACCGGCATTCGCAAGACGTTCGCGCAGGAAATGGGCATGATTGTTCCGCCAGTTCGCCTACGGGACAATCTCCAGCTTGGTGCGAACGAATATCGTTTTCAGCTGAAGGGAAACTGCATCGCCAAAGGTGAAATCATGCCGGGCTACTGGCTCGCGATGAACGCCACCGAAAGCAAGACCGTGCTCCGGGGCGTGCCGACCACCGAGCCGGTGTTTCAATTGCCCGCGACGTGGATCATCGATGCCGAGCGCCGGAACGCGGAAGGCAGCGGGTTCACCGTGGTCGACGCGGCGGCCGTGCTCGTCACACATCTCAGCGAATCGGTGAAGCGCAACGCCCATGAAATTCTCACGCGTCAGGACGTGCAGACGTTGCTTGATAATCTGAAGACGACGCATCCGACAGTGGTGAACGAACTGATTCCGAGCCTGCTGTCGGTCGGTCAGGTACAGCGCATTTTGCAAAACCTGTTGTGCGAAGGCGTCTCGATCCGGAACCTCGCCGGAGTGCTGGAAAAAGTCAGCGACTACGCCGGTTCAACCAAAAATCCCGATGAACTTTCCGAACACGCCCGCCGCGTGCTCGGTGCCCAGATCACCCGTCCGTATCAGCAGGACAACGGCGCGATCAATGCCATCACGCTCGATCCGAAGCTCGAACAGGCGCTCAGTCAGGGCGTCCGCCAAAACGCGAACGAACTCGCGTTGACGATGGAGCCGAGACTGGCGCGTCATCTGATCGAGAAGCTTTCGAGCCTGATTCAGCAGATGATTTCGAAAGGCCTGCCGCCGGTCGTGCTGTGTTCACCTCATCTGCGACTTGGTTTCCGCCGGTTCTTTGAATCCAGTTTCAGCGATCTGGCCGTGCTGAGTTATAACGAGATTCCGAACCGCGTGGAAATCCAGAACTCCGGGATGGTCAACTCAATCGACTAGAAAGTTTAAGTCATGAAAGTATTTCAATTCATCGCCGAGAGCGCCCCGGAAGCCGTGCAACAAATTCGGCGACAGCTCGGCCCCCACGCCGTCGTGTTGAACGTTCGCAAGCTGCCGGCCAGCGGCATTTCGCGCCTCTGGTCCAAGTCACGGATCGAAGTGCTCGCCGGAATCAAGGGCGAGGAAAACCAACTCGCAAACGAACCCATCATGTCGGGCCGACTCGACACATTTGACGAACCGGTCGTGGGTTCCCCGGTCCAACCTTCGGACTCCGTCGCGACCGGATCTCCCCGCGCGGACGATGTGTTGAAAACCCCGCCCGCACCGGAGGAAAAGAAATCCTCGCTGATGAACGGCGCGGATCTGTTTCATCAACAGGTTGAGCGGTCCGTCGCTGAACCGATCAGGATGGAGCACGGCATGGGACAGGGGTGGCAGCTTGAATCGATGTTGCTTAACATGGGGCTCGCACCGGTGCACGCGCACCGGGTGGTGGACCGGTTGCGCGCGCGGCACGGTTCAAGTCCTGGCAGTCTGCGCGATGAAATTTCACAGGCGTGCGCGTTGCTGGCTGATTTGTGGGAGGAGAAACCGTTCAGCAATCAGTCTTCGAGCGTGCATGTTTTTGTCGGCCCTGCGGGTTCGGGCAAGACCACCGCGCTCTGCAAGTGGCTGACCCAGGCGACGCTGTTGGCCGGTCATTCCGCGCAAGTCTGGCGGCTGGACGGGGCGACGGCGAACACGGCGGAATCACTGAGCGTGTACGGTGAAATTCTCGGCGTGCCGGTGGCGCGTTCGCTATCATTTGAGGACAAACCTCCGGCCGATGTCGCGTTCATCGATCTTCCGGGCGTCGATTGGAAGGACGCCTCCGCCGTGCGCGATCTCGCCGTGCGGTTGACGGAGCTTCCGTCGGCGCAGGTGCATCTCGTGCTGAATGCCGCTTATGAATCTTCCATTTTGGTGGCCCAGGCGAAGGCGTTCATGTGCCTGCCGATTCAGGATATTGTCCTGACGCACCTCGATGAGGAACTCCGCTGGGGCAAGCTCTGGAATCTGGTGCTCGGAACGAATTACAGGATCGGCTGGTTGAGTGCCGGGCAAAATATTCCGGGTATCTTCAAGCCCGCTTCAGCGGGAGAAGTTCTTGCCCGTCAATTTTCTATGAATCGCTGAATTTTTTAGGAAAATCAGCTATTTAGTCGAGTGGCAGCTCTTCTGCTAATCCTTTCTCGAACGACTCTTTGACCATGAAAATGCTAATGATTCTAGGTGGACTGTTGGGGTTCGGAATCGGCATTTCCCTTGGACTGGCCCGGCAAAGCGACTGGGCATCGATGCTTTGGCGAAGCGCCCTCGCGGCGTACGGTGCCGGACTGTTGATGCGCTGGTGGGGTGGTGTCTGGATGCGCAGTCTGAAGGAAGTTGGAGAGGAGCGACTGGCGGCAGCGATCGAAATGCGGGCCGCTGCGGAACGAGTACGTAAATCCAAATCCTAATCAATGAAAGCCACGGCCGAACTACAACAATCAGACACGACGTTCGTCAAACAGGAGCGGGTGCCCACTCGCGAGGAACTGTGGAAACAATACGCTCGCACCAAGCCCGGCAGTAAAACTGAGGATCAACTCGTCGAGCAATACCTGCCGCTGGTGAAGACCATCGTCGGCCGGCTCGCCATGACGCTTCCGTCGCACGTGGACATCGAGGATCTCTACAGCGCCGGCCTCGTCGGACTGCTCAACGCGATGCGCAACTTTGATCCGAAGAACGGGTCGAGCTTCGAAACCTACGCCCGCCTTCGAATCCGCGGATCGGTGTTTGATGAATTGCGTCGCATGGACTGGGTGCCTCGTTCCGTTCACGACAAGGCGCGCAAAATCCAGAAGGCCATGCAAAATTTGGAACAGGCCAATAGCCGCACGCCGACCGACGGGGAGATGGCCGAACAACTAAATCTGTCCTTTGATGAATATCAACAATGGATGAAGGCTGTCCGTCCCGCTACCTACATCTGTCTCGACGCCGCCGCCAGCACCGACGGTGACGACGGTCCGTCGCAGTACGAGTGCGTTGCTGATCCCGACTACGAGGACGTGGTGGAACAGACGTCCCGCCGCGAAATGACCAAGCTGATCGCCGACCGGTTGGAGCAGCTGCCGGAAATGCAGCGCAAGGTGCTCGCGCTCTATTATTTTGAAGATTTGCGTCTCCGTGAGATCGCCGAGGCCTTCGGGCTGACAGAGTCCCGGATCTGCCAGATTCACGCCCAGGCCATTCTTTCCATCAAGTCGTACCTTAACCGTTACGACGTTCCGTTCGCCGGATAACCCTTCGGAGTCAGAAACCATTTAGTTATTATGTTGGTCATTATTGGATCCATCATCGTCCTCGGGTCAGTGCTCGGTGGCTTTATGTATGCCGGTGGGTCCCCGGTGGCTTTCCTGCATCTCTCAGAATATATCGTCATCTGCGGCGCGGCCCTGGGCGCCCTGATCATCATGGCGCCAAAAAAGGTGCTGATCGACATGGTCAAGTTGACGATCATGTGCGTCAAGGGCGCGCCCTACGGCAAGGTCGCCTACGAGGAACTTCTCAAGGCGTTGTACGAACTATTCATGCTCGGCCGGCGCAACGGAATGATCGCGTTGGAAGAACACGTGATGAACCCTCTGACCAGCAGCATTTTCGCGAAATATCCCACCTTCATCGCCAACCATCACGCGGTTGAATTCCTGTGCGGCGGTCTGCGCCCGATCATCGATGGCAAGATCAAACCCGACCAGTTGAAGATGCTTCTCGATACGGAACTGAACACGATCGAGCACGAATCCCACGCGCCGATCGACGTGATGACGCGCACGGCGGATGCGATGCCGGGATTCGGAATTGTGGCGGCGGTGCTGGGTATCATTCTTACGATGGCGGCGATCAGCGGTCCGCCGGAAGAGATCGGGCACAAGGTTGCCGCCGCGCTGGTCGGAACGTTCCTGGGAATTTTGATCTCCTACGGATTTCTCAACCCGCTCGCGGTGAACATGAACTTTGTATCCCACGCGGAGCATGCCTACAACCGGTGCATCGCCAATTCGGTGATTGGATTTGCAAACGGCATGGCGCCGATCATGGCCGTCGAAGTGGCGCGTCGCGGTCTGCCCACGGACGTGAAGCCCAACGCCGACGAGCTGGAAGCGATGCTCAAATCTCTGAACTCGAAGTAACCGCGCGAACACTCCCGCCATGAGCCATCATTCCATCGTCAGTCTTGAGCTGGTTTGCCGGCTTGGCGCGATTCTCATGACGGCCGCGACGGCGCTCGTTTCCGGCGGGGACAGGTTTAATTTTAACAAGGGGCAAAACTGATGGCCGGAGGAGGAGGAGCCTGGAAAGTGGCCTACGCCGACTTCGTCACCGCGATGATGGCGCTGTTTCTGGTGCTCTGGCTGACCGCCCAAAGTCCACAGGTGAAGCAGGCGGTTGCGCGTTCTTTTACCAACCCGTTCGAAAGTCCCGATCCGCCGCGAACCGGCATGCTGGACCAGTCGGCGGATTCCGTGGACGCTTCGGCCAAGAACGGGGAACACTCGCCTTCGGCGGTCGTGGAGTTGAACGTGTTGAAACGGTTGAGCCAGCAAATTCTTGAAGCCTTGCATTCCAACAACAGCGAGGACCTCTCTTCCGTCGTGCAGATGCGCATCGAAGATCACAACCTGCGCATCAATGTTTTTGACCGCCCGAACAAGCCGACCTTTGAACCCGGCACCACCGAGCTGACCAAGTTTGGAAAGTTCGTTTTCACGACGCTCTCGTGGCAGGTGACCCACTACCCCCAGGCGTTGCTGGTCGATCTGGAAGGCCACACCGGCGCGCGCGAGACGGTGCATGCCGTTAAAAACGACAGGTGGGATCTTTCGCTTGATCGCGCCAACGCGGTCCGGCGTTTGATGATGGGTTTGAACGTGCCGTCCGGACGTTTTCGCAATGTCAGCGGGTACGGTGATTCCCAGCCGATGAACAGGCTGAACCCCGACGACAGCGCGAACCGCCGGGTGAGTTTGATCCTGAAAATCAAGTCACAAGGGAGCCGATGACAACACCAATTTTTCATAAGGAGCCGGCGTAATGGCCGGAGGAGGAGGAGCCTGGAAGGTGGCCTACGCCGACTTCGTCACCGCGATGATGGCGCTGTTCCTCGTACTCTGGCTCGTGTCACAGGACATTTCCGTGCGGGTCGCCGTGGAGCGCGCGTTTCGTTCCCAGTTTGTGACGACAGCGACCGGTACCAGCTCGCTCATCCAACGGAACGACAACCCTTCGATGGATTCCGTGGGCAACTCGAACAATTCCGCTTCGCCGATGGAAGCCAGCGTTCTCCGGAGGGTGATGGACCAGCTTCAATCGTTGAACATGCCGACCGATGGTGAGAGCCGTCCCGTTCAATTGCGCGTCACATCCGAAGGTCTGGAAGTCAGCGTGTTCGACCGGGCGAAACGGCCGCTCTTCGTGGGCACAACTGACAAGCTGACGATGTACGGCCGATGGGTTTTCTCCACGCTGGCGTGGCCAATCGCGGAGAACCCGGAATCAAAGATCGAGATCGGAGGCCATTCCGAGTCTGGACAGAAGTCCGATTCCGCGCATCAATCCGTCTGGGACCTGTCCGCCGACCGTGCGAAAACCGTCCGGCACATTCTGATGAACTACGGCGTCCACGAAGAACAGATCCGCAAGGTGAGCGGCTATGGTGATCTCCAGCCTTTGAACGCCGACAAACCGGACGATCCCGAAAACCGCCGCGTCACCGTGCTGTTCCGCATGCAGAACCCGATGGACGCCGTTTCGTAATTTATGAATCCACGATTTACGCCCCTGTTGAAAACGTCCGCTGAATCCGGCGGACAGAAACAGTCCTTCAAGCTCAAGATTCTGCCGTCAGAGGAGGTCACGACACCGTTCCAGACGCTTGCCAGTGCGATCAGTTCCTCGAACGCCGGAAAAGGACGCAACGCTCGTGACCACCAGGATGATCACGAACACGAGCCGAAGATCGACCTGAAGCGCGACGGCGAGAAGATCACACGCCTCACCGTCACCTGCGGCTGCGGCAGCGTGATGGAGATAGAGTGCGAATACCCGGGTTAAGCCAGGTTTCTGCGGACGGAAGAGGAACAAACGGCGGGAACGATGTGATCCTCCGGGAGTGTGTTTTCCTCACTCGGACCGATCCGCAGCCGCCGAAAGGTGAATCCCTTTCGCGGGGGAACGTGGCTAGGTGAATTCTACGTTTCCCTCTCTATCCCATCAGCGGCCTCCTGTTCAAAAAGGAATCGTTGGCTCGGAGGATTCCCGGAACAGCGTTGCCCGAACGTCACCGAAGCAGCCTTGCCCGGGGTCTGGATGGTTTCGCCGCGTTCCGCGTTCGTTGGGCGAGTTGGTCCAGTTCCGCAAGCTTGAGCCGGATGCATAAAATGTAGGGGGGCTCGCCCTCGGTCCAATGCCCGTAGGTCGTCGTGACGATGGTGTCGTCTGGCAACACTTCCACCCCCGGATACGCGCAATCGTAGTCCTTCGTGTTATCCTTCAATCGGACGACATACTGGCCGGACGCACCGCTCATCAAATCCTCGTAAGTGCCGACCCAGGCGATCCAGTCCCCGTCGTACCGTGCAGACTTGCCTTCGGGTGACCGGCTTCTGAACGAGATGAACAATCGCCCGTCTGCCAGATACTTTCCAGTGTGTCGATCGCCGTTGAGTGTATCTGGCAACTCGCGCGGTTCAGTCCATGTCATCCCTTCGTCGTCGGAAAAAATGATGTGAGAATTTTTCGTGCGACGGTTCTCGCGCAGGAGAACGGCCATCTGCTTTCCATCGGGTGAACGAATAAAGCCCGGTTCGCACAAATGAACCTCACTGGACTGTTGAATCACCTCCGGGAACGACCAGGTGAGTCCGCCGTCGGTGGACAACGTCTTGAATAGTTTGAACTCGACCGGTTTCTTTTGTTCGTTGTTCGCTGAGAAGAAACGCCCGTCATCGTGAAACACCGCGAGATAATGGCCGGCACCCGTTTGGACCGGTTCAGTGAAACCCATCACGACGATTCCACCCCAGTCACCGGCGGGGTTCAATTCGGTCCACATACCGCCGCCGTCCTCACTCACGGCCAGTCGTGCCGGGTACAGACCGGACCACATGATGATTCGCTTCCGGCCTTCGGCATCCACCACGCGGTGCAACGTCGGAACCTCCCTGCTGGTCGCCCAGCTGTCAGGAGTTGGCAACCGGTCGCTCCACGTCAATCCACCGTCAGTGCTTCGCTTGTAAACGATGCCGCCCTTGCCGTGGCCTTTGGGGTAGACGACGAGAATCGTTTTGCCGTCTTCGAGAAGCACAGTGGTCGGGTGCCCGAGGTATTGGCCCGGCTCGCGATCGACGACTACCTGGCGCTGGGTTTGGTCGTTCAAATCGATAAACTGGGTCGCCGCACGGGCCGGGATGGTCATCAATAGCAATATGCAACAACAGCCAATCCGGCGAACGCATGAGGGAATCATTTGGGGACACTGATTCCGTCATCCCGGTTTTTCCAGAAAGATTTTCCCGAAGCGGTGCGTTCAAAATCGAGCTGGCTGCACGAGCACAGGCACCGGGTTTTTTTCAGCCACCGCCCGCGACGAAAACTCAAACGGTCACCGGCACCGAACTCGGTTTGCGCACGCCCATGAGCGTCTTGAGCAGCCCGATCTCGCGGTCGGTCGGTGGGCGTGGCCGCTCCCGATGGATTGGGATGGGGATGGCGATGCCGTGCTTTCCATTTCCACGCGCACGATTCTCGATTCTGCGGCGCAGACCGGTCTCGGCGTGAGCGCGATTTCGTGATGGGAAGTCGCCAAGCTCGTCGAGCGCGGACGGGTTGGAATGCGTGCCGTCGATGCTACGTCGTAGCGCAGACTGGCAGTCTGCCGTATCGCAGGTTGGCAACCTTTGCGGGCCCGCGGCGGCTCCGGAGCGTCGGTGTTTTCCCGGCATCTGCCGACTGCCAGTCGGCGACACGGCAGACAGACTGTCTGTGCTACATTCCCGGCGGCGCGCGCGGATCGATGCGCCACCGCAACCGACGGGACGAAACGGGGGGCTTGTCAGCATCGCGCAACCCGCTATCGTCAAACGCATCACGGGAAATCCGGAACAACGCTTCCCATGTCAGGTCCGACCGAGTTTGGCTAAATATTTACTGTTAAATGCCAGTGCGCGCCTCCCATGAGTGACGATTATCCAGACAAAGACTTTCCGTGGAGTTTTTATTTTAACGGCAAGATCATGCCCAAGTGGGGGGGCGTGCTGGGGCATGGCGCGGGTTGCGAGTTTTCTTCAGTCAGAGTGGGACGCAGAGGATCTCACACATCGAGATATTTACATCATTTATTGCCAGATTGACCATGTTGGCATAGTCGAGAGCGCCGACCCCGGAGTTTTCATCTATGCTATGCAGGAGGTGCTTCACATTCTCCTCAGCCAGCGTGCCTCCATTCTGGCCAGTCTGAACGAGAAGTCTCCCGAGGTATATTTCGGTTTGCTTGAGGTCGCATTTCAGATGCGAGAGCTTGCAGATCAGCGTCGCTGCGCCTTGTGGACTTCCGGCTACGAGATGGACAGAATGTGGTTGGTTGAGGTCATGCGGCGTTGTCAGTTGCCTCCCGATTCACCCGAGTTCAAACTACCGCCTCATATTCAGCACCTGCGGAGCGCTGTGCAGTTTGAGCGCAATGCGCAGGTTCGACGGCTTCACCAGTTGGCGCAGTCGGGGGAGTTCGACAAGGACACAAGAAAGAGATTGCATGAGATACGTGCCACCTAACAACCATGTGCTGTAGCTGGCGGAAAGATGATTTCTCTGTTTGGTTTCATCTTTGAATGATGGGACTATCAGCGGCATGAACCCGGTCAAGTTTCTTCTGGCTGTCGCGCTGTTTGCTTCCGTGTCCGCGCCGGCCCAGAATTTCAAACGCGTCCAGTTCAACAACCCCGGTCTGGTCACGGATCTCGCCGTCGGCCTGTGGGCGTGGCCGCTGCCGATGGATTGGGATGGTGACGGTGATCTGGACCTGGTGGTGTCGTGCCCGGACGTGCCGTTCAATGGTACTTGGTTCTTCGAGAATCCGGGAGGCGATGTGAAATTCCCCGTGTTCAAACCGGGCGTGAAAATCGGCGCGGGAATGAAGAACGTGCAGGTGTCCCACGTGGACGGCGTGCCCCACGTCCTTGATTCGTCGCGTGAGTTTGTCGGCTTCCTCGGAAAGGAATTTTTGAAAACCAAGGCGGTTCATCCCACCGACCGGATTCACGACAGCAAGGGCAATCAACGGTTCAATGTCTGGAGCTACGTCGACTACGATGGGGACGGATTGACGGACATCATGGTGGGTGCGGATGACTGGGGTTATTTCGGTTGGGACGATGGGTACGATGCGAGCGGAAAGTGGAAACGCGGACCGTTGCATGGATTGGTTTACATCCTTCGCAACGCGGGAACCAATGACGTGCCGAGCTATGAAGAACCGTTTTGCGTTCAGGCTGGTGGTGAGAATATCAATGTTTACGGCAACCCGATGCCGAACCTGGCGGACTTCGATGGCGACGGAGATCTGGATCTGATTTGCGGTGAGTTTCTGGACGGCTTCACGTGGTTTGAGAACACTGGTTCAAGGGCCAAGCCGATCTACGCCACTGGGCGTCGGTTGGTGAACGGTACGGATCCGATTCACATGCACGTGCAGATGATCACGCCCACGGCCATCGACTGGGATCACGACGGCGATGTGGACATCGTTTGCGGAGACGAAGACGGGCGTGTTGCGTTGATTGAGAACACCGGTGAAGTCCGTGACCGGATACCGGTTTTCAATGTGCCGAAGTATTTTCAACAGGAGTCCGCTGACTTGAAATGTGGCGCGCTGGTGACGCCGGTCAGTTTCGATTGGGATGGCGACGGTGACGAGGATTTGATCTGTGGTAACACGGCGGGCGATATCGGTTTCATAGAGAATCTTGACGGCGGCAATCCACCGAAATGGGCGCGGCCCGTTCTGCTCAAAGGGGCAGGCGAACCCATCCGCATCCAGGCTGGTGAGAATGGATCGATTCAAGGACCCGCCGAGGCGAAGTGGGGTTACACCACGTTGAACGTTGCGGATTGGGATCACGACGGGCTCCCGGATCTGGTGGTGAATTCGATCTGGGGCCGGGTGATCTGGTATCGCAATGTGGGAACCAGAAACTCGCCGGAGCTTTCGTCCGCCGAGTCGGTCAAAGTTGAGTGGGTGGGCGAGCCGCCAAAACCGTCGTGGACCTGGTGGCAACCGGCCGCCAGCGAACTCGCAACCCAGTGGCGCACCACGCCGGTGGTGGTCGATTGGGATGAGGACGGAATCAACGATCTGGTGATGCTGGATCACGAAGGCTATCTTGCCTTCTTCCGCCGCGCGCGACGCGGTGATGAACTGGTCCTGCTTCCGGGGCAACGGATTTTTCTTGGCGGCGACTTTGATTCCCGCGGCGTTTCAAAAAACGGAACTGAAATGGGTCCGTTGCGATTGAACAACGGATCGAATGGCGGCAGCGGGCGGAGAAAATTTTGTATCGTTGATTGGGATGGGGATGGTCTCCGGGATCTGCTGGTGAACTCGGTGAGTGTTAATTTTTTAAAGAACACGGGCACGACGGATGGCGTCACCACATTTCAAGACAGGGGCCCGGTTAATTCACAGAAGCTTGCCGGCCACACGACGAGCCCGACGGCCGTTGATTGGAACCAGGATGAAACGCCGGATCTTTTGATTGGCGCTGAGGACGGCCGGTTCTATTATCTCGCGAATCCAAAGTCGTTCAAGAACTAGAATTTCAACCGTGCTTCAACATCAAATCCAGACCCTGCCTCAGCCATGAAAACACTCTGTGCAATCTTCCTCGCGTTGACGGCGGCGACCACCGTCGACGCAGCACAGCCCAACATCGTAATGGTCATCACCGACGACCAGGGTTATGGCGACCTCGGTAGCACGGGGAATCCGATCGTCAAGACGCCGCACATCGATGCGTTGGCGGCGGAGTCGTCGTCGCTGAAAGACTATCACGTGGCGCCAACCTGCTCACCGACACGGGCTGCGTTGCTGACCGGGCATTGGACCAATCGCACCGGTGTCTGGCACACGATCTCTGGTCGATCGATGCTGCGCGAGAACGAGGTCACACTTGCTCAAATGTTGAAGGACAACGGTTACGTGACCGGCATGTTCGGCAAATGGCATCTCGGTGACAACTATCCGTATCGGCCGGAGGACCGTGGGTTCGAGGAAGTCTATCGGCACGGCGGCGGCGGGGTCGGGCAGACACCGGATGTCTGGGACAACGCCTACTTCGATGGAGCCTATTTTCACAACGGAAAGATCGAACCGGCGAAAGGTTTTTGCACGGACGTCTTCTTCGAACAGGGCGAGAGATTCATTCGTGAATGTGTCGAAGAGAAGAAACCGTTCTTTGCCTACATTTCGCTCAACGCGCCGCACGGTCCGCTGCACGCGCCGCAAAACTACATGGACATGTATGCGGATCAACCGAAGGACATCCAGGCGTTCTACGGGATGATCTCGAACATCGACGACAACGTTGGTGAGCTTCGCGCGATGTTAAAACGGCTTGGCATCTACGAAAATACGATCTTCATTTTCACCACGGACAACGGCACGGCGAGTGGTGAGAAAGTTTACAACGCCGGCATGCGCGGGAAGAAAGGGAGTCCTTATGACGGCGGGCACCGCGTGCCTTTCTTTGTTCACTGGCCGGTTGCTGGTTGGAACAAGCAGCACGTTGTGGCCGAGCTGACTCACGCCATTGATATTGTCCCGACGCTGCTGGACATGACGGGATCGACGAAGCCGGACTCGGTCAAGTTCGATGGTGTGTCCATCAAGAATCTACTGGACCCGGCGGTTGATGTTCAGTGGCCCGATCGATTCATCATCACCGATTCGCAACGCGTGGTGGACCCAATCAAATGGCGACAGTCGGCGGTGATGTCGCAGCGGTGGCGGTTGATCAACGGCAAGGAACTTTACGACATCAAGCCGGACCCAGGTCAGGCAAGCGACGTGGCACAAAAACATCCCGAGCAGGTCGCGAAGATGCGCGAATTTTACGACACATGGTGGGCGGAGCTGGAGCCGACGTTTTCACAGACCCCCGAGATTTATCTTGGGCACCCCGATCATCCGGTCGTGAACATGACGGCCCACGATTGGATCGGGGCGAGCGGCACGCCGTGGCATCAGGGGTTGATCCGTAACGCCTACCCGTTCAAACTTGGGGAACAACGCGATCCGGACAAGGGCACGAAACTTGTGCACGATGGTTACTGGGCGGTGAAGGTTTTAGCGGATGGCGATTACCAGTTTTCCGTGCGTCGCTGGCCGGCCGAGGCGGATCAGCCGATTACGGCTTCGCTGGCTCCTGGTGCGGATGTTCCCGGAGCGACGATTGCGTATCGCGCGGCGGAAGGAAAATCCTTGCCGGCCACCAGGGGCACCCTCCGGATCGACGGACGCATTGTCGGATCCAAACCTGTACCCGCGACCGACACGGAGGTCATGTTCACTGCCGCATTGAGCAAGGGATCACACCAGATTTCACCGGTGTTTGATACGCCATATGGGGAAGTCGGGGCCTACTACACAATCGTTACCGCGGGCGATCACGAATAGAACGATTAGCGATCCGGAACTGTTCACTCCATACCGGCCATGTCGCGGCAGCGAGAGGGCCCGAACAGGCGCCGGATTCCGGACCTCGTGTTTGTTCGATCGGGTGCATCCGCTCTGGTTGTCTGCGATGAATTCATGCCGTTATGTTTCGATTGCCATAGTGAAACAGGATTCGCTAGATTTTCCACCGCCCGCGTGGTGTGCGTCCATGACTGGTTGGTGCCTGAACGGTTGATCGAATGCGATTCGTTATGCCGATTGATTACCATATTATTGAGAGTAAGAAACTGGTCCTGGCGAATGGCTCTGGCCAGGTGACCGATGCTGACGTTCTCAGGTGCCTTGAGCAGCTGGCCGCTGACAAACGATATGCTGCGCCCATGAAGAAATTTGTCGATTACAGCGGCATCGATGGTTTGAATATTTCTCCGGCTGAGGCCGGGGAAATCGCCTAAAAAAAGCAGCTGTTCCGCACGGTGTTTCACGACGAGAGGTGTGCTTTCGTGTCACCTGGCGATGTTACCTACGGTTTGTCGCGCGTGCATCAGGCGCTGGTGGACAGCGCTGACCTGAGCACCGGTGTCTTCAGGCGGATCGAAGAGGCGTGGGACTGGCTGGGGTTCGCGTCCGACCCGACGGTTCATTTATCTTCACCCACAGCGTGAATGGCCACGGTTCGTTTTGCTGTCAGGCATTCGCACTTTTGGCCCACGAATCGCGGAGGCTGATCACGCGGTTGAACACCAGCTTGTCGGGATTCGACGGTGTGACCTGATCCTTGGAATCCATGCAGAAATAGCCGGTGCGCTCCAGTTGGAAACGGTCGGCCGGTTTCGCGTCTTTCAGTGACGGTTCGAGCTTGCAGCCGGTCAGTGTCTGCAACGAGTCCGGGTTGAGGTATTCCTTGAAATCCTTGTCGCCGGCCTTGTCGGGTTCGGCAACGGTGAAGAGCCGGTCGTACACGTTCACTTCCGCATCGATCGCGTGCTTTACGCTGACCCAGTGAATCGTGCCCTTCACTTTTCGACCGGCCGTCGCTCCACCGGTTTTGGAATCGGGATCGACGGAGCAGCGCACTTCAATGACGTTGCCCGACTCGTCCTTGACGATGTCTTCGAACTTGATGATGTAGGCGTATTTCAGCCGGACTTCACCGCCGGGTTTCAGGCGGAAGAACTTCGGCGGCGGCACTTCGGCGAAATCATCCTGCTCGATGAACAGCTCGCGGCTGAATGATATTTTTCTGCTGCCGGCGTTCTCGTCCTCCGGATTGTTGATCGCGTCAAGTTCTTCAAAGTGATCTTCCGGCAGATTTGTGAGCACCAGTTTCAACGGCTTCAACACACCGAGGCGTCGCGGCGCGACCTTGTTCAAGTCCTGCCGGATCGCGTGCTCAAGAACGGCGATGTCCGTCACGCTCTTGAACTTGGTAACGCCGATGTTGTAGGCGAAATTTCGCAGAGCGTTTGCCGTGATTCCGCGTCGGCGCAGACCGGCGATGGTCGGCATGCGCGGATCATCCCAGTCGCTGACCAGGTCCTGTTCGACCAGTTCGAGCAATTTGCGTTTGCTCATGACGGTGTAACCGAGGCTGAGCCGCGCGAATTCGAACTGGCGGGGCAGGGGCTTAGGCAGGGTGACGTTCCCGACAATCCAGTCGTACAGCGGACGGTGAACCTCGAATTCAAGCGTGCAGATCGAGTGCGTAATCCGCTCGATGGCGTCGCTCAGGCAGTGCGCGAAATCATACATCGGATAGATCGGCCACTCGTCTCCCGTCCGGTGATGGTGCGCGTGACGGATGCGATACAGTGCCGGGTCGCGCAGGTGCAGGTTTGGCGATGCCATGTCGATCTTGGCGCGCAACGTCATCGCGCCGTCGGGAAAGTCACCGGCCCGCATTCGCGCGAACAGTTCGAGGTTCTCCGCGATGGCGCGGTTGCGGTTGGGGCTTTCCTGTCCGGGCGCGGTGGGAACTCCGCGAGATTTCGACACCTGCTCGGCGGTCAGTTCGCACACGAACGCCAGATTCTTTTCGATCAGTTCAACCGCGAACGCGTAGATCTGTTCGAAGTAGTCCGATGTGAAATAGGGTTCCGCGTTTCCATTCCGGTCGTTCTTGACCGACCTCACCTGGTCGGCCCAGCCGCCGATCAGCCAGTTGATGTCGTGCTTGATCGAATCAACATACTCGACGTCCTCTTTTGTCGGATTCGTGTCGTCCATCCGGAGGTTGCAGGTGCCGTCAAACTCGCGGGCGATGCCGAAGTTCAGGCAGATCGATTTCGCGTGGCCGATGTGGAGGTAGCCGTTCGGTTCGGGCGGGAAGCGCGTGTGAACTTTCTCGTGCCGACCCGTCTCCAGATCGGCGGCGACGATGTCGCGGATGAAATCTTTCGGTGCTTCGGCTGGATTGGATTCGGTGTTGGCCATGACAGTCAATTCGTGGGGCGGAGAATAGTGGGGCCGTAAATCAATGAAACAAAAAAACGAGTATGGCTTTCGGGGCCGGTGTCTTCAGCGGCATGCGCGTGGCGTTCAGTTGCTTTTAGCGCGATTTACGACGGTGACTTTCACCGGGCTCGAGTAGTCCATCCAATACTCGTTGATCTGGTCGACTGAGGGTTCGCCATCTAGAACGAGGAACCGATACTTGGAAACATACGGTTTTTCGGGCTCGATGGCCATCTCGCCGAGTTGCTGCGGGGCATAGCAGAAGAAGGGTTCCGTCGGGTGAATTCGCATGGGTTGCGGTGCGCGGAAGTTGTCCGGATGACACATGACCACGATGCCAGTCCGCTTGCCGTCGGTGTTGCCACCGATGTAGCACCAGTCCGCGCGCGTGGCGTGACCCTTTATGCGGTCGGTCTCGCCGTTCGAGGTGAGATAGTGGGCGTTGTCTTTTCCATCCCAATCGCCGCGTCCGCGGAATCCGAGTCCGCCGTAGCGATATTCCGGAAGGATCAACGGCGAATCTGTGGCACACGTCTGGGTGGATTCGAGATCAAACATCGAGACCTTCAAGTCATGGGGAACCGCGTAGACACGGACGTTCCACGTCTCGTTCAGAGCGGTTTTGCCGCCGTCAGCCAGCAGATCGACGAAGCGATGTTGTGTGTTGAGTCCGCCAAACACCGGTCCACTGAAGAAGCGATCCAGGTTCACGAATTCGACGCGACCCTTCTCATCGCCCATGTTCCAGAAGTCAGGTTCGCGTTCTTCAAATTTAGTCTTCGTCCAGGGAAACCAGATGCCGTGGTGATGAACGTGGTTGGTTGGAAAATCATCGGTGACGATGGTGCCGCCGGGTGACCAGATCGGGTGCAGGTAGCCGCCCCGGCGAAAGGCCTCTTTGATGTCGCTGCGAGGGAACTCACCGGGCTCGGCCTGATATTCAAGCACACGTTTTGCGCCCGACCACATCTCGACCTTGTTTCCGACGTGGCGGGCTGAAATGCCCGTCAGCGGCGCGGCGGACAAGCCGGAGTAAATTTGAATTTTACGTTGCTGGTTGGCGGCAGTATTGGCGACGCGCAACCAGCCGGTTCCATCGGCGTCAACTTGGAACGGAATAATTTGACCGTCGGCGGTGCGGGCGGTGTGGGGAATCGAATCCCAATCTTCGGGGAGCTTGAAATGCACAAAAGAGACTGGCCGGTTTTGGCTGCCGGAATCGATGATCAATTCCCCGACGGGTTCCGCTGTGAACGCGGTGAGCGGGGAGACGGCAAGAATCGCGATGGCGGCGATCAGACGGGTTTGAATTTTGAGAGCTGACATGACTTTTGATGATGAATCATTTGATCGGGTTGAACTCAAAACACTGCGCGCCGTAGGCCGGAAGGTCGAGATACAATCCGTCGAATTGAAGCGCTTCGCCGTCGCGCTCGTAGGATTCATCGGACAGCAGATCGTTCATCCGCCACGCGTGTTGCGCAAGATTGCCGGCGGTGATGGCCGCGTAACACTGGCTGCGGTGCGGTGCGAAATTGATTGCGACGAGATGAAACTGGTCGGGACCCGCATGCCATTCGATCAGCAGCATCCATCGGGAGGTTTCATTTTCGTCCCAAGCTGGTCCGGGCTTCAAAAACATGTGGTCGCCGTTGCCGACGGAAGTCTTGTTCAGCGTCGTAATCAGCTGCTCGTACATCTGCGCGATCCGCACGTCGGTTTCTTCACGCTGACGAAGCGCGAGCCGGACCGGGGTTTTTATCTTCCAACCGCGCAACTGACCTTCGTGCAGCAAACGCATTCCCGGCAATGCCAGAATTGCCAGCGCGGCGGCGCGGTGGACATCGGGTTCCAGTTCGGCCGCGACGCGTTGTTCGTCGTGGTTCTCCAAAAAATGAGCGGACTGATTCAGCCAGTCTTCGTTGCTCAAAACGACGGACTGGACAGTGTCCCGTTGATGGATGACCGCGTCGGTAAATTGCTTGTGATAGGCGAAATCAAATCCCTGCTGAATGAGTTGCCGTTCGCGGTTCCAATAGGCCTCGGCGAGGAACAAAAAGTCGGCGTGTTGCTCGCGGATACTGTGAATCGCCGTCGGCCAGAAGTCTTCCGTCACTTCCGTGTCGCGGCAGAGCTGTTCTTTCCAGGTGTCGAAAAAAATGTCGTTGATCACGAGCATCGCCATGTCGCATCGGACGCCGTCGCAACGTTGGGCGATCGATTCCAGCTCGCCCAACATCGCGGTGCGGGTGTCCTGTCGTCGATAGTCGAGCTGGACGGTGTCATTCCACGGCGCGAAGTACGGATCGCGGCCGTTACAGAGGCGGACAGGATAGTCGCCGGAGCCGCCGATGAACGAACTGGCGTCTGTTGAATCGCATTGAACGAAGCGTTCCGGATGGGTGGCGACCCACGGATGATCGGGCGCGAGATGATTGGGCACGAAATCCAGAATCAACTTTAGACCGTGCTGGTGAAGTTTGGAGCGGAACCGTTTGAGGCCGGTGTCGCCGCCGAGTGCTCGCGGAACGTGGTAGCCGGAAATGGAGTAGGGCGATCCGGCGACGTCGTCCTTCGTCCAGCCGGGCAGGGCGAGATCAAGTTCGGTTCGGATGTCGGCTGAGTCGAGTTCCTGCTCGCGGGCGCGTTTGCCGGACGTCCAGACGCCCATCAGCCAAATGTGCGTGAATCCGAGTCGCTGCCATTCGCGAAAGTGTTCGTCGGGAACGATGCCGAGCGTGACACGTGAATCCGATGCTTCGGAAAGTTCGTGCAACCAACAGCGCGTGTTGATCTCGAAAAGAATGGGGTGCCGCATGAGCGGATGAATTACGAAAACGGATCAGGAATTCAGAACTTTGAGCGCCTTCTTCACGTTGCTTACGCGGATGATGATGAGCCCTTTCTTGATGCCAGGATGAGTGGTGGAGTAGAGGTATTCCACGTTCACCTTGGCCTTGGCGAGTTTGTCGGTCAACCGCGCGAGGGTGCCGGGCTTGTTGTCGCCGTCAACCATGAGCACTTCGTCCTCCACGACCAGTGTGCCGTGCTCCTCAAATATTAACATGGCCTTGCGCGGATTGCTCACGACCATGCGGATGACCACGTGGTCGACCGTGTCACTGGTGGTGATGGCGTAGATGTTGATATCCGCCGTGCTCAACGCGTCGCAGACGCGGGCGAGCATTCCGGGGCGGTTATCGAGAAACAGCGCGAGTTGAGTTCCTATTTCCATAATTAGGCGGACAATAGAAACCTTGAACAAAATATTCAAGCAGCACGTTTGACTGGGTGTGCGTTCGAAAACGTGGGGCGGAAAAGGAGGAAGGCTCGGGAACAGAAACAGTGGATGTATCCATACGGACAGTTCCGTCCACCAACGGAGGGTAGGGAGCGGCTCCCGCCGAGCCCATTTCAAAGTCCTGTAGGGACGATACGACACGGCGCAAGGTGGCGCTTCGTTGGAGCTTTGATCAGGGCTCCGTGGAAACGTCGCCTACCGTTCCGTTCTGAATCGGGGCGCCGACGCCTCACGCTTTCAATCACACCCAGTTCAACCGTCGCAAATCGGTTGAAACAGTGACCAACTCGGGTTCGCTCGGATCAATTGTCCAAAATCTCCGGCGGGCCTTTCCAGATCAGCCGGATCGAATCCAGCCGGAGCCGGGCGTTCTTGATCGCGTCGCCGAGTTCTGTCTGTTGCGAGGCAGCGAGATCGATTTCATCCTGCCGCACATGGTCATTGATCTGTTTCAACGTCGTGAGCCGATGGACTTCGTGGCCCATCAGCTCGTTCATCGATTCTAGGCTCGCGGCGACAATCGACTTCATCGCCTGCCCGGCGGATTCGTTCGCCGACCGGATCATCTTCGGCAACAGCTTGCGGCCGATGTCCGCGTTATCGATCAGCTTGTAGGGAACGCCCTTTTGCAATCTGGCAAAACTTTCTGTGGGAAATTCGGCGGAAACGTTGGTCGGCTTGTGATTCGTCACCAGCCGGACCGGTGTGGCCGGAAGAAAACGATCCACGTGCAACGCCTGCGGCGCGATCGCTTCGACGACGAAAACAGTCTCCAACAGCAGCGTTCGCTCGTCGGCGGTCGGTAGCACCCCGAACGCGCAGTTGCCTTTCTCGGACCCAAGCAACAGTTCCATTGCGCCCGCGACCATCGGATGGTCCCACGTTAGAAATCCCACATCCTCGCGGCCCAGCGCGCGCTTGCGATCACAGGTCGCGATCATGCCTTCCTCGGGCATCGATGGAAACGAGTCGGTGATGATGCCCTGCGGATTCAACTGCCAGGTGTGCGGCGCGGTTTCCTCGACGCGCACGCCAAAATGATCAAACACGTCGAGCATGTATTCCTCAAGATCGTCGCTCGCATCTTCCAGACAAATGGAATCGATCACGGCGTGCGCGACCTCCGGACGGAACGAATTCATTTCCAGAAGACGATCCCGTCCTTGTTCGAGAATCTGGCGCAAGGCCTTCCGGGCTTCCGCCGTTTGTTTCACCAGTTCCTTTAACTCGCGATCAGCTTCCTTCCGGTCGGCGACGGCGAATTCAAGCGCGAGATCGTGAACCGTTTGACCGAACTGGTTGAGCAGCGCGTTGCCGCCTTCGAGATTTGATTCAAACGCGTCGAGGCCTTCGTGATACCAGCGGGCCAGCACTTCCTGCGGACTGTGCGCGAGATGCGGAACATGGATCTGGATGTCCTGCGTCTGCCCGATGCGGTCGAGCCGGCCGATGCGTTGTTCGAGCAGTTCGGGATTCAGCGGCAGATCAAAGAGAACGAGGTGGTGCGCGAATTGAAAATTGCGGCCTTCGCTGCCGATCTCCGAGCAAATTAGCAAACGCGCGCCGTCGTCCTCGGCAAACCACGCCGCGTTCCGGTCGCGTTGCACGAGCGAAAGCTTCTCGTGAAACATGCCAACCTTGATGTTCAGATGATGCCGGATCGCCGCGTCGATGGCTTCGACTTTTTCTTTGGTCCGGCAGATCAGCAGGACCTTTCCGAGGTCGAGTTTTTGCAGCAACTCCGTCAGCCAGAGAATTCGCGGATCACGATTGAAGTCGAACTGGGGATTGAGCGTGGAATCCCCGGCATCGACGGCGAACTCCGTGGAAACATTGTCCAGCCAGGTTTCCTCATCACTCGCCGGTTCGAGCCGGACAAGGTTCGCCCGGCGTTTCGGGAAGCCGCTCATCGCCGCGCGTGTGTTGCGGAACAGCACGCGGCCGGGACCGTGCATATCGAGCAGATCATCGAGCAGTTCGCGGCGGGCCGTCTCGTTCTTTTCCGAAAGCAGCTTCAGCCGCGCCGGTAGTTCAGGGTCGTGCTTGAGCAGCTTTTTCAACAACGTTTCTTCCTTCTTCAGCAATGGCTTTTTGCCCAACAGTTTTTGCGCGACGTTTGCCGTATCCTGATAATCGCGCGATTCGTTTTGAAATGATTTGAGATCGCGGTATCGATCCGGATCGAGGAGGCGGAGACGCGCGAAGTGGCTCTCGACGCCGAGCTGTTCGGGCGTGGCGGTGAGCAGCAACAAACCGTCAGCCTGACGGCTCAACGCCTCGACTAGTTGATACTCGTGGCTCGGCGCGTCCGGCGACCATTCGAGGTGATGCGCTTCATCGACGACGAGCACGTCCCACTCGGCATCGACGACTTGAACGGCGCGCTGTTTTGAATTCGCAAGAAAGTCGATGCTGGTGATGATCAGTTGATCATCGAGAAACGGGTTGGCGCCGGGTTGCCCGCTTTCGATGGCGGCACAGCGGTCTTCGTCGAAGATGTTCAGCCAGACATTGAACCGGCGCAGCATTTCGACGAACCACTGATGCAGGAGCGATTCAGGAACGAGCACGAGAATCCGGCTGGCGCGACCGGTCAGGATCAGGCGGTGAAGAATCAGGCAGGCTTCGATCGTTTTGCCGAGACCGACTTCATCGGAAAGCATGACGCGCGGGGCGTGACGCGAGGAAACCTCCTGGGCGATGTAGAGCTGATGCGGAATCAGATCGATGCGACCGCCGGTGAATCCGCGCACCGGAGATTTTTTTGATTGATGAAGCAGATTCAACGTGCGGACGCGCAGATCAAAATCGACGAGTTCATCAAAGCGCGCGGCGAACAGGCGTTCCTCGGGACCGTGTACGCTGATGCTGTCGCTCAAATGAGCTTCGGGCAGTTCGCCGCATTCGCTGACGTAGACGATCAATCCGTCAGCTTCCTTGAGTTCCGTGATCGTGATTGATTTTCCGTCGTGTGATTCAACGGTATCGCCGACACGAAAGCGGACGCGCTTGAGCGGGGCGTTGTCGCCGGCATAGGTGCGCATTTCGCCGGTCGCAGGAAAGAGCACCTGAACCCGGCCGTCAGCCGACTGCACGACGGTGGCGAGCCCGAGTTCGGGTTCGGATTCACTGATCCAGCGTTGGCCTGTGGTGTATCGGTTCATTCGGTAAAAAGTCTTTGTGATTAGATCGCGTGGTTGAAGGCTGTCGACCCGAAAGGGCGTCCGTAAGAAAACGCGGGGCATCGTCGGGGAACGCAGGCACTTCGCCAAGCCGGGATTTAAAAAAAATTGGGAACCGGTTCGCTCCGGTGCGAAGAGTCTGCGGATTGGAAAGCCGTCCTACGCTCCCACGGAGGGCGGCCCCGGTGTTTCCCATTCGCGGCTACTTCCTGAACGGATCCGAAAATCTATCTTAGAGCCCGTCTGAAAAAGGAGCGCGGCTGTGTCGAAGATCAGCCGCAGCGCGCCGTAATGGGTTCAACGCACCGGAAGTTGGGAACCTGCTGCGGCTGGTCGAGGACGACACAGGCGCGCTCCGGGTTTTTCAGACAGGCTCTCACGCAAAGTCGCAAAGGGCGCAGAGGTTTATGACCGGGTTTGTTTGCCTTTCCTTGGCTTTGCGTCTTGAGCGAAGCGGTTGTTAACTCTTCCTTTCCAATGCGAACTTCAGTTGGATTTTTGTTTCCCTGCCGGAGTTTTCAGCAGATTTGACTAGTGCTTTTCGCTTTGGTTCATTAACAGACGGCCCGCGAATCGTTCACGGATTCGCCCTGACTTATGCTGACAATCCGGAATCTTGGTAAATCTTTTGGTGGGCAGGCTCTTTTCACGGGTGCCTCGATGCAGATCAATTATGGCGAACGCGTGGTGTTGGTCGGCCCGAACGGGTCTGGCAAAACCACCATTTTTTCCATCGTCATGCGCACCGACGAACCGGACGAGGGTGAAGTCGAGCGCGATGAATGGACGACGATCGGTTTTCTGCCGCAGGAAGGTGAAACCGTCGGTGACGAGAAGGTGATCGAGATCGCGACCGGTCGGGCCGGGGAAATCGCCAGGCTGGAGAAAACGCTGCGCGAACTCGAAAAAGCGGGCACCGTGAACGTGCCGGAATACTACGAGGCCCAGGGAAAATACGATGCCCTGAACGACCCGGGTTTTGAAGCGAAGGCGAAGAAGATTCTCAGCGGTCTCGGCTACAAGGAAACGGATTACGAACGGCCGGCGAAAGAACTGAGCGGCGGCTGGATCATGCGCGCGCATCTCGCCCGGATCCTCGTGATGGAGCCGGATCTTCTGATGCTTGACGAACCGACCAACCATCTGGATTTGCACGCGTTGCTCTGGTTGCAGAATTACCTCAGGAATTTCAGCGGCGCGATTTTGATGATTTCCCATGACCGCCAGTTCATGGATGAGATCGCGAAAAAGGTTTACGAGATTTCGGACAACAAGCTGCTCAGTTACACCGGCAACTACACCGATTACGAACGGCAGCGGCAGGACAATTTTGAAGTCCAGTCCGCCTCGTACAAGAATCAACAGAAGGAGATCAAAGGACTTCAAGACTTTGCCGACCGGTTCCGGTCGGTGGGATCGAAAGCGGCCCAGGCCCAGAGCAAGTTGAAGCAGATCGAGCGGATGGAGCTGATCGAGAAACCGAAGATGCCGCGCAAGCCGTTTCGGTTCCAGTTCCCGCAACCGGTTCGCGGCGGTCAGCGTTCGATCACGCTGGAGGGGATTCACATGGCCTACGGTGACAACAAAATTTATGAGGGAATTGATCTGCTCGTGGAACGCGGCGAACGCACCGTGCTGGTCGGGCCGAACGGCGCGGGCAAATCGACGCTGCTGAAAATTCTGGCGGACGAAGTGCCGTTTCAGCAGGGCGAACGCAAAATCGGTCACAACGCGGTGATCGGTTACTTCAGCCAACACCGGTCCGCCACGCTCGATCCGAACAACACTGTGCTCGACGAGGTGATGCTCTCCGGCGGAGCGACCATCCGGGAAGACGAAGCGCGCGGCGTGCTCGGTTCGTTCATGTTTCGCAAGGAGGAGATTTTCAAGAAAACGGAGGTGCTGAGCGGTGGTGAAAAAAGCCGGCTCAACCTCGTGAAGTTTCTGGTCAACCCGCCGAATATCCTGTTGATGGACGAGCCTACCACGCACCTCGACATCCTGACGGTGGAATCGTTGATCATCGCCCTGGAGCGGTTTGAGGGCACGCTGGTATTCATTTCCCACGACGTGCATTTCATCCGCAAACTCGCCACCAAGGTCCTGCACATCAACAACGGCCAGGTCACGCCGTACACCGGTGGCTACGATTACTACCTCGAAAAGTCAGGTGCGGAAGGCGACGGACGCGCAGCTTTGACCGCGAAGTAGTCCGGGATGCCCCGGTCGCATCGGTCCGGATTGATGGTGATCTTTGGATTTTGGCGGTTGAATTATTGTGGCGACTCTCGTTATCTTCCACGGATGAACCCTGCCACAGCATTCCGCTTCATCGCGTGTCTTTGCACGCTTCTGGCCGTTACCACCCAGGCGGCTGACAAACCGTTGAACATTGCGGTCGTTCCCAAGGGGACAACTCACGAGTTCTGGAAATCCATTCACGCCGGTGCGATGAAGGCCAAGGCGGAGTTGGGTGAACAGGGCCGGCGGGTGAATGTCATCTGGAAGGGGCCGTTGCGCGAAGATGATCGTGATCAGCAGATTCAGGTGGTGGAGACGTTCATGATTCGCAAGGTGAGTGGGATTGTGCTCGCGCCGCTTGATTCGACGGCGCTCGTTCGCCCGGTGGAGAGCGCCGTGAAGTCTGGGGTGCCCGTGGTCATCATCGATTCGGGATTGGATTCCGATGCTTACACAAGTTTTGTGGCGACGGACAATTTCAAGGGCGGCCAGATGGCGGGCGATTATCTGGCGAAACTCCTGGGCGGAAAAGGGAACGTGATTTTGCTGCGTTACGCCGTCGGCTCTGCCAGCACGGAAGCACGGGAGAAGGGTTTCCTTGAAGCGCTGGCGAAGCATCCCGACATCAAATTGCTGTCCAGTGATCAGTATGCCGGGGCCACGCGCGAGACGTCGTATCAGGCATCGCAAAATCTTCTCACCCGGTTTGGCCGGAACGTGGATGGTGTTTTTTGTCCGAACGAGAATTCCACCATCGGAATGACGATGGCGCTGCGCGAGATCGGCAAAGCCGGTGGCGAAGTGAAGATGGTCGGATTCGACGCCGGCAGTCTTTCGGTCGCTGATTTGAAGAAGGGCGACGTCCAGGGCCTGATTGTTCAAAATCCGATGTTCATGGGTTACAAAGGCGTCATGACCATGGTCGAACACATCGACGGCAAACCGGTTGAAAAACGAATCGATACCGGCGTCGTGCTCGTCACCAAGGAGAACATGGACGAAACCGAAGTGAAGGAGCTGTTGTATCCGCCCTTGGACAAGTATTTGAAGTAAGTGGCCGCTTTTCAGCCACCTAAAGGATGACGACCATTGCGTCGAGCGTTGAACTCCAATGACCGCTTGCCGATTACTGATCACTGACTACCGATTACTTCCCACATGCCCACCCCTCGCCTAAAAATGACCGACGTCCATAAAGCCTTTGGTGCGACCAAGGCTTTGCGGGGCGTTTCATTTGAGGTTCAACCCGGGGAAGTGCACGCGTTGATCGGGGAGAACGGAGCGGGCAAGAGCACCTTAATGAAAGTTCTGTCCGGAGCTCATTCAGCTGATCAAGGCACCACCGAACTGGACGGCGAACTGTTCCGTCCGGGCGATCCCCTCCACGCGCGGGAACGTGGTGTGGCGATGATCTATCAGGAACTGACACTCGCTCCGCATTTGAGCGTGGAAGAAAATATCATGCTTGGTCGTGAACCTTCGCAGTTCGGGTTCATTGATCGCTCGGAACGACGGAAACAGGCCCGGCATGCGCTCGATGAATTGGAACATGATCTTCCGATGAATGCGCTGGTCAGCCAGTTGACGATTGCAGAACAACAGATGGTCGAGATCGCCCGCGCACTGGTGACGGAGCCCAAGGTTTTGATCATGGACGAGCCGACCAGCAGCTTGACGCAGGTCGATACGGCGAATTTGTTTCGGGTCATTCGGCAGCTGAAACAACGCGGCGTGAGCATCATCTACATCAGTCACTTTCTGGAGGAATGCCAGGATATCTGCGACAGTTACACGGTGTTGCGGGACGGTGAGAGCGTGGCGTCTGGCGACATGGCGTTGGCCAGTCTGGACGAGATCATACATCAGATGGTTGGGCGCAATATCCAGGACATCTATCCTCCGCACGCGCGGGAGCCGGGCGAAATTGTTTTTGATGTTCACGAGCTTGCCGGTGAGAAAAAGCCGACGAACGCAACGTTGGAACTGCGTCGCGGAGAAGTGCTTGGCGTCGCGGGATTGGTCGGGGCGGGGCGTACCGAGATGTTGCGGGTGGCGTTCGGGCTCGATCGGGCGAGTGCCGGCAAGGTCTACTACCTGAAAAAGGACATGACTCATTGTCGGTCCCGTGAAGCCTGGGCGAGCGGCATCGGAATGGTCAGTGAAAACCGGAAAGAGGAAGGGTTGATGCTGGACCAGTCGTTGGCGAACAACCTCAGTCTGACGTGGTTTAAACCGTTCACAACGCTCGGTTGGATCAGTGATCGGCGGCAACGTGAAGGAGCTCAGGCGATTATGGAACAACTCGACGTGCGGGCCCGTGAACCGGATCAGGCGGTGGGTGAATTGAGCGGCGGCAACCAGCAGAAGATTGCCATCGGGCGATTGCTTCATCACGATGCTGACATTCTGCTGCTCGACGAACCGACGCGCGGAATCGATGTGGGCAGCAAACAACAGATTTATCGAATCATGAATGAACTCGCGAAGCAGGGGAAATCGGTGGTCTTCGTCAGTTCGTATCTCCCGGAGTTGATGGGCGTGTGCGACCGGATCGGCGTGATGTGCCGAGGAGTTCTCTCTACGATACGACCTGTGTCTGACTGGACGGAGCATTCAATCGTGGCGGCGGCGACGGGGCAGTGATGAAAGGAACAATGTTAAATTTCGAAGGACAAAATATTGCCGGAATTTCGGTGCCGGACCGGGATGGCCGCCATCGAAATTCCAACTGGAAGCAATTGGGTTTTGAAAGTTCGGAGTTCACCGGTCATTGGACATTTGTAATTGGACATTCTCAACCATGACTCTCGACTGGCGCAAACATCTGAACACGGTCGGGCCTCTCGTGGGCTTGATCTTTGTCTTCGTCATTTTCACCGCTCTGCTTGCGTGGAAGGACGTCGTGGATCACATCGATTTTTCCGGGGAAGAAGGGCTGAGCTTTTTCACTGCGGCCGGTGAGGCGGAGTTCTACGGAATGAACGCGTTTCTCGGCGGCTCGAATGCCAAGATTGTACTGACGCAAACCATCATCGTTGCGCTCGGCGCACTGGGCATGACGTTGATCATCGTCAGCGGCGGGATCGATCTGAGTGCCGGCTCGGTCGTGGCGCTTTGCAGCGTGGTCGGCGCCCGTCTGCTGGCCAGTGAATGGGCTCCCATTGGGGTGGTGCTCGTGACGATCTCTGTCGGTGGATTGGTGGGGCTGTTGAACGGGACGATCATCTCGGGAATGAGGATGATGCCGTTCATCGTGACCTTGGGAATGATGACCATCGCCCGCGGAACTGCCAAATGGCTTGGCGGTAATCAGACCGTAAATTTTCCCGAAACGCCGTTGTTGAAGGTCATGGCGCTCGAGGAGCCAAATTCATTTTTCCCGCTGCCGCCCGGGGTGTGGATTGCCGTTGTGCTGGCGATCGTCACGACGTTGATTCTACGCAACACGGTTTTTGGAAGATACATTTTTGCAATCGGTTCCAACGAGGCGTCCGCCCGGCTTTGCGGTGTGCGGGTGCAGTGGATGAAGCTTTCGATCTACGGACTGGCAGGGCTCTATTTCGGTCTGGCGGGACTGATGCAAATGGCCCGTCTCGCCCAGGGAGATCCGACTGTGGCGCTCGGACTTGAATTGGACATCATTGCGGCCGTGGTGATCGGCGGTGCCAGCCTGAACGGTGGAGCGGGCAGTGTCGCGGGATCGATGGTCGGGGCATTGATTATGACGGTTCTTCGGAATGGATCACAGATGATGGGCTGGCCGAGTTATTTTCAGGAGATCATCATCGGCACGGTCATCGTGCTGGCGGTTGCACTTGACCGATTGCGGCACAAACGAACGACGTAGATCTGTCGTTTTTGAAACCAGGTTGAAACCACGGAATACACCGAATACGCGGAAGGAACACAGTCCTGAACGAACATGGTTGCTCGGACGAATTTCTAGCGGATGACACTGATTTTTCCCGTGTCCTCCGTGTGTTCTGTGGTCAAGCCGTCTGAATCGGTTCTACTTTCTCCCGGTTAACCAGTGGGTGTTCAGCGTTCCTTTGCCCTTGATCAAAATCGCGCCGCGCGGCTTGGTTGCAAACTCGCTCTGAATCAATTGCTGCGTGCTTTCCGTGATCTGGATCATCCCGGGCTCGCCGTGTGATTCCATGCGGCTTGCCGTGTTCACGCTGTCACCCCACAAATCGTAGATAAATTTTTTGCGGCCGATAATCCCGGCGATGACCGGGCCGGTGTTGATCCCGATCCGCATCTCGAGCGCAGTCTGCCTAGAGTGATTGAACTTCTTGAGTGCTGCCATCATGTCCAAGGCCATGTCAGCCGAGGCCTGTGCGTGTCTCGTGTTGGGCAGGGGCAGGCCGGCCACCGCCATGTACGCGTCACCGATGGTCTTGATTTTCTCAACCCCGTGTTTCTCGGCAAGATCATCAAACGCCGTGAAAATCTCGTCCAACAGCTTGACGACGACCTTCGGTTGGATTCGTGCGGACATGCTGGTGAAACCCACCAGATCCGCAAACAGCACCGTGACTTCGGGGAACGAATCCACAATGAAGGATTCACCCTGTTTCAAGCGGTCGGCAACCGGGCGGGGCAGCACATTCAGCAGCAGACGTTCGGACTGCTTCTGCTCTTCCTCGATCTGCTTGATGTAAACCTTCTCCCAATCACGCAGTCGTTTTTTCTCCAGAGCCGCACCGATCCGTGCACGTAGCAGAATGGAATTGAACGGTTTTTGAAGATAGTCTTCAGCGCCGAGTTCGATGCATTGAACAATGCTTTCGATCTGGTCCAGCGCAGAAATCATGATGACCGGAATGTTCTGGAGCTTCGGGTCGTTTTTGATTTCGGAGAGGATTTCGTGTCCATCGAGTCCCGGCATCACCATGTCAAGCAGGGCCAGATCGAACTTGGATGCCCGCAGTTTTTCCAGGGCACTGGTGCCGTCTTCGCAGGTGGTGACGGTGTAGCCGAGTTTTTCTAGGCGACGTTTCAGCAGGTCGCGATTTCCGGCATCATCATCTGCCAGCAACAGGCTGCCCTGTTCCGAATAGAAGACATCGAGGGGTTTGACACCGGTGGAGAGGCTGGTCCGAATCTTGGACCAGTCCTGCTGGTTCTCGCGCTGTCGGTCCTTGATGTCCGGCTTTCTGATGAACTGGGTGGCGTTGTCAGTGAGGAGATTGTCCTCCATCAATTGCAGCCATGATTTGCCCGCTTGAATGATCTTCTCGAGGTCCGGCTTGAATTCCGTTTTCTTGATTTCATCGCAGAGTTCCAGCAGGAGTTCCCCGTAGCCGATGATGTGATTTGCCGGCGTACGGAGTTCGTGACACAGGATCTGCAGGTCGGTGTTCCTCGTCAGAAAAGATTCTTCGCCGAGATAGCGGTTGATCAATCCAAGGAGTTGTTGTCCACCAGAATTAATCTTCGAAAGATCCGTTTGAAACTCAATCGAAACGTGGCCCTCGGTTTCCTCCTGGAGAATCTCGCTGTAACCGATGACATGATTGATCGGTGTCCGCAGGTCATGCCGGATTTTCGCGAGGCGAAATTTCTGATCGCGGTCGAGCGGAGGCTGATTGGAATCAGAGGCCAAAGTTCAAAAGCGGTTACTCCGGTTGTGCCCCGGAGAGTTGTTTTTCAATCTTTTCCAGCAATCGCGGCAGATCAATGGGTTTGGTGTCAAAATCATCACAACCGGCTTCACGGGCCTTCTGTTCGTCGCTCGCCATGGCGTGGGCGGTCAATGCAATGATCGGAATCATCTTGGTTTCGTCATCCGCTTTGAGACGGCGGGTGGCCTCCCAGCCATCGATGATCGGCAGGCTCATGTCCATGAGGATGACCTCGGGCTTTTCCGCCTTCGCCTTGTCGATCGCCTCCTGGCCGTCCACGGCGATGGACACTTCATGCCCACGGCGAACCAGCCGCCGCGAGAGCATGTCGCGGTTCATTTCGTTGTCTTCGACGAGTAGTATGCGTGCCATGAGATCAGTGATGGTTGGTCTGTTTGAAAATCAATTGATGAATCTCTCTTAACAACTCTTCCTTCTGAAATCGACCCTTTTCGAGAATCAAGGTCACCTGCCCGGTGAGGCGTTTACGGTCCTCTTCGGTGAGTTCTTTGGCGGTGATGACGATCACCGGGATGTTCCGCCAGTCAGGATGGTTGCGGAACTCTTCCATGAACTCAAAGCCGTCCATCTCGGGCATCATCAGATCCAGCAGGATCAAGGTGGGCAGGGCGTCGTTCATCCGTAGCAATCCCAGCCGGCCATTGGCGGCTTCGCGGACGCTCCAGCCTTCCTTCTCCAGGTTGCGTTTGAACATCTCCCGGGTGTCGGGGTTGTCCTCCACGACCAGCACGTCCGTGTGCTGGCCGGGTTCCCGATAGCGCCCCAGCACCTCGCGCAGGCGATTCCAGTCGATGGGCTTGGTCAGGTAGTCGACGGCACCGAGCGAAAAACCGAGGTTCTTGTCGTCGACGATGGTGACCATGATGACCGGGATGTCCGCGGTCTTGGGGTTGGCCTTGAGTTGCTGCAGGACGGTCCACCCATCCATGCCCGGCATCATCACATCCAGCGTGATGGCCCGGGGCTGAAGCGTCTCGGCGAGCTCGAGTCCGGTCCTGCCATCGGCGGCCAGTTCCACGCGGTAACCTTCCTTGGTCAACGACCGGTAAATGAGCTCCCGCACGTTGGCGTCGTCATCGATCACCAGGATGACCGGACCCTCGTTGACGGAACCGTCCGCACCAACAACCAGGCGTACCGTGTCCCCGGCCTTGTTCGGATCTTCGACTTCGGTCGGCAGTTCGACCGTGAACGTCGTGCCCTTGCCCGACTCGCTGGTAACAGTCAGATCCCCGCCCATCAACCGGGCGAACTTACGGCTGATCGCCAGACCGAGGCCGGTGCCACCGAACTTGCGCGAGGTGGAATTGTCCGCTTGCTGAAACGCCTCGAACAGTTTGTTCAGTTGTTCCGGCGTCATGCCGATGCCGGTGTCTGTTACGGAGAAAGTAATCAGTGAGTCAGTGGCCAACGCTGTTCGGGACTGATTACTGATTACTGACCTACTGATTACTCTCCCCACCCGCAGCGTGATGCTTCCTTGCTCCGTGAACTTCGCCGCGTTGGAAAGCAGGTTGAAAAGAATCTGCCGGATCTTGGTCAGGTCGGCGCGCATGGTGCCGATGTCGGCAGGACATTCGACCGTCAGCGAGTTGCCGTTCTTCTTGATCAACGGCTGCACCGTGGCCTCGACCTCGCGCAGAACCTTGCCCAGTTCAAACTCTTCGAGGAAGAGGGTCATCTTTCCTGCCTCGATCTTGGAGAGATCGAGCACGTCGTTGATGAGCCCGAGCAAGTGTTGCCCGGCGCCGTGGATCTTCTGGAGATCGGGCACAAAGTTTTCCTGCCCAACATCCTGTGCCTCTTCCTGCAACATCTCGGAGTAGCCGATGATCGCGTTGAGTGGTGTGCGCAGTTCATGCGACATGTTCGCCAGGAAACTGCTTTTGGCCTTGTTGGCCTGGTCCGCAGCCTGGCGCGCCTCCTCGGCAATCAGACGGGCATCATCGGCTTCGTTCTTGGCGTGGAGGAGGCTTTCGTTGGTGGACTCGATTTCCAGTTTGGCCTGATTCAAGTCGCGATAGGTTTGCGAAAAATTCTTTGCCAGTTGCACTGAGGTTAGCAGGACGAAGGCAACGATGCCGGTGTGCGGGAAGTAGTCGACGATGTTGGTAAACGTGCGGGCGTCGAACCCGCCGAAGAACAGCATCGCGTAGCAGAACGGCACCATGAAGGCGCTGCCGACCAGGAGAAAGAAGCCAAGGCTCATGACCCGGGCTCCTTGTTTTTTTTGGAAGATGGCAACAATCAAGACCCTTGCCATCTCCATGCTGATAAAAACCGGGAACAGGAAGCTGGTGAGAAATATCAACAAGTTCATTCCCATCCGGGAAATGAACGGTTCTTCCATCCCACCGTCCATGTCCATGACTTGGTCGACCGCCGCTCCGGACACCAGCAGCAGAATGGCGGCGGTCGCGCCGGTGATCGTCGCCAGCCAGAAGAGGACGGGTAAGGTCCGATAGAACTGCGCGTAGAGAAAACGCAGTCCCAACAGGCTGAACACCATCCCGGCAACCATGATCCCTTCAATGCCGCCGAAGCCGGTCCCAATCATATAGGTCAGCGCCGCCGCAGAGAGCGCGAACAACGCATAGTACAAGTTTGTGGAACGGATCGGAGTCATTGCGAACAATAGAAAGTGAATCAGTGCAAAAGGCACCAGCAAGCCCGCGAACAACATGGAGGTCCCCACGTGACGCTGCCGGTAGAGGCTGGAAAGTTCGGTGGGAATGGGCATCGCCCGCAGTGCGACGGTGGCCAATCCCCGCGTGAAGGAATCTTCATCCATCGACGCGATGGAAAGTGCGCGGATGACTTCGGGTGACGAGAGTTTCAGGTTGATAAACATGATCGCAGTGGAGCGCCGTTGCTGCGGGGAGTCCGATTGCAACAGCGAAACAAGTGCGGGGATGGCGTTCTCCAAATGATCAGCATAACCCGACAGCAAGAACGGTGGGAGACTCGGCGCGAGGTCCGGTTGCACATTCAACAAATCTGAGAGCGCCTGGCCGTACCGATTGGTGTTCGAGGCGACGTCTTCCCGGTCAAAAGTCAGGTTCAACACCGGCGAAGTCCCTGGGACAAGTTGCAGGTTGCGCAGTTCCCCGCCGGTTCTGGGATGGGCGAGCACGAGGGAGTAGGGAGGGTTCGTGGGAGCCAGTAAAAAGGAAAAATTTTCACCGCCTTCGTGCAGGAGGCGGACCTGAATGGCCTGGTCACGATCGCGCAACACCGCCACCAGAGGGGTTTGCGTGGCGAAGCCCAGATCGGGAACCGAGGCGTTAATAATTGCTTCCTGAGGAACGTCCGCGGGCGATGGGAATGTTTGCTCGATCGTCGTTGCGCCATCGAAAAAATGGCCGTTCAATTTCTGCTCTGTTGAGTCATCGGCATCGCTGTCGTCGAAGTTCCAATATCCAAAAAGACTTTCTTCATTTCCGGTCAGACGACGGAACATGTTGTCTCGAATTTCCGCTTCCGTCCGCGCAGTTTCCCAAACGCGAAACTCGTCGATCTGTCCGTCCAGATCAGAAACCGGAGTTTCCGCCGTTCCCTTCCAATTGTTTCGTCCGACGTGAATATTCTCGTTGTTGCCGATGGTTTTAAACCCGCCACCCATTGCCAGTGTTCCGGCGAGCATGCCGTTGAAGTAGAGACGTGTCTCCTTCTCGTCCATCACCACGGCGAAGTGCATCCATTGATTGGTGCGAAACAATTCCGGGAGCACCAGGTTGTAAGGCGCCTGCCCGTTGACGGAGGGCAGGTCCTGCGTCCGGATTTCCAGCGCCAGATCATCACTGCCGAGATACTGGGTCAGGGCGACCATGTTCATCTGCTTCCCAAAATCAAAGATGCGCGACCAGTTGCCGCGTTGGTCGATGCGGACCCAGGTTTCGATGGTGGCGGTCTCCAGATTGGTGAAGGCATTGGAAGGCAGAGCCAGATAGCCACCACTGCCATTCAGTTCGAGGACCCGGTTTGGATTCTCCGTTTGGGCGGTGGCGGACGAGAAGATTGTCAGACAGAACGCAGCACAGCAGGCGACCCATCGTGTCGATCTACCAAAAATGACGTATACGGTCGCGTTCATCCGTGCGTTGAGATGCCTCACTTGTGCCAGCTTTACCCGGTGATGGCAACACCACCGTGCAGGGCTTTCGTTCGGAACCGTGGAGCAGGACGAGCACCGAACGAACTGAAAGCCTATCGGCGGACTGCGGGCATTCTGTCGGCAGCGGTTCCTCATGGACCGGTCGGGAAATTATGCGCGCGACGGATCCTGCTGAGCGGGAGCAGTCGCCGCTTTCGGCTGCGCAGGTGAGGTTGAAAGGACCTGACGGAACAAGAGCATCGAAACGGTTGGGCGGTCGTGTTTGAAGCTGACTGGAGGGATCGGACGCCATGTGGCGTTCTAAGGCATAGCGGTGATTGCACTACGCGGCATCTCCGCAATCTAAGAGCCTGTCCGAAAAAGGAGTGACCGAAAAATTCGTGGAAAATGTGATCGGTCCAGATCGTTTTGATTGACACTTCGGGCTTGAAAAAACTTTTTATTTTTGGCGCAGCCCACTTGAGGCGATGAA
>Ga0209491_10000794_pt1 | contig 63500 bp, 59 predicted proteins | sample BON02_FD_187213 | JGI IMG/M metagenome (GOLD analysis project Ga0209491, IMG submission 187213) | Freshwater microbial communities from Lake Bonney liftoff mats and glacier meltwater in Antarctica - BON-02 (SPAdes) (version 2) | ecosystem: Environmental > Aquatic > Freshwater > Ice > Glacier... | reverse complement strand
GCAGCATCGCCAGCAGTTCGTTTCCCGATGTGAAAATCGACTCGGCGTAGGTCAATGTCATGCGGCCGGCCTCCGTGAGCTGCAGCGTGCGACCCACCCGGTTGAACAGTGCGTGCCCGAGTTGCTCTTCGAGTTGCTTGATCTGCGTGGACAGCGCCGACTGCGAGACATGCAGCCGGGTGGCTGCACGCGTCAGGTTGCCCTCCTTGGCCACGGCCCAGAAGTAGTGGAGGTGATGGAAATTGAGCCGCGACATGTCTTTATATATCTGTTTTATGGAACGATTCGTCCGTAACAATGAATTTTACGGAATTTATAGCAGGCGGCATAGTCACGCCAACCTTAGTCCGCGAGATCTGCGCAATGGAACCGACCCTTTTGGAACTTTCACCCTGGCGTGCCGCGCTGCTGGCGGGACCCCCGCTGCTCTATGCAGGCGCTGCGGCCGTTGCTGCAGCAAGCAGCACACGGCCCGAGTTCGGCTGGCGCGCCGCCCGCTGGAGCGCAACATCGGCGCTTTTTGCGGCGCTGCTGTCGCTAGCCGGGTTGCTTGCCAGTGGGGCAGCGCTGATGCGTGGGCCGGTGCTGGCGCCGCTGGGCGACGCGGGGGCGCTGTACATCAGTCTGCGCGGTGACGCGCTGGGCGGCCTGATGCTGCTGCTGGTCAGCTTCATCGGCTGGGTGATCGTCGGTTACTCGCAGCCCTACCTGGGCGGCGCGCAGGGTCAGCCACGCTACATCCGCGGCCTGATGCTGACCCTGGCCTCGGTATCACTGCTGGTGATCACGAACAACCTGGGAATGCTGGCGCTGGCGTGGGTCGCCACCAGCCTGGCGTTGCACAGCCTGCTGACGTTCTATGATCAGCGACCGCAGGCGCTGATCGCCGCACACAAGAAGTTCCTGGCCAGCCGCGTGGCCGATCTGTGCCTGATCGGTGGCGTGGCGATCATCGGCCATCAGTTCGGTACGCTGGAGATCGACGGCGTAATCGCAGCCGCGCGTGCCCTGCCCGAGATCCCCGGCCCCCTGCAGGCTGCGGCGCTACTGCTGGCGGTCAGCGCGTTGCTGAAGTGCGCCCAACTGCCGGTGCATGGCTGGCTGATCCAGGTGATGGAAGCGCCCACGCCGGTGTCGGCGCTGCTGCACGCGGGGGTGGTCAACCTGGGCGGCTTCCTGCTCATCCGCGTCGGGGTGCTCGTCGCTGGTGTGCCTGCGGCGCAGACCCTGCTGGTGGTCGTGGGCAGCGTCACGGCGGTGGTCGCCGCGCTGGTGATGATGACACGCGTCAGCATCAAGGTCTCGCTGGCCTGGTCCACCTGCGCCCAGATGGGCTTCATGCTCATGCAGTGCGGCCTGGGCCTGCACGCGCTGGCGCTGCTGCACCTGATGGCGCACTCGCTCTACAAGGCCCACGCGTTTCTTGCCGCCGGTGGCGCGGTGGAACAGAACCGCCTGCAGCAGATGACGCCCCCGGCGCCGCCCTTGGGCGCTCTCACCTGGGGCCTGGGTGCGCTGATCAGCATGGCTGTGGTAGCTGCTGCAGCGCTGGCCTGGGGCTTCTCGCCGGCCACCGAACCGGCGCTGTGGGCGATGGGCGGCATCCTGACGCTGGCGCTGGTGCCGCTGCTTACCGGGCCGCTGCTGCGGGCCGGCACGATGGGGGCGCTGGCCGGGCTGGGCGCTGCGTTCGTGGTCGCGCTGGGCTACTTTGGTTTGCACGCCATGTTCAGCGGCTGGCTCGTCGGCTCCGGCGCGGGCACGCTCCCGGGCCCGGGCCCGGGCCTGGTGGGCTGGGTACTGGGCTGCTTCGGTTTGTTGTTCGTGGTGCAGGGTGCCGTGCGTGCGCGGCCGCAGGGGGCTCTGGCGCGCTGGCTTTACCCCAGGCTGTTCGCCGGCCTGTATCTGGACGAACTGTTCACCCGGCTGACTTTCCGCCTGTGGCCGGCGCGCGTGCCGGCGATGCCGGGCACGCTGGCCCGGCCTGCCGCGGCGCTGCCCGACGCGCAGACCCAGTCCTGAACGCGCACCACCGCCCACTGGGAGATCCATCATGCACACCGCCATCGACACCACCCACCCGACCCCGCTTTCGGCCGCTGCAATGGAGCCGGCGATCGACCGCGCCTGCGCGCGCATTGCGCCGACCTGGCCGCTGGACCGCTTCATCGCGGTCAACCCGTATTGGGGCCAGATCGAGCGACCGATCGCCGCTGCCGCGGCGCAGCTGGCCGGGCTGTCAGGTAGCCCGATGCTGATGTCGCGCGCATGGTTCCACCAGCAGTGGCAGGCCGGTCGCGTGGGCCGGGAGCACCTGCAGACAGCCATTTCCGCTGCCGGTTCCGCCGAGACCGTGGAGACGCTGCTAGCCAGCCTGGACGCCGAGTCCGTGCTGCCCGGGCGCCTCCCGCTGGTCACCGACCTCGTGGATGCGCACCGTGACCTGGGGCACGCCATGGCCTGGCGGGACTACATCACGCATCACATCAGTCAGTGCTGCGCTGCCTACTTCGACCAGGGCCAGGCATCCTGGGGACCGGACCGCAGCGGCGGGCTGTACCCGAGCTGGCTGCGGCAATCCGCACACGACCTGGGGCCGGGCATGCTGATGGGCTACCCTGGTTTCAGTGCGCGCGTGGCCGGCTTGCCCGGCGAGCCGCGGGCTCTGATCGCCGCTGCCATGCGTGTGCTGCAAGTACCCGTTGCGGCGCACGAGGCCTACTTCACCGCGCTGCTGATGAGCATCAACGGCTGGGCGTCATGGTGTGCCTACCAGCGCTGGCAGGCGCGGTTGGTGCAGTGCGACGATGAGCAGATCGTGCACCTGCTGGCGGTGCGGCTGGCGTGGGAGTGGTTGCTGCATGAAGGCGATGGCGCGCCCGGCTTGGCTGGCCTGCTTGCCAGCGCCTGGAGCGGCATTGACGACAGCATGGCACGGGCCGAGCGCGCACAACAGACCGACTGGTTATGGCAGAGTGCGCTGGAACGCAGCTACCAGGCTCCACTGTGCCTGGGTCTGGCCAGCGCTCCGTCAACGCCGCACGGCGGCACCGCGGCGGTCGCGCCGCCCGCGGTGCAGGCGGTCTTCTGCATCGACGTGCGCTCCGAGGTTTACCGCCGCGCGCTGGAAGCCAGCAGCCCGGAGGTGCAGACACTGGGCTTTGCCGGCTTCTTCGCGATGTTCGTTGCCTACCGGCCGCTGGGCAGCGCTATGACGCGCCCGCAATTGCCCGGCCTGCTCGCGCCGGGTTATTGCATCACCGACGAGTCCGACGCCCCCGGCCTCGGCGAGGTGATGGCCCGGCAGCGGCGCAGCAAGCTGCAGTGGCGCCAGCAGTGGCAGGCCTTTCGCAGTGGCGCCGGCTCGAGCTTCTCCTTCGTCGAGTCCTGCGGTCTGCTGTTCGCCGGCAAGCTGCTCAAGGGTCACCTTGGCGGCGAGGCCGCCGCGACCACGGTCGAGCAGAGCGGTCTGCCCGCCGCGCAGCGCGGTCGGCTGCGGCCACGCTTTCCGACCACGGGCGGCCCCGACCTCGAGGCCCGTGTCAACATGGCCGCGACCGCGCTGGGTGCGATTGGCCTGCACGACCCAGCGCGGCTGGTGTTGCTGGCCGGGCATGGCAGCAGCAGCGCCAACAACCCCCATGCCGCCGGTCTGGACTGCGGCGCCTGTGGTGGTCAGACCGGCGAGGTGAACGCGCGCGCGCTCGCCTTTTTGCTCAACGAGCCGCAGGTGCGCCAGGGTCTGCTGGCCCGCGGCGTAGTCGTGCCCGAGAGCACATGGTTCCTGGGCGGTCTGCACAACACTACCACCGACGCGTTGCAGCTCTTCGACACCGACCTGCTGCCCGCCAGCCACGCTCAGGACCTGGCGCGGTTGCAAGTGTGGCTGGCCGATGCCGGCCGACGGGCACGTGCCGAGCGGGCCGCCTCGCTCGACCTCGCCGCTTGCGCCGGCGATGCCCGCGCGCTGCACAAGGCGGTAACAGCGCGCGCCTCCGACTGGGCGCAGGTCCGGCCGGAGTGGGGCCTGGCCGATTGCGCCGCCTTCATCGTGGCGCCGCGCAGCCGCAGCCGGCACCTGAATCTGGGCGGCCGCAGCTTCCTGCACGACTATGCCTGGCAGCGCGACCCTGGCTTCAAGGTGCTCGAGCTGATCATGACGGCCCCCATGGTGGTGACGAACTGGATCAACTTGCAGTACCACGCGTCCACCGTGGATAACGCGCGTTACGGCAGCGGCGACAAGGTCCTGCACAACGTGGTGGGCGGCAACATCGGCGTCTTCGAAGGCAACGGCGGCGACCTGCGCATCGGCCTGCCGACGCAGTCGTTGCACGACGGCGAGCGGTTGCGCCACACGCCGCTGCGGCTGAGCGTGTTCATCCAGGCGCCACAGGGCCCGATTGACGACATCATCGCCAGGCAAACGACAGTTCGCCAACTGCTCGACAACGAGTGGCTCCATCTCTTCCGCCTGGGCGACGACGCGGGCGTCTGGCGCTACTGGCCCGGTGGAGGGTGGATTGCGGCGACGCCCTGAAGGCGTGCGCGCAGCCAAGGCGCAGTATTGCGCCCCGACGATCCGGATTCGGGAGCGCATGCGCGACGACTCGATCGCTTGGGAGCATCCTAACTCCCACGATCGCCCCGGTGCGACGGTTTGCCGTGCGCAGGACGCGTATTGATGGTGGTCAGCGCGCCGGGTTGGCGATTGATCTCCTGCGAGGTCAGGCGACCAGCGCCGACTGGCGTTCTGCTTCGACCGGCAACTTGCGGTCAACCGGGATTCCGGTCGACGCAAAATACGCCAGCCCTCGCAGATTGCCAAGAATCATCTTGCGCAGCATCGGTTTCATCATCACATTGCCCAGAATCCGCCCCAAGAGCCCCCCTTTGGGTTCGAAGTCCAGTCCCATCGTGATCTCGCTGCTGCCCGCGCCCGTGGAGCGGACCCGCATCACGGCTTCGAGGGTCCTCATGGGCATCGAGAATTCACTCAACCGGACACGGAACCCTTGTCCTTCCGAAAATTCGACGATTTCCTCGACCACAGACGTCGCGTCATGGAGGCTGCAGCGCCGACGCGTGCCGAGACCATACCGGGGCCCTTCGAGCAACGGGGAGGTACGGACCGCCGCCGAATAATTCTGCACGTTGGCAAAGTCCTTCAGGACATTCCAGATTCGTGCGGCTTCGACGTTGGCACTGATCGTGCGTTCTACATGCAATGGCATTGCGGTCTCCTGTGCTGGGGCGTGGTTGTGAATGACAAGAGCGTGTGGCGCCGGATTCCGATCGGCCAGCCCCGCGTGGCCGAGGAATTGCGTCGCAAGCGACTCTTGATCGGTGCATCCTAGCATCATTCTGGAACGATCGGTCAATAATTATTCGGATCTACAGTTGGGATCGCTGAAAGCAGCTAAAGTGGTTGCATGGCGAGAAACAAGGAGTTCAATACAGACGCGGCGATCGACTCTGCGATGGGCCTTTTCTGGCGGCGCGGATACGCCAATACGTCGCTGCAGGAACTTACCGAAGGACTGGGCATCAACCGCGGTAGTCTCTACGGCACCTTTGGCTCCAAGCACGCGCTATTTGTCACTGCGCTCACCCGTTACGCCAGGCAGGCGCCGATGCCGCTGCTGGACGTGCTCAGCGCGCAAGGCCCGCTTGTGCCGCGGTTGCGGTCGGTGCTGGTGGCGCTGGTTGATGCCGACCTGCGTGACCCGGATCACAAGGGGTGCATGCTAATCAACTCAGCGATGGAGACGATGCCAGGTGACGCCGAAACCGGCCGCATTTTCTGTCAGACCTGGGACACGATCCATGCCGCCTTCGAGTCGGCGATCCGACGGGCGCAAGCTACAGGCGAATTGCCAGAATCTGTCAAACCCGCGGCCGCGGCCGCATTCCTGCAGACCACGTTGCAGGGGCTGCGTGTGATGGCCAAGGCAAAGTCGGACCGCCAACCGCTGATCGCGTCGATCGATCTGGCGCTCACGGTGCTGAACTGACCGCAGGCGCCGGCACGGGGTCGCGGCCAATGTTGACAATGTCATGTTGAACCTCAGCAAACGCCGCGAAGCCGCTGCACATGTCGCCGGGGCCCGGTTCCTGAATGCGTCGATGCCGGAAACGCATGGACCCATGCGCCTGTGCACCATCTTCACCGTATGACGCCATACCCTATCGCCTGCGCTGCATGGTCGGAAAATTTCTCCGCCTTTTAGCTCGAAACAGTCCTGGCCTTTGACGCCAGGCCTGTAGTCGCCAGTTGGCAGTTGCTGATGCAGAAAACCTGTAATTCAGCGTGTGAACATATCGTCCTCGCGCAGTCGCGCAGTCGCGCTGCCCGAGAGCGTGAGCGGTCATCACTTGAACCCACGTGGGAACCCGCAAGCGGCGTTGGTGCCTGTGCGAGGCACGGATTGGCGGGTCTGACTCTTCGGTTGAGGGCACACCCTTTGCCGGATGCGCTTCTGCTGGTGCCTGCACGGTGATTTCATTCTGTTGCCCACCGACATGGGATCACCAGTTGGTGCAAGCCGTCGTAGAGGGCTTTTGGGTCACCTGGAGCGTCACATGGGTGATGTTGAACAAGTCGCGCAACTTGTCTGCAGCCGTTTCGAGAAATGCGTCTCCTGCATGGCCTTCCGGCATGACCGGGTGAGCGGTCAGCGCAATTTGCGTCGTTCCCGTCGCCCAGATATGCAGGTCATGGACCGTCTGGACACCTGGCAAGGATTCAAGGACGCGCTTCACAGCAACCGCATCGACACTGTCCCGGACACCATCAAACAGCAAATGCAGGGATTGTTTGAACAGGCTCCAGGTGCTGACCAGAATCACCGCGCCGATGGCCAGACGCACCGCCGGGTCGAGCCAGGTCCACTGCATCCAGAGCGTCAATGCGCCGGCAACCACGACGCCGGCGGACACAACGGCATCTGCGGCCATGTGCAGGAACGCGCCCCGGATGTTGAGATCATTTTTCCGACCACGCATGAAGAGCAAGGCTGTCGCAGTGTTGATGACAATACCGATACCTGCGACGATCATCACCGTCTCACCTTGCGCAGCTACTTGCGCAACTGGTGAGGCCAGCCTGCCGACGGCTTCCCAAGCCAGAGCACCGATGGCGACGAGAAGTATCAGCGCATTGGCAAAGGCGGCGAGAACCGATCCGCGCTTCCAGTCGTAGGTATGGTGAGCATTCGGTCTTAGCTCTCCTGCCAGCGCTCCGCCCCATGCCAGAACCAGCCCCGCCACATCGCTCAGGTTGTGCCCCGCATCCGCCAACAGTGCGAGTGAGTCGACTTTCAACCCGGATACCCAGGCTGGCCGCCATCACATTGGCCACGCCCTTGGTCCGGCCGGCCAGCAGGGCGCGCGTGCGCTCGGGGGTGAAATAGCTGTTGACCATGCCCATTACAAAGACGACACCCGTCAGCAGCATCAGCACCTTGGGCGTGTCGTACAGAAAGAATTGGAGCGCTCCGCCCAGATGGCTGTCGCGCTCCACCGGCCACAGGTCGACCAAGGCTTCCGAGGCCGGAATCAGGGTCTGATAGATGGCAAGCCACACCATGGCTGCGAGCACAAGGAAAACTGCAGGCTGGCCGCGTGGACCACGCTGTGACGGAAAGGGTTTGTGCGTTCATATCAGTGAAGACGACTGACACGGCCAAAAGACGCACCCTGTCGACAAATTTCCTCGCGCAGCGCCTGAACAGGGCGCTGCTGGCGGGGGATTCGGTCAGTCGAACCGCAGGCTCAGCACCAATCGTTATGGATGGGTTTCAAGAGGCGGCCGCGGAACAAAATCTTCCACCTGTCCACCCGCGTCCATCCTGACCTGACAGGCGATGGTCATTTGCGTACGAAGGCGTTGCCGCGCCCGCTGAAGGCGGGACTTCGCGGCGCTCAACTGCAGCCCCACTTGCGCCGCATAGTCGGCTTGTGACAACCCGCTCAGGTCGCACTGCACGATAGCCTCCCGGTCTGTCGGGCTGAGTTCCGACAGTACCCGAGGCAGACAGGCCGTGAGACTGTCCACCGGGGGGAAGTCCTCCGGCAGGGCTGCGTGTAAATCGTCAGGCAATTCCACCATCTCGCGTTTGAGCTTCAAGCGGTCTGCCAGTGCGTTGCGGGACACCTCTAAAAGCCAGGCCCTGGCGTTTTGAACGCTGCAGAACTTGCTGCCCTGGCGCAAGGCCTTCATGTACAGGTCCTGCATCATGTCGTCCACATCCTGGGGCTGGCCGGTCCGATGGCGCAGCCAGGATCGCAGCTCGGTGGCGTGCTGCTTCCATGCCGTGTCCAGGCATTTCATGACAACGACTCGATATGGCGATGGCGCGCCGATGCGCAGCCCTGACTTGTCGATAACAACCTCGCACCTCCTAGACAAACGGTCCATGCTGCGGCATTGCCAGCAATATCGCAAAAGGTTGGATGGCCTGCACTGCGCGTTCCCTGCGGCGTCTTCACAATGGGGCGGTTGATCGCCCCTGGCGCTGTCGACACGTTGCCACCATCGACAACGACAAGGAATTGATCGCGCAGCGGGCGATAGCCCCCATCAAGCAACATGCTGCGCCCTGAGACCGATCGGGCGCCTACCAACCGGTCTCCCAGGGCGGCGCGGGCTCGAACCGCTGTACGAGAAAATCGATGAGCACGCGCACGCGCTTGGAGAGCGTGCGATTGGGCAGGTAGGACAGATAGATGCCGACATCGGGCAGCAGCTGGAATTCGCGCAGCAGCGGAACCAGACGCCCGCACCGCATGTCATCAGCTGCAACATAAACCGGCAGCACGCTGATGCCCATGCCGGCGACGGCCGTTGCTGCCAGCCGGGTCGGGGCAGCAGCGCATCAGCGTCTGCCATGGTCCGGTGCCGCCGCGGAGTGCGGCCCAGGACGACCGCCTACTCCAGCACGACCCGCGGGAAATACAGCGACACCACCCAGTTCGGCATGTCGACGATGGAGCTGATGCGCAGGTCGGCGCAGACGCTGCACAACATGTAGGCATCGATCGGCGCGTAGCCGTAACGCTTGCTCAGCAGTTCGATCATCTCGGACACGGCGGCGCGGGCACCCGTCATCAGGTCGGGGCCGATGCCGGTGGTGACCTCGTAGCCCTTGGTGTCGAAGTGGTTCGACACCGGCCCTGGCGTCGTGAAACGCGGCGACTTCAGGTGCGCGCCCTTGATCAATTCGAACTTCAGTGCCACGTCGATCGGGCTTTCGATGGCCGTGCCGCAGACCTCGCCGTCGCCCTGCACTGCGTGGGTGTCGCCGACCGAGAAAATCGCGCCATCGACCTCGACCGGCAAATACAACTCCACCCCCTCGGTGATGTCGCGGATATCCATGTTCCCACCCACATTGCGCGGCGGGATGATGCTGTGCAGGCCTGCCGCAGCCGGCGCATTGCCGATCGTGCCGCACATCGGGCGCAGCGGCACGCGTCCGCCCGGCCCGTACATCACCGAGGTGGCGCTGGTCGGGTCGTAATTCCAGTGGTGCAGGTGCGCCTCGGGAAACTGGTCGGTCAGCAGGCCGAAGCCGGGGATGTTGCCGGTCCAGCCCCAGCCGGATGGTTTGAACGACAGCACCGTGACCTTGAGCGCATCGCCCGGCTGTGCGCCTTCGACATAGACCGGGCCGGTGACCGGGTTGACGCGCCCCAGGTCGAGCTTGGCCAGGTCGGCCGCCGTGGACTTGCCGTTCAGCTGCCCGGACGACGCATCGAGCGTTTCGAACTGGATGGATTCGCCCGGCGCGATGCGCAACTGCGGCGTGAGGCTGTTGTCCCAGCCGTGGTGGATGTGCGCGCGGTGGATGGTGTGCTGCGGGTGGCTGTGGCCATGGCCGCCGCCGGAGTGTGTATGTGTGCTCATGATGGTGATACCCCTGTCGCTATCTATACGGCCACCGTCAGCGCGCCGTCGATGACCAGGTTGGTGCCGGAGATGCGGCTGGCGACCGGGCTGCTGAGGAAAACGACACCGTTGGCCACCTCTTGCGGCGTGCCGAACTTGCCGGTCGGGTTGACCTTGAGCGTCGATGCGTACAGGTCGGGCACGTTCTTCTCGATGTTCTGCCAGATGCCGCCATCGAAATAGGTGTTGCCCGGCGACACGCAGTTGACGCGAATGCCCTTGGCGACCAGCTGGCGGCTCAGGCCCTTGGCGTAATGGATCAGCGCGGCCTTGATCGCACCGTAGGAGCCGGCCGCGAAATCAACTTCGAAGCCCGACACGCTGGAGATCAGCACGATGGACGCGCTCTCGGACTTTTCGAGAAACGGCAGCGCCGCTGCGACCGCATTGACGGTGTGCATCATGTCGGTCTGGAAGGTCTTCTCCCAGGTCTCCTGTGAATCGCCGACTGCCAGCGCACTGACATTGCACACCAGCACGTCGATACCGCCCAGCTCGGCCGCGCTGGCCTCAACCCAGGCCTTCAATGCCGGCGCGTCCGCCACATCGAGCGCGCCGCCACTGGCCTTGACACCGCGCCCTTTCAGATCGGCAACGGCCGTGGCCACCTCCCCCGCATTGCGCGCGCAGATCGCGACATGGGCGCCCTCATCCGCGAAGGTCTGTGCAACGGCGCGACCGATGCCTTTGCTGCCACCGGTGATGAGTGCATGTTTGCCTTTGAGTCCGAGATCCATGGGGCTGACCCTCCTTGTCGATTGGTTGCTGGATGCCGTTATGACTGCGAGCCACGCCGGCAAACCACTGTAGCAGCGCAGGCCGATCTGGCAAGAGGACGGGGGATTCGCTTTGCAGAAGTGATCGGCTCAAGCAACCGACCAGCTTCGCTCGCATCTCCCAGTCGCAGGAGCGCCGACGCGCAACATGCCAGATATGACGCGGGCGTTGTATTCAAAGTCTCCCGCGTTACTTACAAGGTCACAGGTCCGTGCTGCCAACACCCGGTATCAGGTTGTGAAGCAGAAATCGCACCTTCGGCGACAGGTGGCGATTGTGCGGATAGACCGCCCATATGCCCTCACTGGGCTGCCTTGGAGCCGCGCCCAAGACTATCGCTTTCGCCGGCCCGGAAGACGCCTGTCAATTCCTGCGGGACAGCCGGCCAGTGCCAACCTGGCTCATATCCACTGTTGCTCGGGAGAAAAAAAGTGTTTTGCCACTTATTGGGTTGTCGATATGTTCATCATGAATAGAATGCGGGCATCGATCCAGACTGACTGATTGATGCTTGCATCGCTTGACCTGGACGATCAAATCCAGGGCCAGTTCAAGCTCAACGACTTCATTGCCCATACGATGGGACTGGATCGGATCGACGCAGCATTCGCGTTGCTGCATCCGGGTCAGCGCCTTACGCACGGTGACCCACTTCGACAGGTAAACCGGCCCCGACACCCGCACGCGGGTGGCGGCGCCAATTAACAGGACGATCGTATGACGCTAGAGAGTGTGAGCTGTAACCGCAGTTTTGGCGGTTGGAACAAGCAATACCGGCACGCGTCCAGCAGCCTGCAATGCCAGATGCGTTTTGCCATCTACCTGCCACCGCAGGCCGCCAACGGGCAGAAGGTGCCGGTGTTGTATTGGTTGTCGGGCCTGACGTGCACCGATGAGAACTTCATGCACAAGGCCGGGGCTCAGCGCATCGCGGCCGAGCTGGGTATTGCCATCGTGGCCCCGGACACCAGTCCGCGCGGCGACGCGGTGCCCGATGCCGATGGGTACGATCTAGGCAAAGGCGCCGGCTTCTATGTGAATGCCACGCAAAGCCCATGGAGCGCGCACTACCGGATGTACGACTACGTACTGCAGGAGTTGCCCGAACTGATCGAGTCCACGTTCCCGGTCAGCACTGCGCGCTCAATTGCTGGTCACTCCATGGGAGGCCACGGCGCACTGGTATTGGCGCTGCGCAACCCGGAGCGCTTCCGGTCGGTATCGGCCTTCAGCCCGATCAGCAACCCGGTCAATAGCCCGTGGGGCAAGAAGGCGCTATCAGCCTATCTGGGGGAAAACACCGACAGTTGGGCTGACTACGATGCCAGCATGCTGATGCGCAATGCCAGCCAGTTCGTACCCGCCCTTGTCGATCAGGGTGGGGCTGACGAGTTTCTGCTGGAACAACTCAAGCCGGACGCGTTGGAGGCTGCGGCCAAAACCAGTGCGTATCCGCTGGCGCTCAACCGCCGTGAAGGTTACGACCACAGCTACTTCTTCATCGCCAGTTTCATCGAGCAGCACCTGCGGTTTCATGCCGGGCATCTGGGCGCGTAGAGTGTCGTCCATGGCGATTTTTGTTATGTCGATAGCGGTTTGCTTTCTGCTCATCGACCATCGGATGAAGGGCGTCTAAAAGCGTATCGCGCGATGGCCGCCGATGCTTGTCACCTGGTCATTTGGCCACCTGGCTACGCGGCTGCCAGCAACAACGCGGCGCCTTTTTCCGCGATCATCATGGTCGCAGCATTCGTATTGGCGGAGGTCACAGTCGGCATCACGGAGGCGTCGATCACGCGCAGGCGCTGAACACCGCGTACGCGCAACTGCGGATCGACGACCGACGTCGCGTCGCTGCCCATGCGGCAGGTGCAGCTCGCATGGAACACGGTCCCGCCCTTGGAGCGCGCGTACTCCCAGAGGTCGTCCGGCCCCGCATGACCCGGTCCGGGCAGTGTTTCCAGGTCCCAGAGATCGCGAAAAGCGGGTTGGCGATAGATCTCCCTGACCATCTCCAAGCCGGAGACCATCACCTTGCGGTCGTGCGGCTCGGAAAAGTAGCGCGGCTCGATCTTCGGCTGCTCGAACGGATCGGTGGAGCGGATCGTAATTCGACCGCGTGAGTCCGGCCGACACTGCGCAGTGGATACGCTAAAGCCCGAATAATCGTGCAGCGGCATGCCGGGCCGGTCGACCGATAAGGGCATGACGTTGAACTGGATATCGGCGCGCTGGTCGCGCGCATGCGGCGTGCGGGCAAAGCCGCCCACCTGCCCCGCCCCGACCGTCAGCGGACCGCGGTTTGCCAATAGCCACTGCAGGCCCATCCTGGCGAGTTCAACAGGGTTGCGCACCTGGTCGTTGAGCGAGAGTTTCTTTTTCAGCCGTACGATCACACGTGCCTGGTAATGGTCCTGCAGGTTTTCCCCGACCTCGGGTGAATCCGCGATGACGGGGATGCCATGCTGCGCCAATAGTGCTGTCGGTCCAATGCCCGAGAGTTGCAGCAGCTGCGGCGATTGCAGCGCGCCGGCAGCGAGAATGATCTCGCGCTGCGCGCGCGCGGTCTTCTTTACGCCCTGCTCGATCCACTCCACACCCACCGCTGTCACGCCCTCGAACACGATACGCGAGACCTGTGCGTGCATCGTCAGAGTCAGGTTCGACCGCTTGCGCACCGGGCGCAGAAAGGACCGCGCGGCGGAGGCCCGCCAGCCGCCCTTGATCGAGAGCTGGTAGGCGCCAACCCCGTAATCGGTCGCGCCGTTGAAATCCGGATTCAGGGGCAGGCCGAATTGATGCCCGGCTTCCAGCCAGGCGTCGCAATAGGGATGGTCGTTGCGCAGGTCGGACACGCCGAGTTCGCCGGATGTGCCGTGGTATTGCGACGCCCCGCCCGCGTAGTTTTCAGTGCGCTTGAACACCGGCAGGACCGAGGCGTAGTCCCAACCTAGCGCGCCGGCCTTGACCCAGTCGGCATAGTCCTCGCGTTGTCCGCGAATGTAGATCAGGCCATTGACCGAGGACGAGCCGCCGAGTACCCGACCCCGCGGCCAGACCACGTTGCGACCACCCGAGCCTTCACTCGGTTCAGTGTCGAACTGGCGCGTGAAACGCGGATCCACCATGGTCTTGAAATAGCCCACCGGCAGATGGATCCAGAAATTGCGGTCGGAACCGCCGGCCTCGAGCAGCAGCACCCGGTGGCCAGCAGTTGTGAGCCTGTTGGCAAGCAGGCATCCGGCCGAGCCGGCCCCGACCACGATGTAGTCGTACTCCGCCGCGCTCATCGCAGCAGCCTCGGCAACCACAGGCTGATTTCGGGTACCAGCGTGATCAGGGACAACACACAAAGCAGTGCGATCAGGTACGGCAGAACCGACATGAACATCTTCTCGATCTTGATTCCGGCGATCTGGGCAGCGACGAACAGGTTCACGCCCAGCGGCGGGGTGAGGAACGCGATCTCCACGTTGACGATTAAAACCATGCCGAAATGAACGGGATCCACTCCGAACGACTTTACCAGCGGGACCAGGATCGGGGAGAGGATGATGATCGCCGACATGGTCTCCATGAAGCAGCCGATGATCAAGAGCAGCAGGTTGATCAGCAGCAACACACCGATCGGCCCACTGGCCATGTCGGAGAAGGTGGCTACCAGCGCCTGCGGTATACGCTCGAACGTGATGACCCGCGCGAACAGCGTCGAGCACGCCACCACGATCATCAACGCGCCGGAAATCACGTGGGTGCGCTCGAACGCGATCTTCAGCTTCGCCGACCCGAGCGACTTGTAGACGAAGCGTCCGACGAGCAAGGAGTAAACCACGGCCATGACGGATGCCTCGACCGGCGTGAATATGCCGGTGTAGATTCCGCCCAGGACAAGGAAAGGCAGCGCCAGCGCGGCCTTTCCTTCCCAGACGAGCGAGATGAAGCTTCGCCGGCCCGCACCACCGACGTCGCGGTCGATCGTCTCGATCTTGTGGTAGCGGGCCATGCCGTAGGCCACACCGGCGAGTGCCAGACCCACAAGCAGGCCCGGTATGACGCCGGCAATGAACAGATCCCGGATCGATGCATTTGCGATCAGACCGTAGATGATCAATGGATTACTGGGCGGGATCAGCACGCCCAGCGTGCCTCCGGTGGCCGCGACCGCCGCCGCATAGGCTGGGGGATAGCCATAACGCATCATCGCTGGAATCATGATCCCGCCGATTGCAGCCGTGGTGCCAGGGCCGGATCCGGAGATGGCCGCGAAGAACATGCACGCGAACACGGTGACTATGCCCAGGCTGCCACGGATATGGCCAAACATGTGGCGAAAGATGTCGACAATGTGTTTGGTGATGCCGCCTTGTTCCATCAGGTTGCCGGCGAGGATGAATGCCGGGATCGCGAGCAACGGATACTGGTTCACGCCGTTAAGGATGGTCTGCGATGCGAACTGCATCGGGCTGTCGGTGAAATACGCGACAGCGAAACCGGTCAACCCCAGCGATACATAGATCGGCACGCCGATGGTCAACAGAATCGGAAACAACACGGCAAGGGACAGCTGGGTGGGCGTCATGCGCAAGCCTCCTCAGCGCCGACCGACGCATCATCGAACAACCGTGCGAAGCGCTGAATGGTGGCGATCGCAAAAAACAATGCAGGTGCGAGGAACAGGTAACTCTCGTTGAACCCGAGCGACGGCGATATGGTCGGATAACGCAGGCCTTCGATGACGTTCGCGCTGGCAAACCAGCAGAACAGGACATCGAACAGGACGATGCACAGGAACTGAATTTTCTCCAGCACCCACTTCGTGACGTTCCAGCGGGCCGCGAAGTCGGAGAACACGCTGACCCGCAGGTGACTCAATTTCCCGGATGCATAACTTGCGCTGGTGAATACCATGACGAGAAAGGAGAAGCGCGCGAGTTCTTCGGTCCAGTCGACCTGCCAGCCGAGTTCGCGGGAAATGACCTGCAGGGTGAGGGCGCCGACGGTAAGCGCGATTGTCAAATGGGACGCCCAGACCTGCACCCATTCGAGAGCGCGCAGCAACCGGATGCGCAATGTGGCTTGCGGCATGGAATTCAGACCTCAATAAAGCGGGCCGCCCGGTGTGGGTGGCCCGCGACTTTTTCGACTTTGACGGTGTTACTTCTTCTTCGCCATCTTCTGGTGTTCACTAACGATGTCCAGCGCCTGCTTGGCCAGCGCCTCGCCGTCAGGTCCGATCGTCTTGTAGTAGTTGGGCCAGATCGCGCGTGCCTTGCTCACCCATTCGGTCTCGTCCTTGATGTCCGTGACTTTCACTCCGGCCGCCTCGGCCTTCTTCCACCAGGCTGCTTCATCCTGAGGCTGCCACCAGCGGACGTATTCGGTCGCCTCACGACCGGCGCGCAGGATGGCCTCCTGGTGCGGCTTGGACAGCCCACTGAACCAGATCTCCGAGACGATGATCGGATGCGTCAGGATGGTGTAGTGGAAACGCGTCATCCGGTTGATCACTTCGTTGAACTTCATGCCGATCACGTCGGTCACCGGGTTGTCGCCCCCTTGCACCACGCCCTGTTGAAGCGCGTTGTACAGCTCAGACCAGCCCAGCGGCGTGGGTTGCCCGCCCCAGGCCTTGTAGGTGGCGATCATGATCGGGTTCGGTGGTACACGCATCTTGAGCTTGGCCAGATCGGACGGCTTTTCGATGGGTGTATCGGACTTGTAGAAGAACGCGCGCCATCCGCTGTTTTCCCAGCCTACGATGCGCACATTGGCTTCCTTGATCACGCGTGGCACGAGGGTCGGCGTGAGTTTGTCCTGGAGGTAGTTGATCTCATCGGTGCTGGTCGCGATATAGGGCAGCACGAACACGTTGAGCGAAGGTGCCATCGCCGACAGGTTGTTGGTTGCCGGCAGGGCGACGTGGATCTTGCCCTGGCGCACCTGTTGGCTCATTTCCAGTTCACCACCGAGTTGGGCGCCTGGGAAAATCTGGCCACGAATCTGGTTGTTGGTATAGATGGCCACCAATTCGGTGAAGCGCTTGAGCACCGCGGTATGCGAGCTCCATTCCATGTTCACCGTGTGCGCGACAACCATTGAAATCTGGTCAGGCTGTTTCGGTAGGTTCTGGAAATCGAACGGGTTCGGCTCTGCGAGCACTCCCGTCGAGGTCGTGGTCAACGCGGCAAGTGCTGCCGCTGCAAGGATCTTTCGCATGTATGTCTCCTCTTGGTTTAAGGGGCTGCCTGAAACGGAAATCGGGCGAGACACCCCTGTTCAAAAACTAATGTACCATAGTTAGGACCTTAGATATATTACGATGTTTGACAGGATCAAACCCAACCACGCTCAGGGATCCCGCTTTGGCCGCCATCTCTCGCACTAGCCCGCTTCCCATTTATGCGCAACTGGCCGATCTGCTGCGCCAGCGGATCGCGCGCGGCGTGTGGACTAAGGGCCAGAAGCTCCCGTCCCTTGAGCAATTGGTGCACGAGTTCGACGTGGCGCGCGTCACGGTCCGACAGGCGGTCAGGCTGCTCGCCCAAGAAGGGCTGCTATCTCCGCAGGCGGGCCGCGGCACCTTTGTTACCGCGACGCCCGTACAGGATCGGAGGCTAAAAATGCAAACTTCGCTGCGCGAGCTCGCCGACGTATATAGCAACGACAAGCCGAAACTCACGTTGATCGAGGAGGCTTCGGCCGTGCCACCGTTGCTACCGACCGACGGAAAACCGGCTGCACGTTATCACTTCTTGCGCCGGGTGCACTCCGCTAACGGCGAGCCGTACTGCATCATTTCGATCTACCTCGACGACAGGGTTTTTCGCATGGCTCCTGCGCGTTTCCGCAAGGAGACCGTGATCCCGGTCCTGCTCGATCTGGACAAGGTCACGATCGCACACGCCCGGCAGAGCGTCACCATCTCGACGGCCGATGTTGAGGTGTCCGAACACCTGGCCTTGCCGTTCAACTCGCCCGTTGCCCTGGTGCGCCGCGTATTCACCGCGGCGGACGACACGGTTCTGTACCTGGGCGAAGTCACGTACCGCGGCGACTACATCCATTTCGAGATGGACCTGCGCCCTTGAAGCAACAACCATCCAAGCAACCAACCCAACCACCTGGACACCATCGATGCAAGCACTGAATCCCGAGGAGATCGACCGATATCGGCAGGACGGCATCGTCGTGCCGGCGAAGGGTTTCGATCCGGCCACCGTCGCCGCGCTGCGCGCGAAGCTGGACTCCTTTCTGGCCGACCAGAAAATCACCGATGCAGACTATGTGCCGGACATCATCGAGCGCGATCCGAGCTGGCTCGAGTACGCGGTCCTGCCCGAGATACTCGACGCGGTCGCGCAGCTGATCGGCGAGGACATCATCGTGTGGGGTTCGGCGCTCTTTTGCAAGGCCGGCAAGGGCGGCCGCGCGACGCCCTGGCACCAGGACGGCCACTATTGGCCGATCCGCCCACTGGAAACGGTGACCGCGTGGATCGCGATCGACGACGTCAACACCGAAAACAGCTGCCTGCGGGTAATTCCCGGTTCGCATCGCGACCGTGTCAGCTATTCGCACGACACCGACAACAGCGATGCCATCATCCTCAATCAGGTCCTGAAACCCGAGCACCTCGAAGGCGCGCTGCCGCGCGACATCGAACTGGCGCCGGGGCGTTTCTCGATCCACGATGTGTATCTCGTGCACGGCGCCAACCCGAACAACTCGGGCAAACGCCGCGCCGGCATGGTGTTTCGCTACATGCCCGCGACATCGCACTTCGATCGGGAACTGGCTGCGCAGCAGGTACAGGATATGGGCGTGCTCGATCTCTCCCGGCGCCAACTTCACCTCGTGCGCGGTGTCGACCGCACGGGAAGGAACGACATCCAGCATCGCGTAGCGGCCCCCCCATGAGCTTCCCGGTCGGGCGCATCGAGATCTTCGTCTGCTGTGCACCCATGGACACTGCCGGTATAGATCTCCATCGGCATCGTGCGCGACCGGCCTGTGGTGTTCATCCGGGTTGCCGACACCGAGGGTGCGCAAGGCAGGGGCCGTTGCAGTCGCAGTGGCTGACCAGATAGATGAGGCAAAACCAGGCCTCGACGTTCTTCACTACCCAGCAGAGGATAAAGATGCACCACGACACGATGGTCACCAAGTGGCCAGACCAGATGACTGAACCCAACGTCGCGATTGGCGCCATGCAGGACCCGATCCGTGTCGGAGCCTGCTTCAACGCAACGGTGCTGCCAGAGGCAGTTGCAGGCGTATGAGCAAGATCATTCGAGATCGCTTCATCAATGGCCAGTGGACGGCCGCGCACGGCTCCGTGTTGGAGGTTTTCAACCCGGCCCACCCGGATCAGGTTGTCAGTCGCTGGACGACGTCGAGCCCAGCGGATGTCGACGAGGCGCTCCAGGCGGCTAGTGAGGCGCTTTCGGGCTGGCGCCGTGTACCAGTCTTCGAAAGGTATGCCGCACTGACAAACTTTGCCGCAGCAATAGAGGCAAGATTGCAAGACATCGCGCAGGCCATCACGCTTGAGCAGGGTAAGCCACTGGCCGAAGCGCGTGCCGAGGCGGGCAAGGCGCTGCAGGAGGCGCGCTTTGCTTTCACACAGTGCCTGCAGCCATCCGGGGCAGCGCCGATGGGCGCCCGGCCTGGCTTTCGCGACCTGGTGATCAGACGTCCTCGTGGCGTGATTGCCGCAGTGACCCCATGGAACTTTCCGATCCTGACCCCGATGCGAAAGATCGCCCCGGCGCTGGCCTGGGGAAATTGCATCGTCATCAAACCATCCGAGTTCACGCCCGGAGCGGTAGCATTGATTGCGGACGCGGCAGCGCAAACGCTTCCAGCCGGCGTGCTCCAAGTCGTCAATGGGGCCGCCGAGACGGCGCGCGCATTGGTCGGGTCTCCCCGCGTGCAAGGTGTCACATTCACGGGCTCTGTTGCAACCGGACGACTGGTGTATGCGGCCGCGGCCGGGTCACTTGCGGAGCTGTCGTTGGAGCTGGGCGGGAAGAATGCCGCTGTGGTCCACGATTGCGACGACATTGATGCGGTGGCCTTGGCCATCATGGGCGCTGCGATGCAATGCGCGGGTCAACGCTGCACTGCCATCAGCCGTGTCATCGTGCATTCGTCCCTGCGGACGCCGCTGGTCAAGGCGTTGGTGAATATCGCCGAGGCAGCCGTGCTCGGCGACGGCATGCTGCCAGGCGTGACCATGGGGCCGTTGACCACAGCAGCCCAACTGGACAAAGTCGAACTGATGGTCGCAGAGGGTTTGCAGGCAGGTGCGCTTTTGCGCACGGGCGGCCGCCGCGTACAACCGGACAACGCCCGCACGGGTCGGTTTTACGCCCCGACCATTCTTGATGATGTACCGCCCTTATCCAGCGTCGCGCGCGAAGAAATCTTCGGCCCGGTGCTCAGCGTTCTCGGCTATGACTCGCTGGAGCAAGCGATCGGACTCGTCAACGACGTGCCCCACGGGCTGACATCGAGCTTCTTTTCCAACGACTATCGGGCGGTTCGGAATTTCATGGAGCAGGCCCAAACCGGGATGCTGCATGTGAATCACGGCACTATCCCCGACAGCCACATGCCGTTTGGCGGCATCGGCCAGTCAGGCGTGGGAGCCTATTCGGTTGGCCCCTCGGCGCAAGTCTTCTACACCACTGAGCACGCGGTCTATTTGCCATGATCGGGCGCCGACACATCATCGTCCACGCGAACGACACTGTCAGCACGCTGCTGGACGCCAATACTGCCTATACGTCACTAGAGGACGGCAGGGCATGCGCGCCAGGTATACCGTTTGGTCACAAGGTGGCGCTGAAGGCGATGGCCACTGGCGAGCCTGTGCTGAAGTACGGAGTGGCCATTGGCGTAGCGACTGAAGATATTTCCCAGGGAGACCATGTACATGTCCACAACTGCCGTTAAGACACGTGACCTGAATATCAATGGTTATCGGCGCGCCGATGGTCGTCTGGGGCTGCGCAATCACTTGCTGGTTCTCTCCACGCTCGCCTTGACAAACCGGGTGGCTGCTTTGGCCGCCGATGCAGTGCCCGATTGCATACTGGTAGCAGGCGACATGCAACGGGGCCTGCGAGGCCGTGATGCTAAGTTGCAGGATCACGTTGTCCGAGCGCTTCTGCACCATCCAAATACCGGTGGGGCTGTTGTGTTCGTGCATGACACGTCGGCACGCAAACGGCTACAGGAGTGGACCAAAACCTGTGCACAGCCCATTGAGGTGCTGGCCTTCATGGAAGGGCGCGGGGTAGCCGAGGCCGTGCGTATCGGTAAAGAAGCGGTGATGCGGGTGCACACGGCCCTGAAGACACAAGCGCGTACACCCGGACATCTAGGAGAACTCACGGTGGCGCTCGAATGTGGGGGCTCCGATGCCACAAGTGCCGTCTGTGCCAATCCGGTCATCGGGAGCTTCGTGGATCAGGTCGTGGCCGCCGGCGGTCGTGCCATTGTCAGCGAGACGGCAGAGTTCATCGGTGCTGAACCGGTAGTTGCGCAGCGCGCGGTTTCACCCGAAGCAGCCTCCGAAATCCTTGAAGCGATCAGCAGGCGCGAGCGGATGATGAAGGACGATGGCGAGGACTACCGCGGCGTCAATCCAACCGAGGAAAACATCGGGGCAGGGCTGACGACGTTGATCGAAAAAAGTATGGGAGCAGTGGCCAAGTGCGGAAAATCACCGCTCATGGGATGCCTCGACTTTGCTCAGGAGCCGCCAGGACCTGGACTCTGGTTCATGGACACGCCCTTCTTCAGTCCTGTGTCGATCACAGGCATGGTTTGCGCAGGGGCCCAAATCACGCTGTTCGGCATTGGGGTATTCAACCCATCCGCCGTGCCGCTGTCGCCAACGCTCAAGATTTGCGGTAACCCCCTGACGGTTCGAGACTGGCCCGACGCCGTGGACGTGGATGTATCAATGCTCGTCGATGGACGCGGCAGCCTTGAAGAGGCTGTGCAAGTCCTGATTCAAAAAGTGGAGGAAGTCTGCGCCGGCGCGACAAGCTGGTCCGAGCGATGGGGCGAAGGCCAGATCATCGTGCCCAGAGAGTCCGAATCGATCTGACCCCGTCATCTCCGGCTACTGGGGATCGTCGGCGCCGCAGCGTACGGCCGCGCGCGATTCACTTGTCAATCCTGCGCACGATAACCGCGTTGAGCGCGTTGAGGGTCAGGCCTATAGTTTCTAGTGCTCAGATCATTTCATGCAACGTGGCGGCGAGGCTCAAACAACGACAGTCCGCAAAAAACTACAAGGGATGGAACGCCTATCTTTCGTCCGTTGTCCCACACCGCATTCGGTGCGACCGAAGGCAGCAGCTTGGTCTCGGGTTCGAACACCGAAAATCTGGCGCCGTTTACGAAAATACAGTCTTCATTGGCTGATTTCTACTGGTTTGGTACGGAGTTCGCGCCGCTTTTCTTCCAGTTTGAGCATGACCCAGCGGCGCCCCGATGTGTGCGTAACGGCACCAGCAGCTCCGGAATCGGCGAAGGAATCCAGTGTCAGGCATGATTCCATCCGGTACTTCAGAAATCAAAACCTTGATTCGAGGAGGACGGTCACCGTCCGTACCGAACCAAAGTCTGTTGTCCTCTCGCAGTGCCGCCAGGGCAACCCTGGCCCTTGAAGGCCCGGCTATGTGTGCGGCGTGTACGCGGCGGTGATCGAGCGCATCTTGACGCATCTGTGATTGCAAGCGAGGGCGCCGCCCCGGGCGCTGGCGGGCGCTGACTTCCCGCAGGTGGCGAGTCAGCCGACTCTCAGTGAGCGCTTGACCAGAGTAGACTTCCGCCATTTACCACCCCTGAGCGGGCGAGTCCGTCCCAGCGGGCTCGTAATGGGCCTGAAAAAATGCCGTTTAAATTGCCTGCTCCCAGCCCTGCCGATGTGTCCCGTGTGGTTGAAATGGCGTGGGAAGACCGGACATCGTTCGAAGCCATCGAACGCCAGTTTGGCCTCAATGAACCGGCCGTTGTGGCCCTGATGCGGCGTACTTTGAAAAAGCGCTCATTCATCATGTGGCGCAAGCGCATGGCGGGCCGCGTCACCAAACACGAGAGCCTGCGCCACCCCGACACCCAACGGCACCGCGCTAGCCACACGCGCCAGGCTTAACGGCCACGTCACAGCACTGACGCAGGCTGTGGCCTGTGGGCAGGCCTCTCCAGCTGACGCGGTGGGTGTGCCCGAGGGTGCAGTGTGCCCGGATGCGTGTTGTGTTGGGTGGTGTGCACAGCCCCCATATGCTGCTGCTCAAACGGCGAGGCCTGGGGAAACAGACGCTGTAAAGCGGCCTGCACCTGGGTCAGCCGTGGGTCATGGCCATGCGCGTCGTCGGTAGTGTCGTTGACGCAGAAAAAGTCCAGCTGTCCGGTGGTGGCTGCCAGCGCAGCAAGTGGGTTCGACGCGTCGGCATCACCGGTGGCCAGGTACAGGTGCGCGTAGTCCCGGATTTTGGCTACCCCATGTGCCAGCGCCCAGCGCAGCACAAAATCGGACACCAGCGTCGGGTTGTCCCAGGTGCGGAACACACCCGATCGCACCCGCGCAAACAGCTCGGGCGCCTCGTCTTCGAGCCGAAACAGCAGCGACTTGAGCATGGGTCGCGGCGAGTGGGCAAAGGTGCGTGGCGTGTGGCGGTAGTCGGTTCCGGTGAGCGATGGCAGCCCGCTCAGCCACTGGCGCGACAAGCGGCTGGCGTTTTCGAGCGAGTTGTCCCCAGGTCGCATCGGGCCTTCTCCCACTTCCAGGTCATCAGACCAGGCCGCATAAAAACCATCCGGCCGGAACCAGTGGTCCAGCCGCACGGGGGCGCCAAAAAACACATCGTCGTTGAGGTAGAAATAGCGCTCGGACAGCCCGGGAATCCGGTGAATGTAGGACTCGATGTTGCCGGAATCGAATGTGGGCAGGCGGTTAGCGGGTAACAGTTCCTGGTGACTTATCACCGTGAGGCGGCTGGAGGCACGAAGCCAAGGTGGCGTTTGGCCATCGGTGACGAGGTACACGTGGCCATGGCCAGGGAAAAACCGCTCTAGTGCACGCAGGCTGTAGCGCAGTTCGCCGTTGTCCCGAAAGCGTCCTTCCACGTTGCCATAGGGCGCCATGGACTGGCTCTCTGCAGTACCCAGGCACAACGCCGCCGCGTGCCGCTTGGCGCGCCACAAAGGGTCGCTACCGTCAACCCAAAGGTAAACGATGTCAATGGCAGTATCGGCAGGAAGGACAGGCATGGCTCAAGACAGGCGATGAAGGGGATGGTTTTCACCACAGGCAATACAGCCGGGCGGAGCAGTGGCGTCAGAGTTTACGGCGGTTCGTGTTCATGGGCTTGATCGCGGGTTATCGGCGTGGTCCAACGGCGGTGCATGCGAATCAACCAGAGTACAGCGCGAGGCAGTTCTGGTGCGACACATGCCCGATGGCGCCAGTTTTTTGGCGCGCTATGCAGATCGGGTGCCCATCCCGCGGCTCAGTATGCGCTTGGCTGAGTCGAAATGTCCGGTGGACCACCCCAGAACGGGCGTACCCCTTCCAGTGGGCCCGAAGAAGCGCCGTTTGAAAATCAGTCTCCCGCCACCCCGGTTCCTGCTCAGTTACCCTCGGGCAAGGTCGGGCAGCTCCGTTGGTACGGTTCGTCGCTGACGGCCACGCGCCATTCGGCAGCAGTGAGGTTCCGCCGCAGCCGTGCACAGGCCTCGGTGGCAAGCGTGGCCGGCGCCAGCGACCACAACCGCGCGGCGCCGTCAGCGCCGAGCGTGGCGAGCCAGTGGCCGTCGGCGCTCCAGGCCGGCCTGCCGGCGGGTTTGCCGTGTGCGCGTGTCGCGCGGTGCACGGCGTGTTTGTGCAGCGGCGTCCCGGCGGCGTCCAGCTTGGCCAGCCAAGGCAGCGAGGGCGGGTCCGGCGTCGCGAGCAGGTCGGGCACAAGCGGCCATGCGGCAGCCGCGTCCACCAGTGCAAGCGCACCGCCACCCTCGGCGCTTGTCCACTCGCCTTGCGCATCCACTGCGCGCAGCCCCCAGCTGACGCCCTTAAAGCGCTCAAGGTCCTCGCGCTCGAATGAGCGCCAGCCCAGCGCGGCGCCGCTTGCAGCGCTCCAGACCCGGCGGATCGATGGTTGTTTCAAGCCGACGCCGCGGACGAATTTGGCCGGGCTGAAGCCTGCCAGCCGCGCGCCGCCCGGTTCGACGCGCAGCTCGGGCAGGTATTCGGCCACCGCGATCGGGGTCGAGTTGCGACCTTCGGGAAGCGCGATGCGTTCGATCCGGTCGCCGCGCCGCGCGAGCAGCCAGTGGCCATCGGGTGTCAGCCACAGCGCGTTCAGCCGTTCTTCGCCGGTCGTCTGCCAGCGCGGCTGCCAGTCCGCGGTGGCGAACAGGGCGAGCGCGCGCGAGTCGGCCAGCATCAGCCAATGGCCGTCGGCGCTGAAGTGCGGCTGCGCGCCGTCAACACCGGTTAAAGATGCCAGCAGGCGGCCGTCCGGCATGGCGATCACGCGGGTCGCGCCACCGGGCACCGCCACGGCAAGCTGCTGCCCGTCGGGCGACAGCGCCAGCCTCGCGTCGGCGCCGACGCCGTCGATGCGGCGCGGCGCGGCGGTGGCCAGGTCGAACAGCTCGATGCGGCCTTCTTGATGACCGACGACAAGCCGGTCGGCGCCGACCAGCGCCATCGCGCTGCCGCCGTCGGCGTAGCGCGGCACTGTGCCGCCTTGCGGGTCGAGCAGCTGCACCATGTGGTCATCGGTGCGCACGGCAACGCGTCGTCCGTCTTCACCGATGCTCGCATGTGCGCGACCGTCCACGCTCAGTGCGGCGCCGAGTTGCTCGCCCAGTTTGGACAGCCGCGGTACGCCAACGGCATCGCGCACGATGCGAAGTGCGCGCAGGTGCCGTCCCGCGCCGTCGACGAGGGCCGAGCCTGCATCGGGTGCCAGTACGAAGGTCCCGCCGCCGCGCGTGTCGATCTCCTGCACCTTGCGGCGTTCGCGCAGGTCGTGCAGCTCAAGGTCCGAGCGTGTGCGCACTAGCAGCCAATTTGCATCGCCGGCGAAACCCAGGCCCTGGATCGGCGCCGAGAGGCTCTCGTCGATCGGCAATGGCGTCGCCGCCTGCCAGGTGCCGGTCTCGACCAGCTGCACCTGCGCGGGTCCGCCGTCGAAGGCGAACGCGAAGCGCTGGCCGTCGGGGCTGAAAGCGGCTGCCGTCGGCGGGGCTTGTGGCTGCAGCGCCCACGCGACCTTCCACGTTGCCGTGTCCCACACGCAGGCGACCTGCTCCGGGCAGCCGGCGAGCAACCATCGGCCATCCGGGCTGGCGACGAGCTGGCGCAGCGCACTTGGTGAGCGCGGGGTGCCAAGGTCGCGCAGCGGCTTCAGGTTGGCTAGCGAACGGATCATCAGCCTGTCCACGCCCTGGCTCGCCAGCCAGCCCTGCGCCGGCACCGCGGCAAGCGCGAGGATCGGACCGCGCTGGTCGTCGGCCTGCGCGGCCGGTGGCGCCACGAGCCGATCGACGTTGGCCAGCAACAGCGCCTGCGCTTCGGGCGTCCAGGCGCTGGCGATTGATTCGACCGCCAGCAGCAGCGCGCGCTGCAGACCCCGGCCACCATCGGCCAGCGCTGCCTCGGCGCGCACATTCAACTCCCGCGCCTGCGCGGCGCTGCGGCGCTGCTCGGCCAGGTCGCGCTGGCGCTCGGCCTCCGCGCGCGCAAACAGCGTCAGCAACAGCGCGGTCGCCAGCACGGCAATCGCGGCAATCGCGCTGCCGCCGATCCAGCGCCAGCGCATGAGCTGCCGGCGCTTTTCGCGCTGCTCGATCTCTGCGCGCCCGACGCCATACAGCTTGGCCAGCAACTGGTGCCACGGGGCCTCGAAGCCGCCGCGCTGCACGCGGTCGCGGCGCGGGTCGAAGCCGCGGTAGTCGACCGCCAGCGGCATCTGCATCGATTCGACCAGCGCAGGCGGGAAGGCTTGTTCGTCCGCCTGTGCTGGCGTGGCTTCGTTGTTCGCCAGCCCCTCGAGCAGCAATGGCAGCACCGCGCCGGCGCCGCGCAGGCGCACAAAGCGCGCAATTTCGTCGTCGACGTAAGTGCTGGCGCGTGCAGCGGGCGTGCAGACGACGATCAGCAGGCGCGCCCGCGCAAGCTGGTTATCGATCTCCTGCGCGTAGTCGCCGGTGCCGAGGTCATGCTGGTCGAGGAAGACTTGCAGCGGCCGCGCACCGCCGGCCAGGGCTTTCGGTGGACGATAGGCATTCAGCGCCGCCGCCAGTCGGGCGACGAAGTTCTTGTTCTGGCGCGAGTAGCTGATGAAGGCATCCCAGCCTTCATGGTCCGCTGTGGTCATGTGCGGATCATCCTCGGCACAGTGACTGTGTCAATGCTCCGGGCGGCCGAACTTGAGGTCCACCTGTCCGGTGGCGTTGCATTACACGCGCCCGTTGGCCAGCGCCGGGCGGGTGATGTACCCCTACAGTTGCCCCAGTCGCCAGCGTGTGAGGATGCCGCAGCGCACGGCCCCGTGCAGGCGGAAGCCCTGCGCGTCGGCGCACAGCGTCTGGTCCGACAGGCAAGGCCAGGCCGGGAAACTCACCCGCCCGAGTCTGCTACGCCGGCAGACCCAGAATTGCACGTGCCTCTTGCGCCGAAGCCACATGACGTCCGTATTCAGGCATCAATTGCGCCATCTGTTCGACCAGCGCGGCGTTCGATGGGGCCAGCGTGTAGCGGTCCAATCGCACGTTGTCCTCCATGCCGGTGCGCACATGACCGCCGTGCTCCATGCTCCAGCGTGCGACTGTCAGAGCGTTCCGGCCAATACCGGCGCCGGTGAACGTGGCGGTTGGGGTCAGGCGCCCGAGTGTTTCGACATAAAACGCGAAGACGCGCCGGCCGGCCGGCATGGCATTGCGGATGCCCATGACGAACTGCACATGCAGCGCCCCGGCGATCTGTCCCTGCGCCTGCATTTGTGCCGCCTTGAAGATCATCGACAGGTCGAAGGCCTCGATCTCCAGCTTGATCTTGCGTTGCAGCATCTCGACGGCGAGCCAGTCCACCAGGTCCGGCGCGTTGTCGTACACGCGGGCCGGGAAGTTGACCGAGCCCGTTGCCAGCGAGGCCATATCGGGCCCGAGCGCAAGATGTGCGCCACGCTCCCTGCCGGCGCCTGATCGACCTCCGGTGGAAAACTGGACGATCATGCCGGGGCAGTGTTTTCGGATGCCTTCGAGCACCAGGGTGAAACGCGCGGGCGACGAAGTGGTCGTTCCATCGTCGTTGCGCACGTGCAGATGCACCAGGCTGGCACCGGCTTCGAAGGCCTGGTGCGTGTCGATCTGTTCGGCCGGGGTGATCGGAACGGCAGGGTTGTCCTCCTTGCGCGGCAATGAGCCGGTAATGGCGCAGGTGATGATGCAGGCGGTCATGGGAATGTCCATTTCATGTCAAGGCGTGGGCGACGTGCCGTCGAACGCGTTTTGCAGCAAGGCCCGCAGGGCCGAGCGCTCGAGCGGGCGGGGATTCGGGTACTGGTTCTGCACCGCGAGATCGGCCGCCTTGTCCAGGCCATCGGCTGGCATACCGATCGCCTGCAAGGACACTGGCGCGCCGCTGCGCGCCGCCAATGCATGTATTCCGCACGCAGCTTCGGACACGCCCCGTGCACGGGCGATCCTTGCCATCGCCTGCGGCGCGTGTGCCGTGTTCTAGGCCAAGGCATGGGGAAGAATGATCGTATGCACCTCGGCATGCGGCAAGTTGAAGGAGCCGCCCAGCGTATGGCACAACTTGTGATGCAGGCCCATGGAGACCTGTCCCAGCACGCTGCCGCACAACCAGGCGCCGTACAGCGCGTCGCTGCGCGCATCCAGATTGCCGGGGTCGGTCTTCAGGGGTGCCAGTGCGGCAGCGCTGGCGCGTATGCCCTCTTCGGCCATCAACGCGACGATCGGATTGCCATCATGCGCGTACAGGCCCTCGGCGGCATGGGCGATGGCGTTAAAGGCGCTCGTCACCGTGATCGACATCGGCAACGTGGCCGACAGCTCGGGATCGTAGATCACCGTGCGCGGCAACACACGGGGATCGTGGCCGGTTTTTTTCAGGCCATCTTCGGTCAGGCCGTAGATCGGCGTCATCTCGCTGCCCGCGTAGGTCGTCGGAATGGCGACGATGGGAAGGCCGGACTCCAGCGCGATCGCCTTGCCCAGGCCGATCGTGGAGCCGCCGCCAATGGCCACGGCGCAGTCCGCACCCAGGCGCCGGGCCTCGTCGCGGGCCGGGCGCGCCGTTTCGATCGGCACATGCATCACGGCCTGCGGGAAGATGCCGGCCGCACGGTCGCCCAGCAGCGCTGCCACGCGCTCGGCACTGTAGCGTTGCTCGGGCGTCGACAACACCAGGGCGCGGCGCAAGCCCAGGCGCTGCAGCTCATCGGGGAACTGTGAGAGTGACCCCGGGCCGAAGATCACGCGCGACGGATTGGTTTGGTGAATGAATGGGGTCAGAGCACTGCAGGGTGAGAGGTGTGTCACGGTTTCAGGGCGCGCGGACGCCCGCACGCTCCAGGGCATCGACTGCGTCAAGCTGTCATCGCCATGCGCTCTACGGCGCCGATCCAGCGTTGGAACGCGTGCATCTGATCGCCAACGAACTTGCGCGTCGTGTCGTCGGTGCACTGACCGTCATTGTTGAATTTGCCGACCGCTCCTGCGATGAAGACCTCGGGCTTGGCCAGCACCTGTGCGTTCATGAACAACATCACGCGTCGCAGATCGTATTGCACCCGAGCGCCACCGACTGGACTCGGGGATGCCGTGATGATCGCGACCGGTTTGTATGCGAACGGTTGGTCCTCGCCCCGGCTGATCCAGTCGAACGTGTTCTTCAGCACACCGGGAATCGAGAAGTTGTATTCCGGTGTGACGATCAGCACGCCGTCGGCCTTGCGGATACGCTCGCGCAGCGCCGCAACCGAGGCGGGGAGTCCATTGGCCAGCAGGTCGCCGTCGAAAAACGGCACGTGGCGTATTTCGGCCTGCTCAAGGCGCATGCCCTCGGGCATCAATTCGCCAGCCAGGTTCATGGCCATGCGGTTAAGGAATCACTGATCAAGTAGCCGCGGGAGCAACGTTTGAACGTGATTTTTTTGAAACTGCGAATCGAATGAACTTTTCATCGAATTTTGGAGGCAATTTGAAGCAAAGATCGGGGCTTTCCCCCGTCTTTTGCTCACGCCGGACGTACCTGTCCTGTGATGGGTCGACCCCATTTGACGATGTTGAGCATCGCCAGCATGGCGAATGCACGATTGGCATTCTTTGCCAGGCCACGGTAGCGAACCTTGGTAAAGCCCCACAGGCGCTTGAGTCCGAGGAATGGATGCTCGACCTTCGAGCGCACTGCCGACTTGCGTCGATTGGTCTGTTTGTCGGCGTCGCTCAATGGACGATTCTTGTAAGCGCGCTTATTGGTGAAGTCCCTCGCCTTCGGCGCCAGTTCCTTGAGCCGCTGCCTTTGGTTCTCGCCCCGATAGGCGCTGTCGCCATACAGCCTGGTTTCTTCGCCGTGCAGCAAGTTGGCCAATTCGTGGCTGTCATGGACATTGCCCGGCGTCACGCTGGCGCTATGGATCAAACCCGAGGCGCTATCGACCCCGATATGCACCTTCATGCCAAAGTACCACTGGTTGCCCTTCTTGCTCTGATGCATTTCCGGATCCCGGCTTTGCTCCTCGATCTTGGTCGACGGTGGCGCCGCGATCAGCGTGGCGTCAACGATGGTGCCACCAGACAACTTCATGCCGTTGGCCTGCAGCAATTGCCCAATCTTGGCAAACACCGCAGCGCCGAGTTCATGGCGTTCGAGAAGGTGGCGAAAGTTCAGCAACGTTGTCGAATCCGGCACCCGTTCACGTCCCAGGTCGATGCGACAGAAGTCGCGAACCGCAGCAACGTCGTACAGCGCATCCTCACAGGCTTCGTCAGCAAGGTTGAACCAGTTGGCGATCAGATACATGCGCAGCATGCGCTCCAGACCGACCGGCGGCCGACCGTTGCCGACCTTGGGGTAGTGCGGCTCGATCAACCCACACATCTCGGCCCACGGCACCAGTCTCTCCATACGGGCCAGAAACTCAGCCTTGCGCGTGGCTCTGCCGTGGACTTCAAATCCCTTCACCGTCGCCAATGTCATTTGCTTCATCATCGTTCGCATCCCGTTGGGTCTTTCAACTCATCTATAACGCGCGAGCATTATGAGTCGTGGACAACATCGGGGACTTGTTCAGTGTTTCCCTAGATCGCTCATCCAGGGCTTCATTCGCAACGGTCCACCGATGAGCACGTTCAGGAAGAAGAACGCGAACGTCAGCAAGGACAGACCGAGCGCGAGCGTGCCCAAGACTTGGAATCGGGGCGAGGCCATGGCAGTGCTCCTTGTGGTCCTGCCTCAGGCGCTCTCGTAGAGGCGCGTGAGAACGAACTCGCGGTGCCCCAGTGCTTCGGCCGCCGTGAGGCGTCCGTTGGCCGTGCGCAGCATCATGTCGAGCAGGCTGTCGCCCGCCTGGTCCATGTTTATCTCACGCTGGAGAATGCCCGAAGTGTCGACGTCGACGTGTTCTCCCATGGTGCGAACCGTCCGCGGATTGGCGCACAGCTTGATCACCGGAATGATCGGGTTGCCGACGATGTTGCCCTGTCCGGTGGGGAAGAAGTGCACCACGTAGCCGGCTGCTGCGCACAGCGTCACCATCTCGGCGGCCGCCGAACTCGACTGCATGAACCACAGGCCCGGGCCTGTGGGCGTCTCGGCATAGTCGAGCACGCCGTCGACCATGCACTTCTTGCCGATCTTCTGGATGTTGCCCAGCGCCTTCTCTTCGATGGTCGTCAGGCCGCCGGCAATGTTGCCCTTGGTCGGCTGCGAGTCGGACAGGTCTGAAGTCTTGTGGCGGTCGATCATTGCCTGGTACTTGTCGAACAGCGCCATGAATTGCTCGCGGACTTTGGGCGTCCTGCAGCGCTCGGCCACGATTTGCTCGCCACCGGTTAGTTCGCTCGTCTCGCCGAAGACCAAGGTAGTGCCGAGTTCGTAGAGCTTGTCAAAAGCGTTGCCCACGGTCGGGTTCGCACCGCAACCCGAGGTGGTGTCTGATTCGCCGCATTTGGTCGAGACCCAGAGGTCCGAGATCGGACAGGACTCGCGCTGCTTCTCCGAGGCCCACTGAACCAACTCGCGGGCGGCCTTCGACGCTTTCATGATCGTCGCGTGATCGCCGTTCTGCGAGATCGAGAAGCTCTGCACGGGCTTGCCGGTCTTGGCGATGGCGTCGGCCACGAGCTTGGTCCAGGCCGGCTCGATGCCGATCACCACCACCGCTGCGACGTTGGGGTTGGAGCCGGTGCCGATCAGGGTGCGGAAGTGCAGGTCGAGGTCGGCGCCGAACTGGAGGCGGCCATAGGGGTGGGGCAGTGCCATCGTGCCCTTGATGTTGTTGGCCACCGCCTCGCAGGAAGCATTGGAGATATCGTCAACTGGAAGAATGATGACGTGGTTGCGCACGCCGACGCGACCGTTTTCGCGGCGATAACCGAGGAAAGTTGTGTCTTTGGAGATAACGCTCACTTCGAGTCCTTGCAATAATTATTTCTGATCAGGAAGCCGCTGCGGTTGGTGCTTCGTGCGGCCGCCAGTGGTGATCCCATGCGGGTGTGCAGCGCAAGCCGCTCAGGGTGTTGGCGCTGTCTTACCAGCGCTTGGTCTTGACGTTGTGGACGTGCAGGTGCTCGCCCGCCTTGATCGGAGCGACAACGCGCCCGATATCCACGCCGTACTTGATCACGGTGTCATCTGTTTTCAGATCTGTCAGCGCAATCTTGTGGCCGATCGGGATGTCACTGACTGTCGACAGGTTCATCATCTTGTCCTGCTCCATTACCCAGCCATTCAGCTTGGTGCCCTTTTCGATACCCTCAACCACGATCGTACCCACCGAGTCGCCGTCTTCGTGCACCACGAAATGAATCATCACTTTTTCCTTCCAATGTTCAGCAAATGCTGTGTTCATGTCCTATTAAAAGCGCATGGCCTCGGCTGGTCAACTAGATGACATGTATGACATAAGCAAAAATTGGTAGGTGTTTTCCCTTGGTGCTTCATGGTTCAATCCGAGGCTTCAGCATGCACAGCATGCACAGCATGCACAGCAGACGCTCGGCGGTACCGCGTTTCGCGATGGATTCAAGTAGGATCGCTGGGTCGGGCTGAGCGTTGAAGTAACGGCCGGTCCACCTAGCCTCAAGGCGCCGATAGCTGAATCCTCGGTCGTCGCGGAAGGAGAACAGTCGGAGTCAATATGGTCGTACCCAAAAAGAAGTCGGCGAACGGCTGGTCCTTGCCAGGGTCTCCGCTTTACCGCGAAGTGCGCCGGCAAATCGTGAACGCGATTGATGCACTCGAGTGGCGTCCGGGTGAAGTCATTCCATCGGAGAAAATCCTGTGTGAGCGCTTTGGTGTCAGCATGGGTACATTGCGCAAAGCCGTTGACGAGCTCGTGGTCACAGGCGTACTGGTTCGAAAGCAAGGGCTCGGAACGTTTGTTGGACAGCACAGCCAGAATCGTTACCTGTTCTCGTTCTTTCATCTCGTCGGGCGCGATGGCCAGAAGGAGTATCCCGGTGTCGTCTTCAGGGCGTTCGCGGTGACTGCTGCAGACAACGTTACGGCACAGAGCCTGGGAGTAAAGGTCGGGGCGCGGCTGTTTTGCTTATCCAATGTTCTGTCACTGCAAGGCAAAGTGACCTCGATGGATGAGATCTACCTGCCCGCGCTGCAATTTCGCGGGCTGACCGAGCAACGGCTGCGGGACCGCAGGACAACCCTTTACCAGATGTATCAGGACGAATTCCGCATTACCGTGGCTCGCACTTCGGAGCGTATCCGCGGATGCGCGGCCAACCGCAGCCTGGCTCGGGTGTTGCAGACCGATATCGGTGCCCCCTTGCTGGAGATCATTCGCGTCGCCTATACGTTCCAGGACCGTCCCATTGAGCTTCGATATTCCTACGTCAAAACGGAGAAGTGCGAATACCAGACGGGAACCTACTTCGGCAGCCGAACGTGACAGTTCTCAGCGCGTCTGTTGACCCGCTGTCAGTCACCATGTTTCGCTTTTGCTCGGTTGCCTGTGCGCTCCATTGGTAGGCACTGCGCGCAACGGTGTCTGTCGGCATCTGCGGCCCAAGGGGCAGCGCCGGGGTGTCAATGATGATCGCGAGGGGGCGACCGTCGAGCGGCAGCTATCGCAAAGCGGCTGTCCACGACGACGAACCGAAGGTCTGCAACGATTTGTGGATATTCGGCTTCACTTGACGCCCGCATCAGTTCACAAATTCAAGTCGTACCCGATCGTCAACGGCGCATGGTCGGAGAACTTTTTCGCCTTGTAGATCGACGCGGTCCGGGCGGTTGCGGCCAGGCCATCGGTCGCCAGCTGGTAGTCCAGCCGCCACCCCACGTTGTTCGCATACGCCTGACCACGGTTGCTCCACCAGGTGTAGGCCGCGTCCGTAGCGTCGGGGTGCAGCTGGCGGTAGACGTCGACTATCTTGGCCTGATCCAGGAACTTGGTCATCCAGGCGCGTTCCTGGGGCGTAAAGCCACTATTTTTCTGATTGCTGCGCCAATTTTTCAGGTCGATTTCCTTGTGGGCGATGTTGATGTCGCCGCACAGAATGAACTCGCGGTTCTTCTTCAGCTCTGTCAGGTAGGGGTACATCAGGTCCAGGAATCGGAACTTGGCTAGTTGGCGCTCTTCGCCAGACGAACCACTGGGAAAATAGCAGCTGATGACGGACAACTTGCGCTGCGGTGTGTCGAAACGCAGTTCGACATAACGGCCTTCTGCGTCGAACTCGGGCGAACCGAAACCGATGACGACGTCGCTGGGTTCCTTGCGAGAGTAAACACCCACGCCGCTGTAGCCCTTTTTCTGCGCAAAATGGAAATGCCCGCCAAGGCCGGCAAGGCTTTCGAACTTGCCGGCAATGTCCGGCGCCTGGGCCTTGACCTCCTGTACGCAAATACAATCGGGCCGAGTCAGGTCCAGCCAGGGCTCGAGGCCCTTGCTGGTGGCGGATCGAATACCGTTGAGGTTCAGGCTGGTCAATGTGAACAAGGAAGTCTCCATGTCGGAAGTGTTGGACGATAGTGCCGCTGGCCTGCCGGCATCAGCCGCAGCGGGCCATGATGCGCTGGCGCTCGATTTCGTGCAGTTCGCGGTTGAGTCCGGCGTGCTGCGCTTCGGTGAATTCAAGACCAAGGCCGGGCGCATGAGTCCGTACTTTTTCAATGCCGGACTGTTCGACGACGGCGCCAAGCTGGGTCTGTTGGCGCAATTTTATGCCCGCAGGCTGGTGGCCAGCGGCATTGCCTTCGATATGGTGTTCGGCCCAGCATACAAGGGTATTCCTTTGGGTGCGGCGCTGGTGATCGAACTGGCACGGCTGGGCCGCAATGTGCCCTTTGCCTACAACCGCAAGGAAGCCAAGGACCATGGCGAGGGGGGCTCGCTGGTCGGTGCGCCGCTCAAGGGGCGGGTGCTGATCGTCGACGATGTGATGTCCGCCGGTACCGCTGTGCGCGAATCGATCGCGACCATCCGGGCCGCAGGGGCAACAGCGCATGCGGTGGTGATCGCGCTCGACCGGCAGGAAAAAGCGACCGAGAACGGGCAGGACAGCCCCACCAGCGCCGTGCAGTATGTGCGCGACCAGCTAGGTTTGCAGGTGTGCAGCGTGGCCCGCCTGACCGATCTGCTGCAGTTCCTGCAGGAACGCAGCAATGCCGGCCTTGCTGCCGAATATGCGCGGGTCATGGCCTATCGCCAGCGTTATGGTGTGGACGACACCGTGAGTCGCGCATGAAGCGCGCTGTGCGGGCATCCGCCATGAGGCACCCTGCGTCAGGCCGCGGCAGTTTGAAGCAGGATGGGCACGCCACCATGACGGGCCTGGCAATCGTGATGCTGCTCGGACTGGTCACCAGCGCCAGTGCGCAGATGGCGCCGTCGATCAATGGCGTCTATACCTGCACCGATGCCAACGGCCGCAAGTTGCGCTCCGATCGGCCGATTGCGGCCTGTATGGATCGGGAGCAGACCGTACTTAACCCCAGCGGCACCGTTCGGGAGCGGGTTGGCCCGTCGCTGACCTTGAATGAACGGTATGAGCAGGAAGCACGCAACAAGGCCGAAGCGCAGCAGCAGGCGTTGGCGATCGACGAGAAGCGCCGCGACCGGGCGATTCTGTCGCGTTACCCGACGCGCGAAGCGCACGACAAGGAGCGCGCGCTGGCGCTCGTTCGTGTCGAAGGCGTGGTGCACGAGGCAGCCAAGCGTATCAATGCGCTGATGGATGAGCGCAAGAAGATCGATCAGGAACTCCAGTTCTACCAGGGCGACGCCGCCAAGGCTCCGGCGGCGTTGCGCCGGCAGATTGATTTCGTGGCGCAAGGCTTGCAGGCACAGTACCGGTTTATACAGGCGCAAGAAAACGAACGCCAGCGCATCGACGCGCGGTTCGACGACGAACTGGCGCGCCTGAAGACGCTCTGGCAAGCGCAGTAACGCGCATCTGTTGTGGCCCCGCGCGCGGGAGCCCGGCCTCAGGTGAGTTTCTTGCGCAGCAGTTCGTTTACCTGGGCCGGATTGGCCTTGCCGCGACTGGCCTTCATGACCTGTCCGACCAGTGCATTGAAGGCCTTGTCCTTGCCCTGGCGAAATTCCTCGACGCTCTTGTTGTTGGCGGCGATCACCTCGTCGATGATGGACTCCAGTGCGCCACTGTCGTTCATCTGACGCAGGCCCTTGGCTTCGATGACAGCATCCACGTTGTCTCCCTCACCGCCCCACAACGCGTCGAACACCTGGCGCGCAGCATTGTTGGACACCGTTCCATCCGAAATACGCTGCACCAGCGCGGCTAGCGTGATGGCATTGACGCTGGACGTGTCCACGTCCAGTTCCTGCGCGTTGAGACGACGCGATAGCTCCCCGGTGATCCAGTTGCACACCAGTTTGGGTTGACCGCCGGCGGCGACGGCATCGAGAAAATAACGCGCCATGGCTTTGCTTTGTGTGACGATGGCCGCATCGTATTCCGACAGGCCATGTTCGCTGGCGAGTCGTTCGCGCAGCACATGCGGCAACTCCGGCATGTCGGCGCGGACGGCGTCCACCCACTTGCGCGCGATCACCAGTGGCGGCAGATCCGGGTCGGGGAAATAGCGGTAGTCGGCGGCGTCTTCCTTGCTGCGCATCGCGCGCGTCTCGCCAGTGACCGGGTCGAACAATACGGTGGCCTGTTCGATTGCATGGCCGTCCTCGATCTGCTCGATCTGCCAGCGCACCTCGAAGTCGATCGCCTGCTGCATGAACTTGAAGCTGTTCAGGTTCTTGACCTCGCGCCGGGTGCCCAGTGCTGCGCCCGGCTTGCGCACCGACACGTTGGCGTCGCAGCGAAAACTGCCCTCTTGCATGTTGCCGTCGCAGATGCCGATCCAGGTGACCAGGCGGTGCAGTTCGCGCGCATAGGCCACGGCCTCAAGAGATGAACGCATGTCGGGCTCGGTGACGATCTCCAGCAGCGGCGTGCCAGCGCGATTGAGGTCGATGCCGGTCTGACCGACGAAGTCTTCATGCAGCGATTTGCCGGCGTCTTCTTCCAGATGCGCACGCACCAGCCGTACCGAACGTTTCTCACTGTCCAGGAAAAACGTCACCTCGCCACCTTGCACGACCGGTATCTCGAACTGGCTGATCTGGTAACCCTTGGGCAGATCCGGGTAGAAATAGTTCTTGCGCGCGAACACGCTGTGTTCTGCCACATGCGCATTGACGGCTAGTCCGAAACGGATCGCCCGCTCCACTGCGCCCTTGTTCATCACCGGCAAGGTGCCAGGCAGAGCCAGGTCGACAGCGCAGGCCTGGGTATTGGGTTCGGCGCCAAAAGCGGTGGAGGCGCGGCTGAAGATCTTGGATTGGGTCGAGAGCTGGGCGTGGGTCTCGAAGCCGATGACGACTTCGTACCCATGTACCAACGGGCCCAGAGGGATGGCAACCGAATGGTCTGGCTGCGGGTGGGTAACCACTGCGGTCGCCGCTGATGCGGCAAAGCTGAGAGGTGCGTTCATGGTGATCAATACCCCTGGGGTTTGCAGGTGTGGAAATCGGTGACCTGCTGGTATTGGTGCGCCAGGTTCAACAGCGGACCCTCCTGCAGGTAGTTGCCCATCAGTTGCAGCCCGATCGGCAGGCCAGAGGCGCCGAAGCCAACCGGCAGACTCATCGCCGGCAATCCGGCCAGCGACGCGGGCAGGGTGAAGATGTCGGCCAGGTAGTTGGCCAGCGGGTCGTCGCTCTTCTCGCCGATGCGCCAGGCCACCGTCGGGGCGACCGGACCGGCGATGACGTCGCAACTCTTGAAAGCCTGCTGGAAATCATCCGACAACATGCGCCGGATCTTCTGCGCCTGCAGGTAATACGCATCGTAGTAACCGTGCGACAACACGTAGGTGCCGATCATGATCCGGCGCTTGACCTCGTCGCCGAAACCCTCGACGCGGGTCTTGCGGTACATGTCGGCCAGGTCCTTGAACTGTGCGGCGCGGTGGCCGAACTTGACGCCGTCGAAACGGCTCAGGTTGCTGGACGCCTCGGCCGGCGCGATGATGTAGTACACGGGTATCGACAGATCTGTACGCGGCAGCGAGACCGGCACCCGCACCGCGCCGAGTTTTTCGTATTCGACCAGGGCAGAGTCGATTGCCTGGCGCACGTCGTCGGCGACGCCGTCGCCGAAAAATTCCTGTGGCACACCGATGCGCAGACCGCGAACGGACTGACCCAGTGCGCGGGTGTAATCCTCGGCAGGCAGGTCGAGCGATGTCGAGTCGCGGTCCGGATCGGGTCCGCACAGGTGGCTCAGCAGCAGCGCGCAGTCTTCGGCGCTGCGCGCCATCGGCCCGGCCTGGTCGAGACTGGAGGCGAACGCGATCATGCCGTAGCGTGACGCCCGGCCATAGGTCGGCTTGATGCCGGTGATGCCGCAAAATGAGGCCGGCTGGCGGATCGAGCCACCAGTATCGGTGCCGGTGCTTGCGGGCATCAGCCGGGCAGCCACCGCGACCGCACTGGCGCCCGACGAACCGCCGGGAATATGCGCCGTGTTCCACGGGTTGCGCACCGGTGCCGGCATGTCGTGGCCGAGCGCCGGCAGGGCGGTGTTTTCGTTGGACGACCCCATGGCGAACTCGTCGCAGTTGAGCTTGCCCAATGTCACCGCGCCTTGTTCGGCGAGCCGGGCCACCACGGTGGCGTCGAACGGCGAGCGGTAGCCGGCGAGCATGCGCGAGCCGGCGGTGCTGGTGAAGTCGCGGGTTACGAAGATGTCCTTATGCCCAAGCGGGACACCTTCGAGCGGCCGCGCCGTTCCGGCCGCCAGTCGTTCGTCGGCGGCCTTGGCCTGGGCCAGGGTCACGGTTTCGTCGCGTGCCAGGTAGACGCCCAGGGCGTCATGGGCCTTGGCGCGGGCCAAAAAATAGTGCGCCGTTTCCTGGGCCGAGACCGTGCGCTTGCGCAGCTGTTCGGTCAACTGAACCAGGCTGAGGTCATGCAGATCGGTTTCGGGTCGTGTCATCGCAGGGGTGTCGGGTTCATGGCGGGGTTGGGGAATTGCACGGATTGCAAGGCCGGGGTTGGCGCAACGAGGCGTGCAGGTTTGCGGCGTTGCCGTCGCTCAGGTCACAATTTGTAACGAATTGCGTTATTCAATGACCTTGGGCACCAGGAAAAGACCGGCCTCGACGCTCGGCGCACTGCGCTGGTTGGCTTCGCGGTTGTCCGGTTCGCTGACCGCGTCTTCGCGCAGGCGTAACGCAATGTCACCGATGGTTTCAATTGGATGCGCCAACGGCTTGACGCCGGTCGTGTCCACCGTACGCATTTTCTGGACGATGTCAAAAAATTCGCTCAATTGTGTAAGCATGCGCTCACTTTCGAGTGGATTGAACTCCAGTCGGGCCAGGGTGGCGATGCGCGAGATGTCGGACGATGTAAGGGACATGGCAGTATTTAGCTCAATAGCAGCGCGAAAGCGCGCCGCAAGCCACGTGGCTGGTCAATTTTCAGGTGAGGGATAGGGTATTATCCCGCCTTTGCGCACCATTCCCAACGTTGTGGATTTTGGGTGGCGCAGGCAATATAAAGTTGGTCAATATGGCGACGGCAAACCGACGTGTTTGTCGTGCCCGAGAGGATTTCGATGTTTGGAGCATTCCGTCAGTATTTCTCCACTGACTTGGCGATTGACCTGGGTACTGCCAATACGCTGATTTACGTACGGGAAAAAGGCATTGTGCTGGACGAACCCTCGGTCGTGGCAATTCGCCACGAAGGCGGCCCCCAGGGTAAGAAAACGATTCAGGCCGTTGGCAAGGAAGCCAAGGCCATGCTGGGCAAGGTGCCGGGCAATATCGAGGCGATCCGCCCGATGAAAGACGGCGTAATTGCCGACTTCACCGTCACCGAGCAGATGCTCAAGCAGTTCATCAAGATGGTGCATCCACGCAGCATCTTCCGGCCCAGCCCGCGCATCATCATCTGCGTTCCGTGTGGTTCGACCCAGGTCGAGCGGCGCGCGATTCGCGAATCGGCATTGGGCGCTGGCGCCAGCGACGTGCGCCTGATCGAGGAGCCGATGGCTGCCGCGATCGGGGCCGGGTTGCCGGTCAGCGAAGCCAGCGGCTCGATGGTGGTCGACATCGGCGGCGGCACCACCGAGGTCGGCGTCATCTCCCTCGGCGGCATGGTCTACAAAGGCAGCGTGCGGGTTGGCGGCGACAAGTTCGACGAAGCCATCATCAACTACATCCGGCGCAACTACGGCATGCTGATCGGCGAGCCGACCGCAGAGGCCATCAAAAAGAAGATCGGTTCCGCGTTCCCGGGCAGCGAGGTCAAGGAAATGGAAGTGCGCGGGCGCAACCTGTCCGAAGGTGTGCCGCGCAGTTTTACGGTGTCGTCCAACGAAATTCTCGAGGCGCTGACCGATCCGCTGAACAACATCGTGTCGGCGGTCAAGAATGCACTCGAACTGACGCCGCCCGAACTCGGTGCCGACATTGCTGATCGCGGCATGATGCTTACCGGTGGCGGCGCCATGCTGCGCGACCTGGACCGCCTGCTGGCCGAAGAGACCGGTCTTCCGGTGCTGGTAGCCGAAGATCCCCTGACCTGTGTGGTGCGCGGCTGCGGCATGGCGCTTGACCAGTGGGATCGCATGGGGTCTATTTTCACCAGCGAATAACCGGCTTGGCGGCATTGCCGCCATGTGGGTGCAGCGTTGCAACATCGCCAAGTGGTGCTGGTTTTGCTGCGCTTGCCGGCCCCGCAGCGCCCAGGCGCATGGCCATCGCAACAGGTGCGATGGTTTAACGATGCGCCGCAAGGACAAGAGACAATAGGCCGCCATGCCGCTTGGAACCCTAGACAGAACGCCACCGCCCTTCTTCCGCCAGGGCCCGTCTGCGTTGTCCAAGTTGACAGTGTTCAGTGCACTGGCACTGTTCCTGATGGTCGCAGATACCCGCTTCGGCATCACGCGGCCGATGCGGGCCGTGATTGCCGACGTGTTGTACCCGGCGCAATGGCTGGTGTTGCAGCCCGTGACCTGGGTTCGGGGCGGCTCGGGATATTTTCAGGCTCTGCAGTCGGCCCAGGCGAGTGTCGCGCAGATGCGGGACGCGATGGCGCAACAGTCATTGAAGGCCATGCAGGTCGAGCAACTCAAGATCGAAAACACGCGTCTGCGCCAGTTGCTCGAGTTGCGCCAGCGCACCACCACGCCGGCCAGGGCCGCGCAGGTCCTGTACGACGCGGCGGACCCATTCAGCCGCAAGGTCATCATCGACCGGGGTACGGTGCACGGCATTGTTGCGGGCTCCCCGGTGATTGACGATTTTGGTGTTCTGGGCCAGGTCACCCGGGTGTTCGGCCCGGTCAGCGAGGTGACATTGATCACCGACGGGGACCAGGCCATTCCGGTACTCAATACCCGTACCGGCATACGTGGCGTTGCCTTCGGTGACCTGACCGCTGCCGGCGGTGGGCTCGAGTTGCGCTTCACGCCGGCCGACACCGATGTGCAGGCTGGCGACGTGTTGTCCACCAGCGGCGTCGACGGCATTTACCCGGCGGGCCTCGCGGTGGCGCGGGTCGACAAGGTGGAGCGGCGCAGTGAGTCGGTGTTCGCGCGTATTGCGCTGACGCCGCTGGCCCAGGTCCGGGGCACGACCCATGTAATGGTGCTGCAGCCGGTGGCCAGCCAGATCGCGGCGCGGCCGGCCGAGACGCTGGCGCCGGTCGAGCCTCGGCAGTCATTGCGCAAATGAAAAATTTTGCATTGAGAGGGTCTGCATGATCATGCGCCAGGGCCAGCAGTTGTTGCTGCCGGCCAATCCGTTTTTTATCTGGAGCACGCTGCTGGTGGCGTTGTTTCTCAGCATGCTGCAGAACATCGGGTTATGGGGCCGCGCGGCCTGGGTGCCCGATTTGCTGGCGCTGGTGCTGGTGTTCTGGAGCGTGCATCAGCCGCTGCGGGTCGGCATCGGCGCGGCCTTCGTGTTCGGCCTGTTGATGGACGTGCACCAGGGCGGTCTGATGGGCGCCAATGCCCTGTCGTACGCCGTGTTGAGTTATTTCGCGATCACGATCCACCGCCGCCTGTTGTGGTTCTCGGTGCCGTCGCAGGCGCTACAGGTGTTGCCGTTGTTCGTGGCCGCGCAGTTGATCAGTCTGAGTGTCAAAATGCTTGCGGGCGGTGATTTTCCGGGTTGGGTGCTGATGCTGGCACCTTTGCTGCAGGCTGCGTTGTGGCCGATTGCCAGTGTTGTGTTGTTGGTGCCGCAGCGACGCGCGCCCGATCCTGACGTGAATCGCCCGTTGTAACCTGTTGCCTGTGCGCGCCCATGCAACCCATTCGCCCTGCCCATGACTGAACTGCGTAACGTCGAAGCCGATCTGGCCCGTTTTCGCCTGCGCGTGTTCGTGGTCAGCGTGCTAGTGGTAGCGTGTTTCTTTCTGGTTGCGGGCCGGCTGGTCGTGCTGCAGGTGGTGCGCCACGAAAACCTCAAGGCGCAGGCGGAGAGCAACCGCACTGCGGTGGTGCCCATCGTACCGAACCGGGGCCAGATTCTGGACCGCAACGGCATCGTGCTGGCGAACAACTACTCGGCCTACACCCTGGAAATAACGCCGTCCAAGGTCGATGGACTGCAACAGACGATCCAGGAGTTGTCGCAGATCGTCGAGATCTCGCCGCGCGACCTGCGTCGTTTCAAGAAGCTGCAGGATGAGTCCCGAAGCTTCGAGTCCTTGCCGATCCGTACCAAGCTCAGTGACGAGGAGGTTGCGCGTTTCGTGGCGTGGCGTTTCCGTTTTCCCGGTGTCGAAGTCAAGGCACGGCTGTTTCGCAACTATCCGTATGGTGAACTGGCCAGCCATGTCATCGGGTATATCGGACGCATCAACCGTACCGAAAAGGACAGGCTCGATGATTCGGACGACGCGGCCAATTACCGCGGGACCGAATACATCGGCAAGCTCGGCGTCGAACAAAGCTTCGAGGGCCATCTGCATGGCCGCACGGGTGTCGATTCGGTCGAGACCTCGGCGGGCGGACGGGCTGTGCGCAAACTGTCCACCAACCCGTCGGTGCCGGGCGACACCGTGGTGCTGTCGATAGACATCAAGCTGCAGAAACTGATCGAAGACATGTATGGTGATCGCCGGGGTGCCCTGGTGGCGCTCGATCCCAAGACCGGGCAGGTGCTGGCGTTCGTCAGCAAACCCACGTTCGATCCCAATTTGTTCGTCGATGGCATCGATGTCGAAAACTGGCAGTCGCTTAACGAATCGATCGACAAGCCGCTGCTGAACCGGGCACTGCGGGGCACCTACCCGCCGGGGTCGACCTACAAGCCGTTCATGGCGCTGGCGGCGTTGGAAAGCGGTACGCGCAAGCCCAATGCCATCACGCAGGACAACGGAACCTGGACCTTTGCCGGACACCAGTTCCGCAGTCACGGTGACCGTGGCCTGGGCCCGGTGGACATGCATCTGGCCATTGTGAAGTCGAGCAACGTCTACTTCTATTCACTTGCCAATGACCTTGGAGTTGACGCGATTCACGATTTCATGGCGCCGCTCGGTTTCGGGCAGATCACCGGACTTGACATCAACGGCGAGTCGCGTGGTCTGTTGCCGAACAAGGAATGGAAACGCCAATATTACAAGCGGGCCGACCAGCAGAAATGGTATGCAGGCGAGACCATCTCGCTGGGAATCGGACAGGGTTACAACACGTTCACCATGCTGCAACTGGCCCAGGCCACGGCCATACTGGCCAACAATGGGGTCAAACACAAGCCGCAACTGGTGATCGGTACCCAGGACCCGATGACGCGCGCGCGCACGCCGATTGCGCCGGAGCCCGCACTGGACCTGGGATTCAAGCCGGCGAACCTGGCGGTGGTGCGCGACGCGCTGGTGGCGGTCACCATTGATGGCACGTCAAGAGGTGTTTTCGCGGGCGCACCGTACAGTTCGGGCGGCAAAACCGGCACCGCACAGGCTGTCGGAATTGCGGCGGGTGGGAAATACAATGCCGCCAAAATCGAAGAGCGCCGGCGCGACCATGCCCTGTACATGGCCTATGCGCCAGCCGACGATCCGAAGATTGCCCTGGCCGTGATTGTCGAGAACGCCGGATTTGGCGCGGCCCACGCCGCGCCGATCGCCCGCCGGGTATTCGACTACTGGTTGCTGGGGCAGTATCCGAGCGCGGAAGATATGGCCGCAGTGCGCATCGGACAGGCCACGGCTCCGATCGGAACGCCCCGGCAGGTGTCCGAGTTGGCCTGGCCTGGCACGGCGCCCTGACAGGCGGTTTGCGCGCCGGCAATAAAAAAGGCGCTGGTATTACCAGCGCCTTTTTTTCTTTTCGGATGGGCCGCATTCTCTGCGATCACCATGTGTCGTCTCCAGGGTCCTCAAGCACGCCGTCGGATGCGACAGCTTTCGAGTACGTTGACTGTATGCGTGATGTGCGCTGGCGGTAATCGGGATTTACCCCCACCAGGCGATCTGACTGTGTAGAGCCAACGAAGAAACTTCGCTGAAAAGTAAATGCACACTGACGCTGTATGTTCTTTGTATATGGAAATCCGCTTGCTTGCTCGCCGTTGTTTGCGTGTTCGATAGTAGCTGGTGTGTGCGCATCATCTAAGGGTAATTCCGTATGCAACGAGCGGACCGGCTAGCGTATCGGGCCGCACGCCGGCAGGTCGCTGGCACCGTATATGGATGGAATCCTAACCATGCCCACACCGGACATCACGTCGGCGAAGCTGTTACTACGGGTACTATCCGATGGAGATCAATTGATCGTATCGTCCCGCCCCTTCGTTTTCACATCGCTACATGGATGACTCCAGCCCCAGCATCAACAGCCAGGCCGGCCCTCAGGGCTGGCATGTGACGCTGGGCGGAAGTTGGTCCGCGGCGGCACTGGCCCAGCCCGAGGCGTGGCATGCCATTACCCATAACATCAACGCGCTGGCGCCGCAGGCGCGCGGCGCCCAAGGGCATTGGGATCTGCGCGCGCTCGATCGGCTTGACCATACCGGGGCGCAATTGCTCTGGAACACCTGGGGCCGCCAGTGGCCGGAGCAACTCGACGCTTCGCCAGCGCAGCGCGCGATGCTCGATAGAGTGGCCCGGTTCACGGTATCGCCACCGGCGTACGCCGCGCCCACTTGGGCGCAGCGTTACCTGCGACTGGGCGAGCAGGTTTACCAGGTGGTCGATCACGGCCGCGACCTGCTGCGTTTGATCGGGCAGTTGCTGCTCGATATCGGGCGCCTGCTGCGTGCGCCGCGCCTGGGCCCCTGGCGCGATGTGTCCGGTCAGCTGTACCGCATTGGCGCAACCGCCTTGCCGATCACGGCGCTGGTTGGTTTCCTGATCGGCGTGGTGCTTGCCTACCTGATGTCCCAGCAACTGCGCAAGTTTGGCGCCGACGCGTTCATCGTCGACGTGCTGGGCATCGCGCTGATCCGCGAACTGGCGCCGGTACTCGCCGCGATCCTGATCGCGGGGCGTTCGGGCTCGTCGATCACGGCCCAGATCGGCGTCATGCGGGTCACGGAAGAACTCGACGCGATGCGGGTGATGGGCATTGCGCAGGGCTACCGGCTGGTGATGCCGCGCGCCATTGCCATGGCCATCGCCATGCCGCTGATCACCGTCTGGACCACCTTGGCGTCCTTGCTTGGCGGTATCCTGGCCGCGGACCTGGCCATGGGTATCACGCCGGCCTATTTCCTGTCGGCATTGCCGGCAACCGTAGAGGTGGCCAACCTGACGTTGGCCATGAGCAAGTCGATGGTGTTCGGAGTACTGATCGCGCTGGTCGGTTGCCACTATGGACTGCGCATCAAACCCAACACCGAGAGCCTGGGCGAAGGCACAACTGCCTCTGTCGTCACCTCGATCACGGTGGTGATTCTGGTCGACGCGCTGTTCGCGGTGCTGTTCAAGGACGTAGGAATATGAGCGGCGTCGGGGAGGTGGGGGTCGTGGAGATCCGCAATCTGTGGTCGATGTTCCGGGTTGCGGGGCGCGAAATCGTCGTACACGAGGACTTGAACCTGCATATCGAACGCGGAGAGCTGGTGTCGCTGGTGGGCGGGTCGGGCAGCGGCAAGACGGTGATGCTGCGCACCATCCTCGGCCTCGAGACGCCGGCGCGAGGCACGGTGTCGGTGCTGGGCCGACCTGCGGACCAACTGGCCGACGTCGGTGCCGCCAGCCGGGTCGGCATGTTGTTCCAGCATGGGGCGCTGTTTTCCGCGTTCAGCGTGCTGGACAACATCGCGTTCCCGCTGCGCGAGCTCAAGCAGTTGCCGGAGCAGTTGATCCGCGATGCGGCGCTGGTGAAGCTGCAGATGGTCGGTCTCGATGTGGTGCATGCGCACAAGATGCCGTCTGACCTCTCTGGTGGCATGATCAAGCGGGTGGCGTTGGCGCGTGCGCTGATCATGGACCCGCCGTTGCTGCTGCTGGACGAACCCACGGCTGGGCTGGATCCCGACAGCGCCGATGCGTTTTGCGCGCTGATCCGGTCTTTGCACCGCGAGTTGCGCCTGACGGTGGTGATGGTGACGCACGATCTCGACACCTTGTACGAGTTGAGCACCCGGGTGGCGGTGCTGGCCGACAAGCATGTGATCGTCAATGGGGTGCCCAAGGACGTGATCGCGTTTCCCCATCCGTTCATCCATGATTTCTTTTTGGGCGAGCGCGGGCAGCGCGCGATGGAGCTGTTGCGCGAATATCCGTTCGCGGTGTAGAAAGGTTATCGTATGGAAAACAAGGCGCATGCACTGGCGGCCGGCATCTTCGTGATCGTGGTGTCTGCGATGCTGATCGCAATGACGGTCTGGCTGACCCGTGACACGGGCGAACACCGGGTCTACGAGATCTCCAGTCCGGAGGCCGTGAACGGGCTGCAGGCCCAGGCTGCCGTGCGATACAAGGGTGTTGCGGTGGGTAAGGTGATGGAGATCGGCTTTGACCCGAAGGCGGTCGGCAATGTGCTGGTGCGTATTGCGTTGTCCGAATCTGCGCCGATCACCGCAGCGACCTTCGCCACGCTCGGTTTCCAGGGCGTGACCGGGCTGGCATACGTGCAACTCGACGATGAGGGCGATGACAAGACGCCACTGGTTACCAGCGATGCGCAACCAGCGCGGATTCCGATGCAAGCCAGCCTGTTCTCCAAACTGTCGGACCAGGGCGTGTCGATATTGACCCGGCTCGAACAGACCAGCGAACGGGTCAACCGGTTGTTGGCCCCGGCGAACCAGAAGCAGCTGATGGCCATGATCGACGGTTTCGGTCAGACCGCCGCCAGCGTGCGCGTGATGTCGGATCGGATACAGAAGTTGTCCACCAACATGGACGACATCCTCAATGCCCAGCTCGGGCCGCAGCGGGTCAGCATCCCGGGCTTCGTCAACGATGCCACTTCGGCGCTGAAGACCCTGCAAAATACGGCCGGCGGCATCGACCAGACGGTGGCCGAGTTCAAGAGCACCGCCACGGCGTTCACCGCGCTGGCGCAGCGGCTCAACGCCAAGGATGGGCCGGTCGAGCGCATGAACGAAGGCGCGGCCGCGTTGACGCAGGGTGCGGTTGCACTGACGGAAGCAGGTCGTGCCTTCAATGCCAGTACCCTGCCGCGGCTGAACCGCACCAGCGACGAAGCCACCCGGGCGGCGCGGCAGGTGAACCGTGCCGTCGGTGCCGTCAGCGACAACCCGCAGTCACTTATTTTCGGCAACGGGCAAATTCCCCCCGGACCGGGCGAACCCGGCTTCGCCGGCGCGAAGGACAGGCCATGAGCCGCCGGGCCGCTCCCAAGGCGAATAGTCCCGCAGTGCGCAGCACGGAGGGAAGTTCAGTAAGCCGCCGGGCCGCTCCCAAGGCGAATAGTCCCGCAGTGCGCAGCACGGAGGGAAGTTCAGTGAGCCGCCGGGCCGCTCCCAAGGCGAATAGTCCCGCAGTGCGCTGCGTCTTGACCCGGCTGAAGGGATTCCTGTGACACCGACGCGAAACGCCGCCACCTGGCATCGCCCCTTCTGGCTGTTGGCATCGTGCCTGCTGCTGAGCGCCTGCTCCGTACTGGACAAACCGGTTCGTGCCGACGTGTACGACTTTGGCCCGGGTGCGCGCGACACGGCGGCCGAGGCAACGGCGGCCAACCGCCCGGCAATCAAGCTCGGCGAGGTCGATGCTGCCAGTGCGCTTGACAGCACTGCCATGTTGTACCGGCTGGCCTATGCCGACGCGCAGCAGCTGCAGCCTTATGCCCAGGCGCGCTGGAGCATGCCGCCGGCGCAATTGCTGCGCCAGCGGCTGCGCGAAACGCTGGGCCGGCAACACCTGGTGCTGCGCGACAGTGACGGCCTGCGGCAGGGAACGGGGCCGGCATTGCAGTTACAGCTTGAGTTGCATGAATTCAGCCAGGTTTTCGACGCCCCTGACGACAGCGTTGGCCTGGTGCGTATCAACGCCACGGTCGTGTTGCCCTCGGCGGGCGGCGACCGGATGCTGGCCCAGCGCAGTTTCGTTGCGCAGCGCCCGGCGCCAAGTGCAGATGCCGCCGGTGGTGTGCGTGCATTGACGGCCGCCTCGGACCAACTGCTGCGCGACATCGCCCAATGGCTGACAACGCTGCGATAAGACTGCCGACGCAGGCCGAACTGCAGCTGCGCGCCCATTTCGAGCGCGCCGGTTTGCGGGTCGAAGGGGCCTGCGAGGATCTGTCCAACCTCGGCGAACATTGGCGCCAGACGGCTGCGCTGCTGGAGGACCTGACACCCGAAGAGACCGACACGCTGGGCAAACTGATGCCTACCGTGCGCGCGCATGCCGGACAGGCCCTGATCACCGAGGGTGAGGTGGGCGAATGGATGTTGCTGCTGCTCGAGGGCACGGTCGATGTGATCAAGCGCTCCGAGGAAACAGGCGAGTCATCGCGGTTGGCCGTGGTCAAGGAGGGTGCGTCGATCGGTGAAATGTCGATGCTGGACTCGGCCCCGCGTTACGCGAGTTGCGTCGCGATCGATAACGTGCGTGCCGGCGTGCTGACCCGGGAGACCATTGCATTCCTGATTCAGTCCCATCCGGCCATCGGGGCCAAGATCCTGGTCAAGCTCACGCAGTTGCTGGCCCAGCGGCTGCGCAATACCAGCAATCGGTTGATCAAGGTCTTGCACCACGGGGAGCCCGACTACACGCCGGACTGACACCGCACTTTAGCGCCCGCCGGCAACATCGATGAACGCGCCGGTGACGTAACTGGCCTGGTCCGTCAGCAACCATACGATGGCGGCGGCCACCTCGTCGGCACTGCCGGCGCGCTGCATCGGAACCATTGGCGCCATTTGCTGCGCCCGATCCGGTTCCCCGCCGGAAGCGTGAATGTCTGTCGCGATGATGCCCGGGCGCACCGTATTGACCCGCACGCCTTCGGTGGCGACTTCCTTTGCCAGGCCAATGGTGAAGGTGTCGATGGCGCCCTTGGATGCCGCGTAATCCACATACTGCCCTGGCCCGCCGAGGCGCGCCGCGACGCTGGAGATATTGACAATGGCGCCGCCTGCGCCGCCATGGCGGGTGCTCATGCGTTTGAGCGCTTCGCGGGTGCAGACGAATGTGCCCAGCACGTTGATATCGAACATGCGTCGCAGACGCGCCCAGTCCATCTGGTCAACACGCGATGCAACATCAACCACGCCGGCGTTGTTCACCAGTGCGGTCACCGGTCCGAGTGTGTTGTCGATCTGCCGGTACATGGCCAGTACCTGTGCTTCGTCGGCCACGTCGGCCTGCACCGCGATGGCGGTGCCCCCCAGCGCCTGGATTTGCTGTACCACGGCGTCGGCAGCGCCGGCATTGCGGCTGTAGTTCACCGCGACAGCGAACCCGTCACGCGCTGCGCGCAGGGCAGTGGCGGCGCCGATGCCGCGCGATGCGCCAGTAATCAAAACGATGGGTTTCACGATGCTTCCTTACGGTGGTGGGATTGCGGGATTCCAGCGCGCACCATACACGAGCAGGGCTGCCGTTGTATGCTGTCTGTCCGATTGCCGCCCGATCTGCGCTGTGGCGCAAGTTAGCTGGCAATGCCCGATACCCGATACCGAACCGGAGCCCATCTTGAAACAGTCGATCGATTATTACCTCACACCGCAGAGTCCATGGGCCTACCTCGGGCATGCGCGACTCGTGTCGCTGGCAGAGCAGGCCGGTTGCGAGGTGCATGTCCTGCCGACCGATTTCGGCAAGGTGTTCGCGGTCTCGGGCGGCCTGCCACTGGGCAAACGCGCGCCGCAACGCCAGGCATACCGGCTGGTGGAGCTCCGCCGGTTTGCCGACCATCTGAAACTGCCGTTGAACCTGCACCCGCGCTTCTTTCCGGTGGCCGGTGACAACGCGTCACGGCTGATCATTGCCGTCGACATGGCCGATGGCGCGCGCGCGGCCCTGCGCCTGACAGGCGCCGTAATGACGGCGGTCTGGGCCGAGGAGCGCGATATTGCCGACGCGGCGGTGCTCGGCGCCCTGCTGGCCGAGAACGGGCTGGACGGTACCCGTCTGGCGCAGTCGGGCGAGGCGCCTGCCCAGCAGCGGTATGAGGCCATCACGCAGCAGGCCATCGACGCCGGCGTGTTCGGTGCCCCGAGTTATTGCGTGGACGGTGAGGTGTTCTGGGGCCAGGACCGACTCGACTACCTGCAGCGCCGGGTGCTCGGATCGTGATCATCGCAATGGTCCAGCGAAAGCGCGGCTCTTTCGCAGACCAACAAACCTGAGGATAAACCCGTGACAGAGACAGTGCAGATCACGGCAGCGGACGGATTTGTCTGCCCCGTATACGTCGCGCGCCCGGCGACCACGCCGCGCGCTACGGTGCTGGTGTTGCAGGAGATTTTTGGCGTCAACAGCCATATCCGGGCCGTGGCCGATGGTTATGCCGAGCAAGGTTACCTTGCGCTGGCGCCAGAGGTCTTTCATCGGGTGCGCGGCGGCATCGAACTGGGATACACGAGCGCGGATGTCGAACAGGGTCGTGCGCTGAAGGCGGCGGCCGAGGCTCTGCCCGCACCCGGTGTGCTCGCCGATGTGGCCGCCACAGTCGCCTATGGCGCCAGCCAGGGCGGAGGCAACGTGGGGTTGGTGGGTTATTGCTGGGGTGGCTTGCTGGTATGGCGCAGCGCCTGCGCTTTGCCCACCCTGAGCGCGGCCGTCGCGTATTACGGCGGCGGCATGACCGGACCCATGGAGGCTGCGCGCCAATCGCTGTGTCCGGTGCTGTGCCATTTTGGTGAGCAGGACCACGCCATCCCGATTGACGGTGTGCACGCTTTCGCCAAGGCGCAGCCTGCGGTAGAGGTGCATGTGTATCCGGCGCAGCACGGTTTCAACTGTAACCAGCGTGCAGCGTTCGACGCAGCGGCCGCGCAACTGGCGCGCCAGCGCACGCTGGATTTTTTCGCGCGCTATCTGGCGTAACCGGGCAGGGTGCCATGGCGCGCGCGTATGGGTCGACGGCACCCGGCTGCTTGCCACAGCCAGTGGTACATTGCCCGACAGCATGTGTCGAACGGTTCGATGCATGCCCGATTGATGGGGGACGCCATGCGCCAACTGCACTATTTTCCGGGCAACGCCAGCTTGGCGCCGCACATCGCACTGCAGGAGATTGGTGCGCCGTTCGAACTGGTGCTGGTGGACCGGACCAACGATGCGCACAAGTCGCCGCAGTACCTGCTGCTCAATCCCAACGGGCTGATCCCGGTGTTTGTCGATGGCCCGCTGGTGTTGTACGAGTCGGCGGCTATCTGCCTGCATCTGTGCGACAGCGCTCCACCGACCCACCTGTTGCCGCCGGCGGGCAGTACGGCACGCGCACACGGCTACAAGTGGCTGATCTGGATGACCAATACGCTGCAAAGCGCATTGCTCAGCTATTTCTATCCGGAGCGCTGGATGAATCCGGGCAACGTAAATGGTGCGGCGGAACTCAAGGCCCATGCGCAGGAGCGTGTCGGTGTGTTGCTGGACCAGCTCAACGCCGAACTGGCACGCCACGGTGAGCCCTGGTTGCTGGGGGCCGACTACTCCGTAGTTGACGCCTATAGCCTGATGTTGTGCCGCTGGACGCGCAACTTTTCGGCCGCACCAGCGCGCGAGCGCGCCCATCTGGGAGCGCACATGGCGCGCATGCTGGAGCGCCCGGCTGTGCAGCGGGTGTTCGCGACCGAACGCATCGCACTGACAGACATCTGAGGGGGAGCGTGAAGCAAGCGCAACATCATGGCGCCGAGCGCGCCAGGTAGCGTTTGCGCCAGAATACGGCGACCAGACCGGCCGCGATCAGTGACATGATGCCGGTAGCCCACCAGATGCCGGCCTGCCGATGCACCAGCGGCAGGAAGTCGAAATTCATGCCGAAGAACCCGGTGATCAGGTTCAGCGGCAGAAACACCGCAGTCAGCACGGTCAGGGTGCGCATGATCTCGTTGGTGCGATGCCCCTGTGCGCTGAAATGCATCTGCACCGTGGTCTCGGCGTTCTGTTCGAGGCGGCGCACATGGCGCACCACGCGCTCGATGTGCTCCAGCACATCGCGACATCGCACCTTGAGCAGGTCGTAGTCGCGTTGTCCGGCCGCACTGGCGGCCGGTGGCCAGCGCTCGACGGCCGCAGTCCAGTCCAGCATGGCGGTACGCTGGTCGTCCGCCACATCGTCCAGTGCATGCAGTGCCAGTCGTGCATCGAGCAACGCGCTCCAGTTCGTGAACCGGCTGTTGGGTGCCAGCAACTCGGCCTGCCAATGGTCGAGCTGGCGCGAGAGTTCACGGCGCAGGTCCAGGTACTGGTCGACGATCTGGTTCACGATACGCAGCATCAGGTCGGCGGCGCTGGTGGGCAGCCGGGTGTTGCCATCGCGAACCGTCTCGGCGCTGGTCATCAGCCGGGTGGCAAAGGCGTCGCGCACCGCGCAGTCGGCCGGATGCACACTCAGCAGGACGTTCTCGAACACCGCGAAGCCGACCGGGCTGGTGTCGATGCGGCGCAGAATGGGCGGGCCGGTGCGCCGCACCGTGGCCCCGGATGCACCATCCACAGCGGTTGCCTCCCCTGAGCTGTTGTTGCTGGCCAGTCGCCTGAATACCAGCAGATCGTATTGCGCGGTGTAGTCGTACCGCGAGGGCAGTTGTGCATTGCGCAGATCACTGATGTGCAGGTCGACCAGTTGCATGCCGCACAGCGCCTGCAACGTGTCCTGGATCGCCCGCTGTCCGGTTTCGAACTCGTCGCGGCTGCACGAGACCCAGGTGGTGGTGCCGGCGTGAGCCGCGTTGGGAAGCGTCGCCGACTCGACAACGCCCCCGGAACTGATCTGGAATACACGCATGCCTTCTCCAATGAACGATTTGCGCCTCGCCGGCGCCCCGGCGTGGCGGGCAACGGCCGCCCTGCGCGGACACCAGGGTTGTGCGGGTCGGACCCGATTCTGCCTTGGAGTGGCCATGGCGCTTGTCGTCATCGGCGCGAACATTGTTTTCCTTTCGACGCACCACTGCACGGTACTACGACGCGGGACATTCAAGCCCCAAAAGGAACCTGAACGTGATGATTCGAACCCGCCGCATGGCACTTCTTCTGATGATGACTGGCTTGTTGCCGGTCGCCGGCGCGCAGGCGCAGTCCGCGGTGCCAGCCATTCGCAGCTTCTCGGTGGACCAGGTATCGGTGCTGGCGCCGGCCACCGAGCTGATCTTCCGTGCCAGCGGCAGTGCCGCAGGGACCCTGCAACTCGACATTGATGGCGCAGCGAGCCAGCTCGGCCTGTCCGAGGCCAGCGCGGCCCACTATGCAGGCGCCTATACGATCCGTATCCGCGACACGATTCCGTTCGACGGCAAGGTCAAGGCTACGCTCAAACTGAGCGCGCGTCAGGCCACGATGGTGCTGGGACAGACCTTGTTGACGGACACCGCTTATGCGAGGGCATCGGTAGCGGATTATCCGAATCCGCAGATCAGCCGTATCGAGAGCCGCACGACCGGGGCACTCAGTGGCGGCCATGAAATCACCTTTATCGTCGACGGCACAGCGGGTGGCGAAGCCACTGTGTCGCTGGATGGCGGCACGACGGTAATCCCGCTGGTCGAGGAGCCCCGCGGTCGCGACAGTGGCCACTACACCATCAAGACCCGCGAGCAGTTCAGCGATACCACCCAGGCGGTGGTCACGCTGACGACTGCCGACAAGACGATTCGCGCGGCGAAGACGTTGGTCAGCGGGGCCATCGTGCCGGTCGCGCTGGCCGATGCGCCGGCCTGCGAGACCTGTGGCCTGGTGGTGTCGGTGACGTGTTGCAGGTGCGCGAGTCACTCGGCGCAGCGGCGATCAGCGCTGCAACAGGCGCGCCGCGTCCAGCGCAAAATAGGTCAACACGCCGTCGGCACCGGCGCGTTTGAACGCCAGCAGGCTTTCCATCATCACCGCGTCATGGTCGAGCCAGCCGTTTTGCGCTGCCGCCTTGAGCATCGCGTATTCGCCGCTGACCTGGTAGGCGAAAGTAGGCACCTTGAAGGTGTCTTTCACCCGGCGCACGATGTCGAGGTACGGCATGCCGGGCTTGACCATCACCATGTCCGCACCTTCGGCTATATCCATGGCGACCTCGCGCAGGGCCTCGTCCGAGTTGCCAGGGTCCATCTGGTAGACCTTCTTGTTGCTTTTGCCCAGATTGGCGGCCGAACCGACCGCGTCCCGGAACGGCCCGTAGAAGGCGCTCGCATATTTGGCACTGTAAGACATGATCCGGGTGTGGATCAGGTGGTTGGCCTCCAGCGCCTGTCGGATCGCGCCGATACGTCCGTCCATCATGTCGCTCGGTGCCACGATGTCGACACCGGCCTTTGCCTGCGTCAATGCCTGCTTGACAAGAATGGCCACGGTTGCGTCGTTCAGTATGTAGCCGTTGGCGGCTGGATCGGGGTCGAGCAGGCCGTCCTGTCCGTGACTGGTGTAGGGGTCGAGCGCGACGTCGGTCATGATACCCAGGCTTGGGTGGTGCTTCTTGAGCGCGGCCACGACCCGGGGAATCAGGCCGTCGGCGTTGAGCGCCTCGCGCCCGTCCGGGGTTTTCAGCGCTGGATCGATCACCGGGAACAACGCCATCACAGGAATGCCGAGGTCGACGCATTGCTGCGCCACAGGCAGCAGCAGATCCAGGCTGAGCCGTTCGACCCCGGGCATGGAGGCAACGGTTTCGCGTCGTTGCGTGCCGTCCACGACAAATACCGGGTAGATCAGGTCGTGCGGGCTGACCGCATGTTCACGCACAAGGTCGCGGGTGAATGTATCGCTGCGCAAGCGGCGCGGCCGGCCGAGTGGAAATGGGGCAAATGGTGTCATGGTCAAAATTGTGCATCAACACCCGGGAGTCAGGTCCTGGTTACAGCAACCGGTCGTTTGGCAGCCGCAAATTAGCGTTTGCGACCCGAATCTGTCGTTGTTGCGACACATTTGTAACAAAGCCATTGAATCTGCTGGCCATCTTTGCTAGATTCCATCTGGGCGGCTCTCCGCTCCCCGCTTTTCCTCCCTGAGCGGGGCCTTGATGTGTGACAGCAAAAAAGGCTTGTATCCCCAGCCCCCGGGCCGGGGATTTTTTTGGCCGACGCAGTCGTGCGGTGGCCGTGCCACGTGCGTACATGCTGCCCGCGTGCAGACGAGACCTGCCTTGCCGTAAACTGGCCCCATGCTATGGGTCAAGTCTTTGCATATCGTCTTTGTGACCAGCTGGTTTGCGGGTCTTTTTTACCTGCCGCGCATCTTCGTGAACCTGGCGATGGTGGCGCCTGGTTCGATCGCGGAGCGAGACCGGCTGCTGCTGATGGCGGCCAAGCTGTACCGGTTTACCCACATCCTGTCATGGCCGGCGATCGGGTTTGGTGTCTGGCTGCTGGTCCTGTTGTGGGGTGTGCCGGGTTTCGGACAGGGGCCGGGAAGCGGATGGCTGTATGCCAAGCTGGTGATCGTCGCGCTGGCCATCGCGTACCAGGAAACATGCGGCTATATGTTGCGGCGTTTCAGGCAAGGCCGCGAGCAGCGCAGTCACGTCTGGTTCCGTTGGTTCAATGAACTGCCGGTGCTGCTGCTGCTGGCCGCCGTGCTGCTGGTGGTGCTCAAGCCGTTCTGATCCGCGCGGCTGATGCAGAAGACTTCCGCTTGGCCGCTGGCGCTGAGTTATCTCGGCCTGATCATGTATGCCAGCCTGTACCCGTTCGCCGACTGGCGCGACCAGGGGCTGGCGCCGTGGGCCTTCCTGGTGGCCCCCTGGCCGCACTACTGGACCGGCTTTGACGTTGGCGCCAATATCGTCGGATACATACCCGCCGGCTTCTTCCTGGCCTTGAGCGCCAGCCGCACCGGACGCGGGCGCAGGGCTGTGGTCCGTGCCACCTTGGTGTGCGGGTTCTTGTCGATGTGCATGGAGACCGTGCAGATCTACCTGCCGTCCCGGGTTCCGTCGAATGCAGATCTCGGGCTGAACGTGCTGGGGGCCTGGATCGGCGCCATGGCGGCGTCCCTGCTCGAGCGTCTGGGTGCGTTGGCGCGTTGGGAGCGGGTCCGGGCGCGGTGGTTCGTGCCCGAGGCCAGGGGGGCCCTGGTACTGCTGGCATTGTGGCCGGTGGCGTTGCTTTTTCCGTTGGCGGTGCCACTGGGGCTTGGGCAGGTGCTCGAGCGTATCGAAGCGGGCTTGGCCGTCGTGCTCGCTGGCACGCCGTTCTTGCGCTGGCTTCCGGTGCGCGACCTGCAGTCGCAACTCGTGGTGCCGCAGGTCGAATTTTTCTGTGTGGTGCTGGGCCTCGTGATTCCGTGCCTGCTGGGGTACTGCATCATTCGTCCCGCCGTCCGGCGCGCCGTTTTTGTGTTGGCCACGGTGGCGATCGGGATCGCCATGACCAGCCTTTCGGCGGCACTGACCTACGGACCTCAAAACGCCTGGGAATGGGTGCATATGCCGGTGCTGGCCGGTTTGGTGGTGGGCCTGGCGCTGGCGCTATCGCTGGTGGGCGTTGCGCACCGGGTGGGCGCAGCGATGGCCTTGCTGGCCATGGGCATGTACCTGAGCCTGCTCAACCAGGCGCCGGCGGACCCCTATTTCATGCTGACGCTGCAGACCTGGGAGCAGGGGCGTTTCATCCGGTTTCACGGACTGGTGCAGTGGCTCGGTTGGTTGTGGCCTTACGCCGCGGTGGTGTATCTGATCGGGCATTCCTGGCGCCAGGGTCGTGAAAACTAGAATTCTGTCATGTCCGAATCATCCACCGACGCGCAGATTACGCCATCTTCCTATTACCAGCGGCACATTTTCTTTTGCCTCAATGAACGCAAGAGCGGCGAAGACTGTTGCGCCCGGCAGGCCGCGCAGGCCGGCTTCGATCGTTGCAAACAAAAGGTCAAGGAGGCCGGTCTGTCCGGTCCGGGGCAGGTCAGGGTCAACAAGGCCGGTTGCCTGGACCGTTGCTCGGCAGGGCCAGTGGCGGTTGTTTATCCGGAGGCGGTCTGGTACAGCTATGTGGACGCGCAGGACATCGACGAGATCGTCGAGTCCCACCTGAAAAACGGACAGGTGGTGGAGCGACTGGTTACGCCGGCACACATGGGGCGCTGAGCCGGACACGGTTGACGCGACGCGGGCGTCAAGCTTGGCAGGTTTCTGCCGGCCTTCGTCACCGATGGTTACCGAGGCTGTATTCCGTGCCGATTTTCAGGGACAATCAAGGCCCTCGCGTGTACCCTTGGCGAGTCACTTGCGTGGCCTTGCCGTTCCCCAAGTCGTGATTCCAGTCAAGTTCAGGACCTCCCTGGCGCGATGGCCCGAGTCCGGCGCATTCCCCATGAGATGAGATGAAGACCCTGTTATTTGCCTTCGTGTGTATGTTGTCCCTGGCTGTGGGCGCACAAACGCCGCAGCCGCCCGAGATCGCGGCCCGCTCCTATTTACTGATGGACATCACGTCCGGCCAGGTGCTGGCGGAGAAGGATGCCCAGGCCAGCGTCGAGCCGGCCTCGTTGACCAAGCTGATGTCGGCCTACCTGGTGTTCGACGCGTTGCGCACCAAGAAGATCACGTTGAGCCAGACGATGCCGGTGAGCGTGCGCGCCTGGAAAATGGAAGGCTCGCGGATGTTCATCGATCCCAAGATGCAGGTTCCGGTGGAGGACCTGATCAAAGGCATGATCGTTCAATCGGGCAACGACGCCACGGTGGCGCTGGCCGAGGGTGTCGCCGGCACGGTCGAGCAGTTCGTCAAGCTGATGAACGACCAGGCCAAGGCCCTGGGCATGAACGCAACCGGATACCGCAACCCGGAAGGCCTGACCGAAGCCGGCCACACCACCACTGCACGGGATCTGTCCATCCTGGCCAGCCGGCTGATGCAGGATTTCCCGGAGTATGTCGGTTACTACGCCATCAAGAAATACCGCTATGCGGGAACACCGGCGAGCAACGACAACAACCGCAACCTGTTGCTGTACCGCGATCCGTCGGTCGATGGCCTCAAGACCGGATACACCGAAGCGGCCGGTTATTGCATGGTCGTTACGGCCAAGCGCGATTTCCCGAATCTGGTGCAGGCCGGTGCGCCGGCAGGCAGTGCCGAGGCCACTGGCGGTCGGCGCTTGTTGTCGGTGGTGTTGGGTACCGCGAGCGAGAATGCGCGCGCCAACGAGTCGCAGAAACTGATCAATTGGGGTTACACCGCCTTCGAAGCCGTCAAATTGTTCGACGCCAACCAGGCCGTGGCGACACCCGCAGTATGGAAGGGTGCAGCGCCCACCATCAAGCTGGGCCGGACCCAACCGGTGATCGTGACTGTGCCAGCCGGTGCCACCGCCAAGATCACGACCCAGATTGCACGTCCGGACCCGATGGTCGCCCCGTTCACCAAGGGCCAGACGGTCGGTACGCTGAAGATTTCCGCTGGCGATCAGGTGATTGCCGAGCTGCCGCTGGTGTCGCTCGAGGATGTGCCGCAGGCCGGCGTCCTGGGCCGTACGTGGGATGCCATCCGGTTGTGGATCAAGTGAGAAGCAATCGCTTGAACCCACGTGAGACCCCGCAAGCGGCGTTGTCGCCTGTGTGAGACCCGTATGGGCGGCGCCTCACCCTTTGGGTCGGGGCACGCCAGGGCGCCGTACGGCATTGCGCCGCTTGCGGGGCAATAACCGCGCTGCTATACTCGTGGGCTTTTCGGAATTTTGCCGAAGGGTTCACGTTTTTTGTCGCTTTTCCAACGTTTAGGGACGTTCAACCGCAAATGTGCATAGGGTTCCCAGCATGGGGATTCCGTGGCGTTTGCCAACAGGAGGCTTAGGTGCCAACCATTAATCAGTTAGTCCGTCAGGGGCGCGAGGTCGAAAAGATCAAGTCCAAGAGCCCTGCGATGGAAAATTCCCCACAGCGCCGTGGCGTCTGTACCCGTGTCTACACCACCACCCCCAAGAAGCCAAACTCGGCTTTGCGCAAGGTTGCCAAGGTGCGCTTGACCAACGGATTTGAAGTCATTTCCTATATTGGCGGCGAAGGCCACAACCTGCAGGAGCACTCGGTGGTGCTGGTGCGCGGTGGTCGGGTCAAGGACTTGCCGGGTGTGCGCTATCACATCGTGCGCGGTTCGCTGGACTTGCAAGGCGTCAAGGATCGCAAGCAATCGCGCTCCAAGTACGGTGCCAAGCGTCCGAAGAAGGCTTGATCGGGCAAAAGAGTTGGTGGGCTGCAACAGCTCGCGCGCCAGAGAAGCGTTGAATTTTCGGTATGCGGTGTCTGATGACTGCCCTGGCTGGCGGTATCAGGCGAAGTGACCCGAACTTCGGAATTGTCCGGATGGGTCGAGTAAGTGGGGGTTGTCTGACCTCCGCGGTGCTTGCAAGAGCGCCAACTGAAGCAAAGAGGTGAAAAAATGCCACGTCGTCGCGAAGTCCCTAAACGTGAAATCTTGCCGGATCCAAAATTCGGCAATGTTGAGCTGTCCAAATTCATGAACGTGATCATGGAGGGCGGCAAGAAAGCGATCGCAGAGCGCATCATTTATGGTGCGCTTGAGCAGATCGAGAAGAAGAACCCGGGCAAAGACCCGGTCGAGGCTTTCACCATGGCGATCAACAATGTCAAGCCCATGGTTGAGGTCAAGTCGCGCCGCGTCGGTGGTGCGAACTACCAGGTGCCTGTCGAGGTGCGTCCGATCCGTCGCCTGGCGCTGTCCATGCGCTGGATCAAGGAAGCCGCCCGCAAGCGGGGCGAGAAGTCCATGGCCATGCGTCTTGCCAATGAGCTGATGGAGGCCACCGAAGGCCGTGGTGGTGCCATGAAGAAGCGTGATGAAGTTCACCGTATGGCCGAAGCCAACAAGGCGTTCTCGCACTTCCGCTTCTAAGCGCGTATCGGCTCGGGCGTGTCCGGCCTGTGGGCTGGTTGCCGCCGCGGCATTGATGGTCCCGAAATCGGTCCCGTCTTGCAGTGTCGGCCGTCCCTGCCAAATCCTGCCGTTGCTGCCCTGGTCCGAGTGGCAGCCTGTGCGGGGTAGCTTTTTGTATTTTCGGCCAACTAAGGATTCATCATGGCTCGCGTTACTCCCATCGAACGCTATCGCAATATCGGTATTTCGGCGCACATCGACGCCGGCAAGACCACCACGACCGAGCGTATTCTTTTTTATACCGGTGTGAACCACAAGATCGGTGAAGTCCATGATGGCGCGGCCACCATGGACTGGATGGAGCAGGAGCAAGAGCGTGGCATCACGATCACTTCCGCTGCAACCACCTGTTTCTGGAGCGGCATGGACACATCCCTGTCCGAGCACCGCATCAACATCATCGACACCCCCGGTCACGTCGACTTCACGATCGAGGTGGAGCGTTCCATGCGGGTGCTCGACGGCGCCTGCATGGTGTATTGCGCCGTGGGTGGCGTTCAGCCCCAGTCCGAGACAGTCTGGCGCCAGGCCAACAAGTACAAGGTGCCACGCCTGGCCTTCGTGAACAAGATGGACCGTACCGGTGCCAACTTCTTCAAGGTCCATGACCAGATGCGTTTGCGCCTGAAAGCCAACCCGATTCCAATCGTGCTGCCTATCGGTGCCGAAGAGAACTTCAAGGGCGTGATCGACCTGATCAAGATGCGCGCCATCCTTTGGGACGAGGCGAGCCAGGGCATGAAGTTCGAGTACCAGCCGATTCCTGAAGACCTCCTTGTGTTGGCCGAACAATGGCGCGAGAAGATGGTCGAAGCGGCGGCCGAAGCGTCGGAAGAACTGATGAACAAGTACCTTGAAGAAGGTGACTTGACCGAAGAAGAAATCAAGCTGGGTATCCGCACCCGCACGATTGCCAGCGAAATCCAGCCCATGTTCTGCGGCAGCGCGTTCAAGAACAAGGGCGTGCAGCGCATGCTGGACGCCATCATCGAATTCATGCCCTCGCCGGTTGATATTCCGCCGGTTGGCGGCACCGACGAAGATGAGGCACCTGTCACCCGCAAGGCGGACGACAGCGAGAAGTTCTCGGCTCTCGCGTTCAAGCTGATGACCGACCCGTTCGTCGGCCAACTCACCTTTGTCCGCGTGTATTCCGGTGTTCTGAAAAAGGGCGACAGTGTCTATAACCCGATCCGCGGCAAAAAAGAGCGTATCGGTCGTATTGTGCAGATGCACGCCAATAACCGCGAAGAGGTCAGCGAGATCCGCGCCGGTGACATTGCCGCCTGCGTGGGCCTGAAAGACGTCACCACCGGTGAGACCCTGTGTGATCCGACGGCCATCGTGCTGCTCGAGCGTATGGTGTTCCCGGAGCCAGTGATCACCCAGGCCGTCGAGCCAAAGACGAAGGTTGACCAGGAAAAGATGGGCATCGCGCTGCAGCGTCTGGCCCAGGAAGATCCGTCGTTCCGCGTCAAGACTGACGAAGAATCCGGTCAGACCCTGATCGCCGGCATGGGCGAATTGCACCTCGAGATCATTGTCGACCGCATGAAGCGCGAGTTTGGTGTCGAAGCCAACGTGGGCAAGCCACAGGTGGCTTATCGCGAAACCATCCGCAAGGTGGTCGAGGATGCAGAAGGCAAGTTTGTACGGCAGTCCGGCGGCAAGGGCCAATACGGCCACGTCGTGCTCAAGGTCGAGCCCAACGAGCCCGGCAAGGGCTTTGAGTTCGTCGATGCCATCAAGGGCGGTGTGGTGCCGCGCGAATACATCCCTGCAGTCGAGAAGGGTGTTATCGAAGCGCTCACCGCCGGTGTGCTGGCGGGTTATCCGGTCGTCGACGTCAAGGTGACGCTGCATTTCGGCTCGTACCACGACGTGGACTCGAACGAAAACGCGTTCAAGATGGCGGCAATCTTCGGTTTCAAGGACGGCTGCCGCAAGGCCAGCCCGGTGATCCTGGAGCCGATGATGGCGGTTGAGGTGGAAACGCCTGAAGACTACGCCGGTAACGTGATGGGCGACCTCGCGTCACGTCGCGGCATGGTGCAGGGCATGGACGACATGGTCGGTGGGGGCAAGGCGATCAAGGCCGAGGTGCCGTTGTCCGAGATGTTCGGCTACTCCACGACGCTGCGTTCGATGTCGCAGGGCCGTGCCACCTACACGATGGAGTTCAAGCACTACTCGGAAGCCCCGCGTAACGTGTCGGAAGCCATCATGGCGGCGCGCGCCAAATAAGTTGTTTCTCGGGAAGTCGGCGCCGCATAAAAAGGTGCCGACCAACCTGAACCCTGTCTTCGATGCGTGTCTTCTCTTGTGTCAGTGCAAGCAGAAAACCCGGCCGGATCGGAAACATTAAACCGTAACCACTGATATTGCTCTTTGGAGATTAAAGAAAATGGGAAAAGCAAAATTTGCGCGTACCAAGCCCCACGTGAACGTGGGCACGATTGGTCACGTTGACCACGGCAAGACGACGCTGACGGCTGCGATCACAACGATCATGGCGGCCAAATATGG